>PVBE012924094.1_pt1 | contig 11399 bp, 9 predicted proteins | sample 1631181 | NCBI WGS metagenome assembly PVBE01 (sample SAMN08397723, study PRJNA350692) | Marine metagenome, whole genome shotgun sequencing project. | isolation source: water | place: Pacific Ocean | collected 2012-04 | reverse complement strand
TTTTCCCTCCTTGCATTCGTGTTGATCATGGCTGCGCGCCCGCCGCGGCATAGCGGGGCCGCGTCTGCGGCACGACTCTCGGCAGGGTTGGTCGCCCGCGCCGCGCCGCAACGATCACTCCTGCGACCTCCCGATAACCGGAGAGCAGTTGTCAGCTAGCACCCTCAGGGATTCGAACCCTGGACCGACGGATTAAGGGTCCGCTGCTCCAATGCATCTGCCGTATACATCGGCGTTTCTGGGCGACAATCGGCCTCAGACCGACGGACTGGAAAGCAGCCCGCCCCACCAGACCGCGGATCCGCCTGATTCCGATCTGGTAGCCGGGGCGCGGATGGCGCTTGAGACACCACAGTCAGCTACTTCCACGTGATGGTCGCTGCATTTCGCCTCGGAATTCGCCGATACAGGTGTTTGGGATATCCGAAGCTCATGGAGTCGTAAGCGATTTGTCCCTCCGGAAGCAGCCGGCTCACCGCTTCGCGCGTGCCGGGCCACAGCTGGACCGCCGCCATGAAGAATCCGTTCCAGACGGTCCCGAGTTCGAGCGCGTTCGCGGCGAGTTCAAGGTACGCGAGCCGGAGCGCAAACTGATCCCGGCCCACGTGCAGGTTCTCCATACCGGGGTCTCCATAGAGGATCGCGGTGTGCGGGGCTCCTCGGAACACGGAATCCACGCCGCTCTCCCACAGGTCGACGATGCAATCCGAATCCGTTTCGTGGTAATCCCATGCATAGGGAAGATCCGGAGTCGGTTCCTTGACGGCCTGCATGAAATCCACCACGGTCTGCCCGAGAGTCCTCATCTCGTTCTTATCGTTGACAATGAGCCACTTGGTCTGCTGGCCGTTATGGCCGGACGGGGCGTACCTCGCCACGTTGATCAACTCTTCGATCGTCTCACGCGGCACGCGGCGCTCCAGATACCCTCGATGTGTACGCCGGGCCATGAGCTGATGCGTCACCTGCTCCATCGTCACCTTGAGCTCAGGGCGAATGGGTAGCAGTTGATCCGGACACTGGCCTGCGGAACTCGGATCGGCGTGGGGCGTAGGACTCAACGTGAGGGCATCGGTCGGGCAAATCACCACACAATGACCGCAGTTGATGCAGCGTTCCTCCGCCGATCGGACCGCGATCTCGCGGGGCGTGGGCAGGGACGATCGGGTCGTCATTTCCAGGAGAGCGAACGGGCACTCATCCAGGCAGGCTGCGCAAAGAGTGCACTTCTCAGCATCTACCGTAACAAAGCTCATCCAGCTCTCTCTCTCTCTCTCTCTCTCTCAGGTCGGTGCCGTCACCTCGATGGCGAACGACCGTCGTGTGGGCATCGCAGTCAGTCGCGATCGGTCGTCCGTGGAGCAGCGTTGAAACGAAGCTGCCGGGGGAAGCTCTTCTCACGGAACCGGCGAGAAGATCGACACAGGGAACCCTGCACGACCGCGCCTACCTCAGCGACGGTAGGGACCGGGCTGGGGCACGCCTATGACTGGGGTCAGCGTTCGCGCTCTGCTCCCGATACTGACTTCACTCGCCGACGTACAGCGTGCTGGCACCCGTGACGCCCGGATGCGGGTCGCCCTATTCGTCCCACCCTTGATCCGATCCAATCCTGCATTCGGTCGACCTCCGACACGCCGATCCTCGCGAGCCGATGACCCGGCTAGACCGTCGCGTCGTACGACTCAATGTCGGGCCGCTCACTCACTCTCGGTCCATGCCAAGCCGCCGACCGATAGATCCCTCTTGCAGCATCTCCCATGCGCGCTGGCGCCTGAACTTCCCACTGGTGGTGCGCGGCAGGTCTCTGCTGGGGACTTCGTACGCGGACACCTTGGCACGGACTCCCACGATTGCCGCAATGGCTCGCCGCACAGCGCGCGCGGCGTGAAGAGCGGGGCCGGTCGCAGAGGGCGCCGCAAGTACCGCGATCTCCGGGCGGCCCGGCTGATCCAAACACACGAGGCGGAATTGGGAGCCGGACACTCCGGTCAGACGGCTGATGCGAAATTCGAACTCGTCCATGTACACGCTCGTGCCCCGAATCTTGACGCGATCGCCCATCCGCCCGACCGGATACAGTTGGCCCTCATGGAGGAATCCCGCGTCACCCGTCGCCAAGGCGCCGTCCGCAAAGCCTGGCGTGGGTTGGTCTGTGTAACGAGCAGCCACGTGGACTCCCGCGCACGCGATCTGACCCACGACTCCATCCTCCACGACGGCTCCGTTCGTGTCTCGGATGGAGACGGAGGTTCCCGCCAGGGGGGCGCCCGCACTCACCAGCCACGCGTGCCCGTCGCGCGGAGCTTTCGCACTAGGGTCAAGAACAGACTGCTCGGCGATGGAGACGTGCCCCGCGCCAAGCGCCGTGGGATCGATCTCCAGGAGCGGCGCCAGTGACCGCGGGTCACCCCATGTCACCCCGAGGGTTGCTTCCGCGAGTCCGTAGCCAGGGGTGAGCGCACGACTCTCGAAACCGGCGGAGGCGAACGTCCGCATGAACCGCAGCAACGCCGCCGGGTCGATCGGCTCAGCCCCACAGGCGGCGACACGCCATCCGCTGAGATCGAGCGCGCCCGGCGGCAGCCTGCGTGCCAAGTATTCGAAGGCAAACGGCGGCGCGGCGGAGATGGTCGCCCCCGCATCCGCGAAGGCCGACGCCCATACGCCCGGGCGCCGGATGAACTGCCCAGGCGTCGTCAGGAATAGATCCAACTGGTATGACACGGCCAGGAAGAGACTCCCGATCAGACCCATGTCGTGGTGAAGTGGGAGCCAACTGGCAATGCCATCATCATCCCGGAGTCCCAAGCGCTTCGCGACGGAACTGAGATGCGCCGAGATCCCCGACTCACGGAGCATCACGCCGCGTGGGCTCGCCGTGGATCCCGAGGTGAAGTGAATCACCACAGGATCCGCGAAGGCAACGGGGCTCGCCCGCGATCCCGACCCCAAGCCACTGATATCCACGGTCTTCCAGGGCTCAGCCATGGCGCCAGAGTCCGTCTTCGCCGCTTCTGAGTCGACGATGGCGAAGTCGGGGGCCAGCTTCCGCATCATGACCTCGTACCGCGCACGCGCAGCTGGCGAGTTCGCTAAACCGCGTGCCGTGGGAAGGACCGTCGCCGTAGCGCCTGCGGCCAACACCGCGTAGAGAGCGGTCACGAGGCTGGCGAGATCGTCCACGACGATTCCCACCCGGCTGTTTTGAGCGCCCATCGAGACGAGTGAATCGGCGACGCGCAGCACGCGGTCAGCCAGCGTCGCGTACGGCAGTCGCTCCCACGACGGTCCGACGGGGATCGTCAGCCCTCGGCTCGGGTGCGGATGCTCTAGCCATTCAAGTAGCAAGGATGTCCAGTCACCCCCGACCGTTCGGCGGCGCGCGCTCCGGTACGGCGATGTACGAGCGGGAGTTGGATCAACCCTCGCCTGCTGTAACGACCGTAGGGAGCGCGCCACGCCAGCTCCATGACACGCGTCAGTTCGACCGCCGTTCCACTGAGCGGCAGATCATCGATGGCGCGCGAGATTCAGATCGCGCCGGACCCTGGAGAGTTCACTTCGTATCTGGACCGTTTCGCGGCAGAAGTCCTGCCGTCCTTCTAAACCGTGCGCGGCGGGCTAGCTACTTAGCTTCGCGCCGTGGCCGTCACCGAAGGGCGTGTCGCGCCAGGCCAGAGCCGACTTGAGTCCTTTCTCCCGTGCGATCTTGCCGAACTCAAAATAGCTGGGGGTCTCATGGTAGATGGCATCGAACTCCGCTCCCTCGGCGGCGCTCGTCCGCAACCCCATCAACTCGAACCACCGATTGGTCACGTGCTTGTGGACCGTGAGCGCGTCGAGCGGGAGCTGCGCGATCCGCTGGCAGAAGGCCAGGCACTCCTCATCGAGCCGGTCGATCGGCACCACCCGGTTGACCATGCCGATCCGATGCGCTTCCGCGGCGTCGATCATGTCGCCCGTGAACAGGAGTTCCTTGGTCTTGAGCATCCCGATCTTCACCGGCCACATGCCCAGTGTCGGCGGAATCCCGAGGCCGCGCGCGGCAGGGTGTCCGAAGCGGGCGTCGTCGCCGGCAAAGATGATGTCGCAGGCGCCGATCATCTCGCCGCCTCCGGCCAGGCAGTAGCCGTGCACCTGGGCCACGATCGGCTTGCGATACGACCACATCCCGAGCCAGCGGTCGACGCTTTGCCGCAGCCCTTCCCGATCCCCGGCGATACGCGACTCGCCGAGCGCCCACGCGGCCGTGCCGCGACGCTCGATCTCGCCCCGACTAAATCCGCCTGGTCGCGGGGTGAGATCGTACCCCGCGCAGAAGGCACGGCCCGCACCCTTGAGCCGGATGACGCGCACCGTATCCCCCGGGTTGAGGTCCCAGAGAGCGGCCTCCAGGTCCGCCCGCAGTCCCTCACTGATCGCATTCAGCTTCTCGGGACGATTGAGGGTGAGCGTTGCTACGCCGCTGGCCTCGTCGATATCGACGAGCACGTTGTCTGAATTGGGCATTCGCGTCTTCTCCTGATTGCAGGGGTTGCCGCCGCGGGTGGCGCGATCCTGCGTTGCTATGCTCGAGTGGTGGCGCGGCCGTCGTCTCCTTCGCCCGGGAACTTCGCGGCGATGCGGGCTCCCAATTCGCTGAGTCTCATCTCCGGCAAGGCGATCCCATGACAGCCCTCCATAGCCTCCAGAGGCGCGATTGCCGGGCTCGGACGAGCGCGCGACCGGTCTGCGAGAGGCTAGCCGCTCCAGGCCAGGGTCCTATCGGGTATCGCCCGGATCTCTCCCGCCGCGCTGCGGGCTGAACGTACGACCGGACGCGTCGGCATCTTGGGACCCGGCTGGCCGCCTGTCAGACGCAATCGACGGCGTCCACCTGACGAATGTCATGGACGCTGGCGCCCCCTGATCAGGAGACTCGTGCTGAGCCCGCTTCCAGGTGGGACCCGATCCGGATGAGCCAAGAATATTGGAGAGCCTCCTATGTGCCGGATGTGCAACACGCTTTCGTCCGATAAGGACACCGTTTGGTACAAGGACCCCCGCCAGTACTCGAACCGGCTCTACAAGCTGCGCGAGCCGGGCAAACGCGCCCAGGAAGTGCAGGCCTCGGCGGGCTTCCAACGCCCGCTGCAGCAGGCGATCGACGCGAAGTCCCAGGGCGACGTGGCCACGTACGACACGATCATCGGTGAGATGAACAAGCGGTCGCTGATGCACCCCGGCTGCCAGGTGCTGCCGCTGCACGAAATGATGCAGATCGCCGACATGGGCACGCCGATGGGCGCCATGAAGTGCATCTGCCGCGAGATCACGCGGGGCTGCGAGGAGTGCTCGCTCAGCGAGTACAGCTGCATGGGCCTCGGCACGGGAATGTACAAGTGGGAGCGCTGGCCGGAGCGCTACAAGGGCGGCGTGGAGTTCCTCAGCCCCAACGAGGCCAAGGAATGGATGGAACACTGGGACCGCAAGGGCATGGTCCACATGGTGATGCAAGAAGGCGGCGACTTCCTGGGCGGGATCTGCAACTGCGACTACCCGGACTGCGGGCCGATCCGCAACCGCATCGACAACGGGCTGACCGCTCAGCTGGTCAAGGCGGAATTCGTTTGCTTCATCGATTTCGAGAAGTGCAATGGCTGCGGGGACTGCCTGGGTCGCTGCAACTTCAATGCGTTGAAGTACGAAACGACGACGGAGAAGGCAAACATCGATCAGTTCGCGTGCTTCGGGTGCGGGCTGTGCGAGACCGCGTGCCCGCGCGACGCCATTTACTACCGGGAGCGCTCCAAGCTCCCCGGTCTGGCGAATGTGTGGTAACGATGGCCAGGGAGGCCCGACGCCCGTCTAGTCACGCCGTTCGGCTCATCGAACGCAAGCCCTGTGGGACTACACCACCTGGACGCGGCCCAATAGCGAGCGACGCTGTGGTGGGTGTCGAAGGCGCTCACGCCCGGCGCCAGCGCGGCGGGCAACGCCGGCATCGGTTCCTCGGTTCGCCTCAGCGTTCTCGCACCCGGTGCAGGGAGAAGGGACAAACGTCTTGGCGAGGGCTTCACGCCGAGCGAAGGATCGAGGTTGGCACCGCAGTATCCTGGTAGGGCTGCGTGCGCTGCACGTCACCCCCGCGGCGATCGTCTGTGGCGCGGTGGTGCTTCGCCTCGAAACGTCTACCTTCGACGTCTGGATCGGCGTGGCGATCGGAACGGGTCTGACCCTGGCAGCCTATGAGGTCGCGCGGGAGCCCCAACTCCTGCGGCAGGTCCGTGGGCTGGCACTGGTGGTGAAGCTGATCGTCCTGGCTATTCTGCCGGCTCTCGGGGAGGTGCAGGCCCCGGTGATGGCGGCAGTGTTCTTCGCCGTCGTCGCCATCAGCCATGCGCCAGCCACTATCCGCCATCGACCGCTCGGCGCGGCAGGGAGCGGTCGCTGGCGGGAGTGAACTGCTGGGCTCTGACAGGGCCGAGCTCCACCTCGTCTGTCTGCCACGGGTCGATCGACTTATCGTGCTGCACTTGTGGACGGAAAGGTCGCCTACCGGCGAGAGATCGCAGCTTCGATGGCTACTTCAAGTGATCGGGGAGTTCGGTCCATTCTCCCAGTCCGTCAGAGTTCTCCGGAAGGCTCTTCAAGTAGTCATAGAGTCCGAAGTCCTTGAAGTTCTCTCGGAAGTTGGCCAACGCCTTCGTCCACCACATTCGTTGGCGCCGCTCTTCTGGCGTCAGGTCCACCTCGGTCACGCCGCTCGGGCCCAGCTCGACTCGCGCCGCCTGGCCTTCCCCGGACGCGGACTGTTGCCAGATTGCCGCGCCCATCCCCACGTAGTAGACGAACATGACTGTGGTCATCATCTCGAACTCGTGCGTGAACTGCTCGTATGTGTATTCCGTGTAGATCTGCGTCTTCGCCATGAACTGATCGTAGAAAGAACGCAAGACCTTCTCCCTGTTGCTACCCGTGTAAACATCCGGGAGCAACGAACCACTGTTCATCAGGTAGGCCAGGTCCGATGGTACGGGACCCCGAAACAGCAGCTGGAAATCAATGCACAGCCAACCGTCGGGGTACTGCGCGGTGGGTTCGCAGAAGAAGATGTTGTCGCCTCGCAGGTCGCCGTGGGACAGCGTGCAGGTGGCGCCGCGTGTCGGATGGGCGGTCTCGAAAAAGGCGTCGATCCGCTTGGTGAACATCTCGCTAATCCCGGGACTCCCAAGGTAGGAGTCCCAGGTGGGCGAACCGACGACGCTTGAGCCCTCCGTGGTGGTGAACTTGTCGAACAGCTTGGCGCCGCCCGGCATCACTGCCTTATACAGCGCAAGGTTTGCATCCGAGGCCCAGAAATCGACTCCCAACTCCGCAAGCTCGGCGGCCTTCTCGCCCGTATCACAGCCCTCCCATGCCACGGCCACGTCCACAAGCGTGGGAAGCATCTTCATGACCTCGTCCATGGTCAATTCAGTCTCATGCACTTTGTGTTCGGCGAAGGAGTCGGCGTCCTCCATGACCAATGCCCAGCGGTCGTCGGACTCATCGAAGGCGGCCAGAAAGACCTTCGGTCGCGGATAGAACCCTTCGGCAGGAAAGAGGTAGGCCTTGATGTCCTTGACGAACATCGCCTGAATGCCTTCCTTGGGCATGATCTCGAACTCGGGCCAGGCCTTGACGACGAAGGAGTCCGGGGCATCGGTTGGCTCCCGGTACGTGCACCGGACCTTTTTGATCTCAGAGAAGTACCCCGCCGTCATACCCACGCCCTTCTCCTCTTGGGAGATCACCTCATTGGTCGCGGAAATCACGCCGTTCTGTCGCAGAACCTTCGTCATGAACGCCGCATCGACGTCGTCAAGGCTCCTCGGCAGAACGAGTCCTGGAACCTGGTCAGTCATAGCGCGCTCCTTCGCTCCGGCGATTCATGTTCAGCGTTCACACCGCCAACGGTACACGTCTGAGCGGCAACATATTCGCCTCTCGCCCTCTGCCCCCGCAACCCTCGGCCACCTCTCCGGGTGGCCGAGGGTTGCGGGGGCAGAGAGGCGGCAGTTCGCCAGCGCCGCTGTCACCTCGCCACCGTCGAAAATGAAGTTGGCGACGGTGTCGGCCGGGGTCGCGGCCGGTAGGCGGCTAGCCGCTGGTCTCCGGCATGATCGGCTGACCGCCGCCATCGGGGTCCCAGCCATCCAAGATGTTGGGCTGGATCTGATGCGTTCCGGCGCCGGCCGCCCATCCGCCGTCGACGTGGAGGATTTCGCCGGTGACGTAGGAAGAGGCGTCGGATGCGAGGAAGATGATCGGGCCGACGAGTTCTTCCGCCTCGCCCATGCGACGCATCGGCGTGCGCGACTCTACCCAATCCTTCATCCCCAGCTCCGTCAGCATCTCCACGGTCATCTCGGACATGAAGTAGTTGGGGGCAATGGCGTTGACGCGGACGTTGCGGTCGCCCCACTCCACCGCCAGGAACTTGGTGAGATTGTTGACGGCGCCTTTCGCGGCAATATATCCAAGGGAGCGGATCTCGGCGGCAGCGTCGCCCAAGATCGACGAGATGTTGATGATGCTGCCCGAGCCGCGCCGCAGCATGTGCGGGACCACGGCTCTGGTGCAGTACCAAAGCCCTACCAGGTTGACCGCCAACACATCGTCCATCGCCTCGAACTCGATATTCTCGGACCGCAGACCGCGAGAGTCGACGATGGCCGCATTGTTGACCATAACGTCGATCCGGCCCAGCTCCCTGATCGTGTTCTCGACGAATCCCTCCACCTGTTCCCGCTCCGTCACGTCGACCTGTTCGATATAGCAGCGTTGGCCCAGCGCCTCCACCGCTTTGGCCGTGGACTCCAATCCCTCCCGCGACCGCGCGCAGATGGCAATATCAGCGCCCGCATCCGCCAGCGCCGTCGCGAAGGTCACGCCCAGCCCGTACGACGCACCGGTCACGACCGCGACTCGGCCGTCGAGTCGGAAGCGTTCTTCCCAGCTCATCTCGATCTCCTCACGTTGCACACGCCTGAGGACCGCCACAGCGATCGCCCAGAGACTCCATCCGTTCGGACGGAATCTTAGCGGCCCCTGCGACCAGCGGCGAATCATCTCCGCCAGACGGTTCGGGTCGACGGGCTTCGACACGTAGGCGTTCATGCCCGCCGCCAGGCAGCGCGCCTCATCACCGATCATCGCGTTGGCCGTCATCGCGATGATCGGAATGGTGGCATAGTCGGCCTCGCTCGCACGGATCCGACGCGTTGCCTCATAGCCATCCATCTCCGGCATTTGGCAATCCATCAGAACCAGATCGTAACCGGCTGCATCGAGCGCAAGGAGGGCGTCCCGGCCCGTACCCACGATCGTCGGCGCGTGCCCGGCGCGTCTCACGAACGCCTGCGCCACGCGAGCGTTCACCGCATTATCCTCCGCAATGAGGACTCGCAAGTGGTCCGACGGAGCCGTCGATGTCGTCGGCGCCGTGGGCGCCGTCGGGCGCGGGTTCTCCGCCTCGCGCAACGGAAGCGTAAACCAGAAGCGTGACCCCGCTCCCTCCTCGCTCACCACACCAATCCCCCCCCCCATCAGCTCCACCAACTTCTTGCAGATCGCAAGGCCCAGCCCACTGCCGCCGAACCGACGCGTGGTCGATGCATCGGCCTGGGCGAATTGCTCGAAGACATGCCCTTGCTGTGCCGCCGGGATACCGATTCCCGTGTCTTCGACGGCGCAACAGATCCCGCCGTCCGCGGTGGCCTCCACAACGATCCGGACGTGGCCCGCCTCCGTGAACTTCACCGCGTTGCCCGTCAAATTCAGTAAGACCTGCCGCACCCGCCCCTGATCGCCCCAAAAGTGGCTGGGGAGATCGGATGGGTGCTGCACGGAGACATCGAGTGAGGGTCGCACCGCGCCCGCCGTCCGCGTGATCTGCGCAACCGTGTCCTGCAAATCGAAGACCGTCTCGTCGATCTCGACACGACCCGCCTCCAAGCGAGATACATCCAAGACATCGTCGATCAGATCGAGCAGCAACTCGCCTGAGCTGCGGATGGTCTCGGCATGTTCCCGCTGCTGGGGCGTCAGTTCGGAGTCCAGCAATAGCTCGGTCATCCCCAGCACCCCGTTCATCGGCGTCCGGATCTCGTGGCTCACCGTGGCCAAGAAATCCGCCTTCGCCTGGCCCGCCATCGTCGCTGCCACCGCCGCTTCATTCGCCTGCAGGATGATGGTTTCCAACTCCTCACTCGTCTCCGCGATCAGGCCCTGGCTTGTCTCCGCCTCCACGAACAGCTGGTAGGACCCCACCAGCGTTCCCGCAAGGACGGCGAGATACGCCCCGAGCTTGAGCACATGCGCGAGATCGAAGGCAGGATCGAACAAGCTCCCTGACGCCGCCATGATCGGGATCTGCGTCAGCAACGAAATGAGCAGGGCGAGCAGCAACCATTGGTGTCCCGGGGAGCGCCGGGCTCGGACAAGGCGGGAAAAACCCACCAACGCCACAAGGAACAGACCGCCCGCCACTAGTTCCTGTGGCCGATGCAGGAAGAACTCCGAGTAATAGGCGCGAGGGAGCGGCACGAACGCGAAGATCGCGATCGTAAGAATCCCCACCACCCAGTAGGCGAGGTGCTCTCGCGGCGCGCGTGATCCGGTCTGCGGTTCGCGTCTCGCCGTCAACCAGGCCAGCACGAACACACCGCTCAACAGCGTCCGCGACGCGCTCCAACTCCAGGGGATCAATGACGCCGGAAGCGACGGGAACTCGTACGCGAACCACGTCGAGGTCACGATCGCGTGGTACCCGTCCAGAAGCGCCGCCCCCACGAAGCCCACCCCCAGGATCAAGATTACCGACGAGCGCTGCACCCGGAATCGCATCAGCAGGAGCACGCCGACAATCAACGCCAGCGCCGCCGCCAGCACCTCCATCAGCGTGTGGAGTTCGGTGCTCCCTTCCCAGCCCGATCGAGAGAGCCCCACGAACAGCACAAGGATCGCGATCGCGAGAGACCCGTAGCCGATGATCTCTCCCCTAGACGCCGGGAGACCTCGGCTGGTTGGGCCCGGCACCCTGGAGCTCGGTTCGCGCATCGCGTGATCCCTCCTCAAAACTATCGTCAGAAGAAGACAGGAGCTTCAGAGCTGAGAGTGTGTCGAGCGCCCATATTCGATCCGTTGGCTCGGGGCCGGAGGTACGCGGGATGTGACTCTACGTTTGGCTCTCCGTCTCTGCACGCGGCTTGCTCGGGCGGCACCGGCCGATCTTGGTCGAGGACGTCCTGCACAGGGGGCAACTCCCGCCGTGCTGCCCTCCGGCGACTAGCGCGATGCAACTCATGCGGGCTCATGTTCTCGCTTTGCGCCTAGGATACGCCGCACTTCCCGCTTCTTACGGAACACTGATA
>PVBE011509723.1_pt1 | contig 11402 bp, 8 predicted proteins | sample 1631181 | NCBI WGS metagenome assembly PVBE01 (sample SAMN08397723, study PRJNA350692) | Marine metagenome, whole genome shotgun sequencing project. | isolation source: water | place: Pacific Ocean | collected 2012-04 | reverse complement strand
AAGCTGAACTGATACCAAAGGGAAACTTATTTTCTTGAAAAAGCCAAATATCATCCATGTTAATAGGCATTACAGAAGGTTTTTCTCCAAGTTTGTAAAACTTTCGGATGGGAGTGACAGTAGATATTCAAAATCAACAGGAATAGTAATCAACCCCCCTCAATCTTCTTATCTTCGCACGGCTTTTTCGAACAACCAACTGAACCCATTCGACTGTTGAAGAAACTTTTCCTGATCAGCCTGCTTTTTGGCTGCTGGCAATTTGCAAATGCCGCGGGCTGCGATTCGCTGTCCAGTTGTTATAATCAATTGTCCGCTTGTCAGCAATCCAATTGTGGAAGCGTCAACGTTCGTTATCTCAATCCTATTTTTTCTGATTCGGCTATCGTTTACTTGCAAAGAACGTTTGCCTGCATTTCAGACAGCCTTGACCCTTGCGCTGATAGCAACAAGGTTGAGTTGAAAATGGACATCTATTCCAATCCTGACGACTGTCAATGTTGTTCGCGACCAGTTGTGTTACTGGCCAGCAGTGGTGGTTTTCATGCCATGGACAAACGCAGTGAATTGATGATAGATTTCTGTACTGAATATGCCCGAAGGGGATATGTTGCGGTTTCCATGAAGTACAGAACCGGTTATCCCGATTGTTGCGATGGTAACAACCTGGCCCCAGAATGTAACTGGTTGGGCGACCATAATCCTTACGATGCAATTGCATACAAGGCGCACCAGGATGCTACTGCTGCAGTACGTTATCTAAAGTCAAGAGCCGATGAGTTGGGCATAAACCCCGACCAGGTTTTCTTTGGCGGTTCAAGTGCAGGAGGCGTTTTAGCGCTGCACACGGCCTATCTAAATGAAAGTGAAATTGATCCTGATCTGATAAACACATTCGGACCCCTTGATAAGTATGGCGTGCAAGGATACGATTGGGATGTTGCAGGTGTTTTGAGTTTGTGGGGTACAATAAAAGACCCCAACTACTTGCTAGATGATGGCACCGGTTTGCCCGAAGATGAGCCGCTGATAATGTTTCACGGAACATGCGATCCAACTTACCCCTACAATGTTGGACGATATCTGTGTTTTACAGACAGCCTGGTGCAAAATGCATACAAGATTTCCGGCCCGCAACACATCAAGGAAACAATTGAAGCCAACAGCCTGCCCATTTGTTACGATATTACTGCCGGTTGCGGATTTGCCCACGGCACGCATCGCAAATGTGCCGGGGTCATTTTTGGCGGGGGTGGCTATTTGCCAGAAATGGGTGACTTTATGGTGCAAAAATCTGCACAGTTCATGTACGATCATGTGTTGAGTTGCAACACCACCGGGTGTACAAATGACGAGGAATTTATCTGTAAACCCTGCTATTGTGCGCGTTGTCAGGTGGTAAATACAAATGCTGATTTGGAAGGCTGTAAACATTGTAGTGGAGAGCCGAAATTCGGTATCACTAAACCCGGTTATCTTGATTATTGCACTGCTGTTAATCAGGATGAGGGTTTTTTAAACTGCCAGGCAGTTTTCCCGCTGAACGATTCGCCATCTAATCCACATGAATCGAACGTCCATATGACAGCAGCGATTTTGAATTGGGAAAAGACGTGCGGAATCATTCGCTATGAACTGCAGGTTCGGCAAGTGGGCCAATCTTTTAACACTATATACATCAACGACACTTCCAGAACCTCAAAGTCGCTGTTCGGTTTGAATTTTGGGGCTACCTACGAGTGGCAGATTCGAACACATTTCAATATTTCGGGAACAACAGTGTCAGACTGGTCAGCACTTCGGAGTTTCACCACTATCTGCACACCTCCCGAAAGCATGATCACCGATCCCATCGGTTCGGGTGGAGCCCGTTTTAACTGGAGCGAAATACTGGATGCACAAGGCTACCAGGTAAGAGGCAGAAAGTTGAACCATGGGCCGTGGTTGGTTTTTACACTCGATGCAAACACTTTCAGCCTGGATATCACCAAGTTAAAACCGTTGACTTTTTACGAATGGCAAATGCGAACCGTTTGTGATTCTGCGACAGGACCTGCTGTTTCACCATGGAGTGTTTCCAACATTTTCAAAACTGCCAAAACCGGAAGGATAGGTTATTTCGAAGATGATGACGAAAAGCCTTATTCCGTCTTTCCAAATCCGGCAAAAGATGAGTTGAGAGTTCAACTCAGTAATGGTTTGTTGTTTGAAGGGTTGACATTGGAATTGTTTAATCTGGCAGGTCAATCGGTTTATCATGTGAAAATCGAAAAAGCAGCCACACAGAGTATTGATGTTACCAGTTATCAATCCGGGCTTTACCAACTGATCCTGAAATCCGGGGAAGACTTCTACTCAGAGAAAGTTGCCATTTTCCGTTAAACATTTTTAATCATAATCATCCGCGTCATCAGCGTTCTATCAAGGTGTACCCATCGGCATCAACTGTCAATTTTCCACCCGCATTGAAGCGAACTTTAGCGGGAATCGTTCCTGATCCCAAAACATTGCTCCCACCAATAGACGGCCAGATTGTAGAAACATCCCAAAACGAAGGTTTAACACTTAAATACATGGATTTTTCGTTGATTGGTGAACTGCCCGCAGGAATGATCTTGCCGTTGCGGTTGTTACCATTTTCGGTGTGCCCATTTCCCTTGATCGAGTAATCACCACCACATAAACCAGAGCCGGTAATTTCGTTTCCTATCACCCGTTGTTTGCCCGATGCCGACTGGTTGAGTTTTAGGCCAACTCCTTCCATCCGGTTTCTGTAAAGAGTGTTTATTGGCCCGGTTGGCCCCCAAGTTTGATCGAGATGAACAAACTGCGCAATGTTACCTTCAAACAAATTGGCGAATGCATAATGGCCATGTAAAGAAATGTCGGAAGTGTAGGTGTGAAAAGCTTCCGAACGATATGGATCAGTGGAATAATTGTAGGCAAACACGTTTCCATTCGCTCCTTGTTTCACCATCATGGCATGGCGGAGGTGTTCAAAAACATTGTTTTCTACCAGACAATTTCCTGCATGATGCGCCAGAGTTACCCCGTAGCCATGGGTGAAGGCACCATCATATTCGTGAGCATCGTGGAAATAGCAACCGGAAATTCTGATGTTCGTTGAATTGTTGATCATGATGTGGGAAGCAATGCTCATTTCGCTTTCAACACCTTTTACCCAACAGTTTGCTGCATTCTTAAAGATGATATTGTAGGCAGTACCCGAAGAAGTTGCCGGGCCTTTTCGTACAATTTTCAGGTTTTCAATTCCTACACAACTCACGGTTTTCAGCCGAGCAATTTCTGGATTTAATCTTGGTCCCAAACTGGTTCGCAACGGTTGTTTCAGGGTAATTGTTCGCCCCAGAGATGCATCGATCTGAACAATTTGTCCGACCGAATATTCAGCCCATGGTGCGGGTTCGGTGTCCCATTCTCCGTTCAATTGCCTTATCTCAGCCCAGTCGCCATTTCTGAGCCAGGTTGAATCTTCAAGCAATAATTCTGATGATCCAAAATCTCCTGTTGATACAATTTTATTCCAAAACGGACTTTGTGGTTTATAGATGGTAAAACAGTTTTGAACACTCAATGGGATATCAAAACTGAATTGAGTTGAATCCGATCCACTTCCTCGAACAATGACACTGTCGGGCAGTTTCAGATTTGCTGTAAATAAGAATTCACCAGGCGGAAATTGAATGATTCCGAACCGACCATTCAAATTGGAAATGGCAGCTGCCAATGCTGCGTTGTTTGTTTGAGTGCCTGAATTGTTTGCACCGAAATCCATGATGTTGACTTGTATTGACGGATTGGGAAGATTTGCAGAACAACCAGCCTGGCTCCAATCGACAGGAGTCTCGGTTGTGGAATTCTGAGCAAACATAAAACACGTTTGAAAGGTAAGGCAGACAAGCAATAAACAGTAGTGCATGAGATAAATTTTGTGCGGGTGCAAAAATGGTAAAATGAATCCTGAAGCCATTCGTCTTTCGGATCCGATAGCTATCGGATGAAGAATTTGTTCGCAATTTTCTCCCTAATAATTTGAAGTTTAAAACATTTTGTACCAACCTTTGTCCATCGTTTTGAAAAAGCTGCTTAAATTTTGGTGTGTTGTTTGTGAAACCAACTATATGAAAACACGAATTATTAGCACGACACTTCTCCTCCTTTTTTTATCTCCATTTCTATCTTTCTCCCAAACCGCTGAAGACATCATCAGAAAGGCTGATGAAAAGCTGCGCGGAGAAACCAGTATGGTGGAGATGACCATGAAGATCGTGAGGCCAGATTGGTCGCGGGAAATGGAAATTAAAACCTGGTCGCTGGGTACAAAACTTGGGATGATACTCATTCAATCCCCCGCTCGCGATAAAGGCACCACTTTCCTGAAAATTGAGAAAGAAATCTGGAACTGGGTTCCCAGCATTGAACGAACCATTAAGTTGCCACCCAGTATGATGATGCAATCGTGGATGGGTTCAGATTTTACCAATGACGACTTGGTGAAAGAGTCTTCAATCATTAACGACTATGAACATAATCTATTAGGCTCCGAAACTTTGGATGGAAATGAATGTTGGAAGATTGAATTGGTCCCAAAGCCCGATGCCTCGGTGGTTTGGGGCAAAATACTAACCTGGGTTTCGAAGGATGAGTACAACACTATGAAGTCTGAAATGTATGATGAAGATGGATATCTAATCAATGTATTAACAGCTTCGAATGTTGTAAACCTTGGTGGAAAAATGTTGCCTTCCAGGCTGGAAGTAATTCCCATTGAAGAACCAGGTAATAAAACCATCATGGAGTATCGGTCCATTGATTTTGACGTGGAAGTGAAGGAGTCTTTTTTCTCTACTCAAAATATGAAAAGGGTGAGATGAAGTTGAAGGGTGAAAGTTCAAAGTTGAAAGTTGGCAGTGTTTCCGTCCTGAAATTGGAATTCCTTCGCGGCAAACCTATACCCAATTCCCACTACTCAATACCAAAATGAAACTCTACCTGACACTGGCCTGGCGCAATTTATGGCGAAATAAACGCAGGACCGGTATCACCATTGCATCTATAGTTTTTGCAGTTTTCTTTTCTGTTTTCATGCGTTCCACACAATTGGGGAGTTATAGTAATATGATTGCCAATGTGGTGAAATTCTATACCGGGTATGCGCAGATTCAAGCGGAGGGTTACAATGAAGACAATTCCCTGGAAAACAGTTTTGAAATTACCGAGGAATTGCTGGCCCTGAAATCTCAACATGAAGGAATCGATGAATTGGTCCCCAGGCTGGAATTTGGATCACTTGTTTCAGGAGAAGGCATGGCTCGTGTGGCAGCTTTGATTGGCATTGACCCGGTAAAGGAAGCCACGATTACAGGAATTGATGAGAAGTTGGTTGATGGTAAATACTTTGATGCGGATGATAAAAGCCTGGTACTTACCCAGGGCATGGCTGAAAATCTTGAAGCCACAGTAGGAGATACCCTTGTTTTGTTGGGTCAAGGTTATCATGGTATCAGCGCTGCTGGCAAATATCCTGTTTCTGGGATCGTGAAATTTTCAAATCCCGACCTGAACAAACGCTTCATTTTTTTACCACTCAAGGAGGCTCAATGGTTTTTTGGAGCTGAGAATCGGGCCACTTCCCTGGTGGTGATGACAGAACCGGAAAAGGTAGATAAGGTTATTAAAAGAATTTCAGCCGCATTGCCCGATGGTTTCGTGGTTTTGGGTTGGAAGAAACTGCTACCAGAATTGGTTCAGGTGATTGAAGTCGATAATGTAGGTGGCATCATTATGCTTGCGGTTTTGTATGTAATTGTTGGATTCGGAATTCTTGGAACCATCCTGATGATGGCTGCGGAAAGACGCTACGAATTTGGCATCCTGGTTTCTGTTGGCATGAGGCGCATGGGGCTGGTTTCCATTATGGTTATTGAAAGCCTGATGTTGACATTGACAGGCGTTTTGTGCGGTTTCATGGTCAGTTTTCCTTTCATATACTATTTGCATCTAAACCCAGTTCCACTCGAATCGTTTTCTGAAGAATTTGCCACGGGGATGGAAAAATACGGTATTGAAGCTGTCATTCCTTTTTCCATTGAACTGGAGGTTTTTGGGATGCAGCTTGTCGCGATTTTTATTATCGGATTGTTGGTTTCCCTCTATCCGGTTTACGGAATTCTAACCTTAAAACCCACAAAAGCCATGCGTGGCTAATTGGTTATGATTATAAAAGTAGCATGGAGAAATGTTTGGCGAAACCTCACGAGAAGTGGGGTAGTGATGCTGGCTGTTTCGTTGGGGCTTTGGGCCGGCATTTTCCTGGCTGCCTTCATGTATGGCATATCTGAACAGCGCTTGAAAGGTGTGGTTGAGTCACAAACTTCGCATATCCAAATCCACCATCCTGAATTCCTTGACAATTACGATGTTGCTTTGTTGATGCCCGATGGCGATGCTGTTGTGGAAAACATCAAACGAAATGAGAAGGTTTTGGGTGTAAGTGGCCGTATCGTGGTTCAGGGAATGGTATCATCTCCTCGAAATAGTTCTGGAGTGATGGTTCGTGGAGTAGTGCCGGAAGATGAAAAGTTGGTGACAAACCTGGCTTCCAAAATTTCTGGTGGTGACTTTTTTGAAACGGCTGGCAGAAACCAGGTAGTGATTGGAAAAAAACTGGCTGAAGATCTTGGTGTAAAATTGAAATCGAAGATTGTTCTGACATTTCAGGATAGTTCTGATAATATCGCTTCTGGTGCATTTAGAATATGTGGAATATTTAAAACAAACTCATCAATATTTGATGGAACTACAGTCTATGTTCGCTCCGCTGATATTGCCTCCTCGAAGTTGTTGAACATGGAAGGTAGCTTGCATGAAATTGCCATGGTCACCAAAACCGAGGAACAGGTTGATTCGGTAAAATCTGAGTTGGTCGTAGCCCTTCCCGCCAAAAAAGTGGAGTCGTGGAAAGACCTGATTCCCGAGCTTTACTATCTTGATTCAATTATGGATGTTTACCTGTTGATCTTTATGGGAATTATTTTACTGGCTATGGCATTTGGAATTATCAACTCCATGCTGATGGCTGTGTTGGAAAGAATAAAAGAGTTGGGAATGCTAATGTCTGTTGGGATGACCAAACGAAAGATTTTTGGAATGATAGTGATTGAAACAGTTTTTTTGACCCTTGTTGGCACACCGCTTGGATTGGCTCTCGGTTATTTTTCCGTAGGTTATTTCAACCATAATGGCCTGGATCTCAGCCTGTTTGCAGCCGGCCTGAATAATTTTGATCTGGATAGTGTTTTGTATCCTTCACTCGATTCTTCTTTCTATCCTGAATTGGTGGTTATGGTGGTGATTACTGCAATCCTATCGGCTATCTATCCCGCCATAAAAGCGCTGCAACTCAGGCCAGCCGAGGCGATCAGAAGTATGTAATTTTAAATGATCAATGAACTAAATATCAAGTCATGTCTGTAATTCTTGCAAAGAACATTGAGAAGATTTATGATGAAACCAAGATCCCTGTGCATGCCCTCAGGGGTGTTGACCTTGAAGTAAAAGAAGGTGAGTTTACAGCCATAGTTGGTCCGAGCGGTTCAGGAAAGACAACTTTGCTGAATATAATTGGCGGATTGGATAATCCTACTGAAGGAAGCATTGAAATTGGGGGAACCGATATCAGCAAACTTTCTGATAATCAACTTATTGACTTCAGGTTGAATAATATTGGATTTGTCTTCCAGGCCTATAACCTGATTCCAGTTTTAACTGCAGGTGAAAACGTGGAATTCATCATGCTTCTTCAAAACAGACCCAAATCTGAAAGGCAACAACGAACCAAAGAACTGCTGGAGGCTGTTGGAATAGGGGAAAAGATCAACAATCGTCCGGTTGAGTTATCTGGCGGACAGCAGCAACGTGTTGCTGTAGCACGAGCGTTAGCGTCAAAACCAAAATTTGTGCTGGCCGATGAACCCACTGCAAATCTCGATTCGAAAACAGCAGAAAACCTCCTGGATATTATGATACGCTTAAATCAAAATGAAAAGATGACCTTCATTTTCAGCACGCACGACCAGCGGGTGATTAAACGTGCGAGAAGGGTTATTACACTTGAAGACGGCAAAATTGTGACAGACGTGAATCAAACAAAAGTGGCAGAAAGTATGTCTATTGAACTTTGATGACACCACTTAGTAAATATGGTTGCCTGGCACTCCTGCTTGTATTCTCATTAAATCTGTTTGCAAGCGAGAAGGAGAATAACAGGGTTCCGAAATATAGCTTTCGTGGTTACATTAAAGACCTAAGAACCGCCTCCTTCAACAAAGTGGATGAAGATTGGATTTTTGACAACCTGATTCACAATCGACTTCAACTTAAATGGTTCCCATGCGATGTCTTCACTTTTGATATAGAGGTGCGCAATCGTATTTTTTATGGCGAAGCGGTTGAAACTTTCAACACGTTTATTCCTTTGGTACCCTCGCTTGAGGCACAATTTCCCACCTATGGAAAGTTTATTGACCAGGATTTCGGGTTGGTGGACTTATCGCATTCGTGGCTCGATGAATATTCGTTTGTTGCCCACACTGCCATAGATCGTTTGTGGGTTGAGTTTGTAAAAGGAAAAGTGCAGTTGCGGCTGGGCCGGCAGCGGATAAATTGGGGAATCAACTTCGCCTGGAATCCGCATGATTTGTTCAACAGTTATTCTTTTGTTGACTTTGATTACGAAGAACGCCCCGGTACGGATGGCATACGCTTGCAAGTTTATCCGGGCTCACTTTCACAATTCGAATTTGCCATTGCTCCTGACAAGGATAGCCTGGAACAATCTATTGCTGCGGTGCTTTACAAATTCAACAAAGCCCAATTCGATTGGCAGTTTATTGCCGGTTCTTTCAGAGAAAAGATGGTGTTGGGTGCCGGGTTCGATGGTGCCATCAAAAGTGTAGGTTTCCGTGGTGAGTTCTCTTACTTCCACCCGTTTTCGGATTTCAAAAACGAGCAGGGTAAATTGGTAGGTGGAATTTCCGGAGACTATACCATGAAGAGTTCGTTGTCCTTTGGATTGGAAGTTTTGTTCAATAGTAATTATGAACCTGAACCCGTTTCCATTCTTGAAGGCTCCCTTAATGCCACAGGACCCGACCAACTTTTTCCAGCAGAATGGGCCATTTTTGGAAGAATGGGATATAACATCACACCTTTACTACGAGGTGATGTTTCGGCCGCCTGGTCGCCAGATGAGGACTTTTATTTTATCTCTCCGGTGCTTTCTATTTCAATGAAGGAAAACCTTGATTTAATCCTGATGGCACAAATATTTAAAGGTGATTTTGAAGCCAATCCATTTCTTTTTGAACATCAACTGTTTGCGCGTTTGAAATATTCTTTCGCGAGATAATTAATGAACAACTTCAGCAAGATCGTTGTGCCGGTAGTTGTATCTGGCCATTTTGCCTGGGGCTAAAGTCTAAAAATAGCAAGAGTTCAGTCGCTTGAGGTATCGAAATCCTCAACTCTTCATTCAACGTTGATTTCAACTTTGGCATTGTTAGTATCTTTCTTTTTTTAAAACGTGTTATATGTCCCATTTTTGATTTTCATTTCTAACTTGCCCCATTGATAGCGAATGAAATGACAAATTGCAAGAGTACATCAATTTAATCCCTAAAAGTAAAATACCCAGTATCGGGTATTTCCTTTTCCTTCGCGCTAGTTGAAATTCGTGAATGTAATGCTTTTACTGTGGCATTGGTTGCGGGCTTAAAGCAGGTTAAAATATTAAGTTGAAATCTAAGTGAATATGCCTATTAGTAAAGCGTTTCCGGCCATTTCACTTATTGTGAAAACCAAAAATTAGTGTTTACTTTGCCGTTTAATTTTAGAGAACCCCAAAGTCGGTTAATAACCACTGAAAAATCAAATCCCATTTTAATGTTTAAATATCCTCCGTTTGTAACATATATTTTCTTATTTGTTGCCTTCTCATTCACTTCTTGTGCCCAGCCAGGAATTCCTGAGGATAAAGACATGCTGGTAATTACAGCAAGTTTTGAAAAGGGGTTTACCCAACAAGAAGCTGAGTCAGAGTTTTCTTTTGTTGCGGATTTGAAAGGTGTTTACGATATTAGGGTGAATGCCAATACGGGTTTTCTTTTCGTATATGCTGAAAAGTCGGAAGTTGCTGAACAGGTTATTCGAAAGATCAACAAGAATAACGTTTCGGTAGTTTTAGACCATGCCAGCGTAACTGACTTGCAAGGCCATGCCGAAAAGAAATTGAAAATGCAATCGGAGGTTAGTTCAACCATAGATAACACAGATCAAACCAAAAATACCGCACAACAATGGAAGGCTCAAAAAGCGGAAGAATATCAGAAAAATAAAGAAGACTTTCTAAAAACCCAGAATACCCAAAATTATTAATATGGACATCCAAAAAATTATTAACTCAAAGTTTTACCTAGATAGATTTACAAATCGTTTAATTATGGAAAGATTTTCAAGAATGTTAATTCTGATTATGACGATCGGAATTTTTGTGTTTAATGAGAATGCAGTTTTTGCCCAACCTGCTAATGATGATGCGTGTGATGCCATCAGTTTATTGGTTGATGGCTTGGGAAACAATCACACTACCGTTAGTTCTGGAGTGCAATCTGGAGAGGTATCTCCTCCGGGCACTGGTTGTGGCGTTCAAACCGGATGGTGTTCCGGTGAAGTTGCAGACAATACAGTATGGTTTACTTTCTGTGCCCCGGCCTCTGGATCAGTAGATGCCAGCTTGTGTAACCCAGGTAGCACAGGATTTGACACACAGATTGCACTTTGGGAAGTTGGAGATTGTGCCAATTTCGGATCCTACACCCTTGTGAACGCGAATGATGATAATTGTGGGCTGATCTCGGAAGTCAATTCTACTGGGTTAACGCCAGGGGCAGTTTATTATATACAGGTCGATGGTTGGGGTGGCGCTACGGGGGCATTTGAAATTAGTTTAACAGATCCATCCCCAGGCACAGCCTACCCTGATGATTTATGCGATGCTTTGAGTCGACCTGTTGATGGATCTTCCATTTCTGTTGGAAATTCCTGCGCGAGTGTTCAGGGTGGTGAGGTTTCACCACCTCAAACGGGGGGATGTACAACCGATTGGTGTGATGCCCCTGGTGGAGCGGATAATTCTGTATGGTTCAGTTTTGTTGCTCCCAACTCGCGAGTGATGGTTACTACTGACAATTCAGGAACAGATTTCGATACTCAGTTAGCGGTTTACGAATCAAGCAATGGAACTTGCGGTGGCACGCTCACCCTGGTTGGTGCAAATGATGAATGTCCAGGTGGCTGTGTTGGTGGTGGAAGTATTCATGCTT
>PVBE011093231.1_pt1 | contig 11402 bp, 10 predicted proteins | sample 1631181 | NCBI WGS metagenome assembly PVBE01 (sample SAMN08397723, study PRJNA350692) | Marine metagenome, whole genome shotgun sequencing project. | isolation source: water | place: Pacific Ocean | collected 2012-04 | reverse complement strand
GACAACAACCGCAACGACATCGTCAACAACGCCAACAACTTCTTCTCCCGGGCGCTGTCGTCGGGCCTGGACTTCCGCATGGGCGTGACCAACGTCTGCACCCCCAACGGCTCCTACAAGGCGGCGGTCGGCAAGTTCTGCTCCAAGATCTCGACGTCCACCAGTGACATGGGCGGCACGGACCGCTTCCTGCTTCCTAGCGAGCAGACCACGTTTTCGTCCTGCATCAAGAACCCGCCGGGGTACGAGGGCGGCAGCGAGTACGGCATCATCAACGCCGAGGCGGCGGTGAAAAAGCACCTGCCCCGGGCGAGCAACGCGCCGGACAAGATCCGCAACAACGCCACGCTGGTCATCATCGTGGCCACCGACGAGTTCCCCAACGGTCTGACCAGCGCCATCGGCTCGGGCAACTACAAGACCTGCACCCTGGCGACGACCCAGCAGAACACGCTGGACAAGGCGCTGCAGAAGTACATGGACCTCTTCACCGGCGTGACCGACCCCGAGGCGGCGGCCATGTTCCACGTCATCGGCGGCGTCTGCAACAACTCCTGCAACGCCCAGATGGCCCACGGCTACAAGGAGCTGGCCCAGAAGCTGGGCGGCCAGACCGCGGACATCTGCCAGAAAAACCTCGGCAACACGCTGCAGACCATCATCGACGCCATCACGGGCAAGGCCTCGCCCATCATCCTGGACTACGTGCCGATCAGCCTCTCGCTGGCCGTGGCGATGGACGCCATCGAGGTCAAGCGCAGCCGCACCAACGGCTTCGATTACCGCTCGGCCACCAACTCGCTGGTCTTCATCAACGTCAAGTACAAGAAGGGCAGCGAGGTCATCGCTTCCTACAAGCGCTGGAAGCGCCAGGAAGACATCAAGTAGCTTCGCCGGGCCGAGGGGGGATCAACTACAGCTTTGTTTCTACCGCATCTCCGGCGTGTGCTTCGGCGGGGGCGGCGGCTGAAGCTTGTCCAGGCGCTTTTCGATGGCGCGCAGGCGGCGCTTCACCGCGTCGGTGTCCTTGCGCATGAGAAATATCTCGGAGCGCACCTGGCCGATCTGGCTGTTGAAGCGGATTGAGATTTCGTCCAGGCGCTGGTCGATCCCTCTACCGATAATCCAGAGGCCGCCGCCCAGCGACGCCACCAGCAAAAAGATGACCCCCAACAGATAGATGTCCAGGTTGCTGCGATTATCGGCTTTGTCTTCCATGAGCCTGTCCGCGTTGGCTGTTTTGATGGCTCGATTATATAACCACTTGTGCGGTTCTTGAAATATCAAGTCACGGGGAAGACGACGGGGTGGATGTTTCGAAGCGAGCAGGGTCGTTCTGCAGCAGCTTCAGGGCGCCGGCCGGCAACCACAGCGCCGCGCCGTCCGCGCGACGGAGCGCGGGAATCCGCTCGCCGATGGCCGCGCCGAGGAGGATTACCTGCCGCTCCTTGTCCTCGGAGACGAGCTCCACGCGGCCCGCGGTCAGCGCCTCGCCTGCGGCCGGGGTGCGCAGGGTTCCCTCGAGCGCGGCCAGGCTGGCGACCCACCTTCGCACGCGGTCCACGTCGGCCTCGGCCTTGCCGAGCATCCACTTGCCGCCGTCTCGCGTCAGGGCCAGGGTCTGACCGCCGCGGGTGATGGTGACGCGGGCCAGGGTGGCGGCCGTCTGGTCGGTGGGCGACAGGTCCAACAGCTTTGCCGGCGGCGTGGCCAGGGGCTCGAGGTCCGCGGCGGCCACGCAGCAGGCGCTGGTCACGGCCGCCCCCGACGCTGGTTTTTCGGTGACCCGGAGCAGCCGCTCGGTGGGCCGTCCGGGGCACTGGCCGGGCGCGCTGAGGCTGACTGACGGGGCGCCGGCCCTGGCCCGGATCTCCAGCCAGGGGCGCAAAGTGCCCTCGCCTGCCCGGGTGACGAACCGCGCCGCGCGGAGGGATCTGAGGGCCACCAGCAGCCTGCCCACCTGCCGGGCGCGGGCGCGGATCCGCGACGTGCCGGGGCCCACGCGCCAGCCCCCCTTGCCGGGCTCCAGGGTGTGGGTTTGACCCGCGTGGTGGATCCGCACGGCACGGATCTGAGCCTGGCTCAGGGGCACCAGCTCACGGTCGCGCAGCTGTGCCGGATCCTTGCGCAGCATGGCGGCGAAGCTGGCGGACACCACGAACAGCCGGGATCCGTGGGCCAGGTAGACTCCCTGGCCCGAGGTGTCCAGGCGCCCCAGCGACAGCTGAATCCCGGGGCCGCTGCCCTGGCTCAGGGTGAGCGTGACCGAGGGGCGATCCAGCCCGAGGCGGGCGCGGTCCGAGCCCTGGGGCAGGGTGCGCACGTACTCCAGAAACTCCACGCCGGAGAGGATGCGATCCGCCAGGGCAGCGTCGGCCCGCCAGGCGCCCACGGTCCAGGCCTCGTCCCCCTTGCGGCGCAGGACCACCGATCGCCCCTGCCGCTGGATGGTCATGGCGGCGACCCGGTCCCGCTGCAGGGACGGCACCACCCGCCTCTTTTGCATGCGCAGCTCGTCGGAGCTGTGCTGCCCGCGCTCAACCAGCAGCACGTAGCCGCCCAGGAGCAGGGCGCAGAGGGCGAGGGCCATGAGGGTGCGTGGCTTCATTGTGAATACGCTGTCATCTCAGCACGCTGGATCATAGTTGTTAAACATTCACGTCACCTCCGTCTGCGCCACCAGATCCAGACTCCGCAGAGCAAAACAAACAGCGGCACGCCAAGGACGCAGACCAAAAACACCCTGACCAGCTGCCCCTCGTCCAGGGCCAGGCGAACATGCTCCGCGGTGCGCGGCCCCACGGCCACCTTCTCCTGCTGGCCGGCCAGCCAGGCCACCGCGTTGAGGAAGAGGTCACGGTTGTGGTCCCGCACCACGATGCCGCCCAGGCGTCGGTTGAGCACTCCGCGCTCGGTGCCGAGCACCACCAGCCGGGTCTTGCCCCGGACGGCGGCGGCGGCCACCGGCACCGGTCCCTTTGTGTCCACGCCGGGATCCAGGGTTGGCGCTCTCCCGCCGGCGCCCCGCAGGGACGCCAGGTCGGTCTCGGCCCAGCCGTCCTTGCTGGTGCTCACCAGGCGCGCGGAGGCGAGCCCGGCCACGGATCCCTTCACCGGCCTGACCTCCCGGGTCAGGGGCCAGACCGTGACGCGTCCGGAGAGGGATCGAACCACCGGGTGATCCGAGTATCCTTCCTTGGTGGCCCAGGTCATGGGCGCGGCCTCGCCCGGCACCGCCACGCGATCCAGCACGATGTTGTTCATCAGGCGGATCCCCCAGCGCTCCAGCAGGCGCTCCAGGCCGAGCTCGCGATACCGCGTCACGCCGCGATCCAGCACCGGCCCCATGAGCAGCAACAGGCGCCCTCCCCTGCGCAGGTAGAGATCCAGCGCGTCCAGCTCCACCTGGGCGAAGCCGCGGCTCGGGCCGCCGATGACCACCACCTGGCAGAGGGCTCCAGCCCGGGGCAGGTCGGCGGGCTGCAGCAGGCGCAGGCGGTGTGAATCGCGCTTCACCTCGTCGGTGATGTAGCCGTAGCCAGCCTTGGCGTAGGAGCTGGTGGACGCCTCGCCATGGCCGGCGGTGAAGCAGACCGTGGCCGCCGCCGAGCGGAGCACCGTCAGCAGCGCGCCGAGCAACGACGCCTCCCCCTTGTAGGCCAGCAGCTTGCGGCGCTGGCCGGTGTACTCGAACTCGGCCATGGCGGCCGAGGGCACGTACTTGCTCCGCTTGCCTCGGGAGAGGACAACCACCCCCTCCTGGAGGTCCGAGGTGTTGACCCCGTAGCGCTTGGCCAGCAGCTCGGCCCGGGTGGGCGAGGTGTCCACGTCGAGGTACTCCACGCGAATCATACGGCTGTGCTGTTGAAACCGCCGGAGCAGCTCACGGGTCTCGTGGTACAGCGAGCCCCAGCCCAGCTCGGGGGGCAGGCGGTCGGGGTGCACCATGAACACCGTGACCTGCACCGGGCTGTCCAGCCCCTGGAGCACCTTGATCGTCTTGGGCGACAGGGAGTAGACCCGGCCGGTGGTCCAGTCTCCCCGGCGGTGATGGCGCGCCGCCAGGTAGTTGATCAACACCAGGTTCAGCGCCAGCAGGGCCAGGCCCAGGGCCAGGGTCGGGCCGCGGGCGGCGAGGCGGCCGAGGGTCAGCTTCAGCGCCACTTCCGTCCCTCCAGCGCCTTGACGCAGCAGCAGAGGCAGAAGGTGATCACGCTCAGATGGAAGACCAGGTGGCGGGTGTCGACGATGCCGCGGCCGAAGTCCTCCATCTGGTCGAAGAGGTTGACGTGATCGATGATCGCTCTGAGCCCGGGGCTGTCCACGAACAGCTCCAGGGGGCCGAGCATCAGCAGGCCCACCAGCAGGGTGAAGGTCAGCACGGCGGCGATGATCTGGTGCTTGACCAGGGCGGAGCCCACCATGCCGACGGCGATGAAGGTGGCCCCCACCAGCAGGGTGCCGGCGTAGCCGGCCAGCACAGGCCCAGGTTCGATCCTCCCCGAGAGCACCCAGATCACGGCCACGTAGAGCAGGGTCGGCGTCCAGAGCAGGGCGTAGAATGCCACCGCCGCCAGGTACTTGCCAACCACCACCGCGGTCTCGGTGACCGGCGCCGTCATCAGGCTCTCGATGGTGCCGGAGCGTCGCTCCTCGGCCACCAGGCGCATGGTGATCACCGACGCGACGAAGATCACCGACAGCCAGAAGAGGATGGTGCCGCCGAAGAAGAGCCGCATCACCGCGCCGTGTGGGCCCTGGGGGTGGCTGACCAGCTTGATCAGCAGGAAGAAGCTGTAGCCCTGCACCACCAGAAACAGGCTCATCACCACCCAGGCCAGGGGGGCGTAAAAATAGGAGAGCAGCTCCTTGCGCAGGACGCTGAGCATTCAGTCCTCCCCGGTGAGGCGGGCGAAGACCTGCTCCAGGCTCTCGCGAGCCTCGCTAAGTTCCTGCAGTCCCCAGCCCTGGCCGAGGACGGCCGCGGCCACCTGCTCACGCGCCCTCGAGCCCCTGAGGCCGCGGATCTTGTAAGTGGCCACCTCGCCGTCTTTATCGTCTCTCTCCGGGGCCTCATCTGCTGTGACCTGCACCTCTTCTATACCGTCGATCTGCTCCAGGGCCTGCCGCACTGCCTCCACCGGTCCGCGCACCCGGGCCTCCAGGCAGCCGGCCTTGTCGTGTAGCTCGGACACCGGCCCCTGGGCCACCAGGCTGCCCCGGTGCATGATCACCACGCGGTGGCAGACGGCCTCCACCTCGGAGAGGATGTGGGAGGAGAGCAGCACGGTCCGCTCGCGGCCCAGGCGACGCACCAGCTGGCGCACCTCGCGGATCTGGTTCGGGTCCAGGCCCACGGTGGGCTCGTCGAGCACCAGCAGCGGGGGGTCGCCCAGCAGGGCGTCGGCCAGGCCAAGGCGCTGGCGGTACCCCCGGGAGAGCTGCCCCACGATGCGGCGGCATACGTCGGTCAGGCCGCAGGTCTCCAGCACGCGCTCCATGGCGCCGTGTCGCTCCCGGCGCGGCAGGCCGCGCAGCCTGGCCCTGAACTGCAGGTGCTCGGTGACCCGCAGCTCCGGGTAGAGCGGCACACCCTCGGGCAGATAGCCCAGGCGGCGGCGCACCTCCAGGCTGCTGCGCGTGACGTCCAGGCCGTCCACCCGCACGCTGCCCGAGGTGGGCGGAATGAAACAGCAGAGGATGCGCATGCAAGTGGTCTTGCCGGCGCCGTTGGGGCCCAGCAGGCCCACCACCTCGCCGCGGTCCACGGAGAAGGAGACGCCGTCGAGGGCCACGGTGCCCGAGAACGTCCTGCGCAGATCCTGGACCTCAATCATCATCGTGGGAGCGCCCTGCCTGTGAGGTCTGAGAGGATATCAGAGTTGTCTCAATCATGCCGGCGAGATGTGGCCCGGTGGTGTCGCTGTGCTACGTCTAGATGATGGCCAAGCGATACACCGTTACCGTCCAGCACCAGCGGGACGGCGCAGTGCTCGTCACCTGCGAGGTCCCGGTGTGCATGTCCCGGGCCCGGGACGAGCAGACCGCGCTGGCACGCATCAGGGACGACGACTACGTGCAGCTTGAGATCAAGCGGCGGTAGACGCCTGATCGACTAGTCGTGGGGCAGGCGGCCCCGGACCAACATCACCACGCAATTGTCCTCGCAACAACGGGCTACGGGCTCCAGGCTGCAGGCTTCGAGGCCAGTTTGGAGCAGACAGGTGCTGCTCTGTTGACGGTCCGCTCGCCCCGGATTCAAGGATGTGGCGCCAACAGGAGTTGCTGGAACAAAGCAGTCCCAGGCGCACGCCGGACTTGCCTTGTAGCCCGGAGCCCGAAGTCTGAAGCCCTGGTCACGAAACCTCCGTTCATCGAGTTGATTTGGACTCATGAACTGTGGCTCTATCTAGTCGTGGGGCAGGCGCCCCCGGGGCGAGCGCAGGTAGGCGAACGGCGTGCGGTGGAGGAAGTTGGAGACCCGCGATGTATAGATGTCGGCCGAGCGCTCCACCTGTCGGGCCAGCAGGCTCTTGTCGTTGCCCGCGCGCATCAGCGGTCCCCACCAGGCGTTGCTCACCCGGCCCGAGGCCGCGGCCAGGGGGCCGATCTTTTGGTCCAGCTCCTCGGCGGCGGTGCGCAGGCGGCGCAGGCGGCGGTGGGCCTGGGGTTCGCTGCACCTGGCCTCGGGGCCGTAGCCCTGCTTGGCCCGCTGGAGCTCCAGCCGCAGCCAGCACTGCTCGCGCTCCAGCTCCTCCTTGCGGGCCATGAGCGCGCTGAGCTCGGCCTGCTGGGCGCCGAACTCCTGGGTGGCCAACAGCTCGCGCTCCAGCTCGCGCAGGATGAGGGCGGTGCGCCAGCGCAGCACGCTCTTGGTCACGTGCACGTCGCCGAAGACGTGGTCGCCCACGTAGAGGATCTGCTCGGCGGTCAGATCGAGGAAGCGCTCCACCTGAGCCGCGCTGCCGCCAAAGTAGACCTTGCCGTCGCCCAGGCCGCCCACCACCGGGCGCAGCAGGCCGGCGTCGTCCACCACCTCCAGCAGGGGGCCGCCGCCGGAGAAGAAGCGAGGCTTGCGCGCGTCCACGATGACCACGTCGAACAGCTCGCGCCAGGTCATGTCGCCGGGCAGGTGCCGGTCGAAGGCGTAGGCCATCATCGGGCGGGTGTAGGTCCACTCGGAGTTGGTGATCAGCAACAGGCGCTTGCCCGCCCTGCGCTGGTCCAGCAGGGCCAGGGCCGTGTCCGCGTCGTCCACCACGAAGGCGTCGGGGTCGGCCAGGATCTCGGCCTTGAGCTCGCCCTCCATGTGGGCCGCGTCCAGGGAGCGCTTGACCAGGCGATACAGGTCGGCGTAGCCCAGGGCTCCTGTGAGCCGGCCGGCGTCCAGCAGGTCCACCAGCTGGGCATACATGCACCCCTCGGACAGCGAAAAGAGCGTGTTGAGGAAGAGGTACCGCGACCGGGCCAGGTCAACCATGACGCGGGCGTAGGCCTCGCGCACCTGCTTGAGCTCCATGCGGGCGGTGCCGTGGTAGGCCTGCTTGACGAAGCCGAAGCGGTTGGCCTCGAGGATGTTGCCCAGCTCGATGTCCAGCACCAGGCCGCGCTCCATCATCTCGGGGTCGAAGCGTAGCTCCTCCACGGGCCAGCCGCGCTGTAAGAAGCTGCGCCGCAGGTGCTCGTAGGCCCGCTGCTCCCACGCCTCCTCACGGTAGTGGATCAGCGTGTAGTCCATGTCGTAGCCGATGGCCTCGATGGCGCGTAGGTTGAGGGTACGGTTGCAGAATATTTCGCGCTCGGGGGCGGTGGTGGGGAGCTTCATGGGGGGCAGTATAGCCCGCACTGGCTGCCGTGCTCGTGAAGTAGCGACGGGGTCAGGGCATCTCAGCCACCACCACGCCGTGCCTGGTGGTGTCGGGCTGGTGCACGAAGGCGCTGGCCTCGGGCTGGAGCCCCTCGAGCAGCTGCAGGGCCGACAGGCGCTGGCGGTGGGTCAGCTCCTCGAGAAACTGCACCTTGACCATGGCGTGCACCGCGCCGCCGGAGAGCAGATCGCCTTCGTGGTGCAGGCAGGACACACGGGCGTCGACGCCCAGGCCCTCCATCACCCCCTCCAGGGTGGCCGTCACCGCTTGCTTGGCGTCGCGGTAGGACCGGGCGGCGTTGCCCGACGCCAGCCGGACCTGTCCGCTCCAGGTGGGCACGGCGTAGGTGGGTGGAGCCAGCCGGGGGGCCGGGGTTTGGGAGCAGGCCGCCAGGGGCAGCAGGGCACAGATCAGCGTCAGGCAGAGATGTCCTCTCATGTCGGTTCCTCGCTTGGATTTTTGTTTTTGTCAGCGCCTCGGTCGCGCTGCACTGAGAGATTGCAAAGGTCGGACCAGCATTGTGGTCAGCGCAGAAATAAACTACAAGGTCATGATTCCAAGGCCTTATGACATAGGCGGGTCACATGACCCCACGTTGCAAGGTCGTCAGCCGGGGACACCTGTCCCCGGTTTAGAGATTCCCTCCGGTCCAGAAGCCCCACGTCCCGATCAGGGCACGCAGTAGGTGACCTTGAGCTGCCAGGGCTGCGGCAGGGTCTAGCAGGCGCCGCTGCCGATGCCCGACTTGGTGGAGGCGCCGGCCCACAGCTGTCCTGTAAATGCGGTGCAGGTGGTCACTGGCCAGCGGAAGAGGAGCTGGGTGCGCTTCTTCGGCTGCAGGGCGTGGACGGGCAGCGCCACCCATTGCACCCCCATGGTGTTGGGCAGCTTGGTCTTGAGGTTCTTGGTCTCCGAGGCGTAGGCCTTGGCGGTGGCGGGGAGCGCAAACGAAGCGAGGTAGATGTCGGCCTTGTGCTTGTTGTGCTCGTCTCCACCGAGCAGGCAGCCGGTGAGCCTCAGGGAGACGACCTTCTTTGGCGCGGCCAGGGTGCGGGTGTCGAAGGAGACGAAGCTGCGCCCGAAGGCGAGCTTGCCGGTGACATCCTCGTCGGGCTTGCAGCCGTGCACCAGCTTGTCGAACCAGACCTCCTGCTTGCCCGAGCCGTGGATCATGACGAAGCCGTCGGTGTTCGGCTTGGTGTAGTAGGCGCTGACCTTTTGCATCCAGACCACGTCGGCAGGGCACTTGCCGGCGGTGCACTTTTCAACGGGGTCACAGGGGCTCTTGGAGGAGCGGCACACTGCGCCTTCCTTGCAAGCGGGGGTCTTGTCCGGCTTGGCCGTATCCTTTTTGCCCTTGTCCTTGGGTGGCGCGACCTTGCTGTCGGCGGGGCCATCGGGAGCCGGGCCCTGTTCCAGCGTCGCCTTTTTCTCTCCGGCGCCGTCCCCGGGGCCGGGGCCCGTGTCCCACTGCCTGTCCCAGTCCAGCACGCATCCGTGCAGGAGCGTCACCCCCAGTAGAACCCAGCGCAGACCAGCTGCCATGGACCTATGTTACTTCTTGAAGGGGATGTCCGCCACGATCACTGAGGGCGAGGAGCTGGTGGTGGACTTGACCGGATCGCCGCCCGGCTTCCACACGCCGCCGCCCGGGCCCTTGGAGCGGGTGTTGCCCGCGGCCACGACCCACACGTTGTTCTGGGCGATCTGCTTGATCACCTCCACCGAGCCCCAGGGGTAGTTGCCGGACGGGATGGTCCAGGCGGCCGAGAAGAGCACCAGCTTCGGCTTCTTGTGCAAAAACAGATCCTTGAGCATCTTCACCGAGTGGGCGGTGCAGCTCGGCCCGGCCGAGAGCTTGGTCACGATGCACTGCGCGTCGGCGCAGATGAGGATGGCCGCCTTGCCGGCGGGCGTATCGAACAGGCTGGAGCTGATGTCCGGCCCAACGCTCAGCTGCTGGGACTCGCTGGCGAACAGCTCGAACTTGTGGTGCCGCGCCACTACCTTGCCGGCGCCGTCCAGGGCCACCGAGGTGTTGTAGAGCTTGGCCGAGCTGCCCTTGCCGACCTGAGTGATGAGGTTGATCAGCAGGATCACGTTCTTTTCGTCGGCCATCTTGGCAAAGGCCGGCATGTACTTGGCGCTCTTCCATCTGGCGTCCGTGGCCGGCTTGTCGCCGACAGCCGGCGTCTGCTCGGCGTACTTCTGCGTCAAGGAGTACTCCGGCGTGACGATGAGCTTGGCGCCCTGCTTGACCGCCTCCTTGACGAAGTGACCCAGGCCGCAGATGTCGTCGGAGCAGCCGGTGACCTTGGCGTAGTCGCCCTTGGTGTACTGCACCGCCGCCACCTTGTAGGCGCTGGCCTTGGCAGTCTTGTCGGGTTTTTTGCCCTTGTCGGGCGTGCCGGCCTCCTTGCCCGCCCCGCCGTCCGGGGTGCCCTGCTTGTCGTCGTCGTCGCTGCAGCCGAGGGCCAAAAAGGCCACCAGCGCTGTCATGAAACCGAGCTTTCTAAGAGTACTCATTGCAAAACCTCAAGCCAAATCTAGCGGGCGATGCCGGCGAAGTGGTTGTCCAGGGCGGTGTAGATGCCGCTGTCGTGGGCGAACTTGGCGATGGCGACGTGGACGCGGTCACGCTTGCCGTAGCCGTCCAGGGCGCTGTCCCCGGCGATACGCTCCAGCTCCTGCACGTAGGAGGTGCGGGCGGTGCGCACGTTGTTCTTGAAGCTGGTGGCCGCGTCGCCCCGCAGGCCCAGGGCCTTGGGGTAGAAGCCCTCGTAGTCCCGCATGGGCAGGGCGTAGCGCTTCTTGAAGATGGAGCCGGTGCTCTGCTGCTTCTTGATGGCGCCGAGCATGGTCTGCACGGGCGAGCTGAACTTGCCGAAGTCGGCGCTCTCGTCCAGCATCTTGAGATCCTTGAATTTTTTGTAAGCGTCGAAGCCCTTTTCCAGACCGTGGGTCATGCGGCGCAGCTCCTTTTTGAGCACCTTGACCTCCTTGTGGGGGTCCCGGGTCTCGAAGCCGTTGCGCCCCTCGCCGTAGGCCCAGGTACGAAAGTAGGTGCCCTGGATGTAGTGCGAGTGGCGGTTGGTGGAGCGGCCCTGGGAGCCGGCGTCCAGCTCCTGTTTGATCTCGGCCTCTTTCTCGGTGTTCATCGGGCCCAGCACGCCGTGGTGCAGGTTCTTGCCCGGAACGAAGGAGCTGTTCTGCTGGTGGAACTTGTACCCCTTGTGCAGCTTGCCGAACTGGGCGTAGTCGGCCGTGGCCTTGACGTAGCCCATGATGCCCTCGCGCTGGGTGCGGGTGAACGAGCCGCCGTCGGCGCGCTTGTAGGCCACGTTGCCCTGCCAGTAGAAGGCGGGGCTGCGGCTGGAGCCGTTGCCGCCGGCGGTGGCCTCGACCTGGTTGATCCAGCCCAGGGCGGTCTCCAGGCTGCTGGTGGGCTTGGTGATCAGCTCGGCGCCGCCGGGATCGCTGGAGAGCTTGTTGAGCACCCACTCGGGGGCGCGGCTGGTCTTGACCATGCCGTAG
>PVBE010352806.1_pt1 | contig 11402 bp, 4 predicted proteins | sample 1631181 | NCBI WGS metagenome assembly PVBE01 (sample SAMN08397723, study PRJNA350692) | Marine metagenome, whole genome shotgun sequencing project. | isolation source: water | place: Pacific Ocean | collected 2012-04 | reverse complement strand
TGCGTGGGTGGGCCAAGAAGCGCTAGGAGGGCACCATATTGGCTGACGTAGGACAACCAGCCACAAGCGGAGCTTCTTGGGCCTCCGACGAGGCTACGCGCAAGAAGATGGTCGGCAACCGGAACCGCGACACTAAGCCCGAGTTGCGGGTTCGATCCCTGCTACACAAGCGCGGCCTGCGCTATCGGGTCAACCAGGGACCCCTGCCTGAGTTGCGTCGCACCGCCGACATCGTCTTTCGCAAGGCACGAGTCGCCGTGTTCATAGATGGTTGCTTTTGGCATGGATGTGACGAGCACTACAAGGAGCCAAAGACCAACACTGACTATTGGCGGGCAAAGATCGCGGGCAATGGCCAACGAGACCGTCAAACCGACGAGTTGCTCTTCGAGGCAGGCTGGCTAGTCCTGCGATTCTGGGAGCACGAAGACCCGAACGAGATTGCCGACGCGATCGCTTCTGCCGTGGAGGGGCGTAGGACGACACGCTCCTGAGCGCAGATCTGAAAAGAGTGGCAGGCTTTCGGCATGGAAGAGGTCCCGTTCGAAGGTCTTGAGAGCGCCGATCTCGTTATGGGTGCCGTCTACCGTGGAGGTCCGGGCACCAAGACCGGCGACGACCCGCTATCTCGCCTACTTGGCGTCGGCAACCAAGGGGGCTTTCGCAAGAGCGGCAACTGGAGGCACCCAAACTTCGTGGCCCTCTACACGACCGAGGGGGATCCAGCCTGGCCCGATGAAATCGATCCCGTCACACAGCGGCTGACCTACTACGGCGACAACAAGAAGGCAGGCGTAGAGCTGCTCAACACGTCGCTAAAGGGAAATCGGATCCTCAAGGCCGCCTTCGAAAGTCTGGAGGGCGACCGTTCTGGCGTGCCACCGTTCTTCGTGTTCGTGAAGGCCGGGCATAGGAAGGACATGGTCTTTAGGGGCCTCGCAGTCCCAGGAAACCCCGAGGTAGAGGCTGCTAAAGCACTTGAAGTGGTCAGGGAATGGGGGGGTGGCGGGCGCTTCGAAAACTACAAGGCTACGTTCACCATCCTCGACGTGCCGACAATCGACAGGCAGTGGCTAGGAGAGCTCCGAGAGGGCGAAGACCTCGGCGAACATTGCCCCGATGTCTGGAGGCGCTGGCGCCTCGAGGGGGATTATGGACCCCGCCGGAGAGAAGCGGCGGACTACAAGCCTCGCGTCGGCCACCTGTCACCCGAAGGTTCTGCAATCAGCCAAGCAACCTCGGAAGGCATCGAGCCCAATGTAGAACTATCGGGACGAGATTTGGACGGCAACTGGCGTTCGACGAAATCAGGAGCTGATAATGTCCAGACCTTGGGAGACCCAGAAGGGCAGGATACGCGTACTTCGTTCAACGGCTATCTCGACGCGATTTCCGACAAGTCCTTCGGCGGAGACGACAACGCAGAAGACCTTGATGGACCAGCGCCGAGCGTGCGCCTTCCAGTTGGCCCCGGGATGCCCGGTGCAGACGAAGCCATCGAATGGTTTCGGTCTCGCCTAGAAACTCCCGATTCGAAAGCCTTCCTCCTGTTGGTCGGTGGCCCTGGCAACGGAAAGTCCTACTTGGCCAGGCAGGTCGCCGGACCCCTAGAAGAGATAGATCCCCAACACCTATCAAACGTAGACGTCCCTCGGACTCGGCACTTTCGTACCTCTGCCGGTGAATTAACCATCGTCAATGACGCCACCATCCCGATCGGCGTTGAAGAGGCTCCCCTGATATCGGAGTTGGAGGGCGCCCTGGCCGGAGGCAGCTTCCTCTTGGCAAATGCGAATCGCGGCATCCTCGTCGAAGAACTTGGCGCCTCCAGCGGCCAAGGCTTGCCGGTAGGTCGAATGGGAAGGGCCCTAGTCCAGTGGCTGCTTGACAAAGATGAAGTAGTCGAGGGGCCGTTCGACGTAGGGGGGGTGGAATACGCTCTGGAGACAGACCCGGATGCATCCTGTCCATTCCTGCGCAAGGCCACGATCAGTGGGGGCGACAAACACGTAGACGTGGTGGCCGTCTACTTGGACATGTGCTCGCTGTTTGAAGCTCGCCCTGAAGTCGAGCTGTCACCCGGGACCGGCATTCCTCAAGCTAGGGAGCCCTACCGGATAGAGCCGTTCTCTACCCGAAACAGGGTTGACGAAAGGAGTTCCGCAGGTCCGCTGTTGGCGAGAGTGGTCGACGACTGCCCAGACATTCCCGAACTGCCCGAAGGAACAATCGACCCAATCGCAGCCAACTTCATGTCGTTGGCGAATCCAACTATTCGATCGGGGGTCTTCAAAGTCCTTCGCGCCTCCGAATTGAGGGCCTCGCGCCGGATGACCTACCGCGACCTTTGGGGGGCAATCGAGCAACTCACCAGGGGCCCGCTGTGCCCGAAGGGGGCGGTCGAGTCTCCGCAGGAGTGGGTAGTGGGCAACCAGCCCCGAAGTGCTCCGGAACTAGATGACCTAGAGCGACTCCGAGCAATCCTCAAGCTCGCGCAGGCGCGATTCCACCAAGCCCTGTTCTGTGCTCGAAGTTGTCCCCTAATTGGAGGGATAGCCATGGGCGACCAGCCGGCCACCGAGTTGGCTCGCCAGGTCGACCCCGTGATCGACGCCCTTCCCGGTGACTCGAACATTGGCGTCGGCGAAGACCATGGATGGGCAAGTCCTGTTACGGACGCCTTCGAGGGCCGGGATAGCGGAGACCATATCCTTCAAGGCCTTTGCGAATCCCTCAGGAGGGAAGGGAGGGATGATGACCCATTCCTCTTGGCAGTGACGTCCTTCGAAGAACAGTTGGACGACGCCGTGACCCGCGCCCTCGATGGAGCATTGGAGCACAGGGACAGGGACGAAGACTCTAGAGAGTTGCTCTCGTGGTACGGGGAGTACCTATTGAGGCTTTACGCGACTGCCCATGGGATCCCCGCCCACGCTGCCGCGTTTGGGCGATGGACCGAAGCTTGGGACGAGGCCCACGAGAACCCGAAGTTCCCAGGCCCCCTAAGGAACGAACTAGAGGCCCTGCTCCGGCCCGGGTACCAGGGTCAAGACGACGGACGCCTACTCCTCCCAGTGTTCGACTCGCGAACTGCTCCGTTGGTCGACGAAGTAGTTGAACCGACCGTTGTCAAGGCACCGCCCAAGTCGGATTTCCAGTGGAGGACCAACGGCGACTTCCTCTACCTCATCCTTGGTGTAGACGACCAAAGGCGCATCGAGATCGACTTCGACTTCCCGATGCTCCACGAGGCAATGTCCTGCACGGATGGGTTCCCGGGCCTCACCGAAGGATCCCATCGGGCCGCTCCAAGGCTCGAGCGGTTCCGTTCAGCCATGCTCCAGTCCGACGACTCCCAGCTTCTCCTGGTTGGCTCTGAATCGATCGAGAGCCTCCGGGTCCGAAGGGCACGCAGGTGAACGAGCAGTCGTCGCAAGACCTATCCCTTGGCTTCTATCGTCCCCAGTATTCGGCTGCACCAGAGACCTACATAACGGCCCTGACTCGCAACGTCCTTGACATCCCAAGAGGAGCGTGGCCCGATCGTGAGCCCGGCGACGCGCAAGTTCATGTGGTCTACAAGAAGACCCCCCTGTCTACCCGGTCAGATCTTGAGGTGACCCACCCCTGTGAGGGTGGAGACGCAGAGCTTGGAGCTTGGCGCGACGCCCTCCAAGCTGCGGGAGTCAACTTTGGCCGCAACGATGGGAACGATGTCGCTCGAGGCTTCGCCATGGCCTTCGAAGGGACGTTGGCCTCTAAGGCGAAGGGCCAGGCGGCGGTGCCAATGACGCAATCGTTAGCCATGCTCCAGAACTTGAGGGGCATGACTGGCGGTCCAAGACCGTTCAACCTTTCGGACGCGCTTGAGCAGTTCTATGGCCTTGGTCGCCTAGATGGCTCCGGTGACGGGCACACCGCAGCGGGCCGTTGGCTGGGGGCAGTTAAGGACAGGACTGAAGCTAGTCCGCTGTTGGAAGCCCTTGATGGGGCAGCGGCATCGCTAATCCCTCCAGTCTCCGAACTAGACCAATCTGGCACCCCTCCTGTTGGTCCGTTGTTCGGCACCTCGACACCGTTTGGGTGGTTCCACGATGCATGGAACAGGCTGACCAGCGACGAATGGGTGAAGCTACTCCCCGATCGGAGGTGGAGCGATTGGGCTGCGACCGTGCTGCGAAATGCCATTGGCTTCGGCTACCTCTGGGAGGCTCGTTGGTACGTAAACATTGCGGACCGGATCACCAAGGGTCCCGATGTAGCTGGAGCGACCACATGGGACGACCTCGTTGAGGCCATGCGGGTGGAAAAGCTACTCCGGTGGGAAGACTCCGATGCCAGGCCAGGGAAGCGCAAGGTCTCTCACGACCTCAACAACTTGCTCCTGAGGATGACACCGCTCGTGGCGGAGCTGGACAATCAGATCAAGAACGGAGGCCAGTCCGAAACGGTGCCAGATGGGCTAAGAAGGATTGCAAGCGATGGCGAAGCCGTTCGCCGGATCGACGACGTCGTCCATGGGAAGCAAGTCGAAGGGCTATACGGCCAAAATGACAATTCCCTAGAGGCGGTCAGGTATGCCCTGAAGGAACGCGAGTCGAAAACGACGCGCGACATGGACCACTACGGACTCATACGACTGACCTCCAACAACTGGTTCGTCGTGGAACCTGCCACAGAGTGGACGGCAGTGGTGGCAAGCCTTTCAATCCCCGAACCGGGTGGATCGACAACCGTTAGCCACCTCAGGGGCGAGCTAGCGAGGCTCGGCCTCAGGCCGAACGACAAGGAGCTAATCCGGCATCTAGTAGCCGCGGGCCTTGCGGTCGGTAGTGCGGACGCAGAGGGTGCCCTCACCGTGAACAGCGCATTTCGATGATGACGCCCTCAGCGACGCCACCAACCAGACCCGAACAGGCCCTCTTGGATCAACTCGAGGCCCTACCTGGGGTACGGGTCGGATGGATCAGGCTCACCGAAACGAATTTGACAAAGTCCATTTCCGACGCCTCTGGCCCGCTTCGGGAGGCCTTTGCTGCCACCGGATTCCACGACTACGAAGGCCAAGACGTAGGCCCTGAACACAAGGCCTCGCCGGATGTGTCTGTCTTGGGTCCGAACGGGATCGTCGAATCTAGGCTTTCCCTCTACCGCCCAGCGACGAAGGGCGGAGCCTTTAGGCGCATCTGGATTGAAGGCTTCAAGGAGATCCTTCCTGAAGCCGAGCCCGGAGACCTCATTGCCTTCGCTCAAGACGGCACTACCTGCCTGGCAGTCGACGTCACGGATGCATCAAGGCGTGGAGCACCGCTCGACGAAGCCTTTCAGGTCTTCGAGGAGGAATCCTCGACCTCGACCGCCCGCCCGCCCATCCCGGACGGCGATTCGAGCGACGCACCCGACGTGAAAGGCCAAAGCTCAAAGCTACGAACATCCCCGCCGACCAGCATCCTCCCACGGGTATTTGGCCACTTTCTTTGGCACAAGGCGAATTGGCCGAAGGTTAGGGTCCAGTTCCCTCCCGGGGTAGACGCACAGTTCGTGGAAGCAGTTGTCGTTGAAGCCAACGAATTCTCGGATACCCCCCCAGGAAACTGGGAGCATCAAACCCCGTTTGCTGTGCTGGTCAACCAGTCTGGTTCCAGGAATAGGCCCGACGTCGTGGCGACGACCCCAAGGGGTGCAGTTGGATATCGACCTTCGGGAGGAGGGCCCCACCGCCTCTTTTGCGAAATGCACTATGTCAAGCCCGTGGAGACCATTAGCAACACCTTCCAGGAATTCTTTGAGGACTTGTTTGGCGACAATGGCAAGCCTTCGACCACGCAGGCTCAGGAGGACCTGAATTCGTTAGCCCATTCGGCTATCTGGACCTGCTTGGAGAGGGCGGACCGACGCAGGGAGTTCGGCGAACAGGACGTGGACCGCCTGGAGCAGGCCTTCAAGTTCATAGCCCTAGCCCACGAGGCAAGCCCTGGGCAGTTCGACCAACCGATGGCCCAATGGTTCAAGCACGTGGACCGGGGCCTCCTGAACATGGCCGATGCCCTGAAGAACGCGCCGAGGAATGCCGACCTAGCTGAATTCTTGAAAGGTTGCACCTTTGCCTGCTTCGCGATCCCGACTCCCGGCACCGTCGGCCAGGAAACTTCAAAGTTTCAGGACAAGAACCTCACGACAACCCGCCTGAAGAACGCATTCGAGGATCATTGGGGCACCCAGACCAGCCTTGAAGAGGCTGTGAAGATCCTCTCCTTTCGCCAGGACGGCACAGTCGGTGACCATCCACTAAGAGGAATCAACTGGGAAGGCTTGGACGATTCGATCCGGCGAGCAGGGGATGCTCCGCTAGGCCTTGCCCACCATTGGAGCGACGAACCGCAAAGGTGGAAGTCCTTCCAGGGTTTCACCGAGGACCAATTCTTCAGCCCGCATGGGGACACCAAGGCAAAAACACTCCGCATCGAGGATATTGGTGGCAACGAGCTAAGCACCCCCGAACTTGGTGGTTCGCTCCACGTAGTCGACGGGATGACATTGGACTGGCCGAGTCGAAAGCTCGTCTCGAAACGGTTGCGAGTGGTAATGGCTCCTCTGGTCGACCCAAGCCAACTTCGCGAAGGGTCATACCCCGGACTTGAGTTCGAGTTCAAACCCGGTTTGGCAATCACGTTCGAATGCACGGTCAGGGTCGAAGACGGGAAAGTGTTTGCCGAGGGCACGCTGGAAATCGACATTGAAGAAAACTCGGCCGGGGACGGGTTCAGCTACCAACCAGTCCTGGAACGGCTCTCCGTTAAAGTCCCCGATGGCCACCCGTTGGCTGCCTGTATTGCGCGATTTGCTACCACCAACCTCGTGGTGCTTCCACCCAAGGGGCGAGTAGTCCTCGCAGTCGAGATGGGGTCCACGGGCAAGGTCAGAGGGGTAGAGGTATTCGGGTACGGCTCCTTTAGTGAGGTCGGCGAACCCACGGAGCACGAAAAGTCGGAGACCAAGGACTATGAAAAGACGGTCAAGCGTACGGTGGTCTTTTGGGGACAACCGGCAGAGCCAACACCCCTAATCGACGGTAGAGCCGTCAGCCTCGCTGGCGGACGGCTCGGGCTCTGGTCCGAAGCCAAGGAAATCTCGGGCCCCGTCATAGCGTCGTTTGGAGGATTGCGAGTCGACTTCACTATCACCGCAAAGGTGGAAAAAACGAAGCCGAAGTCGCCCTTGCACGCCGCAATCATGGACGAGGATCAAGACCGGGAAGAAGAGGTACCCCACAAGACCATTCGCTCCGACTTGGAAGGCGAGTACTCCCGACTGGTGCTCGATGACCTTTGGCAGGACTCCTTGGGCCATGTGGTCCTACCGTCGGACGAGGCTGTCCCGATCAAAAGCCTTGTCTCCGCTCCAGGGGACCGGTTCATGACCGTCCAGTACCTAAAGGAGCACTGGAATGCGTGGGCAGGCCGGCCAGTCGTGCCCGACGATTTCGCTAACTCTCCAGAGGTCGACGAGTTCCGCGAAGCCTTCGAAGGGCTGGAAATCAAGGGAGAACTCCAGAGGGCAGGAGAGGATGGATATTCGAAGTGGGTCGCGAAGACACCCTGGCGACAACTGGCCGAACAGCCCGACGACCTAGATCGCTACCTCGAGGCATACGCCAGACTGGTGGCCGCAGCTCAAGAAATAGGCGGGGCCTGTCGCCTGTGGGCGAGCTATCCGTTCTGCACCACGGTCTGGCAAGCAGAGGGGGTAGCCAAGCTCCAAGCCGTGCTGGTCAGCCCACTACATCCGGTGAGGCTCGCATGGCTAGCCCATACCGAGGCGGTCCTCCACGGGGCCAAGACGGCGAAGGATTTTTGCGGTTCCATCGAGGGATGGAACCTCCCCCTCATGGGACCATCCGATACAAAGCCCTCTCGGATGCTAGCCATCCCTACTGAAAGTGGGCCAGAGCAGCTCTTCATCGGTTGGTCGACTCTCCTCAAGTGCACCGACGACATGGACCCCCTTCCGGTAGGACTGCGAGCCGGCAACAGGGCCCTCCCTGGCATCTCGGCAACTGGGCTAAATGCCGGTGCCGTCGCGGATGCGCTAGGCGACTTCCGGTCGCTCTACCCCCACGTATCGACCCTCACCGTCGACCTGGCAGCCGAGTCTGAATCGCCGAGAATCAATGAGATCGACGAAAAGCTCATCGACGTAGTTGGGGGTTGGGCCGAGAAGCCCAGTCAAAGGCTTGCAGGTGGGTTACGCGTCCTCGATTCCAGCAACCGGACTGGCCCGATCCCGGTTGAGGCGGTGCGAGGCTCGACCCTCAGCGAGGGTCAGTCGTTGCTGGTTTGGTCTCGATACGACCCGCACGAGCGTCCCATGTGCGACGTCCGCTTCTTGGAGGGAGCGAGCGTCGACCTTGGCGTGATCAGAAGCGAGGACGCAGTCCCAGGAGGGGTAGTGGGGCTACGTCCACTCAGGCGATTTGGAATCCCAGACCCCCGAATCAACGAGGCCCACCAGTACGCGTCTCTTGAGCCTGCGATCCACGGCAACAGGACTGCATTCGAACGCGCGCTGACGCTCGTCGAAGGGGTCGAGGAAGGCGAGATTCCCAGTATCCATATGAGGCTCAGGGGTCAGGCCCAAGCAGCGGGCCTGAAGTCCTCATGGACAGTGTCGGGTGAATCGCTCATCCCACCAGTTGCGCTTGCAAGCCTGCTAGGCCTCAATGTCGCCGAGGACCAGTCGCAAATTCTCTGGGAGTGGCATCCACCCTTCCTCGGCGCGAGCAACCAGAAGTTGGATGCGAACAGGCTCGAGCGTCGGCCCTACATGGTCATGGTCCGGGTACCGAGGCGCCTGACAGAGAGCATTGGGAACCTGCTAGAGAGGCTTACCGGCAAGGAACCGGACGGCACGGAGGCGAGGGACGTCCTCCAAGTGTTGGGTTCACGAGGAGTAGGACTAGCCACCCTCACGAGGAAGGACCGCAAGAAGGCGGTCGGCGCCGTTGGATTCCATCTGGCCCTCAAACTGATGGAGACGGTAGACGTCGATGGGGTCGACCACTTTGTAATGCCCCTTGATGCCTGTCACGGCTTCTTGTCGTCGCTGGCAGACCACAAAGGCAACCATGGCGATAGTCGTGCCGACCTCCTCATCCTTCGCCTGGGCGACGATGCGCTCACGCTGATCCCGGTCGAAGTCAAGCTCTATGGGGTTCTTCGGCCCGACCCAATTCCCCTTCCCGGGCACGACCACGACGACCTGCGCAAAGCGCGAGAGCAACTCGGTGCCTCGCTAGAGCTCCTCAAGGACATTCAAGAACGTTGGGCGGAATTGGAAGAGAGTCCAAACTCAGCCGATCGGTCCCTCGCCGCCAACGCGCTTGCCGTCCTCGTCGAATCCTCAATGCGCCTTAGCCCAAGGCCTTGTAACAATGTGACTAAGGCGGCCCAAAGGCTCCAACGGCTTGCCGATGGGGACATGGGCCTCCGAATCGGTCAACCCTTGTTGGCCTTCTTTGCGCGCACGAAAGACCAAGCAGACCTTCGCTGTAAGGGGTATTTATCCGACGACGCGCCCAGCGGCCTAGGCCCAAGGGGGGAGTACATCGCGAATGGCGCTGGGGTCCTCAGTGACCTTGATCTAGCCAACAGCGACGGGGGACCGGGTCGGTTCGTTACCGCTTGGCGCAAGTGCGTCGAGTGGAGCGCGAACGAGCCGGATACGCCCCCTCCCCCGGGCGGTGTGGTGGACCTGGACGAACCGCCCGACGGACACTCCACCACTTCTGGTTCGGAGGTAGCCCAACCCATTGGATCGGATCAGGGCGAGGTAGAAGAGGTAGAAGAGGTAGAAGAGGTAGACGAGGTAGAAGAGGTAGAAGCGATCGTTGGCGAAGGCGTCCGGTTCCCTGTCGGACATCTGCGTGGAGCTGTTGACGACGACGTAGAAGCTGATTTTTGGCCGAGCAATACGGCATTGAACCAACTGAACTTGGGGATCGTAGGAGATCTTGGGACTGGCAAGACCCAGTTGCTGCAGGCGCTGATTGCACAGTTGAGGTGGCAAGCCACAGAGAAGCAGCCAACCCCGATCTCAGTCCTCATCCTCGACTACAAGGGAGACTTTCTCGACGATGGGTTCATCCAAGCGGTGGGCGGTCGAATACTCGCACCAGAGGGAATACCGCTCTCGGTCGTCGGACTCCAAGACGTTGATAGCCGGGCCGAGCGGTCGCAGAAGAAGGGCGCGCTCATCGATGTATTGACGAAGATCTATGGCGGCATCGGTCCTGTTCAGGTGCGGAACCTACGACATGCACTAGATCAAGTTTGGGATGAGCATGGGGCATCCCCGACCCTTGACCAGGTCACCGAGCGGTACCTCCAGAATGCCAACGGCGTCGCTGACAGCGTCGTCTCCGTCCTAGACACATTCGTCGAAGCAGGGGTGTTCTCCAACGAGCCCAGCCAACTCGGCACCTTTGCCGAGCTAATGGAGGACGCCGTCGTGGTTCTCAATCTGCACGCGGTCGGCCAAGACCTAAGGCTAAAGAATGCGCTCGTCGCGCTCTTCTTGAACCACTACTACGAATACATGGGGATGCTTCCGCAAGGGCAATATCAGGGACAGGACCCTCAATTGCGCCTCCTAAACTCGTTCCTCGTCGTCGACGAGGCAACGAACATCATGGATTACAAGTTCGACGCGCTCGAACTGATCCTTCGACAAGGCCGAGAGTTCGGCGTAGGCGTCGCGCTCTCAACCCAATACCTCAACGATTTCAAGGTTGGCGGCGGGGCGGGCGCGGTCAATTATGCAGAGCCCCTCCTGACCTGGTTCATCCACAAGGTTCCGGACGTCGACCGAACACAACTGGTCAGGCGAGGCCTCGCTAGTGCGACAGACGACGATGCAGCGAAGATCACACAACTCGAGAACCACTTCGCCTACTACAAGTCCTATGGGTATGCGGGTCGGTTCATCCGAGGTACGCCGTTCTTTGAACTTGCACGGCGGTCGTTCCGGACGTAGGAAATACGAAGTTCCTAGGAATCCTTGAGCAGGTCGACCAGCAGCAGGCCGATCGCCTTGGCCATTAGCGGCGGTACGGCGTTGCCAACCTGGGAGTACTGGGGAACTTCGAATCGGCGCCGGTCGCTTCCCGTCGTTTCCTTGGAGCGGAACTCGAACCAGTCGGGGAACGACTGGAACCGAGCGAGTTCCCTCACGGTCATGATCCGTGGCTCAATCGGATGGACGTAGTCGTCGGGGAGTGTCACGACGGTCGGTGCGGGCTCGTCGTCCTTCACGACGCGTTGGGTGTGCTTGAGCGTTGCGAGCCGCATCACGACATCCACGAGGTCGCGGTCGCCTTCCTTCTCGAAGCTTCGCCCTGGCAGAGC
>PVBE012276368.1_pt1 | contig 11403 bp, 11 predicted proteins | sample 1631181 | NCBI WGS metagenome assembly PVBE01 (sample SAMN08397723, study PRJNA350692) | Marine metagenome, whole genome shotgun sequencing project. | isolation source: water | place: Pacific Ocean | collected 2012-04 | reverse complement strand
GCAAACTGACCGAACCGCCGCAGGAGCGCACGCGCCGACCGATCCGTCACGCGCGAAAGCGTACAAAACTCTCGAAAATTGTACAAGTACGAAATCTTGGATCGTCATGTACGAAGCATTGGATCTAACAAAGTAGTGTTAGTGGCCCCGCCCGATCAACTTCAAAGAGGACCTTGTCACTGCCAGGGATGAAGACCGGCCATCGATGCGCGAGTTCGCCCCCCGCAACGTCGACCTGCGTCACCTGCTGTGGAACACCCCCCTGAGCGGAGACCCGAAACAACCCGGACACCTCCGCTGACCCCATGCCGAAGATGATGGTGCCATCCTGTCCCCAGCTTCCGCCGCGAACCCCCGCGCCAGGCACCTCACATATCGTCTCCGGGGGACGACCCGTGACGTCCACCCTCTTCAGCGTGGAGTCTTGCCAGAAAGCGATCCAACGGCCGTCCGGCGAGAAAAACAGACCTCGCCCACTTTCGGTACCGGCCAGGGGGGTCGCAGTCGATACGCCCAGGCGACGCACATATAACCGTCGTTGATCCCCTTCGCCGCCTGTGTAGGCGATCAACGTGCCATCCGGGGAGATCGCGAGAGCCGAATATGGTGACCTGTCAATGGGTGCCGCTGTGGAAACGGTGACACGAGCGACTTGTGGGAGCGCCTCAGGCATGAAGAACCACATGCCACCGCTTGCCAATACCGCGCCAACGAGTAGCGTCAGAACGGTCGACACAATTCGCCGCGCCCGCGGTGCAGTGGCAACCTCCGAAGCCATTCCCGTCCGGGGCATCTGCTCCGCGCCCAGAAGCTCAGCACGAGCGTCCCCAATGTCGCGCAAGCGTTCTCTAGGCTCCTTCTCCAGGCACCGCTTGAGCAGGGCCAGCAGACGTGGTGGCGTGACGGCAGACAGCGTGTCCCAGTCGGGCTCCAGTCGGAGGACTCCGCCCAATACCTCTGAAACATCACGTCCCTCAAACGGACGCTTCCCCGTCAACATCTCGAACACAACAGCACCGAAGGCCCAGATGTCAGCCCGCTTGTCCACAGTCTTGCCGCGAGCCTGTTCGGGGCTCATGTAGGCGGCGGTTCCCATGATGATGCCCGCTCGAGTGGCAACAGCCGTCATCGTCGGTGATTCTGATGGGTCTCCTTCGGGAGTGGCATCGAGCGCCTTGGCGAGGCCAAAATCCAGTACCTTGACCGTGCCGTCCTCCCGCACCTTGATGTTTGCGGGCTTCAGGTCCCGATGGATCACGCCGGCCTCGTGAGCGCCATCCAGCGCCTCGACGATCTGCCTGGCGATCGGCAGCGCCTCATCGATGGGAATCGGCCCCTTGGAGATGCAGTCGGCCAGGGTGGGGCCTTCGACCAGCTCCAGCACAAGCGCCCGTGTCCCCTCGGCCTGCTCGCTACCGTGGATCTGAGCGATGTTGGGGTGGTTGAGGCTGGCGAGGACCTGTGCCTCCCGCTGGAACCGGGCGAGCCGATCCGGATCAGCCGCGAAGGCGTCCGGGAGGATCTTGAGCGCGACCTGGCGGTTGAGCTGGGTGTCGGTGGCCTGCCAGACCTGGCCCATGCCGCCCTCGCCAATGAGGGCAGAGACTTCGTAGACGCCGAGGCGGGTGCCTGCGGTCAGAGCCATGCGCTGTGTACGGTGAGGTCAAGGCATTGTACGCGCAAGCGGTCACCGCCTCCAGCGTCGTGCACAGAATGGCGCTCACAGCCGGACGTTCGGGGTGTGCCGGGCTCTCAGGGCAAGACAAGGCTGAGGAGTCCGCTTGAGTGGTTGACGGGCGTCAGAGCCCGCACGGGCGCGTTCGGATCGGCGAGTTGCCGGCAGTGGTCTCGGGGAGGTTCAGGCGGTGGCGGGAGTGTCGGGGAAGTTCATGCGGCGGAGAAGGGCTTGGAAGCTGGGATCGGAGTGCAGGGAGCCGTGCATCGGTACCATCGAGCAAACCGGTTTATGCTTGATCATCGGCCAGCGGGCCGTAGGGAAGGATGAAGAAGGAGGCTCGATGTCGAACCCCGATAGCCCGACGCGGTACCAGGCCGTCGGCCTGCACACCGTCGCCAAGCTCCCGTACTGGGAACGGCTCGACGCCAGCGTTCGCGAGGCGGTCGACGTCGTCGGTCGGGTCCTCCCCTTCCGCACCAACCAGTACGTCGTCGACCACCTGATCGACTGGTCGCGGGCGCCCGAGGATCCGATCTTCCAGCTCGTCTTTCCTCAGCGACAGATGCTCGATGTGGCGGAGTTCAACGAGATTCGGGGACTGCTCCGGCGGACGGCGCCCACCGCCGAGGAGGCGGCGGTCGTCAACCGGATCCGGCGCGGTTTGAACCCCCACCCCGCAGGACAGCTGACCCACAATGTGCCGACGCTCGACGATCGCCCGGTGCAGGGCATCCAGCACAAGTACCGGGAGACGGTGCTCTTCTTTCCCGCAGCCGGACAGACATGTCACGCCTACTGCACCTACTGCTTCCGGTGGGCGCAGTTCGTCGGCCTGGAAGACCTGAAGTTCGAGGCCCAGGAACCAGACGACCTCGTCCGGTACCTGAAGGCGCATCCGGAGGTGACCGACGTGCTGATTACCGGAGGCGACCCGATGGTCATGCGGACGCGAGTGCTACGCCGCTACGTCGAGCCGCTCCTCTCGCCCGAGCTCGAGCACGTGCAGAATATCCGCATCGGCACCAAGGCGATCGCCTACTGGCCGCAACGCTTCGTGTCGGATGACGACGCCGACGACTGCCTGCGCCTGTTCGAGGAGGTGGTCGCCGCCGACCGGCATCTGGCGCTGATGAGCCACTACTCGCACCCCGTGGAGCTCGAGCCGGCGATCGCCCGCACGGCTATCCAGCGGATCCGAGGCACCGGCGCCCAGATTCGGATGCAGGCCCCGCTCATCCGCCATGTCAACGACTATCCGGACGCCTGGGTCGAGTTGTGGCGCACCGGTGTCCGACTCGGGCTGATTCCGTATTACATGTTCGTCGAACGCGACACCGGCGCGCGCGACTACTTCGAGGTGCCACTCACGCGCTGCTACGAGATCTTCAAGAAGGCGTACAGCCAGGTCTCCGGCCTGTCACGCTCCGTACGGGGACCGTCGATGTCCGCGTTTCCGGGCAAGGTCCGGATCCTGGGGATCGCCACGTTGCGCACGATGATGGAAGGCACAGTGTTGGCGGCGGTCAAAGACAGCCTCGGCCCCGAGCTGGGCGATCCGGACACTCCGCGGCTGGTGTGCGACTTCATTCAGGCGCGTGATCCAGAGTGGGTCAAGCGCCCATTCTTCGCGGAGTTCGATGAGGATGCGGCCTGGTTCGACGAGCTGCGGCCGGCCTTCGGCAAGTCGCGATTCTACTTCGAGGCGGAGGGCGACCGCGAGGCGCCTCACGCGCTCCCGGAGCTCACGGAACTTCTGCTCGAATAGATCTCGATCGCCTGCGACGCGTCTCAGTGCAGCGCGAGGCTTTGACCAGGGACTGCTTGCCAGCGCCGCCTCCACCCACCCGCGCAGAATGGCCCCCAGAACGCGCACGTGCGCATCCTCAGCGGCGTCTGTCGTGGAGGAGGGCTTCAGGGGGCTAGGCGGGCGGGTCCGGGGGCCTCACACACGAAGTGCGCGGCGTAACCAGGGGTGCTAGCAGGGTGCTCCTGTCGTGGGCGGCTCGACCGCGATCGCACGCACGTGGGACGTGATGATGCCCTGGTCCCCGGCGTGGAACTCCAGGTGCAGCCCGAAGCCGACCCAGCCGAGCTCCAAACAACTGCCGCCGAAACTCGACCCGTTCAGACAGGGCGCGCGTGCGCTGCGGGAAGAACGTGCCTCCCTGGACCACGACGTCGCGGGCGTGCGATGCGGCGTCAGGCAATTCTGCGACCCGTTCGACACGGCGCTGCTGGACAGGCCGACTGCCGCGTCGGTCGACACAGCCCGGTTCTTGTCTCGCTCCCCTCTGCATACACCACAGCAATACACGGACGGCAGGCGACCGACCACCATGACGTCGATGACGAGCAGGCGTGATACCCGTCGGGAGCGAAGTCGTGAACTCGGCCTCAGACCAACGCACCTACAGATCGTCCACCGAGGCACCGACAACAGGGGGGATGGCGTTGAACGCTCGGACGGAATCAGGTCAGCCCGCCGTGACCCTCCTCACGGGCGTGCGGTGGGGACACGTCAGGTCGGTATGGCCCCTTGTCAGCCTCACCAGCGCGATCGGGCCGTTGATCGATACTGGTGTCAATCTCGTGCGGGACGTGCACCCTGGCGGAGGCATGGCGCTCACGCGGCTCCGCCACCAGTGGAACACCCTCGCGCAGCGCGACGCGCTCGGGTCCGTCCTGACTCGACCCCGTACTGCACCTCTCTGGGATGTCGACGACTTCTTCGAGACAGGTCGATCGGACGTCGCTCGACTCATGGCCGCTATCGCTCGTCTCGCGCCGGCACTGTCGGCGCGCCGTGCCCTCGACTTCGGCTGCGGCGTGGGGCGCCTCACCCAGGCGCTCGCTGCCTATTTCGACGACGTTCGCGGCATCGATGTCGCGGTCTCGATGATTGCCCGCGCCCGCCACGAGAACCGCTCCCCTGAGCGGTGCCACTTCGAGGTCAACCGGCGACCGCATCTGCGGCGCTTTGACGATGGCACCTTCGACCTCGTCTACAGTCGTCTCGTACTGCAGCACATGCCACCGCGCCTGGTGCGACGCTATCTCCCGGAACTCCTCAGGGTGCTCGCGCCAGGCGGCCTCCTTGTCTTTCAACTGCCCACGCAGATCGACGACCCCGAGCGCGCGTTCTACGAGGCCCCGGTGCGTGGCGGACCGCTCAAGCGGGCATTGCCTCCGTGGATGGTGCACGCCTACCGCGGGGTCAAGTACTCGCTGCTCCGAACCGGCATGCCCGACATGGACATGTTCGGGATGGCGCGCGAGACCGTCGTCGACCTGGTCGAGGGCTGCGGCGCCCAGATACTGGCGATCGAACCGGACCAGAGTCATGGCACCCCCGTACCCGGTTTCCAGTACTGGGTGACCACATCGAGGTCTTCACCGTCTTGAGTCCGGCCACGAGCCCGCCCCTGTGCCGGCACCGTTCCGCAGCGCCCATACCCAGCATCGTGCTCGTGGCAGAAGGCGACACCTCGTGACCGGCCCGCCCGCTGGGCAATCTGATAAAAGCGCCGCACGTTGAACCCGGCAGTGCGCTCGCGACACAGCCCAGCACCCGCTCGACCTCGCCCGCCGCTTCGACGGGCGCCACAGCTCGTCGACCAACCCGGCCTACCTATGCGCCTCATACCGGATCCGCCAACCGCAGCGTGCGAGGCGTTGCTCGGCGGAGGCTTCCAGTCGCGCCGTGTTGGCCCGACCCCGGACGGGACGGTGACGGTGGGGTGCCGTTCAGCGTCGGGGGCGACGCCAGAGCCACCAGCCGAGCAGAAGCAGGGTCCCGGCGACGAAAAAGGGACCTCCCCAGACGCGGCGAGCAGCGCGACGTTCGTTCTCTCTCTCGTACCAGTAGTGTGTGTGACATGGCGTTGGAACCCGACGCTGCCGCTGGCCGAGGCGGGCGGGATCCCGCTACGGCCTCCGTGGTCGCCTTCACCGATCCTGGCGGTGGCTCCGCAGGGGCCGGGGCGCGTGCCTAGCGTTTAAGCGGACAAGCCGTCTGGAGCAGCCGCGGAGAGCAGCGCCGATCATACCGGCTACGCGGCTCTCGCACCAAGAATGGGCCACGGAGCGTCATTGGCGCCCAGCATGGCCGCCGCCGTGCTGTGTCGGTTGATCTCGTGGATGGTGCACATGTTGGGGTGGTCGAGCGCCGGGGCCGCCTGCGCCTCCTGGAGAAACCGCTGCTTGGCGGTCTCGTCGCGGGTCAGGTCCGGCGGCAGGAGCTTGATGGCCACCTGCCGCTTGAGGCGTGGGTCCTGGGCCGTGTAGACGACCCCCATGCCGCCGTGGCCGATCTCAGCGGTGATCGTGTACGGGCCGAGGGTGGAACCTGGGGCCAGGGACATGGGAGAGCCGGATTATGGCGCTGACCCAGTTGCGCCGCAGTCCACACCGGCTCCCCACCGTCTCTAAACCACTGGTTTCCGGGACACCTGCCTCGCCCAGACCACCTCTCCGAATCCAGAGCAATTTGAGGCGAAAGTCGGCTCGCCCAGATCAGGGTTTCTGGGACGCACTCTGGGACGCTGATCTCTGGGACAGGCACCTCTGTGGCCGTCGACCGCGAGGTACCCAGCCTCCGCGCCGCCTCGTGCACTGAGAGCCCCTCACGGCCTCGATCAGGCGGACCTCGTTGTACCCCATCGGGCGTGGTCCGAACGGGCGTCACGCGGCAGCATTCGGGGCGTGCCCCGTCCGGTCCGTCAGCCCGCCAAGCATCGTGCCCTCAAGAAGCTCGGGAGTCGCATCCGGAGCATCCGTCAAGAGCAAGGCCTCTCCCAAGAAACCCTAGCCGACCGAGCGGGCATTGGTCGGAGCTACATGAGTGGCATCGAGCGTGGCGTGCGGAACTGCTCCACGCTTCACCTCGTGCGACTCGCCCGCGCGCTTAGGGTTCAAGTCGGCGACCTCTTCCCCAACTGACCTCCAGACCGGCCTCGTAGTATCCTATCGGACACATCGCGCGCGTTCGCTCCAGCACATCTGGAGGACCGGTCTGTGGTACGGCAGCGGCGAGACGATCGTGCGGTCGTCTTCGTGGCTCTTGGAGAACTGGCATGACGGCTTACCACGCCCGCGCCATCGTCCTTGCCGCCATCCTGGTCGGCATGGCGCTGGTTCCCAGCACACGCCTCCAGGCGCAACACCGGCTCGACGAGATGCGTGCGAGGGCTGAGCAGGGCGACGATTTTGCCCAGTGGTTCCTCGGATGGAGCTACGAGCGCGGCGAAGTTGATCTCCCGCGGGACGAAGCCGAGGCGGTCCGGTGGTATCGGCTCGCGGCCGACCAGGGAAACGCCGACGCGCAGGTCAACCTCGGGGACATGTATGCGGATGGGCGGGGTGTTCCCGAGGACGACACCGAGGCGGTCCGCTGGTATCGCCTGGCCGCCGAACAGGGACACGCATCCGCGCAGTCCAGCCTCGGCTTCATGTATTCGCTCGGCGACGGCGTACCGCAGGACGAAGCCGAAGCGATCAGGTGGTACCGACTCGCCGCCGACCAGGGCGACGCCCGCGCGCAGACCGGACTCGCCGGCATGTATGCCTTCGGACGGGGAGTCCCACAGGACGATGTCGAAGCGGTCCACTGGTGGCGTCTCGCGGCCGACCAGGGCTACGCTCCCGCGCAGTTCTTCCTTGGGCGCATGTATGTCAATGGCCGAGGTGTCCCGGAGAACGACGAGGAGGCGCTTCGCTGGAGTCGCCTTGCAGCCGACCAGGGATTCGCCGACGCGCAGAATGACCTAGGGGATAGGTATGCGAGCGGCCGGGGCGTCCCGCAGGATGACGCCGAGGCCACAGAGTGGTATCGGCTGGCGGCCGACCAGGGATCAGACGTGGCGCAGTCCAACATCGGATTCATGTTCATGACCGGCCGGGGCGTCTCGCAGGATGAGGCTGAGGCGGCCCGGTGGTTTCGCCTCGCGGCCGACCAAAGGAATGCCGACGCGCAGACCTTCCTCGGGTTTGTGTATTTTGACGGCTTGGGGCTTCCCCAGGACTATGCCAAGGCGCTCCGGTGGTTTCGCCTTGCGGCCGACCAGGGCGAGCCGGACGCGCAGTACAACCTCGGGCTCATGCGAGAGAATGGCCAGGGTGCCCCGCAAGACAGCGTGGAGGCCCACATGTGGCTGAACCTTGCCGCCGCGCAGTCCTCCGGCGCGCGTCGCGACGCCTTCGCGAAGGCCCGGGAACTCGTTGCAGAGGGAATGACCGCTGAACAGATCACGGAAGCCCAAAGCCGTGCGCGGGAGTGGACGCCGACGCCCGAGCCGTGAAGCGAGCCCGACATTCGCGTTGGGAGCAGCGCTGACGCTCTTCTGACCGCTCCGCACATCCTAGACGTCTAGGGTCGAGGCCAAGCTCGCCACGCAGGCCGGTTTCGTGGGCTGGTAGAACGCGCGGGAGTGCTTGTTCACCTGATCACCGGCGAGTCCCGTCGGTGGTGTGACCCAGCACCTTCCGGAGCAGCGGAACCAGCGTCTCCAGTTCCTCAGTGCTCATCCCCTCGACCGCGTCCAGGTCGATGGTGGCCGAGGTCGAGATGATGTCCAGCTCGTCTGGGGTCTTGTGCCCAGTGCGGTCCAGCACGTCCTTGGCGGCCGCAAGGGCTTGCGCGGGATGCTCATTGACGGCTCGCAAGGTCTTCTCCAGCACGCTGATCGCGGGGTCGACCAAGACTGCGAGGCGCCGCGCCGCTGCGGCCTTCACCTGCGGGGCACTGCCCCCATGCTTGTGGCACACGGTTCCGCCCCGAATAGGGCGCTGCCGGCACCGTTTCCCGGTACCTTTGGCCTTCGCCGTGCATTGCCGCCGTGGAGTCGTCATGGGGTTAGGGGTCGTCATGGGGTCAGACAGCAGATTTCGCTGCCTTCTTCGGGACGCCCTTCGGCCGGTCCTTCGCGTTTCCTAACTGGCTGGCTTGAAACGGGCGCCCCGGCTGTTCTTCCCTGTTCTTTGCAGCGACCTGGTCTCCATGGGTTGCGCGCTCACAGACCCAGCAGGCCAGCGCTCACTTCACTTGACCGCGACTCCGCGTGACCAAGGTTAGCAAGGACTCACACCGCGTGCTAGGTTCTGATGACATGGGCACAAAGAATCTTTCGCGTCGAAGTCCTCGTTCCGGTGGTGGTCGCACGGTGACAGTGCCGCTGGAGTTTGCGGGCCTCGCCTGTGGTTCGATACAAGTCGAAGTCGATGCGATGGAACACGCTATTGGAGCAGTCTACGCAACGCTGTTGCAGGCGACCTGGGGCCTCGCAGAGGCCTACGGACATCCGCGACCGAGTGACGCCCGAATCAAAGGCCCTCGGGCCTGGTCCAAATATGTGGTTCGCAGCATCGAGCTGGCTGCCCCGACATTGGTCGAAGATGGTTTTCTCGATTGGATTGACAACCAAAAGGGATCGGATGAGATGTTTCGCGACATTGAGGGAGGACCGCACTCCTTGGAGAGATCGCCCGGTAGGAAGTTCGTCGAGCGAATAGCCGACTTCGGTACACCAGCCGAGCGCCGGCGCCTAGCTAGGGCCCTCGGGGCTCTCGCACGTGTTCGGCCTGGCCCATGGAAGCCCATCCAGCCCTCGCAGATCAGGTGGGTTCGCAAGCACCTGGCTCGCGTGCAGCAAGCTGTCAAGTCAGCGCGAGATCCTAATGATCAAGATTGCGACCCAATCCGCGACCTCCTGAACGAGCTCTTCCCCACGATGTCAACAGCGTCGACGATGTCCCTCATCGCCAAAGTCTTGGCTAGCCGCAGGGCCCATCAGGCAACGGAAATCATTGTGGGTCAGAAACTTGGCGTCGGACGTGACAAAGCCCGCCAGACAATCATCGCCGCCAAGAAGACAGCGGACTGACTTCCGCTACGGCTATTCCCGCCGGGCATGAGCGTAGCGCTAGACCTCGTAAGATTCTCACTAGGAGGTCTGAATGACTGCGAGCCCCCTCAAGCACAGTCGCATCGACGGCGGTTTGACGCTTTTTGAACTCGGCCGCCGAACCCGGATCAATCCGGGCCGGCTGTCGATGATCGAACGACGTCTCGTCAAGCCGAGACGCGATGAAATGGAACGTCTGGCGACGGCTCTTCAAATTGAGTCACGGGACCTCTTTGACAAAGAGCAGTACACGAGCGCCGCCACAAATTCCTAGACGTCTAGGAAAAGCATGAGCCCGGTCCGGAGCCGGCCAAGTGACAGAGGAGATATCCGTGGACGTGGAAACAACGGCCTTCCCGATGCTGCTGACCGTCGACGAAACGGCAGGTCTCCTGCGGACCAGCCGAAAGGCTGTGTACGCAATGGCTGAACGGGGGCAACTGCCCGGGGTAACGCGAATCGGTCGCCGGTTGCTCGTGCGGCGCGACGCGCTGGTAGACTGGCTCGATCAGAAGCACGCGCCATCGCCGAAGGAGGCAAAGCGATGAGCGTAACGATTAGACCGTACCGTCGGGGAGGCTGGGAAGTGGACGTGCGGATCGTGCTACCGGACGGAGGACGAAGGCGCGAACGGAAGAGAGCACCCGTCTCGTCGAAGTCTGCCGCACTCCGATGGGGCCAAGGCCGTGAGCGCGAACTCCTCATCCACCGGTCAGCCGCCGCCTCCCAACCACGGAAGGAGGTACCAACAGTCCAGGAGTTCGCCGGTCGGTTTCTGGAGGGCCACTGCACGGCGAACCGGCACAAGCCGAGCGGGATCGCGGCCAAAGAGATGATTCTCAGGCTCCACGTGACACCGTCGCTGGGCGCCAAGAGGCTCGACGCGATCACTAACGAGGACGTGCAGCGGGTCAAGAGCGCCCTACGAGCGAAGGCGCCAAAGACCGTCAACAACGTCCTTACCGTGCTGAACACCCTGCTCAAGTCGGCCGTCGAGTGGGACGTGATCGAACAGGTGCCCTGCACCATCCGGATGCTTAAGGTTTTGAAGCCGTCAGCGGTGTTTCATGACTTCGAGACCTACGAGCGCCTGGTCGAAGCAGCTCGCACCTGTGACCCAAGGACCCATCTCATGATCCTGCTCGGCGGCGAGGCGGGATTGAGGTTGGGAGAAATGATCGCGTTGCAGTGGACGGACGTGGACGTGGGCAAGCGGCAGTTGTGCGTGCAGCGGTCCGACTGGAACGGTCAGGTAACGGCACCGAAGAACGGACGGCTCCGGTACATCCCGCTCACCGTCCGGCTGGCCACAGCGCTTCGCGAGCACCGACATCTGAAAGGTCCGCTCGTTTTGTGCGAGGACAACGGTGAACGGGTGCGGCGGCGAAGGTCGCAGAACTGGGTGCGGCGAGCGGCTCGCCGGGGGAAGGTGCAAAACAGCGGGGTCCACGTGCTCCGGCATACCTTCTGCTCACACCTGGCTATGCGAGGGGCCCCGGCCCGAGCCATCCAGGAACTGGCGGGGCACGCAGACCTCTCGACGACGCAGCGCTACATGCACCTGAGCCCAGCCGCGATCGAAGGGGCGATTCGGCTCCTGGATGAGCCGTCACCCGATCTCAGCCGTGGAGACATTGTGGAGACGGTCGGTCTCTAATCGGGAAGTGCAGTGGAGAGAACAAGATAATTGGCGGTGAGGCAGGGATTCGAACCCTGGGAGGAGTTTCCCCCTCACCGGTTTAGCAAACCGGCGCCTTCAGCCTCTCGGCCACCTCACCGCACAGGTCGGAACGGGGGAACCGAGTGGTCGGTCCCGGACCTCATACG
>PVBE012247110.1_pt1 | contig 11403 bp, 12 predicted proteins | sample 1631181 | NCBI WGS metagenome assembly PVBE01 (sample SAMN08397723, study PRJNA350692) | Marine metagenome, whole genome shotgun sequencing project. | isolation source: water | place: Pacific Ocean | collected 2012-04 | reverse complement strand
CCTACATGTCCTGAATGGATACGTATGTCGTCGGCCGCGGTAGACATCGCGGATACGAAACCGTCAGATTCGAAAGGGTTCTGCGAGCCCCTGTCACACGACGGCGGAACGCAGGCTGGGATTCGTCGGCCGATCTGCCCACGCCCCTCTTCAACGGGCATCTCCAAAGGTCCGGGGACAGCCGGACACCAATCTGGTCGACGAACCGATCCGAGGCGATTCCACTCGCGATATCCACTCTCATCATTGGCGCCGTATTCGCAGTAGCGCTGTCTGTATGTACGTTCGCCGATGGCAAGCCGGCCGATCGCGATGTCGATACCGGCGTCCAGCAATCACGGTCACTGGCGACTCAATCGGCGGAAGTAGCCGCGACGACCGCTGCCGCGCCAGAATCGGCGCCAATATCGAGTGTCGATCGGTTGTTTGTCTCCGATCAACATCTGCCGCCAGCACCGGAAATCACAGCAAACGCGTATCTGGTCGTCGATTCTGATACTGGCGAGGTTCTCGCACAGCGAAACTCGGAGACTCGCGTTCCGATCGCAAGCTTGACCAAGATCGCCACCGCCCTCGCGGTGCTTTCAATGTCACCTGTAGACCGGATCGTGGAAATCCAGCGCGCGGCGGCGGCCATGCCTCCTAGCAGGATGGGTCTCATACCAGGCGACCAGCTCTCAGTTGAGCAATTGCTGTTTGGACTCATGCTCGACTCCGGCAACGACGCAGCCTACGCGCTTGGGGATGGGGTGGGCGGTGTGGATCGGCTCGTCGCCGAAATGAACTCGATCGCGGAGAACCTCGGGTTGCGTAGTACGCACTTCTCCAATCCCGCCGGGTTCGACGATCCCGACAACTATTCAACCGCCCGAGAACTGTTCGCGCTCACCGAATTCGCCCTCGATTCTCAGCCGCTCATTCGCAAAATCGCGGGAACTAGCCGGAAGGTTATTGAGAGTGATGCAAATCACGGGTGGTACGCGCCTACAAACTTGAACAGGCTTTTGACTGAGTATCCTGGGGCGTTCGGAGTAAAGACCGGCTGGACGGAAGATTCGGGCTACACGCTCGTTGTCGGATCAAAGCAGCATGGCCGGACGCTTTTCGCTGTCGTCCTCGGCGCTGAAAAGCACTTTACGGACGCGTCTTCGCTTTTGGACTACGGGTTCAGCATTTACGACTCCCGCCCCGCACCCCGCGGTTGAGGCTCCAAACGCGCCGGCGCCCGGCTGCGCGGCAAAACCGACCTAGAATCTGACCTTCCAACAAATGGGCAAATCCAGGGCAATCATTTTTTCGGGTCGGCTCGTCAAACAACTTCCCGTGGCAGATGACAAAAAGCGCCGGTAGTCGCTGTATAATCGCTTTTAGCCGAGGAGATGATTCCGTGGCCGTCCGAGTAGATTCCAACCAAATCAGCTGTAGTATTGCTTCCCAGAATTGGGAAAGCGAGAGGAGAAGGTCTTGCCGTTCATAGGTGGCGTAGGCCCGCTTGAGTGGATAATCATCCTGGTTATCGTGATCATCATCTTCGGTGTCGGTCGTCTTCCAACCGTCGGTGGAGCGCTTGGTAAGAGCATTCGGGAATTCCGAGAACAAGCAAGGCCGGACGAAGAAGAGGAAGATAGTGAAGATGACGGCGAAGTCGCCGCAGAAGCGGCCGGCTCAGAAGACTCCGACGACTCCGAGAAACGCAAGAAGTCAGCGTCCGCTGGGTCGGGTTCCGCCAGCAGCGAATCTTCCGACAAGGCCAGCTAGCCGAATCTCAATCCGCTAATCGGCCGTGCGGGTCTCGACCGACGGCCTCACGAACCGGCTTCTTTCGCTTTTTGCCGCCGCTGTCGCCATGTTTGCTATCCCCGGCCATGCCGGGGCCGCTGACGAGTCAGGTCGTCCGATTCAGATCCGAGTCGGGATCACCGTCCATGACACGGATCGAGTATCCCTCACAATTCCCGCCGGAGGCGCCGTAGCTTACGGGGAGAAGACACTCGACCTCCCTGCACAGGAATCGCATCTGGTCGTCGCTCGGAGTGGCTGGCGATTGTTGTTGCCGTCCCAATCTCCGCTTACGTCAGGTACATCCGGCGGATCCGCACGATTCGATCGAGACCTTCGATATGGCTCCTACGATGCTCCGGCGTCGGCTTCCCGTTTGCGGCGAATAGTGCTTTCCGAATTTGGCATCATGCCCGCTGTCGAGATCTCCGGATGGCACGTTCTGGTAAACGGCATAGATGCTGGCATTTCAGCGGATTCGTTCGCCATCGTCGCAGCGCAGAACGACCTGTCCGCTATTGGATTGGGAGTCCGGCGGTATCGAGGACAAATCCAAATAGGAGCCGAGAAAGCAGGTCTCAGTGTCGTCAACTCGCTTCCATTGGAGCAATACTTGTATTCCGTCGTGGCGGGGGAGATGCCCTCGATCTGGAACATCGAGGCCTTGAAGGCGCAGGCGGTGGCCGCCCGCACGTACGCCGTCCGGCGAATCGATCCGGCGGCCGAGTTTGACCTCTGCGACACGCCACGTTGTCAGGTTTACCCTGGTTTCAGCGCTGAAACCGAATCAACCCGGCGCGCCGTAGACGAGACCGAAGGTCTGATAGCGGTCTATGGCGGTGTCCCGATCGACGCCCTGTATAGCGCGAACATGGGAGGTTTTACGGCAGATTCCGAGGACGTTTGGGGCAATCCAGTCCCGTATCTTCGCGCCGTCCCGTCAGACACCGACTCCGAAGCACTGAAGTCAACATGGGGCGCCCGGAGCTACATCTGGGAAAGGATAATCACGACATCTGAGCTTGCGGGATTCATTCGTAACGGTGGATATGAAGTTGCACGGATTGACGAGGTTAGAGTTGTTCGGCGCACAACCTCGGGTCGCGTCATCGACGTGGAAATAGCTTCTGAACCCCAGAATATCGACCTTCGTGGGGATGAGATCCGCACCGCTCTTGGCCTTAGCAGCACCGTATTTGAAGTCCGCACCGAGCCCGGGCGGACCGTCAGCCTCATTTCCCCCACCGCCACGTCCGTACGCCGATATGCACAGAAGGGAATTCTGCCCAGTTCCCCGCGTCGGTCGATTTCATTCGCGGAGTTTCCCGAAGGCGTTAGGCAGGTGGGCGGATCAGTCTTCTTGAGGACGGTTTACATGCCATCAACCGTAATCATCAATGGGAGGGGGCTTGGCCACGGCTTGGGAATGAGTCAATGGGGCGCTCAGGGGATGGCCGCCGACGGCCGGACCTTCGATGAGATCCTTCGCCATTACTACACGGGAATCGAACTCCGACAATACGCCGGTTTCGACGGATAAAACTAGCTGACCCGGCGAAGTCCTGACGGTAGAAACGGCAACCAGGTGCGGTCGATTCCTCCGTTGGCTCGCTGCAATATCAGCTTTTCGGGAGTTGGAGCTGGCCGGGCTGGGATTCGCCGTAGCCGCATTCGCGCATCGCGCGGCGTTCGTCCCCCTTTACGGCGATTACACGACTGACAGGCGCTCACGAGATTCTCCCAGCGTCTCTTGCCGCCGAGACGGCGCGGGGTTACATGGTCGATCGTGAGCATCACCTGGGCCTTGCCGCAATACTGGCAGGTATGGCCATCTCGGGCGAAAATCTCCCGGCGAGTCAGCTTCACGGTCGGCATCGGTCGCCGAACGTAGTACCTGAGTTTTATTACCGACGGACGAACGAGCTTTGCCGTTGCCGTCCTGATGCTTCGCGAATGTCGCTCCAAAACCTCAGCTTTGCCTTTTTCGACGAGAACGAAAGCACGTCGAAAATGACAGATGTTCAGGGGTGAATAGTCTTGATTTAGAACTAATACATGCAACTTCAGCGCCCGTACACTTGAATTGCCGTCAGCGAACGATGTTACACGACGCCCGGTGCTACCGATCTGTCAAGGTCAATTAGTCGCAGAGAAGGCGGCGCTCTCCTCAATCCGAATCCCTCCAGATTGATCGAGAATGCGTCGCGTCGCTTGTTGCCGCTCTCCTAGCCCCCATACGTGTCGGGAGATCTTGAGAATAGTTCGACCTGGACGCGTAAGATCCGAACAACCTGAACTTCTTCGCTATGCTTGGCTCGATGCCTGATATCGCCGAGGACCGCAGACTACGAGTCCGAGTTCGTTTCAGCAAAAGCGGGCCTGCTCGCTACCTTTCGCACATCGACCTGGTTCGGACCTGGGAGAGGGCCTTCCGGCGCGCCCAGCTTCCTCTCGCTTACACGGGCGGATTCTCGCCCGGCCCTGAGCTAAGGTTCGGCCCACCCCTGCCAGTTGGATACGAAGGCTGCAACGAGCTTCTGGACGCGGACCTTGAGGAATCGATTCCTTTGGAATCCCTAGTAGCAGGACTGGCAAAGGCCCTCCCATCGGGACTTGCCCTGATTTCCGCCGAGTTCATTCCTGTTAACAGGGCCAATCTCATGTCGGCCGCCAGGGCAGCCGACTACAAAACTTTTATTGAGAGTCCGCCCGCGAATCTTCCCGTGCGGATATCTGGTTTTCTTGCAAGAAACAGCGTTCCGATCGAGATAGAGCGCGGCAAGAACGTCCGGGAGGTCGACGCGAGGCGTGCGGTATTGCAATTGGAGGCAGTCGGCAACGACGCTCTTAGCATGCGGCTAAAACTGGGCCACGGAGCCGCTTGTCGGCCCGATGACGTGGCGCGCATCCTTGATTTGGAAGTGGCGCGGACCCAACGCTTAGACGTAATCTATGAATTCCCAAGCCGGTCGAAATAGTTCTTCGTACGACAATCGCCGCGTTGCCGATCTCATTGGTCGTCTGCTGCCGGGAATTGTTGTGGCCGACCTGGAACCCGTCGAGCGGAGCACCGACCGATCGCCCAGCGTGTACAAAGCCACGCTCGGTAACGGGAAGGTTTGCGCGGTGAAACTGGCCTCTGACTCCCTGCCGGCGAGTCTCGCGCGAAACGCGATCGCCACCGAAGCTGCGACCCTTCGAGGTCTCAGCTACCTGGGATGCAACACTCCGCGCGTCGTCGCCTTCGATGCATCGCTGGGAGCGCTTGCAACGGACTGGCTCGAGGGTCCCACGTTGGAACGCAGACTCTCAACAGAAGGCCCTGACGGAGTCGACGTTGAAAACGTGATGCGAGAATTCCTCGCGATTGAGGTCGGCGTTGATTCTGCACGGAAGCGAATTAGCCGATCCAGAAACGAGTCGGCCTGGAAGTCGCTCGTTCGCGAAACCGAGAATGTGTTCGAATTCGTAAAATCCGCGGCCCGCGCGATGGCCGTCGACTCGGGTCGATCGCCTTCCGCGGCGGAGGACGCCGCTGCCGACCTCCAGCGACAGGTGACCGAGGGGGTTTGGACCATTGGTTCGCGGGATTACAACGCATCGAACGTGCTGCTGTCCCCAGACGGCCCCTATTTTGTCGACTTTTCGGCGATTGGAGCGGATTGGCCGGAGCGGCGCATGGTGGGATATTTGATCGCCACAGGCGCCGGCCGTAAAAGCGGAAACTTCGTGACGACACTCGACGAGCGCGCCGCCCGGATCTACGAGCATCTCGGCGCGGCGGTTTGGGACGGCCACGCTGCGGGGGCGCTGCTCGACGCACATTTCTTGGCAGCCATTCTCTATTCGATTGAACGGCTCGCACGTGCGCTCAGATCACTCGAAGAGCCAGAGTCCCGGACGCTTCTGGAAGCTTGGTCAAACTCGGACCAGCGACTATTGCGCCTCCATGATCTCGCGCGCGTCCGTCTATTTGCCAATCCGACCGCCGATCGACTGCGAAGCGCTCTCGGCTAGACTTTTGGCACGTACTGGGCGATCAACTTACGGAGACTGCAAATTGGCCGACGAACCGTTTAGGCCGCGTCCTCGCGATTTCGTAATTGGTTCCATACCCTGGGTGGCGCGAATGGCCGACAAGGCACGTGCCAAGGTCAGCGATTCGATCGGCGACTACATATATCCGTGACCTATTGACCTTCGGGTGCTCGGCGAGCTAACCCTAACGGCGGAAGAGTTTACGGAACTGGTAGAAAAAAATGAGTCCGATGACGAACTCGCGGCCAGGATCACGGCAATAAAACTCGGCCGGTGAATCTCGTCGGCCCATCATGAATCCCCCGATGACTTCAGAGCCGGATGTCCGAACCTTCGCCTCGACTTCGAGGTCCTTCACGCGAACCCCTCCCGCAGTCGCCAGCTGGGGCTGAACCGGCCCAACTCCCCGCTTCGCCAGCCAGTTCCGCATTCAGCGTTGCTACAATCCCAGCGGCCCGCTAGCTCAAATGGCAGAGCAACGGATTCTTAATCCGTGGGTTCAGGGTTCGATTCCCTGGCGGGTCACCCAGTTTCTCCCCCGTCAAACGCGTGATATCTAGCTGACCGTTATTCACTTTCTACCGCCAAAGTCAACTTTCGATCAACTACGTGCGGTGCTATCTCGTCGAGTTTGGCTCCAAACCGGTCGACCATGTCCTTCTGCACGCCCTGGATACTGTCTTTGTAGAAACTCCAGGTGGTCACCGGACTCGAGTGTTCCAGTTGCTCCTGCACCGCCGTCACCAACTCGCCGTCTTCAAGAGCGATGGTCGCAAACATGTGACACAGATCAATCAGCCGGACCTCGGTCAGACCCACCCCATCAAGGGCCTTGCGAAACGTTTTGGACACGTTCGCCGGATCACGCGGTCGCCCGTCTTCCCAGCCGAACACAAGATCGTGATCGTCATAGCCAGATCCCAGAAGATGGCGCTGTTTGCCTTGCTCCACGAGGTGATTCTTGAGAATTGCAACAGTGGTGAGATCGAGGTTTATCCGGCGGCTATGTCCGGATTTCGTGGGCCCGAATTGAAGTCCCTGGCCAGGAAGGCGCTGCAAGGACCTCGATACCGTCAAGGTCCAGGCCTCCAGATTGAGACCCTTCGTTTCCAACGCCATGAGTTCCCCCGGGCGCACGCCGGTGCGCGACCACATCGCCCGCCGCATGGCCGACCCGATGCCCGACGAGCCGAATTCTCAGACCGGGCTTACACTCGGCCATTCCAATTCCACTCCCTGCTTGACCAACAGAGATTGGAAATCGGAAAGTAGCTCGCCAGTCTCACGCACTTGATGCGGAGATACATGTCGCCCGAGGCAAAACGCCGCAATCAAGCCAGAGGCCTCGCCTATGTTCCACTCCACCGGATGCAATCGATAGCACCCGTTGGAGATATGGGTTGTTCCGATGTTCTTGCACCCAGGAAGGAGATTCCGTACGCGGGCAGGGAGAAGCGCGCCTAGCGGAATTTGGAACGGCAATGACGAGATATCGATGTAATTGTCTCCGCCGGTGCTGGGATGCAAGTCAATCCGGTAACAGCCGATCCCTACGCTGTCGTCGAATCGTTCCGCCTGCCTTCCCTGCCTCGCTTCGGTGCCGACGTGGTTCTCGGCCACTGTGAAAACGGCTTTGATGCGGCGCGACTCGCGAATGTACGGAAACATCGCGAGGCCGTCGTCGGTGCCCACCAGATCGGGACGCAGGTATAGACCCGGATAGCCAACGCCGCCGTCAGGTCGCGGAGCTTCAGTCTGCATCCAGTACATGAGGCTCAACGAAAGCTGACGGGCCTCCTCCAAATATCGTTCGACTTCGTCCGCAGGCTTATCGATGATATTTCCCTCGCAGTAGTCATTTTGAGGCCAGTTGACCACTGATACCTCATGTCGAGCCATCGACTCCGGGTAATGGCCACTGTGGTGAATGCGGCGGTAGTTCCACAGCGCCGCAGCCGGATCGTCGGTCTCATCGTCAAACAGACAACGGGTCCACGGCCTGAGATGTGGCACTCGAGGATGAACCCAGCTGAAAAGGTGGCCCGACCAGGCTGGCTTGAGATCAGGCACATAGTTCCGCCAACGTTCGAACTGCTCGGGCTTGTCAATTACGTGTGAACCCTCTGGGTCGAAGGCCAGTGGAAAACACCAGGTCATGGCCTGGACGTTATCGGGTTGAGGAGGACCCGCAACAGCGTGCGGTTCGCCTGTTTGGTCTTGGGATTCCGCTCCCGACACGTACTCCACCCCGGCCAGGGCCAGCAGGTCGCCAAGCTCAGTGGCGTCGATTACATAATCGAAGCAGACGACCTCGTCTTCTTGAGTGCCAAGGTTGCGCAAGGTGACAGCTCTTATCTCATCGCCTTCCGTCTCAACGGCAACAGGCTTCCGGCCGAGCATCACCTCCAACAGACCGGCGCTTCGTTCAAATGCGAGCATTTGTTCCAGAACAGCCACGCCTACCCGGAAGTCGTGGGAGAGTCTGGACACCCTTCCCATTCCCGGGTTCAGGTTCGGTATCGCACGCGCATGTGTCGTGAGCGGAAAGTGGTCGTGATAATAGCGTCGTACACCGTCTCGATAGGCTCTGTACCTTCGTGTGCAGCCGAAGTGTTCAATCCATCGATGCTCATCCGGAGGAACTGCCTGGCTTGTGAGCTGGCCCCCGATCCAGCTGGTTTGCTCGCTCATCACCACACGATTGCCAAGAGAGGTCGCGGCCATTGCCGCGGCACAGCCCCCCACTCCTCCGCCCACAATGAGAATGTCGGTTTGCTTCTCCGCCAAGGATTCTCTCCTTCTCTCCGCGTTTCACCCCCAAGTCCGGTCGCATCTCAGAGTCTAGGCACAGGATGCCGTTGAATCAGTCTGGCGGATCGAAGGCGACTATTACGATTCCTTGTTTCGTCGGCTCTTGGGGCAATTTGCTCTGTCTTATCGTAATTCAGCAAGATCGGGAATCCTATGGTCTGCTCCCCGAAAACTAGCCCAGCTGGACTGTTAGTTTCGTGGAATGCGAAAGAGAGGAGAGCAGACCATGAAGAGGTCCCGGTACTCGCCGGAGCAGATCGCCTTCGCCTTGCGGCAGGCGGAGACTGGCTATCGACACCCACTGCATTTGGGAGATACACGACGCTTGTAACTCGCCAATCTGGGGAACCGTCATCGACGGTCCCGAAACCTCTCCGCGATCTCACCGACCGAAACCGTCCTTCCTTCACGTCGGCTATCGCGTTCGTCGGCGACGAGCCGGCTGAATTCTGGTCCCTCATTGCAACTTACGACTGGTATTTGGTTACTCGCCTGCTATTCGGTGGCCTCGACCGTCTGCCGTCGAATTGGCCCTTTGAATGTTGGGACCTCTATCAGTGGGAGTGGCGATTGGGCTTCCCGGCGAGCCCACCGTTCGAAGGTCGTGAACACCACGCTCTCGATGACGCTCGCTGGGCCCGAAGGATCTATGAATCGCTGGCGAGCATTGAGGAGGGCAAGCCCGAACCCCTGATCCCATGAAACGCGCGACGCTCGAGGTTTCTGTTCGGCAGACGAACGTAAGTGACGCAAGATCGATTGCTCGCCTGAATATAGAGACGTATCGGGTCGCTTTTCGCGGTGTCCTGCCCGATGCCCATCTAGATGGGCTGACTGTCGATTCCCGTGCCGAGACGTGGGAACAGAGAATGGCTTCGACTGAATCCAAGCGTCACCATTGTTTCGTCGCGGATTCGGAACTCGGGATCGTCGGATTCGTTGCGGTTGCCCGGACTCGTGACGATGATCAAAAATCCGTCGGTGAAGTCGTAGCCATATATACACATCCCGACCAATGGAATCGTGGTATCGGGCGCAAGCTCATGAGCCGGGCGATTGCATCTCTCCGACACCTTGGGCATGTGCAGGCTTCACTTTGGACATTCGAAGGCGCTAAGCGAGCAAGACGATTCTACGAGACTGGTGGATGGCGATTCGATGGTTCGACGAAGGTTTTAGAGCTCGGTTTGCCGGTCGTCCTCGTTCGCTATCGATTGGATCTGTCCAAAGACAAAGGGAAGGTGGCGTCGAAGGTGTGAAGGGAACCCGCGGCTATGGACCCATGCTCGGGCAGCTGATTCTGTTTTCAGGGTCCACGCCCGGATTTCTAGATCGTCACATTAAATTGTGTCTGGGGGCGCCCCAAGGCCATCAAGCACCCACGCTTTGACAAACTCGTCGAATTACATGCGGAGTCCGTTTGGCTCAATCCGCCGCCCGAGGCTCGTTGGAAAGAGCCGCTGAGCACTATGACGGCATAGCGAGCATTTCTGTCAAATAGGGACGAGGTCGTCACGCGATAGTTCGTGGTGGATTGAGAAAGAAACGAAGAGACAAAAGCCTCTATCCAGTTCTCTTTCGCGGACCACCCTTTGTCCTTAGATGTCAGGTTATATTCTTCAGATTGGACATGTAACCACGGGGATGCCTGCGGGGTGCTGGGACTCAACACCGCGATTCCGATGAAAGTCGCTGCCCGAGTCGTGTGCCTCGCTCTGACTCTGTTGCTTGCAACCGCCTGCGCTGAAACCGTCGTAGTCGAACGCTTGCCGGCGCACGGATCACCGCCCGAAGATCGTGGTCTCCGGATGGTAAGCAGCCCACCCGTACCATTCGGTCACGAACGACGTGACAAACACAAGCTGGCTGTCCTTCAGAGGCCCCGCAACTGCGCGACCTCGCAGGTCCCACGTTGTACCGGAGCTGTCGGTCACCGATTCGTCTTCCACTCGGAATTTCAGAACCTCTCCATCCACAATCGGTGAGTACGCGAGCCCAAAGCCCGCGCGCGGATCGATGAATCCCACCACTGGGTGGTTGCCCAGGCGGTCGGCGATGACTGAGAGCTCGAGGGGGAAGTCGTCGAGGACGTATGCGCGGGTCTCGCTGCCCAAAGCCACTCCAAGCACCATTTCGTTCTCCGCCAAGCGGTCGTCCCAGTTGAGGACCGTGCGGACGAAATTCGGCCCCAAGCCTGCCTGTCCCGGACGCATGAAATCCCGATAGCGGGCGGCGAACTCCGGATACCAGTCGAGCACAAAACTGTCAGGATAGTTGCGCAGCCATTCCGCCCAGGTGGTGTGAATCAAGGGCAGAAACGTCAGGTTGAGGTCCGTGCCCGCGAGTGGTCCTTGCAGCACGGCACCGTCGTAGTGAGTCCAGATGGACCCCGTTTGACGGTCGCGCATGACGAAGACGCCGTTGTAGAGGCCTGCCACGTCGAACGTGTAGTGCACTCCCTCGACGACGGGATTGAACTCAACCCCGCTGGAACACACGATTCAGTAGGTAACGAGGTAGGGCACTCCAGCAACCATTGTGTTGGCGATGTGGTGATAGGCCATCTGGCGCACCGGGAACGCGTGCGCCTCGCCGCTGGAGTGGACTACGCCCAGCACAATGTCGTCCGGTCGCAGCCACACAGCATCTTGTGCGAGCACCATAGAAGGGTCATCTAGCACGACGAAGCCCGGCTGACCGCGTGTGTCCAGCTTGTTTGGATCGAAGGTGTCGACCGACGATCCAAAAGTGCCCAATTCTGATTGGGGGCTGGAT
>PVBE012087097.1_pt1 | contig 11403 bp, 10 predicted proteins | sample 1631181 | NCBI WGS metagenome assembly PVBE01 (sample SAMN08397723, study PRJNA350692) | Marine metagenome, whole genome shotgun sequencing project. | isolation source: water | place: Pacific Ocean | collected 2012-04 | reverse complement strand
TTGTTATTTTTAATAAATTTACACACTAGTGTCCCAACGTTAAATCGAATAAATTCAATTGGTTAGTCATTTCGCTCACCTCGCTTTGGTATTCAGGAGTCATAAGTAATTGATCTAGCGGTGTTTTCTCGAAAAGTGTTAGGCCCAAAATCTGTAATATTGTGTAAAGTTCTATTTTGAGACTGAGCCACTTTTTGATGATGGCCACCAGGTTACTGCCTTCAACGTCACCGGCAATAATCATCGGGCCAAAACGTGTGCCTTTCATTAGCTCGGCGTAGGTTTCCATTCCAAATCCGCTGGCTTGTTGACCTTTGCCACCCTGCTGGTGGCATTGCAAGCAATTCTGATCAAGGATTGGCTTCACATCCTGAGCAAACTTACGACACCTTCACCACCGCAACTTGTTATAGCTATCGGCAATAAGCATAGCATGAGCAATGGTCTGGCTAACTTGTTTAAACTGACCATTTATGTCCTCCTGAGTAAATAAACTCATATCCAGTAAAGCAACGGACTGGACAGCATTAAAGCTACGCCTTCTGTGCCACAATGTGCATAACATATGTCAATATAGTTGGAGTTTTTGCAGGATGGGATTTTAAAAAATGGTTGTGGTTTTAACAACTGACAGTCGGGGCTGACGTGAAAGTCTGGTGAAGATAATTATCGCAGGAGCCGGCATTTCAGGTTTGGCTACCGCTCAAGCACTGTTGTTCAGGCAACCAGATATTGAAATTGTCATTTTTGAGGCTGCCCAACGTGTCGGCGGTAAGGTCTGGACTGAAAAAAGCCACCAGGGTTATCTCTGTGAAGGTGGTGTCAACGGTTTTCTCGATAAAATCCCCCGAACTCCGGAATTATGTGACGAATCCGGTGTAACACCATTATCGGCCGATGCCGCCGCACAAAACCGTTATGTATACAGCCGCGGTGAACTGCACAAACTGCCGGAGAAACCACCCGAGTTCCTGGCCTCACACCTTTTGAGTATACCGGGGCGCTTGCGGGTTTTATACGAACTGGTTGCCGGTGGCACGGATAACCCCGATGAGACCCTAGCTGAATTTGGAACCCGACGGCTAGGTCGTGAGGCATTTGAACGACTAATCGACCCCATGGCCGCCGGTGTATTCGCCGGCGATGCGACAAAATTGAGTCTGCAAAGTTGCTTTCCACGCATTCACGAGGTAGAAATGGAATACGGCAGCCTGCTACGTGGTTTATTCAAGCTACAACTCCAAGCGAGGCGTGCAGGCAAGAAAAATATGCCCGGGCCTGGGCCCGGTGGCAGGCTGACGTCATTCGCCGATGGCATGAGTGTACTGACAGATAAATTGGCTGCGCAACTGGACTCGAGGATCCATACCGCTAGCCCTGTGGTCGATGTCAGTCGCAATGGCCAGCGGTATCAGGTGCAATTGGAAAATGGCGGGGAAGAAGAAGCTGATGCATTGATCCTGGCCACACCAGCGCATGCACAAACCCGGATACTGCAGAGATTCGATCCGTTATTGGCTAAGCTGCTCAGTGCAATACCCTACCCACCGTTATCGGTGTGCTGTTTTGGTTATCAAACTCAACGTGTGGGCAAGGTTCTTGATGGTTTTGGCTTCCTCGTGCCATCCAAAGAAGGCCGTGGTGTTCTCGGCACTATAATCGATTCCAATGTGTTTCCCGGGCGCGCGCCTGAAGGCTCAGTTCTGCTCCGTTCAATGGTCGGCGGCGCTAGGGCACCCGAATTGGCTACACTGCCCGATGAGCAGCTGATTGATCGGGTCAGAGACGACCTGCATGACATTCTTGGCTTGCAATCTGAGCCCGATTTTATCCGCATTTTCCGGCATGAGAGAGCCATTCCACAGTATGTGGTTGGGCACGCAGCCCGATTGGCAGCCATTGATGAGAGCTTACATCGCCACCCGGGACTGGTGTTGACCGGCAATGCCTTCAAAGGGGTTAGTCTGAATGATTGTGTAGTCAATGCCTGGAAAACGGCCAAATCGCTAACGCCTGTATCCACACTACGTGAGGCGTAGCTACCCTGCCTTTCGGTAGCTAACCTAGGCTGGCATTAACATTATGTGCTTAACTAAGTTCATTTACTTCGGATTGGTACTACCTTTTCAGAATCGTTTTTACCGTCCAGATAATCGGCCCATGCTTGCATCATGGCTTTGCGTTTATCCAGGTATTTAGCCCGGTTGTAAGCAGCTCGTACTTTGTCCTTTTCACTGTGCGCTAACTGCCTTTCAATTGCGTCTGAATCAAAACCAAGTTCATTGAGTACGGTTGACGCGGTAGTTCGGAAACCATGCCCGGTGGCGCGTGAGTGATAACCCATGCGATAAAGGCCATACAACACGGTATTTTCACTGATTGGCTTATCGGCCTTGCTACGGCCCGGGAACACCAGATCATAAGCGCCGGTCAAATACTGCAACCTTTCCAGAATCACAATGGCCTGGTCAGACAGTGGTACAAGGTGTTCAACACCCATTTTCATTCTGTTGGCTGGTATGCACCATAGTTTGCCGGGCAGGTCGAACTCATCCCATTGAGCGGCCCTCAGTTCGCCAGTACGGACAAAGGTAAGCATAAGCAGGTGTATGGCCAGCTTGGTTGTGTCGTAGCCGTCAAACTGGTCTAGCTTTATCAGAAACTCGGGCAGGTCGTTGGCTGAAAGTGCGGAGTAGTGTTTTCTCTTGGGAGCCTTCAAAGCACCCTTTAAATCGGCTGCGGGGTTAGTGCGTGTACGCTGACTGGCAATGGCATATCTGAAAATGGCGCTACACCTTTGCAGTATCCTGCTGGCCATGTCCAAAGCACCTCGATGTTCAATGATTCTCAGAATGTCCAGAAGCTCAACCGGGGTAATCTCTGCCACTGGCCGGCTTCCCAGTGATGGAAAGACATTGACTTCCAGGGATGTAAGTACCCGCCCAGCATGGGTTGCCGTCCATTTATGTTTTTGCTTCGAGTGCCACTCCCGGGCCATCGCTTCAAAAGTATTACCGGCCCGGATACGCTCCTGCCGGGTCTGTTCTTTTTTGGCCAGGCCAGGATCTATGTTATCCGTTAACAGCTTACGCGCATCGGTTCGTTTGACCCTTGCAGCGGCTAGGCTAACATCTGGATATACACCAAGAGCCAGTAGTTTTTCTTTACCTGCAAAACGGTACTTCAAACGCCAGTACTTTTGACCGCTGGGAGTGACCAGCAAATACATACCTTTACCATCAAATAGCTTGTAGGGTGTTTTCTTTGCCGGGGCTGTCTTGATACCTGAATCAACGAGTTTGTTGCTTACATTGACCATATGGGGGTACCTGTGACTGTATTTAGAGCCTGTACCCCCAAATATACCCCTGCAATGGGGGTATTTCCATAGATGTTCTAAATAGGCTAGCAACGCCCATAAACCCATTAAAACCCTTTGTTTGCAAGGGTTTCAGAGGATTTTTGGACATCTTAGGAAGTTAGAATGGAGGCCAAGGTCACCACCACACACATACGTATCTATTTGTTTTTTAGTGTATTTATGTTGCGTTAATGAAATATACTCCTTCATGCACTCCTTTCGTCGCATTTGCCAATAATTGGGAATCAAACTCGCGCAAATTACCTACAAGTTCTGTGGCAATTTATCGATATACAGACCATTGCATATCGTGGATACTAGCTCTGCACCCTGATGACTCCCCTCTTGAGTTGTCGGGGTGTTTTTATTTCCAAAGTTGATATACGTCAATTATTATTGCCGTAGAGGCGTATGCTCATAGGCTGTCAAGGAGAGCGGATCCCGGCTTATTATTAACTTGTTAGGAGTAAAACCTATATCGAATGGAGACAAATTTCTATTGTTCGTCTATCGGTGTATGTTCTCTCCAGAAGACTAAATAAGTTTCAACATTGGGAAACTCAAGCCTTTCCCCGTTGCTGGCGGGGCCCTGGATTCCGGCAACAGGCCTGTTGCGGTTGGAGTTACGTTTTCATCCAGGTGAGCAAGTATCTTGCGGATCACTCCGGGTCTTCGATGCTGACAATAATCCTGACGTCACCACCGCATTTACTGCAGGTTTCAATATCGATATCGAACACCCGTTTCAACCGTTGTGCCCAAGTCATGGCTGCCCGGCACTCGGCTGGAGTTTGGTTCTCATCAAGTGACCGGGGGTTTTTGACTTTGCCCCGTCTTGCCGGAGTTACCTGCGCACGGTGTTTACTGTTCGGGGCGAAGACACCATGGAACCGGGTGAGGTTGACTCTGGACCTGGGAACCAAAGCGACCAGAATTTCACCTCGTGGAGTTGCCTATAACCGCTTTCGAAACATTCGGGATCAGCGATATATCCCGGCATCATGCCAAGTGCACCGTTACCGTTGGGCAGCCCCATGCCCCAACACAGCGGTAGTTCCGCCCGGTCCCGGGAAACTGTGCACATGGCCCCCCGGTCCAGTCAGATCAATGCATGCGTCTGGAGTCAGGATTTCACGGATCAGGGCAGCGTTAATTACGCATATTTTCATGGTTGCTCACTGGTGGAATTGAATGGGTTGCAGATTAATCCAGGCTTCGGTGATCGAACCGCCAGGATTGAAACGCAGAATGGCCTCGCCACGCAGCGTGACCGGGCGCAACGTGGCGGCCATGCCCCGAAATTCACCACGATGGGACCCCATGGCCCGCCACCGGATTGCCCCCATCGACCATACCGAGAGTGTCGTGTCGGCCGTAACCTGCATATCAGGAAAAGCCGCCCACAATTGCGTGACCGTGGCGTGCAGCCCGGGTAACCCGCCGTTTATCCCGTGGACGATCACATCGCTAGCAAAAAAATCAAAAAACTGCCTTGCCCTAGCCGCGGGATTCTCCATCCGGTTCCAGGCGCGTATCAATTCTGCAAGTTTTTCATTGACCACAGGTGCATCCAAGCCTGGCCCGTTCAGGATTCGCGACAGCCGTACACCCTCTGCCCGGCCCGCTTCCCCCTTAAGTTGCGTCAGCCGAAATTCATGGTCGTGATTCGACCAGCGCTCTGCGATCCGGTTGGCGGAGTCGAAGCGGAAAAAAGTTTGGCCGCGTAGGAAAACGGGATGTGCACTAGCTTGCACGCCATCGAATTCTCCGTCGAGGTATAACAGGGAATGGTAGCGCTGGGCCGCCATGTTGCCCGCTACGATGACCTCGTCACTTAAAAGAACACCATCCCGGAGTTCGAAGAAAACCGGGCGGTAGTGGGCGCGCAATCCATCAAAATCAGCGGGCCCGGTTTCGTAAAGCCCATGCGCGATGATGTCCGGTGAAAAGATGTTCATATAGGCTTCGAAGGATCGTTGCGGATCACGGTCGCGAATGATTTCATCCATTTCGTGCATCCGCGCACACGTGCGCTCGGTCAGCAGTCGCCACGCGGGTGGCGAAATATCATGAGCCGTGGGTTCAGCACTTGACAGGGCAGAAGTGCAGCAGGCCCCGACAAGCATTTGCCAGGCGAGGAATAACCGGGTTATAGCTGTGTTTGATTGGCTGCGCATCCGTCTTGCCATTGATTATTTTTTTACCTGCGCTGCAAACAATGGTCCGTTCGTATGGTCGACCACTACGAGTTCGACGGCGGCGCCCGGCGGCAGTGAACTGGCATCGTGTAGCAAGCGGGTTAGCACACGGACACCCTCGTCCAGGTCGACGATGCCTACTGAATAGGGGGTCATGCAGGCAAATCCTCCCCCGGCGGCATAGATCCTGGTGCTCGTGTACAACACGCCGCTGCCACTCAGTTCCTGCCAACAGATGCTGTCCGCCAGGCAGTGTGGGCACCGTGGCCGGGGTGGGAATTGCAGCGTGTCGCAGGCTTCACACCGGGTGACGAGAAATCTTCCATCCGCTAGGGCAGCCCAAAACCTGTGGCTGAACCGACCGGTTTCCGGGGCGTAGGGCCTGGGCAAGGCGCTCCGGACACGTCGCAGGCTCATTGAGGCCCCTCCAGTACATGTACAATGGCCGCATTGTAGTTTCCGGCCTCACAACTGGTCAGCGCCAGTCGTGCACCGGCCACCTGGCGCGCACCCGCCTGACCTAACAACTGTTCCCGCGCTTCGAGGATGCCGTAAAGGGCGGTCAACGCTGGCGGGTGCCCACGCGACAGGCAGCCGCCGGAGGTGTTGATCGGCACATCGCCGTCCGGCGCGGTGCGCCCGGCCACCGCCGCGTCGGCGCCTTCACCGTGCTCAAACCACCCCACAGCTTCACTCGCCAACAATTCGGTGATCGTGCAAGGCGCATACAATTCTGCGACGTCGATGTCCTCCAGACCGACCCCGGCATCCCGTAGAGCGGTCGGGGCGGCCACCCTGAGCGACTCGAATGCCGTGATGTCGCCAGGTGCGGGGCTCATCTGATGATGACCGTCGTGATAAAATCCGCGTCCACGCAGCGTGACATAGGGCGACCCGAGTTCCCGGGCCACGTCTTCCGATGCCAGCACTAGGCAAATGGCGCCATCCGCTATTGCCGGCACATCGTACAAACGCAAGGGTTCGACGATGTGCCGGGCCTGCAAAACCTGATCCAGGCTCAATGGGGACCTGAACTGGGCAAGTTCATTCTCCATCGCCGCGCGCCTGCTTTTCACTGCTACTGATGCTATGGATTCGCGGCTGGCTCCCGTTTCGTGCATGTAACGCACGGTATCCATGGCATACCAGGCAATGGGTGTTACACCAAACGGGGCCTGGTACTCCGCATCTCCCACGACCCGGATCCCGGTCAGCATGGCTTGATCGGGATTCCCTCCAGTCGAGTAAGCTACACCCAGGGCCAAGGCAACACTGGAGCGGCCCAGCTGAATATCCGCCATCGCCTGATCGAAGGCGATACCCCCGGTGATCCCCATTTCCATCACTTCGGATAGCTGGCCACGACAGCGCAGACCCAATCTCGCCGCAATATGGGTGGCAAAGCCGAGTTGACGTGTCTGTGGGGTCACCATTGTAAAAACAGCGGATCCGACATCCCTTGTGCTAATACCTGCCTGCTGCATGGCCCGCGCAGCAACATCCGTCAACAAATCCGTTTCCGGTGCGGCTAACCGCGCGCCGTAAGGCGCCGCGTAGCGGCCCGGCGGTACTGCCACAGCACTGATAACTGCCGCGGTGTGTAATGTCACGAGCGGCCTTGCATGGCGGCCAGTGCACCGGCCATGTATTGGTCGCGCACCAACCGTTTCATGATTTTGCCACTGTCTTCGCGCGGCAGGGCGCCGCCAAAGAAATACTCCCTCGGCACCTTGTAACCGGCAATGCGCTTTTTGAGTTTGCCGATCAGTTCCTCCTTATCCAGCGGTTGATCGGATTCGATCACGGCGACTAGGCGTTCCCCATAATCCTTGTCGGGAATGCCGAAAATGACACAGTCCCGGATTTCATCGAGCGCTAGCAGTGCCTTTTCAACTTCGGCGGGGTAGATATTCACACCACCCGACATGACCATGTCCGACTTCCGATCACTGATATAAAGAAAACCATCGTCATCCAGGTAACCGAGGTCGCCGGTGGCGACGTAATCGCCGAGGCGAACCGAAGTGGTTTTTTCATCGTCCCGGTGGTAGGAGAACCGGGTCGTGGTCTCGGAACGCACACAGATTTCCCCGGCTTCCCCGGTCGCGCAGACCCGATTCTCGTCACCGACAATCAGCAGATCCACACCCGGCCCGGCATGCCCGACCGTGCCCGGATGAGCCAGCCACTCCTCGCTGTCGCACATGGTCGCAATGCCGATTTCAGTCATCGCGTAGTACTCGTGGATGATCGGTCCCCACCAGTCGATGATCTCGCGCTTGACATCGGGTGGGCATGGTGCCGCACCGTGTGCTATGAACTGCAAACTCGAAATGTCACATGCGTTGCGTGTTGCTTCTGGCAACGCCAGCAAGCGCCTGAACATGGTCGGCACCATGTGCAGATGTGTGATGCGGTACTGCTGGATCAGTTCCAGCAGTTCTTCAGCATTGAATCGTGGCTGCAGAATCAGAAACCCGCCGGTTTGCACCACCTGCAGTCCATATGCATTTGGGGCCGAGTGGTACAGGGGTCCGCACATGACCGACCGTATCGGCTGCCGGTCGAAACCCCAGGCGGCATTGGTGCGTTTGCCGATGGCCGCGATGGTTTCGCGCGACACGGGTTTGCGCTTGACACCCTTGGGCAAACCGGTCGTGCCGGAGGTGTAAAACATGGGGCCGGCGACCTCGCGTGGCGGCTCTTGCCAACCCAGGTAGGAGTTGGTCCAGGTGCGCCATTCGGGCACGCCACCCGGCACCTCGCAGAACCTGTCACCAATACCATAGGCCCGGGCAATTTCCGGTGGCGTGTTGACACCGATGACATGAACGTTTCCGCAAACTGCCAGCACAGATTCAGTAAGCAGGTCGGCATGCGCGACCAGCACCTTTGCGCCGCAATCATCGAGTATGTGTGCAATTTCATTGGCACTGAGATGCCAGTTCATCGGCACCGGCGACGCACCCAGCAGGCCGGCGCCGATGGTGGTCTCGAAAAAGGCAAAATCGTTGCGCATCAGCAAGGCGACTTGGTCGCCCTGCCAGGCTCCTAGGTCATTTAATGCCGTGGCCGCTTTTCGCGCACGGATATCGAGGGTTTCCGGCGCCAGGTAACGGCCTCCACTGACGGCCCCGTCCGCCGGAACCGGCACCAGGTTCTCAATCGTGGTCATCGTTGTCGTCCTGTCATTCTAAGCACCCTTTTCCAACTATGCATTGACATCGATGACCACCCGCCCACGCACCTTGCCTGCGAGAATGGCCTCCCCCAGTTCGATCACGCCGCTCATGGGTTCGACGACATAGATGGTCACCAGAAGATCCACGTCCACGAGTTCGGCGAGCTTTGACCATGCCCGTTGTCTGAGCGCCAGCGGAGCCATTACCGAATCGATACCGCACAGTGTTATGCCGCGCAGGATAAACGGCATCATGGTCGTCGCAAGCTGCGCGCCGCCGGCTAGGCCGCAGGCCGTCACCACGCCCGCGTACTTTGTCTGCGCCAGCACCGTGGCCAGCATTTCTCCACCGACACAATCGACAGCGCCTGCCCATTTTTCCGATTCCAGTGGTTTGGAACCGCGGCTCAACTCGCCTCGTTCAATCAGGGCGCGCGCGCCCAGTGTCTTTAAAAAAGCCTCATTCTCCGCCGCCCGCCCGGTTGCGGCAACGACATCGAAACCAAGTCTTGCAAGCAGCATGACGGCCATCGAGCCGACCCCCCCCGATGCACCGGTTACTACCACCGGGCCCGATCCGGGCGTCAGACCATGATCGAGCAGGCCGAGTACTGACAACATCGCTGTATAACCGGCGGTGCCAATGGCCATGGTTTGTTCCAGCGACAATGCATCGGATTTATTGATCAGCCAATCAGGGCGCACGCGCTGCCGCTGACTGTATCCGCCCCAATGTGTTTCGGAAAGACCGAACCCATTGACCAGTACCTCTTCACCGGCCGAGAACCTATCACTTTTTGACTCGAGTACCGTCCCGGCCAGATCGATACCGCAAACCATTGGAAAAAACCGGCAGATCGGTCCTTTACCGGTCAGTGCCAGGCCATCCTTGTAATTGAGCGTCGAGTATTTGACTTCGACCAGCACCTCATCGTCGGGTAGGTCTGACAGGCACAATTCGCGCAGCGACGCACTGGAGCCACCATCAACCTTGTCCGCAACTATTGCTTTGAAACTGTCATTCATTCCCGGGTTCCTGTCGTCCAGTTACTTACGTTTATTCATTTGCGCTGGTCATCTGCGTCTTCCAACTTTATTGTAGGCCGGCCCATCAGGCTTATTTGATCGGATGTAACTGTTTTGCGATTGTCTAACCGCTTCCCCAGCGCAACCTAGGGGTTCGATGCGTTCCTTGCCGCTTTCGGGGTTATGCCAAAATAGCGTTTAAACGCCGTTGTAAAATTGCTCGAATAATCATAACCAACTTCCAGTGCAATCTCGGTAATACTCAACTCGGTTGTTTCGATCAGTTTTTTTGCCAATTCCATACGCAGCTGCTGTGTAAAGTCGAATATCGTCGTTCCAAACACCTGCTTGAATGCTCGCATCAGCTTTGCTTCATTAATGCCGACCGATCGCGCCAGTTCCGCTATTCTGGGTGGATCGAGAAATTGTTCTTCGAGTTCCTGTCTGGCTTGGTGCAATTTTTCGACATCTTTTGAGGTTAGGCCCGTATCACGCTGGTACCGCACCGCTTCCGCGTCGATAAGTGACTGGATGCTCAAAGATAAAAGTTCGCTGGCCTTGGCTTCGGCAAAAAGGTTTCGCAATGAGCCCGCAAGCTCACAGGCGAGCAACGAGGCGGCTGCACGCGCCATGTCCGCGCGTAATGGCATGGTCGCCTGGCGTGACTTGTCGACTTTATCATGCAGAAAATCCTGGAAATACACAGGCAGGCTATCAATGACATCGGCAAACCTGGATCCGAGAAATTGCGCATTACACAACAACGTCACGGATTGCTCATGTTGCCCCGCGAAAAACCACTCCCGTTTGGAAATGCCGTCGGGGTGCAACAGGAGCATGCAACAACGCTCGGGAATATCTACCCGCTCCTCTCCGTCTAGGGCGGCCCGTCCTTTGCCGGCCAGGCGATAATGGAATTTGAGCGTTGCCTCCTCTCTCACCCGGATACTGACTGATTTCTCATGCCGGACATCGCCGACAACCATGTCGAAACCCTCGCTTATGGGGACCACGTCACGGTAACCGTAGGCTCCGCTGATTTCCGGTATCAGCCTGACGCCGTGCTCAGGCAAAAAGGGCTGAACGGCGTCGGGCACATAGTATTCATGCACGTCTTTTGCTGCTTCAGATTTCTTCGTGCCTTGTGCCATGAGTGGGTCAAAACAGATTCAGGATCGATGATTCAGTTTGCTCTTTGTTTGCCTGACAAGTCAATGTACCATCCCGTTTCGCATCATTCACGAGCCTGTTCGAATAAATACCTGTGTGGATTATGAGTTACCGTATCCGCTTGTTCTAGGTCTGAAATCGCATAGATGAAAGTCAGCAACTACAATAACCCAGGGTGGGATTACATAATCATTGGAGGCGGATCCGCCGGGTGTGTGCTCGCTAACCGCTTGTCCGAAAACCCCGATGCCAGGGTGCTGTTGTTGGAAGCAGGCCGGTCCGACGCCCACCTGTACAGCCGTATCCCCGCGGCCATTGGCCTGGCCATCAACAATCCCGCCATGAACTGGAAATATCATTCGCTGCCTGATAAATCACGGGAAAACCGCACTGAAATGTGGCCCGCCGGACGTATATTGGGGGGTGGCAGCACGATCAACGGGATGATGCACGTGCGTGGTAACGCA
>PVBE011849841.1_pt1 | contig 11403 bp, 11 predicted proteins | sample 1631181 | NCBI WGS metagenome assembly PVBE01 (sample SAMN08397723, study PRJNA350692) | Marine metagenome, whole genome shotgun sequencing project. | isolation source: water | place: Pacific Ocean | collected 2012-04 | reverse complement strand
GCCGTGCGGGTGGTGCGCCGAACAGCGGCAGAGGCCAGCACCTCATTGGTAGAGGTAGCCCGCCAGTATCGCTGGCAGCGCCTCTCGCACGACCCGCACGGCCAGCGATTCCGTCTCGAGGGGCCACAGAGAGCGATTGATCTCACGCTCCCCCTGCTGGGTGAACACCAGATGGAGAACGCCGCTACCGCCGTGGCCGCCGCGGACGCCCTCAGCGAGCGCGGTCCAGCGATCTCATCGGTAGCGATCGTCCACGGCCTGGCCAGCGTCTCCTGGCCAGGCCGCCTGGAAGTCCTGCGGCAGAGCCCGCTGGTCATCGCCGATGGTGCCCATAATCGAGATTCCACGCGGCGTCTACGGCAAGCCCTAGACGACTATTTCTCCCTCCGGCGCGCGGTCTTCATCATCGGAACTTCGACCGATAAAGATGTGAACGGTCTGGCCGAGGAGCTGGCACCGATCGCCGCCAGTGTGATCGCGACCCGCTCTTATCACCCTCGGGCGATGCCACCGAAGCAAATAGCAACCGCCTTCGCCCGACTAGGCGTGGCGGCGGAGACGGCGGCATCGACAGAGGAAGCCCTGACCCGAGCAGTAGCGGTAGAAGGGAGCCAGGAGGTAATATGTCTGACGGGCTCCCTATTCGTGGTGGCCGAGGGAAGGGAACATATCTTAGGAGTAGCGGCCCAGAGATAGCGTCTCGGAGGTGGGCGGCATGGCCAATAGGACAGATAGCAACAGCGTCCGTGCGGTCATTACCGGCATGGGTGCCGTAACTCCGCTTGGCAACTCCGTTGGCGAATTCTGGCAGGGTTGCCTAGAGGGAAGATCCGGAATCGGTCCAGTGACCCTGTTCGACGCTGCCGACTACCCATCCCGCATCACCGGCGAGGTGCGGGGATTCAATCCCGATGACTATATGGACCGCCGCGGCGCCCGCCGCATGGCTCGCTTCAGCCAATTCGCCGTAGCCGCCGCCCGGGAGGCCATTCAGACTGCTGGCCTGAACCTAGCGCAGTCTGACGACAGCCGGACAGCAGTGATCCTGGGGAACGGTATCGGCGGCATGGCAGAGTCCCAGACAGCAGTCCACACCATTCGCGAAAAGGGCGGGATGCGCATAGACCCCTCATACCTCCCCAAGATGCTGCCCAACATGGCCGCTGCCCAGCTCAGCCTAAACTTCGGCGCAAAGGGCTACTCCAACACGGTCAGCACAGCTTGCGCCGCTGGCACTCAGGCGCTGGGCGATGCCCTGGACCTCATCCGCGCTGGCCGCGCTGACGTGGTGCTAACCGGCGGAGCTGAAGCTGCCCTCTGCGAGCTGGGCCTCAGCGCCTTCGCCGTGATACGAGCCCTCTCCACGCATAACGACGAGCCCGAGAAGGCGAGCCGGCCCTTCGACGCGGACCGCGACGGGTTCGTAGCCGCTGAAGGAGCCGCCATCTTCGTCCTAGAAAGCCTGGATCACGCCCGCCGCCGCGACGCCCCGATCCTAGCCGAGCTGGCCGGGTACGGGGCCTGCAATGACGCCTATCACCTCGTAGCCCCCTGCGTCGACGGCGAGGGGGCAGTTCGCGCCATGCGGTGGGCCCTAGATGATGCTAACGTCGCCCCCGAAGAAGTGGACTACATTAATGCCCATGGCACCTCCACCAAGCTGAACGACGCCACTGAGACCATGGCCATCAAGGCAGTCTTTGGTGAGCAGGCCTACCGGATCCCCATCAGCGCCACCAAGTCCATGGTTGGGCACTCTTTCGGGGCCGCCGGGGCGATGGAGGCCGTAGCCTCCATCCAGACCATTCGCAACGGCACCATCCATCCAACCATCAACTACAAGCGCCCGGACCCGGAGTGCGACTTGGATTACGTGCCCGAGGGCGCCCGCGCCGCCGACGTTTCGGTGGTGCTTAAGAACAGCTTCGGCTTCGGCGGGCAGAACGCCTGCCTCGTGTTCAAGCGGATAAATGATACCAGGGCCTGATGAGTTCCCGCTTGCCAATCGGGCCGCGGACCGCTAGACGATGAGGCTCCTCGTGGTTGGCGGCGCCGGCTACATTGGCAGCGTCACTGTCGATCAGCTCCTAGCCGCCGACCACGAAGTGACGGTTCTGGACACCCTAGTCTCCGGCCATCGCCGGGCCATCAACCCTGAGGCAGAGCTCGTGCAGGCTGATGTCCGCGACGAGGTGCAGCTCAACCGCCTCCTGGCCAGCCACAGCTTCCAGGCAGTCGTCTATTACGGTGGCTACATCCAAGCCGGCGAGTCCGTCCTGCAACCGGGTCGCTACTTCGCCAACAACGTGGGAGGCTGCATCGCCCTCCTGAATGCCATGATCGCCTACGGTATCGGCCGGTTCGTGTTCAGCTCCAGCGCCGCCGTCTACGGTGAGCCGACGGCAGTGCCCATCACCGAGGACGCCCCCGTCCATCCTGTCAACCCCTACGGCGAGAGCAAACTGATGGTGGAGCACGCCCTCCCCTGGTACGAGCGTCAGTCCGGTCTGCGCCACGTCTCCCTCCGCTATTTCAACGCCGCCGGCGCCACGGAGGAGCGGGGCGAGGACCACCGTCCGGAGACCCACCTGATCCCCACCGTCCTCCAGGTCGCCCTGGGCCAACGGCCCTCCCTGGCCCTATACGGACACGACTATCCCACCGAGGACGGAACCTGCGTTCGCGACTACGTACACGTCTCTGATCTGGCGGCAGCGCACCTGTTAGCCCTAGACATGACGGAGCAAGCCAGCGGGCTGTATAACCTGGGCAACGGACGCGGCTTCTCCAATCGCCAGGTCGTAGAGACCGCCCGCCAAGTCACTGGCTCGCCTATCGGTGTGCAGCAGGAGGAGCGCCGCCCCGGTGACCCGGCGTTTCTGATTGCCTCCTCCGAACGGGCTCAGCACGACCTTGGCTGGCAGCCCCAGGTCAGAGAGCTGGAGGAGATCATCGCCAGCGCCTGGCATTGGCACCGGGCCCACCCAGACGGCTACATAGGCTGAACGGCGGCAGTCCCCGACCCTCGCGCGTACCGTTATCCCAGGGCAAAGACCGCGAGCTGTTCGTAGACTGCGCCGCCTAATTGCGGAGTGCTACGCATGAGCGACAACTGCCTCACCTCGATCTCGACCGGCGGAACACGCACCTGAGGTAGGGCCTCAGCAATACGAGCCGCCAGGGGCCGCGCCAACTCCGGCCGCACGCGGGCAAGCGTAAGATGGGGCACGAACTCCCGCCTCTCTCGATCGAAGCCCACCCCCCCCAACTCCTGCTCCACCCTAAACTGAAGCAGACCCAGAGACTCCAACTCGCCCGCCAAGGCAACCCAGAGGACCTGGGGGCCCCGCCTGCCCCCGAAGGTGCCCAGGGGACCCAGTGAGAGCCGGTGCGGCAGCGCTCCTGCCACGGAGTGGGCCAGCGCCTGCCGGACGGTCGACAATCGATCAGACGGCGTCTCGCCCAAGAACTTCAGAGTCAGATGGATACCGGGGAGCCGAACCCAGCGCAGGGAGTCCAGGCTGCAACCTCGCAGCCGAGCCTGAAGTTCAGCCAGCGCCTCCCGTGTTTCCAGCGCCAGCTCCACGGCCACGAACAGGCGCTGCGATTCAGTCGGGTCCGCCGTCATCCCCCAACCTCAGAAGCCGTCGCGCGTTCTCGCCCAGAATCAGGCGTTGGATGTCGACATCAGATACGGCAGAGCGGATCTCGTCGATCTGCCGCCCCTGCCCGATCAGCGGGTAGTCGCTGCCCAGGAGCAGCCTCCCCGCGCCCAGGTGGCGGTCCAACTCCCCGTACACGGTGCGGTCGTAGAGCAGCGGCTGCGCCGCCGTATCCAGATGCAGATGGGCCAGGGAATCGCCCACCTCCGGCATAGAGGCGTAGAGAGGCAGGCCACCCGCCAGATGGGCACCAACCGTCACGACTTCGGGGTGACGGACGACGAACTCGTAGAACGCCGCCAGCCCGCCGCCCTGTTTTCCCGGGTAGTGATGGCCCAAGGGCTCCGTCACGTGGAACAGCAGTATGAGACCGTGTTTCTGAGCCAAGCCGGCCACCCAATCGCCCGCGGCACCGGCCAGCTCCCAACCCTGGTTGTCTGGGCGTAGCTCGCCTAGTCCCCGGGCTCCGGCCGCGGCGCAGCGCTCCACCTCCGCCTCGGCACCGGCATCGGCCGGGTTCACAGTGCAGAAGGGCACAACGCGCCGACCGCTCCTGGCTGCCGCTTCCAGCAGATAATCGTTATGGAGCCGGCAAAGCTCCTGCCCCTCCCACGCGAAGCCCAGGGCCACGCTAACATCCACGCCCGCCTCATCCATACTGCGCAGGAGATTGTCGACGCCGACGATCTTGGCCCGGGACTCCGCGTACATCTCAGCGAAAGTCGCATCGCGCCGAAGATAATCCTGCCGCCGGTCACAGACCTGGGACGGGAAGATATGGGTGTGAAAATCGACTATCACAGAGTGAATGATAGCACTGCCTACGGTTGCACGGAATGAAAGCCGATACATATACTAGTCCCAACCCACCAGATGGCTGGAGAGAAGATCTTGGGCCCTACTGAGACCGTTCCCTTGGCAGATCGTCCGCCAGTCGCCTGCCGCCTCCGACGGGACATTTTCAGAATGAACGCCGCTATCGTTACCGCCGGAGATAACCTGACCCACAACGACCTGGTGGCGGGGGCCTCAGAGCAGAACCGCCTGGGACCCAGCGCCGTTGCGGACAGCAAGGACCGATACACCGGGCAGCGGCGACGGTGCGCGCCGATATCGGGTGGAAGGGCTGCAGCGGATCGTCCCCGTGGCCGCTGCCCAGAAGGTCATGGCGCAATAGTCCGGATAACCGCGGGCTGCCTATTACGTCTCCTCGATTGAGCATGAAGAATAGCACCGGGATCCGCATAGCGGCCATCTCCCTGATCGCCACCGTCGGCCTTCTGGTTCTCAAGCTGACGCTCGGCCTCATCAGTGGCAGCATTGCCGTCCTCTCCGACGCGGTAGACAGCGGCACCGACCTGGCAGGCGCCAGCGCCGCCCTCGCCAGCATCAGGATCGCCGCCTGGCCAGCCGACGAGAACCATCCCTACGGCCACGGCAAGGTGGAGAGCATCTCCGCTGCGGCGGCCGCCACCGTCATCGCCGTGGGCGGTGGTTCCGTCGTCTTCCAAGCTGTGCGCCGCCTGCTGATCGGCAGCCCGGAGATCGACGTAGGACTCGGGCTGGCGGCCATGGTCATCGCTACCCTGATCAACGCCATCCTCGCCCACTTCATGCTCCGCGAGGCCCGTCGCACGGGTTCGCTGGCCCTCAGCGCCGAGGCCACTCACCTCAGGACTAACGTGGTGCAGGCCTGTACGGTGGTCATCGGTCTGGCCCTAGTGGGGATCAGCAGCGAGCGGGTATTCGACCCCCTAGTGGCCCTGGGACTGGCCGCTTATATGGGTTGGACAGCCATCGGCCTCGTGCGCACCTCCGTATCGGAGATCATGGACGAGGCTCTCCCGGACCAGGAGCTATACGCCATACACGATGTCTTGATCGCCCACCGAAGTGAGATCCGTGGCTTCCACCGGCTGCGCAGCCGTCGGTCCGGACCCACCCGTCACGTGGACATGCACCTGGTCGTGGATCCCGATCAGACCGTACGGGAGGTTCACACAATCAGCGACTGCATGGAGCGGGAGATCCAAGAGCGCCTGCCCGGGGCGCTGGTAACGATCCACATGGAGCCAGACGACGGCCGTTACCTACAACCTCTGGACGGACTGGTCCAACGTCAGCCTCCCGCGAGCTGAGCGCCCCGGGCGCCGACGAGAGGGTAGAAGCACCTCTGCCCGACTCACCCCTCATCCGCCCTGGTGGCCGTCCCCTTCCACATCCTCATCATCATCCCTCGTCATCGTCTTCTCCATCGTCCTCGTCCTCAAAGGCATCATCGGAGAAGAAGGCGGCCTCGCGGCCGGCCCAAACGGTGACCGCGAGATCCTCCCGGAAAGGGTCGGCGGTCAGCACCAACCGCTCGTCGATCTCGCTCACCAGATCGCGGATATCTTGATCGGTTAGGCTCTCTGGGACACAAAGTGTGGCGTAGGCCGCGGAATCAGAGTAGTGAATGTCGACCCGACCGATCTCGTCACCCTGCGACTCTGGATCCGGCAACCCAGCCACCTGGAGCACATCTCCGCTGATATCCTCGGGTTCCACCGTCTGGAGCCGCTCCGGTCTGAGAATAATGACGTAGCCTTCTGAGTATGGCGTCCGGCATTCGCGCTCAAACTGATAGTCGCTCATCCTGCGTCTCCCTTCGATCAATCAGGGCAAACGGCACGAGGCGCCGGCCTCCGGCCCGGCGTCTCGCTACGGCCTAGTTTGGCCACTGCCCCGGACGATCCACTTATACGTGGTGATCTCGCGCAGGCCTACCGGCCCACGGGCGATGGTCTTCTGGGTGGAGTCGATGATCTCCGCCCCCAGGCCGAACTGGGCACCATCGGTGAACTGAGTGCTGACGTTGACGTATACGACCGCCGTATCGACCTCGTCCAGAAACCGACCGGCTGCCGAGAAGTCCTCGGTGATGATGGCATCCGAATGGCCGGTACCGTAGCGATAGATATGCTCCAGCGCCTGGTCCAGCGAGTCCACAACCTTAACTGCGGCCACGGGGGACAGAAACTCCCGGCCGAAGTCGTCCGCGGCAGCGGGCTGCACATTCAGATCGACGATCTCTGCGGCGGCCAGAATGCGCCGGGCCCGCTCATCGCACCGCATCTCCACCCCAGCCTGCGACCAGCTGCGGCCGACGGCGGGGAGGAGAGCGTCAGCAATCCCCTCATGCACTAGAAGAGTGTCCAAGGCATTGCAGACGCTGAACTTCCGACACTTGGCGTTATGGACAACGGGAACCGCCTTGGCCAAGTCGGCGGCGCTGTCCACGTAAGTGTGACAGACGCCGGTGCCACCGGTGAGGACGGGCATCGTGGCGTTCTCGGAGACGAATCGAATCAGTTCGGCACCCCCTCGTGGCACCACGAGGTCGATGACCTCCCGCATCCGCAGGAGATCGCCCACCAAGGCCCGATCGGTGTTCTCGATGAATTGCACGGCGTCCTGGGGCACACCCGCAGCGGCGATCGCCTCCCGCACTACGCTGGCCAGGATTTGATTCGAGTTGATCGCCTCCTTGCCACCGCGCAAGATGCAACCGTTTCCGGACTTCAGACAGAGGGACGCGATATCCACGGTGACGTTGGGCCGGCTCTCATAGATAGCGGCGATCACTCCCAGAGGCACCCGTACACGGCCCACCTGGAGACCGTTGGCCAGCGTTCTCCCATCCAGAACCTCGCCCGCTGGGTCCGGCAACCCAGCCACTTGGCGCACATCGTTGACGACCGCCTGGAGCCGCTCCGGTGTGAGGATCAGGCGATCCAGCGCGGCCTCATAGAGCCCCGTCTGGCAAGCGGCCTGGACATCCAGTTCGTTGGCAGCCAGGATCTCCGACTCCGCCTTCAGCAGCGCATCCGCCACACCCTGGAGAGCGCGCTCTTTCACCTCGCTGGAAAGCCGTGCGAGCTGTCGCGCGGCCTCTCGGGCGGCCGTGCCGATGGCCCGAAGGTCGGAAGCTGTGGTGGTCAGAACGAGACCTCCTATTCCTCTGTCCCACTCGTCATGAGACCCGGAGGGAGCGAGTTTTCCAGCGCGGACCCTAGGCACCAGCCGTGCGATCGTCCCACTGATGACCATCTGCACGGCGGGAACCGGGAGTCCGGTGCCGCGGGATTCTCCTCCGTAGTTTTCTACTTGTGGCGTCTCTGCCAGCGTGTCTTCTTGAGCATCTTGCGGTGCTTGTGCTTGCTCATCGCTTTGCGCCGCTTCTTCCTGACGTTACCCATATCACCTCCACAAACTCACCCTGGATCAAGGCAATCGCACCCGCCCAAGGCAGCGAGTGCCATCGTATGTCGATTTGGCGGGGATGTCTACCCGCGCCGCGTTCTGGCGGACCTCAACAGCTACAGCAACACCAGGTTGTCCCGGTGCACGGCCTCGCCACCGTAATGGTGCCCGAGGACGGACTCGATCCGGTCCGAGCGCAGGCCGCGGATGCGGACGATCTCCTCGGCGGCGTAGTTAGCGATGCCACAGGCCACGCGCTGACCTTCGCTGTCCACAATGGCCACGACATCCCCACGCTGGAAGGAGCCCTGAACGTCCTTCACGCCAGCCGGCAGAAGACTCCGCTTCTCTACCCGCAATGCCCGGGAAGCCCCTTCATCCACCACGACAGCACCCATAACCGAGAGTCCGGCCAGCATCCAGCGCTTGCGGCTCTCCAGCCGGTCTGCGCTGGCCGGGAAGATGGTGCCCAGCTGCTCGCCCTGGACCAAGCGAATCAGAACGTCCGGCTCGCTGCCAGCGGCTATTACCGCGTCGCTACCGCCAGCGGTAACCAGCCGAGCGGCCCGGAGTTTGGTGACCATGCCACCCACGCCGCGTCCGGTGGCAGCGCCAGCCAGCGCTTCGACCTCAGCATCTATCTGGTCGACCCGCGAGATAAGCTGGGCGGTAGGGTCATACTGGGGATCCGAGGTGTGCAACCCAACCGTATCGGTGAGGAGGACCAGAAGATCGGCATCGACCAGGTTAGCCACCAAGGCGGAGAGGTTATCATTATCCCCAATCTTAGCCCCCTCGATCTCGTCCACCGCCACCACGTCGTTCTCGTTGACAATGGGTACTACCCGCAGCTCCAGGAGGGCCAGAAAGGTGTTGCGAGTGTTCAGGTAGCCCTGACGGTCGGCCAGATCGCGGCCAGTGAGGAGGGTCTGGGCCACGCTGATTTCGTGTTGGGCGAACAGCTCCTGGTAGGCCTGCATCAGGTCGACTTGCCCGACGGCAGCCAAAACCTGACGGAAAGGCATCTCCTTTCGCTCGCGCAGCACCCGGTCGACCCCCAACTCCCGACGGATCGCCTCGGCCTTCAGCTCCAGACGGTGCCGCCCAGCGGCGATCGCCCCGGAGGTGACCACGATGGCCTCAGCACCCCACTGGTACAGACGGGCGACCTGTCCCACCAAGGAAGCCAGCACATCCAGGTCCAGGCGATCGCTACCAGCCGTGAGGACGTTCGTGCCAAGCTTAACCACAATCCTATGGTATTGCAGCGGCTTCTCTCCGTCCTGCCGCTCTCGTGAGGTACCAGATCGTCTAGCCATAAGAGCTACCTTTCACAGACATGCGTTCGCATTATTCCAGGGGAACTCATACGACGAAACCCGCCTTTGTGATATCATCCACCGTCAGAATGTCTAGGAGGTCTTCAATGCGTTTGTGGCGTATCACTACGGTTCTCTTCGTGGTTATGGCCGTCGCCGGGCAGAGCCTAGGCCCAACGGCTTGGGCCCAAACCGAGAGCGGCTCGTTGCTAGCCATCACTGCGGGCCAAGAGGCGGGTAACGGCGATCCAGATATCGGCTCCCTGGCCTTCATCACAACCGCCGCATTTCTCGGCGCAGGCGCACTAGCTCTGCTCCTCTACCTCGTGCGGGTGCGCCTCGGCTTCTGGCTGCACCGCCCACCACCCACCGACGAAGGCGGGAGCGGAGATCACCACCGGCTGAGGGAGTTGGAGCATGAGAACGTCCGGCTCAGCAGAGCGTTACGCTCGGGGCGCCGCAGGAGGGGATTCCTGCCCTTCAGGGGGCCACCGAACTGCTGACCAGGGCCTAGTCCAAGGGGGAGGGCCTAACCTGACCGCGATTACCGAGGCTACGGCCGACTGACCGCCGACTCCCGCTCCAGCCGCTCTAACTCCGCCATCCGGTCTGCGAACTTCTGAAGGCGCTTCTCCAGATCCGCTTTCATCTCCTGCATCTGCGTCGCCTTCTGGCGAACGATCGCGTACTGCTTCTCCACGACCTCGGTCGCCCGTTGCAACTGCCGCTTCTTCTCGATGGCATCGGACTCGGGTCGGTACTGCGCCTTGATCTCCCTCAGAACCTCGTCGGCATCCACCATCTCCTTGATCTCAGCCAAGGCGATACCTAAGAGATTCTGCAGCCTGCGGATCTGCTCAACCCTCCCCACATCCTCCTCGGAATAGAGACGAAAGCCTCCATCCATCCGAGTTGGCGGCTTCAGGAACCCCTTCTCTTCGTAGAAACGGAGTGTGCGCTGAGTGACGCCCGTGCGATCCGCCACTTCGCCAATCTGCAGATACGCTTCGCTGGCGTTGGCCATGATGAAACTCCGTGCAACCTATGCAATTCGTTTCCTGACCCGCAGGATAGCCGAGCCTTACCTCCACGTCAAGGTTACGAATGTCTCGGTTGTTATTGGCCCGATTGCGCACCGGTTGTCACAAGAAGCTCGAATACATTATATTTGATCATGATGGGGGGTATGCTGACGGAAATGCCAACGCGTGAGTGATTTACCGCTTCATCAGGGCCTGTCGGTCTTCAGCGGTAGCGCACACCCTGCGATGACCGCCGCCATCTGCGATTATCTCGAGATTCAGCAGGGGCAGTGTGAGGTGTTCGAGTTCTCCAACGAGAATATCTTCGTTCGCTTCTGCGAGAACGTCCGCGCCCGCGACGTATTCCTCATCCAACCTATGTCGTCGCTAGTAAACTCATGCATCATGGAGCTATTGATCATGATCGACGCCGTCAAGCGGGCATCGGCAGGCCGGGTAACGGCGGTCGTACCCTATTACGCGTACGGCCGTAGCGATAAGAAGGACCAACCCCGCGTGCCGATCACGGCCCGCCTGCTGGCGAATCTAATCGAGACCGCAGGAGCGGATCGCCTCCTAACCATCGACCTCCATGCCGGGCAGATTCAGGGCTTCTTCAATATCCCGGTCGACGAGCTCACCGCTCTGTACATGATCAGCCGATATTTCGAGGATAAGAACCTGACCGACATCGTCATCGTGGCAGCAGACGAAGGCGCATCCAAGCGCGCTCGCAACGTCGCCCGATCGTTGAAAGCGCCGCTCGCCATCATCGAGAAGCGGCGGGCGGCGAACGATGAGCGCGCCGAGACCCTTAACGTCATCGGCAATGTACGAGGGCAGAAAGCGATCCTGATTGACGATGAAATCCTGAGTGGAGGCACGTTAGCAGAGGGAGCAGCGCTGCTCCGTAACCAAGGGGCGACCGCGGTCTACGCCGGCGTCACGCACGTCCTCGAGAAGGTCAACCAGCGCCTCTTCGAGGTGGCCGTCCCGTTCGCGAAGCGGGGAAGGGAACTCAGGCGCAAAGCATGCCTCCTGGCCCGTGGGCCACCCACCGCAGCGATGCTGCTGCAGTGTATTCGCTGCAGCAGGATGTGTACAGAAGCCCTCACTACCCCCCCCAGCGGTTTCCCGCTAGCGAACCTCTGGGACCGG
>PVBE010374026.1_pt1 | contig 11404 bp, 9 predicted proteins | sample 1631181 | NCBI WGS metagenome assembly PVBE01 (sample SAMN08397723, study PRJNA350692) | Marine metagenome, whole genome shotgun sequencing project. | isolation source: water | place: Pacific Ocean | collected 2012-04 | reverse complement strand
CCTTGGAGCACGGAGATGGTGATGGCCAGGCTCTTGTTGTAGTGGGGCGTGTCGGCCATCTCTGAGTACACCCAGATGCCCGTATCGATGAGCACCTTCTTGTCGGCGAACTCGCACTTGTTCACGGACACGCCGTTCACGCGGATGCTACTCGGGTCCGTACAGATCACCTCGCTTGAACCCCTCTTTCGGTCTTGACGAGAGGGGTGCCTTCAGCACACCCTCGATGTAGGACCGTTCAGGGGTTGTGTCCCGTACGACGACCGCAGTGAAGGAGGCCTCGCCGGTCACGGTCACCTCTATCTTCATCCCGTCGCGCAATCCGAGCTTTTCCCTGATGTTGCGTGGGATGTAGAGTTTGCTGTGATGGAAAGTTGCAATAGCCATCAATCTGCCCCAATAACTATAGTACGTTTTGGGTATTAATACTTTACCCAATCGAAAATTGGGTAATTTTTAAAGGAAAAACAAAAATGTCACTTGAAAACAACAGACATCGGTCGAATCTCCATCAAATACCACGGATTACCGCAGTACCCACAAATCAGGATTCATACACACCCGGCCGCTGGCGTAGGTTTTAAATGCGTTCACGGCCCCCTATCCAACGTGGTGAAGAGTAGGCTCCGGGCCAGGAACCTCGTCAAACGTATCAACGTTGGCCACAAGGTGGAGGCGGAGAAGCGCTCGTACCTACCAACCCTCCGCGAGGTCCTCCGGACCCTCCTCGAGGTGAAACGCAAGATCCGCGCCACGACCGTGAGGACCATGAACGAGAAGCGCTTGGTGGACCTCATCACCCTTCTTCAGAACCAGGCCGAGAGGCTTGTCCACTTCAAGCACGATCCCGATTGTGGCGACGACGTGAACAAAGCGCTCGACCATATCCATACCTGTGTGCGGGACATAACCCTCAAGGACACCTTCCGCGCCGCACGAGAGGTGGACCTTGCGATCAAGACTATCGCGGACGCCATCGCCATGCTGGAAATAGCGGAATGGAAGCTCGAATCAACCGCCAACGAGGAACTGTAGCGGTCATTGACTGCTACACTGACGAGCCCGCCGGGCTCGGAGTGCCGCCCTACCTTGGAATCCACCCGCGGTACGTGGCGGGCGCTGCCAGCGTCAATGGGCACCAGCCCGTGTATCTCACTATCGATGACCTGCGTGTTACATCCCGTGGTCGAGGTCGCGGGTACGAGCATCAGAAGCGGACACTTAACACGACACCTAACCTCGCTCGCGTGTCCCGCGTCCTTGAGCAGGCGCGATTGGTGGTAGTCATCACTGGGAAAGGCACACCTGGTAAGTACGTCTCAGCGGAGCCGGGCAGTCCCGAGGAAGCAGCGAAACTGGTGGAACGATGCGCGCCACGGCATGGGCCTCTTGTAGCGGCCGGACCGTGCGCATATACCACCCCTGGGCCCTGGGCGGAGAGGTACGACCTCGTGGCCACCGGTGACGCCGAGTGCTTTGTTGCCGATCTGCTCGCCGGTGAGGATTCCTCCGACCGGCGACGCGACCACAAAGAGCTCGATGTCTACGCTCGAGCGGGCGCTTGCATCCTCCCTCAACACCCCTGGGGCGCTGACGCGACCGTAGAGCTGGAGACCTCACGTGGTTGCCCCCGGGCCCTCTCCGGAGGGTGTTCGTTCTGCATCGAGCCGGAGACATGGGGTCTGCCCTCCTTCCGGTCGGCAAAGGACGTCCAGGCAGAGGTGACCGCCCTGGCGGCCGAGGGCGCACGCCACTTCCGTCTCGGGCGACAGTCCTGCATCTACTCTCACGGCGCCCGTGGGATTGGGGAAACTGAGCGTCCCCGGCCCGATCCTATGGCAGTGGAGCGGCTACTGCGCGCCGTGCGGACAGCAGCTCCCGGTCTATCGACACTTCATGTGGACAACGCCAATCCCGCAATCATCGCCGCCCATCCGGAGGAGGCCGCATCGATCACCAAGATGCTCGTGCGTCACTGCACATCTGGGAACATAGCCGCTCTGGGCATGGAGAGCGCGGATCCGGCCGTTGTCAAGGCCAACAACCTCAATGCCGAACCCGAAGAGGTGCTCGCGGCCTGCCGTCTCATCAACCGGTACGGTGCCGGCCGGGGGGAGAACGGCCTGCCCCTGTTCCTTCCGGGCATCAACGTCGTGTTCGGGCTCCTGGGCGAGACGTCCGAGACTTACGAGCTCGACCTCGCGTTCCTGCGCGGGCTGCTCGATGAGGGGCTGCTGGTACGGCGGATCAACGTCAGGGTGGTGGTGCCCTACTCGGGCACACGGCTCGCACGGGAGGGGGCGCGCATGGCCCGGCGTCATCACTCGCTCATCATGACCTATAGGAAGCGTATCAGGGAGGAGGTGGACATACCCATGCTCCAGCGAGTGCTCCCTTTGGGGACCAGGCTCACGGGGCTGCGGGTCGAGATCGCCAAGGGGAAGACGACCTTCCTTCGTCAGCCGGGGACCTACCCTATCACCGCCGCCATCCAGACCCCGCTCGAGCGCGGTGAGGTTATGGACGCCACGGTCGTTGCGCATCGGCAGCGGTCGGTGACGGTCGTGCCCAGGCCACTGGATGTGAACGCCGTCTCCATGTCCCTTCTAACGAGTGTTCCCGGGGTCGGGAAGCGCTGGGCAGCTCGTATCGTACTGGGTCGGCCGTACCGGGACGTCGCGGAGCTGTCCCCTCTCTTGCAGGAGATGAGCGAGCCCGAAGCGTTGGCCGCTGCCCTGGGGATACCCGCTCGGCGGGAAAAGGCTTAAAAACCATAGGGCGGCAGGGTGCCTCATGAAGGCCGTACGCTCCATCACGCTCCCTCGCCGAGTGCTCATCGGTCACGACGTGCTAGACGAGGTGGGTACCGTATGTGGTGAGCTCGACCTGGGCGGATCCCTTGTAGTAGCATACGACAAGGGGACGCTGAAAGCGGCTGGAGCAAAGGTGTTGGACGTGCTACGCAATGACGGTTTCACCGTGACGGCCTTTGAGGTGACCGAGGGAGGGCCTCCAGATGTGGACGCTCTCCAGAACACGGCGCGCGATCACGGCGCCATCGTGGCCGTCGGTGGAGGACGGGTCATCGACGTGTCCAAGGCGGCCGGCTTCATGGCGGCCATCCCCTTTGTCAGCATCCCCACCGCCGCCTCGCACGACGGTATCGCTTCGGCGCAGGCGTCCCTCATAGAGGAGGGCCAGCGCCACAGCATCGCCGCCGTTCCTCCGGTCGCCATAGTCGCGGACACGGCCGTTATCGCCAAGGCGCCACCCCGGCTGTACCGTGCAGGGTGCGGTGACATCATCTCGAACTTCACCGCAGTGCTCGATTGGCAGCTGGCGCGCCGGCTACACAACGAGTACTACGGTGAGTACGCCGCCAACCTCGCGCTCATGTCGGCCACCATGCTCATGGAGAACGCTGACATCGTGGCGACCACGAACGAGGAGGGGCTCAGTATCGTGCTGGAAGCCCTCATCTCCAACTCGGTGGCCATGAGCATCTCGGGCTCGTCCCGCCCTTGTTCTGGGGGCGAGCACCTCTTCAGCCACGCTCTCGACAGCTTCGCCAAGCGGCCCGCGCTACACGGGGAGCAGGTGGCCCTGGGGACCATCATCTGCACCTACCTCCACGGTGAGGACTGGGAGACCGTGCGCGACGCTCTTGCATGCATCGGCGCTCCTGTCACCGCGAAGGAGGCCGGGCTGACCGACAAGGAGATCGTCAAGGCCCTTCTGATGGCGCCCAAACTGCGAAAGAGGTTCACTATCCTCCATACGGGCATCACCGAGAAAGCTGCCCGCCGAGCAGCAGAGGCCACGGGTGTCATCGCAGGAGGCGGTAGATGATGCCTGAGCTCGATCCGTGGGGTAGTTCGGACATCGAGGACTACGCCAAGCTCTTCGACGAGTTCGGTATCCAGCCATTCGAGGAGATACTCGGTAGTATCGAGAATCCGCACATGCTCATGCGTCGGAAGATCGTGTTCGGCCACCGGGACCTTGAGCGCGTCCTCGACGCAAAGAGGAAGGGCGAGCGGTTCGCTCTTGTGAGCGGTATGATGCCCTCGGGCAAGATGCACTTTGGCCACAAGATGGTGGTCGACCAGCTCATGTGGTGGCAGGACCTCGGCACGCCCCTCTACATCCCCATCGCAAGCGTTGAGGCGTACGGCGTGCGGGAGAAGTCCCTCGACGAAGTGGAACGGTTGGGGATCGAGGAGTACTTGGTAAACTACATCGCCCTTGGGCTGCGGCCTGACAATTGCACGGTTTACTTCCAGGAGAAGCGACGGGCCGTTGACACCTTAGCACTTCTCTTCTCGCGACGGGTCACCTTCAACGAGCTGCGCGCCATCTACGGCGAGCTCTCACCCGCCAAGATAGTCTCGGCACTGGTCCAGGTGGGTGACATCCTCCACCCGCAACTGCAGGAGTACGAAGGACCTTGCCCTGTCGTTGTCCCCGTGGGTGCTGACCAGGACCCCCATATCCGGCTTACCCGTGACATAGCCTCCCGTGCATCCTCCGAGTTCGGCTTCCAACCCTGCGCAGCTACGTACCACAGGTTCAATTCGGGGCTGGACGGCGGGAAGATGTCCTCCAGCAAACCCTCATCCTACATCGCGCTCACCGAGACGCTCAAGGACGCGCGGTACAAGCTCATGAACGCCTTCACCGGTGGGCGTGACACCCTCAAGGAGCAGAAGGAGCTCGGCGGCAGACCGGATATCTGCACCGTCTACGAGCTCATGAAGCTCCACCTCGAGCCCGACGACGCCAAGCTCGAGAATACTTTCCGTACCTGTGCTGCAGGAGAACTCATGTGCGGCGACTGCAAGAAGTGCGCCTGGGACCTCCTTGAGCGCTTCCTGGTCGAGCACCAGGAAAAACGGGAGAAGGCGCGCGACCGCATCGAGGAGTACTTAGTAAAGGAGTGATTAACGTGGAGCTACACCCGAAGGAGCGCGACATCCTAGCCGCCCTGGCGGCCACCGACGGCCCGGCCCGTCCGGAGGAGCTTGAGAGTGTGGACCCCACCACCGCCCGCAGAATGGGTTACTGGCTCTCCCAGAAGGGGCTTGTGACACTCGAGGAGCGTACCCTCGAGGAGGCCCGCATCACCGAGGAGGGGCGGTTGGCCGCTTCAAACGGCCTCATCGAACGACGGCTGCTTACTATCCTCACCAAGAAGACACCGCTCGAGGACCTCTTCCGTACCGAGGGCCTGTCCCGGGAGCAGGTGAAGATCGGGCTCGGTTGGCTGCGCAAACGCAAGTGGGCGACGATCGGGCGTGACGAGGACGTCACGGTGCTCACCCGCAGCGATGAGGGGACGAAGGCCGTCGACGGGACCTTACTTGAGGAGGAGATTCTCGTCAAGCTGGCCATCGGTCCCATCGCGGTCACCGACAAGGAGCGCAAACTTCTCGAGACGCTCGTCCATCGTAGCATGGCCACCGTCTCCGAGCGCAAGGAGCTCGTGCTCACCATCACCGACGAGGGCCGGGAAACCCTCGAATCGAGCGATGACGAAGGCTCCGTCAGCCTCCTCACTCCTGTTATGCTCGAGACCGGTTCATGGCGGAACGTCTCCTTCCGCAAATACGACGTCACACTTCCCGTCCCGCCGACACGGCCCGGGCGGAAGCACCCACTCCCAGTGCTCATCGACCGGGTACGCCGTATCTTCCTCGATATGGGATTCCAGGAAGCTCGAGGACCTTTCGTGGAGTCGTCCTTCTGGTGTTTCGACGCCCTCTTCCAGCCTCAGGACCATCCGGCACGCGAACTTGCTGACACGTTCTACATGAAGAACCCGGCCAAGACCGTGCTCCCGAAGAAGATCGTGCCCAAGGTGCGCTCGGCCCACGAGAACGGCACGGCCGGCTCGTCCGGGTGGGGTTACAAATGGAGCGAAGACGTGTCCCGACGGCCGGTTCTGCGTACGCACACGACAGCGGTCTCGGCCCGCCGTCTCTCCGAGCTCACGCCTCCCGCCAAGGTGTTCTGTGTTGACCGTGCCTTCCGCAACGAGACGCTGGACTACAAGCACCTGATGGAGTTCCACCAGGTGGAGGGCATCGTGGTGTCCGAGGACGTCACCTTCAACCACCTGTTGGGCTATCTCAAGGAGTTCTACCAGCGCCTGGGTTTCGACAAGGTGCGGTTCCGACCCGCCTACTTTCCTTACACCGAGATGAGCGTCGAGCCCGAGGTGTGGATGCCCTCACGAAAGAGCTGGATCGAGCTGGGTGGCGCAGGGATGTTCCGCCCCGAGGTCACCGAACCGCTGGGCATCGAGTGTCCGGTGCTCGCTTGGGGCCTCGGTCTGGAGCGTCCGGCCATGCTGGCCCTGGAGATGGATGACATGCGCACCTTCTATCGCAACGACGCGGACTGGCTGGCCGACGCGCCGGGGGTGTTCTGAATGGCAACGCTGACGTTCGACCTGCCCGATCTGTTCAAGCTCATCGGCAAGAAGCTTCCCGTCGACGAGCTCTCGGCCATCCTCGCGGCCATGGGCGTGCCCGTGGAGGGCGTGGAGGGCGACGAGATCGAGGTCGAGGTGTTCCCCAACCGGCCCGACATGCTCTCGGTGGAGGGCGTCGCCCGGAACCTCAGGGGCATCCTTGGCATCGAGACGGGATTGCCTGCCACACCGCTCAAGGCATCGGACCTGGTCGTGGAGGTGGACCCGTCCACCAAGGACATCCGTCCCTTCATCGTATGCGGCATCGCCCGCAACGTCACGTTCGACGATTCCTTCATCCGCTCGGTGATGCAGATCCAGGAGAAGCTGCACGCCACGCACTGCAGGAAGCGGCGCAAGGCGTCCATCGGAATCTACGACCTGGATACCATCACAGGCCCAATACGATACGTCGCTCTGGAGCCGGGGATGATCGAGTTCGTACCCCTCTCCCTCGAGGGCGAGGAGGAGTACGGCACTATGAGCGGTCGTGAGATCCTCATCAAGCACTCCAAGGGCCGTGACTACGCGTTCACCCTCGAGGACCTGCCACGCTTCCCCATCCTGGAGGACGCCAATGGTCAGGTGCTCTCCATGCCCCCCATCATCAACAGCGAGGAGACCCGCGTTTCCGAGGGGACGACGAACCTGTTCTTCGATGTCACCGGCACCGATCTCAAGACCATTTGCCAAGTACTCAATATATTCTGCGCCCTGCTCACCGACCGGGGCGCTGATGTGGGAAGTGTCGAGGTGCGTTACCCGGACGCCATCATGGTCACACCGGAGCTGGCGCCGTCCACCATGGAGGTCGATGTGGCGTATATCACGGGTCTGTTGGGCATCACCCTTTCCGACAAGGAAGTGGCCGAACGCCTGGAGCGCATGCGCCTGGGCGTCAAGAAGAAGGGGAAGGGCCGTCTTGAGGTATCAGTCCCCGCCTTCCGTACAGATGTGATGCATCCCATGGACCTGGCGGAGGACGTGGCAATCGGCCACGGGTACGATAACTTCGAACCATCCCTCCCTGCCGTAGCGACCGTGGGGGCGCCCTTGCCGATTCGTGATGCTGGCGACGTGGTCCGAGATGCTCTGATAGGCCATGGATTCAGCGAGGTCATCACATTCGTGCTCACCAATCCCGATCGGCTCTTTACGAGGATGGGCGAGGAGCAACGGCCGGTAGCGACCATCGCCAATCCCAACTCCAGCGAGTTCACCGTGGTCCGCGATCGCCTTCTGCCCTCCCTTATCGAGACGCTGGAGCGGAACAAGCGCCACGGGTACCCCCAGCGCCTCTTCGAGGTGGGGGATATCGTGGTGCTCGATGATAAAGCGGACACCGGGACGCGGAACGTCCGGCGCCTTGACGGTGCCATGGCCGGAACGGACGCCACATTCGCTGCACTGAAGGCGGTAGTGGAGTCCCTGGGGCGGACCCTGGGACGGTCGATGACTTTCGAAGCGGTCGATGAGAAGGCCTTCATCCCCGGTCGAGCGGCGCGGGTGCTCGTGGAAGGTGCTCCCGCAGGAGTGTTCGGTGAAATCCATCCGGCGGTGCTGGAGTCCTTCGCTCTGGAGGTCCCTGTCGCTGCCCTTGAGTTCGACCTGGAGGTGCTCTACAATGGTACGCAAGCGTAAGATCAAGCGGTCCGCAGAGATCGCCCTGGAGATGGTAGAGGAGCACGATGATCACAAGCGGAGCCATGGAACATCGGACAAGATGTTCGCGTTCTTCGTAGGAGGGATCATGATCCTCTCTGCTGTGGCCCTGGGATTCAATTACTTCAGCACGTTCGATAGCGGCGGTGGTAGTGGAGGCCGGGAAGGAGCGCCCGAAGGAGGCCGTTTCCTCTTCGACTGGGATCTGGTGCCCGGCGAACACTCACCCCAGCTCCGCACGGTCCTCGTGGATGTCTTCGGGGTCACCTTCGCTTCGGAGCCTTCAGTTTTGAAGAGCAAGGATGGTCTGACGATCACCTATAGTGATGGGAGCACGACAAGCACCCTCACCCTGGAAGCGGACCAAGAGCTCGTCTCCCTGAACCTCCAGGACGGTACGGAGTACTTGTTCAAGCTCGTTGAGGACGGGGAGGGTCGTGCTGTGTATGCCACAAGCGAGCGGATCACGCGCTCTCAGGACTATGAGATCGACCTGACCAAGTTCCTTGATACTGAAGGCGATTCGCCACCTGAGGAGGCCGAGGCCTATTTCGTGCCTGCGACGATCAAGGGTCGTCTCCCGAGCCTCGTGTTCTTCGGCACCATGGGTGAGAATACGACCCTCACGCGCCAGGAGGTCATCGTGCGGGTACGTGGTGTGAGGGGTGTTGCCAACGCTACTGAGGCACCTGCCGAGAAGGAGGAGGTCCTTCATCTCCAGCTCTTCCTCGACCTCGAACATATCCTGGACCAGAACCTCACTGCGAAGCTCGCGGGACAGTTGGAAGTTCTCGGAAAAGAGCTTGCTCTCGAGACACCAGCAGTATACCAGCCATCGTTCGCTGAGCTGGAAACCGACAAGGTGAACATGACCGTGGGCGGAGAGGGCAAGGTGATCACCTTACGAAACAAGCTCATCTACAGCATGCTCACACCACCGGTCGAGGAGAACGCTACCGTGCAGCTCATGCTCCGGGGTAAGGTCGTGGGGAGTCGCCCGCACATCCTCACCGACGGCCGAGAGGACATCATGGGTTTCCAGCAGGCATTCACCCTCTCGCTCGGTTGACGGCCCCTCCATCTGGGAAAGGTATAAATAGCGCCGAGTGAGCGAAACCCCGGCAGTAGGGGACTGTCATCTGTGATCCTTAACGAGGGGCATTCCGTTGGGCTCGAGAAGGAGTTCTACGTCGTCGGCGCCGACAACAACACTTACGAACAGGCCATCGTGAAGGACAGCGTAATCCCCCGCATGAAGGCGGAGCTGGGAGCCTACGACGAGTCCTGGGGTCCAAAGTGCTACATCGACGTCACGGGTCCCCTTGAGGTCGTCACACGGCCTTGCTCGGACCTGCGCCAGCTCTCCGATGATATTACCACGGCCTACCGCATCGCGCAGGAGGAATCCGACGACCGAGGCCTCTACACACTGGGTATGGGCTCACGTCCAGGCAAGCCCAGCGACCAGGCAGGGCTCCACGTGCACGTGGGCTTCAAGGACGAGGCCGAGGCCGAGTACGTGTTCAACGAGCTACAGAAGCACGTACCGGACATCATGGCCCTTTCGGCCAACTCACCGTCGCGGTTCGGAGGGGTTAAGGACACGCGAGCGAGTGGCGGGTACTACGGTCACAAGTTCTCTCCGTACTCTGACACGGGCCGCACCTCGGTCATCTACAAGCGTAGCAACACCCTGGAGGTGCGGTGCATGGACTCCCAGGGGACGCCGGAGGAGGACGTGGCCATCGCCGCGTACATATTCGGTATCGCCGAGAAGGCCAAGGAGGACCACGCTAACGGTGTCGAACAGGATACTGTCGGGAATGAGGGGCCCAAGAACTTCAAGCACGCTGTCAAGAAGGGCATGGAGGCCACCTTCAAGATCGATGACGAGAAGGTCCCGGCGTACCGCGTGGTCGAGGACACCTTCGTCGACATCCGCCACTACCTGGAGCGGTACGACTGCCCCGATGAGGTCATGGACGTCCTTGAGGGGAAGGTCAAGGAACGTCGCTCGGGGGCTGACGACATCCTGGACATCTACCACGAGACCGGCTATAGCAGCATATGGACCGGGATTAAGGACTTCTTCACGCTTCACCGGGGCCACGACGAACTCTACGATCGGCTCGCACATAGAGGGCGTAGCGATGACGAGACCACCGTCGATGTCCCAGATGCAGACCTGCTACTCGCAAGAGCCGCATAATACGGCCCATTGTTGCGTTCTATTGTAGTATGGAATGGACTATTTCGCGACCGTTATAAGAAATGTATAAATACCACATCGTGCGCCGCCCCCGCACAGTAACGACATGACAATCGTCAACGAAGGTCATTCGGTTGGGCTCGAGAAAGAGTTCTATGTTGTGGACGGGAGCAACCAGACCTACCAACAGTACACTATCGATACAATCGTCAAGGAACGGATGCAAAATGAGATGAAAGCATACGATTCCGATGTAGGACCCAAGTGCTATGTCGATGCATCCGGTCCGTTTGAGATCACGACCCGTCCGTGTACAGACCTTCAGCAACTTTCCGATGATATCACAACGACCTACAGGTTCGCCAAAGAAGAGTCGGAGAAACAAGGTCTCTATGCTCTCGGAATGGGCGGACGGCCCGGAGCTCCAGACGATGCGGCAGGGCTGCACGTGCATGTCGGTTATGCGAATGAGGGCGAAGCCGACTACGTGTTCCACGAGCTCCAGAAGCACGTACCGGACATCATCGCGCTCTCGGCCAACTCACCGTCACGGGACGGGATGGTCAAATGCCTGCGGCAGTACGGCAATCCGATAAAGCACCTCTTCGACTTCCTGGGTGCAGGAGATACGCTCTTCTACGGTCATACGTTCTCACCGTTCGAGAAGACGGGCCGTTCCTCTGTCATCTACAAACGGGACGACTCGAACACCGTCGAGGTCCGCTGCATGGACACCCAGGGAACCCCCGAGGAGGACACGGCCGTCGCAGCCTACATTTTCGGCATCGCCGAGAAGGCGAAAGAGGACTTCAATAACGGTGTTGAACAGGTGGGTATCGGTAAAGAGGAGAAACGCAACTTCAAGCGTGCGGTCCGTAAGGGGATGGAGGCGACCTTCAGAGTGGATGGGAAGAAGGTGCCAGTATCCCAGGTCGTCGCAGCGACACTCAAGGAGATCCAACCTTACCTGGAGCAGTACGATTGTCCTGATGAGGTCATCGATGTGCTCAATGAGCGCGTCGCAACCAAACGCTGCGGTGCTGATGACATAATGGACATCT
>PVBE012958693.1_pt1 | contig 11405 bp, 11 predicted proteins | sample 1631181 | NCBI WGS metagenome assembly PVBE01 (sample SAMN08397723, study PRJNA350692) | Marine metagenome, whole genome shotgun sequencing project. | isolation source: water | place: Pacific Ocean | collected 2012-04 | reverse complement strand
GACCTTGCACGTCTCCCAGTCGGGCTCGGACTGGGCTTGGGCCTGCTGGCACCCGACAAGGCCCACCAGGCCGAGTGCCATCCAGCTCAGAACGCTGCGTTGGGTCATGAAGGCTCTCCTCGGACCCAGAGTGAAGCACCCCGACTCGGGAACTTCAAGCGGAGCCGCTGAGCCATGAGTCGCGCTCTCTAGGGGATGTCCGAGCACTGGCGGTAGTCGTCGTGTCCCCAGCACTCGATGGAGCCCGTGGAGTCCAGGACGCAGTTGTGGTGGGCTGCGCCCGCGCTCACCGCGGTGTAGCCGCTGCCCGTCGGCGCGTCGGAGACCTGCCGGTTCGACAGCCTGCGCGCCGAGCTGGCCGAGACCTCCGTGTCCGTCCTGCTCGTCTGCCCCTACTTCACCGACACCCCCCTGCGGGAGCGCGCCCTCGACGGCGCGGGCGAGGCGATTGGCCGAGGGCCCCCCTCGCTCCAGAAGCCCCTGAGCCCGGAAGAGGTGGCCGAGGCGGTGGTCGCGTCGATGCTTCGAAGGGACCGCATGCGGGTGCTGGGCGCGGTGGGACGGCTCTCCTGGTGGGTCAGCCGCTTCGCTCCAGCAACCTACGAACGCTTGATGCGACGGACCCAGGCCCGCGCAGAGGCGTAGGCTGGGCACATGAGGGAGCTGCTTCGAGAACACCGCGTGCCGCTGGTGGTCTTCATCACCGCAGCGCTCTGCATGTTCCTGGGCTCGCGATGGACCCCTCGCACGCCGCTGTGGCTGCACAACGGCTGGACCTTCATCGTCTACACCCCTCTGCCCCTGCTCGCGGTCTACCTGCTCGACGCCTACAAGCGGCCGTGGACGAAGGTGCTCTGGCTGGGCGGCGGTCTGCTGGTGCTCGCTCCCGTGCTCTGGCGCTCCGCGGTCGACACCAAGCTCTTCCTGACCGAACCCGAGCTCCTGCTGGTGCCCGCTGCGGTGGGCACCCTGCTCCTGGCCGCCGCGGTGGGTCTGGGTGGAGTCAAGGCGGATGACTGGGGGCTGGGCCTGGGCGATTGGCGTTGGTGGGGCCCCAAGACCGCCCTGCTCCTGCTCGGAGCGGTGGTGCTCTCGCTGGGGGCGGGGCTGGCGATTCCCTCGCTCCAGGAGGCCTATCCCTGGCACCCTCCCGCCCGGACGGACGCGGGGGAGCTGCTGAGCTACCAGCTCGGCCTGGGCATCTACATGATCGGCTGGGAGCACTTCTTCCGCGGCTTCATGATGTTCGGCGTCTCCAGGACCGCGGGCCCGGTCACGGGAGCCCTGGTGCAGGGCATCCCCTTCATGCTCCTGCACCGAGGAAAGCCCAAGCCCGAGATGCTGGCCTCCTTCTTCGGAGGGGCGCTGCTGGCCCTCTTCTGCTGGCGGGGACGCAGCTTCTGGCCCGCGGTTCTGCTTCACTGGGGCCTCAACGCCGCCCTCGAGGTCACCTGCTTCGTGGTGAGGAACGGATGACCCTGCTTCTGCTTGCCTGCACCGCCTCTGTGGAGACCGAGACCGCCGAGCCCTGCGTGGTCGAGGAGCCCGTCGGTAGCGGCTTCTTCCGGGTGGAGGAGGTCTGTGGCCGCTGGTGGTTCGTGCCTCCCGAGGGCGGCCGCATGTGGTCCGCCGGAGTGAACGCCGCCACCCCCAACGGCTCTCGGAACGGGGAGACCGGGGAGTACGCCTACGCCGACGCCGTCGCCGCGATCTACGGCAGCGACGAGGCCTGGGGCGAGGCGAGCACCACCCGCCTCCGCAGCTGGGGCTTCAACACCGCGGGCTCCTGGTGCCGGGAGGACCTCTTGGACCTGCCGGCGACCATCAACCTGCATCTCAGCGGCGGCGACTGGGAGACCGGCGAGCTCGCGGACTGGTTCTCGCCCGAGTGGGAGGCCCACGTGGCCAGCCAGGTGGAGAGCCTCGTGGTGCCACGGGTCGACGACCCTCGGGTGCTGGGCTGGTTCCTGGACAACGAGATTCGCTGGGGACGGGACTGGCGCGGGGTCGACTCCCTGCTGCAGGAGTACCTGGGACTGCCCCCCGAATCCGAGGGAAAGGCCATCGCCGTCGACCTGCTGCTGGAGCACTTCGGGTCGGCTGAGGAGGCCGGCGAGGCGCTGGGCATCTCCCTCGAGAGCCGCGACGCCATGCTGGCCCACACCGAGTGGGAGGCGCTGGACCCCGGCAGCTCGGAGCTCGAAGCGGAGCTGAACGAGGCCTTCCTGGAGCAGGCCGCCGAGCGCTACTTCTCCTTCACCATCGGGGCGATTCGAGCGGTGGACCCGGAGCACCTCATCCTGGGAAACCGCGAGGTCTCGGTCATGGTGCCGGCCACCGTCTGGGAGGTGGCCGCACGGCACGTCGACGTCATCTCCGCCAACAACTACGTCTTCATCGACGGCATCGCCGAGGCGGCTCTGAACATCTCCGGGGGCCTGGACCCGCAGGGCTTCCTGCAGGCCCAGCACGAGCTCACCGGCAAGCCCATCCTGGTGACCGAGTTCGGCTTCCGAGCCGCCGACGCGGGGCTGCCCAACAGCTGGCCCCCCATCTACCCCGTGTTGGACGACCAGAACGCCCGCGCCGACGCCTTCGAGGACTACGTGCTGCAGGCCCAGGACGCGCCGTGGATCGTAGGAGTCCACTGGTTCGCCTGGGTGGACCAGCCCGTCGACGGGCGCTTCGACGGCGAGGACAACAACTGGGGTCTGGTGAACGAGGCCGACGAGCCCTACGAAGTGCTCACCGAGCGAGCCGCGACGCTCTTCTCCGAGGGCCCCTGAAGCCCTTCCTCGGTCTCCGCCGCCGGCGGGTTCTCGGGCGAATTCACACAAGGCCGGGGTCATCCCACACAGCCACATGGGCCTTCCCGCACAGGTTACGGATCCGCCTGCAGGCTGAACTTGCAGGTTTCCTAGAACGTGTTCTACTAGAACACGTTCTACCTGCCTGGAGACCGTCCGTGACGACGCAGCGACCCCGCTTTCCCTTCCCCCGCTACCCCACCGGCTGGTTCCAGGTCGCCTGGTCCTCAGATGTGGAGCCAGGCCAGTCCATCCCGCTGAAGTACTTCGGCCAGGACCTGGTGCTCTTCCGAAAGTCCTCGGGCGAGCTTGCCGTCCTGCACGCCTACTGCCCGCACATGGGCGCGCACCTGGGCCACGGCGGGGTGGTCGACGAGCAGGACAACATCGTCTGCCCCTTCCACGCCTGGACGTTCGACAGCCAGGGCGACTGCGTGGAGATTCCCTACGCCGAGAAGGTGCCCAAGAAGGCCAAGGTCGCCTGCTGGACCGTGCAGGAGAAGAACGACGTCATCCTGGTCTGGCACGACAGCGAGGGCGGCCCGCCCAGCTGGGAGATTCCCTCCCTTCCGGAGTTCGAGGACGAGGCCTGGAGCGAGACCTGGCACCGCCAGTGGCGCATCCGCACGCACAACCAGGAGATGTGCGAGAACATGGTCGACGTCGCGCACTTCAAGTACCTGCACGGCACCAAGAACCTGCCCGAAGCCAGCGTCGAGCGCGACGGGCCGGTGCTCCGCATGAACACCACCACGGTGATGGAGACCCCCGCCGGCGAGGTCACCGGCGACCTCTCCGCTACGGCCTATGGCTTCGGCTACTCCATCAACCGCTTCAGCGGCCTGGTCGACACCCTGCTCTCCGGCGCCGTGGTCCCCGTCGACGAGGAGTACGTCGACGTGCGCTTCACCTTCATGGTCAAGCGCATCGGCGGCCACAGCATCACCCGCGGCGTCGGCAAGGCCTTCGTCGCCGAGATCCAGCGCCAGCTGGAGCAGGACACCCCGGTCTGGGAGAACAAGGTCTACATCGACCCGCCGCTGCTCTGCTCGGGCGACGGCCCGGTCGGCATGTTCCGCCAGTGGTGCAAGCAGTTCTACCCGGCCGAGGAGTACGCCCGGACCTACGAAGCCTTCTACGGCCGCCCCCTGCCCAGGGTGAAGGCAGGATGAAGTCCGAGAAGACCCCAGGCTTCGCCAGCGGCTGGTTCGTGGCCTGCTTCAGCGACCAGCTCGCCCCCGGCGAGGTCAAGCCGGTCCGCTTCTTCGAGAAGGACCTGGTGCTCTTCCGCACCGAGTCTGGAGAGCCCGTCGTGCTCGACGCCTTCTGCCCTCACATGGGCGCCCACCTGGGCCACGGGGGCGAGGTGCGCGGCGAGGGCGTGAAGTGCCCCTTCCACGCCTGGGTCTTCGACGCCGAGGGCCAGTGCTCCGACATCCCCTACGCGGACAAGATTCCTCCTCGGGCCAAGGTCGCCTGCTGGCCGGTGCAGGAGCGCAACGGCTTCGTCTTCGTCTGGTACGACCGGGCCAAGGGCGCACCCAGCTGGGAGATTCCGGTCATGCCGGAGTTCGGGGACGAGGCCTGGACGACCTGGTTCCACGGCGAACTGGAGGTCAAGACCCACCCCCGCGAGATCGTCGAGAACGTGGTCGATGTGGGCCACTTCATCCCCGTGCACGGCACCCACGTCGCCGACATCTCCAACGTCTTCGACGCCCACCGGGCCACCCAGATCAACAGCGGCACCGCCTACCCCATCGGCGGAGGAAAGGACGACTACAGCCTGGTCGCGACCTACCACGGGCCCGCCTGGCAGCTGACCGAGTGGAAGGGCTTCCTGGACGCGCGGCTGGTGAACTGCCACACGCCCATCGACGAGACGACCCTGCTCCTTCGCTTCGGCGTGCTGCTCAAGCGCAGCGGAGACGAGGACAAGGACGCCCTCTACGCCGACAAGTACGTCGAGAACATGCGCGAGGGCTTCTTCCAGGACATCCGAATCTGGGAGCACATGAGCTTCCGCGAGAAGCCCGTGCTCTGCGCTGGCGACGGCCCCCTGATTCAGCTTCGGCAGTGGTACCAGAGCTTCTACCAGCCCGACGCGGAGCGCGTGGCCAGCCTGGAGTCGGCCCATGGCTGAGCACCACCGAGCCCACGACCTGGTGGCCTGGGCCGAGGCGTTGGGGCCCGCCCTGCGAGAGCGCGTCCCGCTGACCCGGGAGCTGCGCCAGGTCCCCCCCGCGACCATCGAGGACCTGCACCAGGCGGGCTTCTTCCGCATGCTGCAGCCGCAGTCCCGAGGAGGCTTCGAGGTCCACCCGAACACCTTCTTCGAGGTGCAGATCGCGCTGGCGGCGGCCTGTCCCTCGACCGCATGGGTCATGAGCGTGCTGGCCGTGCACGCCTGGCAGCTGGCCCTCTTCGACCCCAAGGCCCAGGAGGAGGTGTGGGCCGACGAGCGAGCGCTGATCAGCTCCTCCTACGCCCCGACCGGCAAGGTCAAGCGGGTGGAGGGCGGCTTCCACCTGAGCGGGCGCTGGTCCTTCTCCAGCGGCTGCGACCACTGCGGCTGGATCTTCCTGGGCGGCATGGTCCCTCCTCGGGAGGAGGGCGGCCAGCCCCAGATGCGCACCTTCCTGGTGCCGCGCTCGGACTGGAGCATCGAGGACAACTGGCACGTCGCCGGACTGGTCGGAACGGGCAGCAAGGACATCGTGGTCGAGGGCTGCTTCGTGCCCGAGCACCGCACCCACCGCTTCATCGACGGCTTCACCGGCAAGAACCACGGCGGGCACGAGGCCACCCTCTACCGCCTGCCCTTCGGCCAGATCTTCGTGCGCTCGGTGTCCACCAGCAGCGTCGGCTGCCTTCAGGGCGCCCTCGCCGCGTACCTGGACGTCGGCCGCAAGAAGCTGGCGGCCTCCACCGGAGAGCGGGTCGCGGTCGACCCCGTCGCCCAGATGGTCTGCGCCGAGGCCCAGGCCACGCTGGACGAGGTGCGCCTGGTGCTGCACCGCTCCTTCGACGAGATGTGGGGCCAGCTGGAGCGAGGGGAGACCCTCCCTCTCCAGCGCCGCGTGCAGTTCCGCTACGAGAGCGCCCGCGCCGTACAGCGCTGCACCGAGGCCGTCGACGCCCTCTTCACCGCCAGCGGAGGCCGCAGCCTCTTCATCGGTCAGGACATCCAGCGCTTCTTCCAGGACGTGCACGGGGTGCGGGCTCACTTCGCCAACAAGCCCGAGCGGCCCGGTCGCAACCTGGGCGGGGTGCTGCTTGGCCTGGAGAACACGGACCTCTTCCTGTGAAAGCCCCTGACCAGCTGGCCTACCTGGGCTTCGAGGTGAGCGATCTGCCGGCCTGGCGGGACTTCGCCGAAGGGGTGCTGGGCCTCACCGCGCTGGACACCAACGAGGGCTTCCGCCTGCGCCTGGACGACCGCGCCATGCGCCTGCAGCTGCACGCGGGCGAGTCCGACGACCTGGCCTTCGTCGGCTGGGAGTACCGCGAGCAGGAGCACTGGCAGGCCGCCGTCGACCACCTGGGCGCCACGCCGAGAGACGACCTGGCGTCGAAGCGAGGGGTGAAGCTCCTCGCCCTCACAGCCGACGTCGGCGGCATCCCGACCGAGCTGGTTCTGGGGCCCACGAAGGGGGAAGAGCCGCCCTCGTGTCGCTACCGAGGCGGCTGGGTGGCGAGCGAGCTGGGGCTGGGGCACGTCGTGCTCAGCTGCCCCTCGCTGCAGGAGGGTGAGGACTTCTACCGCGCCCTCGGCTTCCAGCTGACGGACCGCATCGTGACCCAGATCGGGCCTCACGACATCGACCTGGCCTTCCTGAACCTCAACCCCCGCCACCACAGCCTGGCCCTGGGCGGACCACAGCGAAAGCGCCTGCACCACCTGATGGTCCAGCTGGCCGACTTCGACGACCTGGGGCGAGCCCTGCACCGAGCCCGACGCGCCGGCTGCCTGGCCTCCACCCTGGGCCGCCACCCCAACGACCGGATGGTCAGCTTCTACGTCTGGACCCCCTCGGGCTTCCAGATCGAGGTGGGCTGGGGCGGCGTCGAGCTGGACGCCTCCTGGCAGCCGCAGACCCACGACCGAATCGCGGTCTGGGGCCACCACCTCATGGAGCGAACGTGACCTCTCTCGAACAGCACCTGCTCTGGATCGACGGGCACATGACGCCTTTGTCGGAGGCCTTCTACGGAGGGCTCTTCCGCACCCATCCCCACATCAAGAGCCTCTTCGGGGTCGCCTCGCGGGCGGCCCGAAAGCAGATGCTGCGCCAGATCCTGAGCTCGGTGCTGCAGCTGGACGAGCCCTGGGTACGGGACGAGCTGGCCGACACCGGTCGCCGCCATCGGGCTGACCTGGAGATTCCCGTGGAGATGTACGCGATGGTCCAGCAGGCGCTGCTGGCCGCTCTGGAAGAGGTCTCCGGCGAGCGCTGGACCCCGGAGCTCGCGACCGCCTGGAACGAAAAGCTGGACGCGGTCACCGCGGCCACCCTGGAGAACGCATGAAGTACGCCGACGCCGACCTGCTGGACCTGAGCTTCCACACCCAGGACCCCTGGGAGTTCTACACCTGGATGCAGGACGAGCAGCCCCTCTTCTGGGACGCGACGAACGAGCTGTGGGCCGTCGCCCGCTACGAGGACCTCGTCTTCGTCTCCCGCCGCACCGACCTCTTCTGCAGCGGCGAGGGGGTCATCCCCAAGCTGGGCATGGACATCTGGCCCGACGAAGCCATGATCAACCTCGACGGCGAGGCCCACACCTGCCAGCGCGCCCTGGTGTCGAAGGGCTTCACGCCCTCGCGCATCGCCAAGATGGAGCCGCGCATCCGCAAGGTCGTCGACGACCTCATCGACCGCTTCGAGGGCCGCGGTGAGGCCGATCTGGTGAAGGACTTCTCCCGCCCCATGCCCTTCCAGATCATCGCGGACATGCTGGGCTACCCGGCGGGCTCGGACAAGGTGCTGGACTGGACCGACATCTTCGTCGGGGGCGGCAGCGGACCGGACAACGTGACCGAGGAGGTCGTCGACGCCTTCGCCAACTTCTGCGAGTTCCACGAGGAGCTGCTCGAGGAGAAGAAGGGCTGTCCCGGCGAGGACCTGCTCAGCATCTGGCTGGCCGCCGAGCTGGACGGCAAGAAGCTGGGCGAGGACAAGCTGGTCTTCGAGCACAGCCTGCTGCTGGTCGGCGGCGCCGAGACCACCCGCAGCGCCATCTCCATGGGCATGCAAGCCCTCATGGAGCACCCGGAACAGATGGCGTGGCTGGCGCAGCATGTCGACGACGAGGACGCCATGACCGCCGCCGTCGAGGAGATGATTCGCTACTCCTGCCCCTTCGTGCGCATGCGGCGGACCCTCACCCAGGACTTCGAGTGGCACGGCAAGACCCTGAAGGAGGGCGACGAGATCCTGATGCTCTACCCGGCCGCGAACCGGGACCCTCGCGTCTTCAAGGAGCCGCATCGCTTCGACATCCGCCGCGATCCGGACCGCCCCAGCCTGAGCTTCGGCATCGGCAAGCACTACTGCCTGGGCGCATCGCTGGCGCGACTGGACACCCGCATCGCCGTGGAGGCGCTCTTGCGCCGCCTGCCGGACATGCGCCTGGCGGAGACCCCGCCTCAGCGGCTGCCCTCCAGCTTCGTGCGGAGCCAGACCAGCCTGCCGGTGGTGTTCGAGCCCCGGTAGCCACTCTGCGGAAAGGTGCCGGGTTTCGGCCCGATTTTGCATTGGCGGCACTTTTCCCGAGAGTGGACCAATAGCGGTACTTTTCCGCCAGGTGAAGGGTCACAACCCGCCTTCGTGCCGCCCTGAGGCACTTTGAAGCTGACCCGTTCTGGTTGACAGTCGTCGTCGTCGATGAAGTGGCTGTGCGCTGGGAGCGGGACGAGGGGGGCTGGGGGGAGACTTACAAGCTGTGGATGGCTGTGGATGGGTCTACGCCACCCCGACTCTGGAACTTCAAGCGGAGCCGCTGAGCAATGAGGCTGTGCCCGAGGCTACAACCCGCTGAAGATGAGGTAGGCCTTCCCCTCGTCTACGATCGCGGTTGTTTCCATTCGTTTGGCGATGGATCGGACCGCGCGCGCTTCGCTGGGCGGGTCGCAGAACTGCTCGAATCAGGAGGGCTCTGGCACAGTCTGATCGGGTCCACCGATGGTCCGCCGCGCGATGACGGCCCGCCACGCCGCAGCGCCGCGGACATCATGGCCGCCGTTGAACCTCACTTCGAGATTCTCGCGCTGAAGTCGACGACCTTTGACGAAGAAGGCCACCAGACCAAGCGGGCCTGGATTCTGATAGCCCGGAAGCGGGCGCAGGTGATGTAGGGGAATTTCTGGTCGGCGGTCCTGGGCGGGGGAACAGGGCCTGTCAGAGCAGAGCTGGCGGTCGCCCTCGGTCGTGATGTCGCGAATCGGGCGCCAGCTACTCTTTCGATCAGCCGTAGACTTCATCCTGTGTGACCTGACTCAACACCCAGGTCTGCTCCGCTGAGGCGATTCGGGTGTCGCAGTAACCACACACCCCCCCGATGCTCACGCGATCCAGGGCGGCGCCGCAGCTTGGGCAGGTTTCCATATCGGCTGGAATCCCTGCGCTGCATCCGGCGGCTCGCACAAAGGTCCAGTACTCGCTGAACTCTCGAAGTTCTTGGGCGCTGCCTCCCACGACCTCCCCTTCTGCGTTTGTCGTCCAGTCGAGCATCTCCGCGAAGATACGAACCGTGATGGACTCGTAGTAGGCGTCCAGCGTCAGCTTGGTGACCCCAACCCGTGAAACCCGCAGTTCGCCGGAGTGATTCGTGAGACCGTTCCGTTGGTATTGCGCGAGGTGATAGCGAAGGCTTTGGAAGTAGGGATCGGTCACGTAAGGCCGCGCCAGTTCCCACTGCTGAGTCGACCATGCCGCTTGGAGCTTCTTGAAGACCTCGCGGACCCAGGCATCGAACTTGGGTCGGTCAAACTCTGGGTGCCGGGTGTTGAAGGCCCGAAGATCGCTCGACAGCGTGGGGGAGATGATGGTGGCTTGGAGAGTGCCATGCTCTCTACCCCCCCCCGTGGTGAGCTCCACGGGTAGAACCGCTCGCCGCTCATAGGTCTTGATGGACTCGACCCTCCACTGCAAACGGCCATCGCACACCGGCGTCTCGCAATGGGTGCAGCGGCCGTCGGTGTCGGCTTCGGAGGGGTTGCCGCAGCTCGGGCACCGAAGCGCTTGCATTCGCTCAGGGCCAGGTGACAGCGCTTTCGCTTCCCGAACGAAGCTCCAGCCTTCGACCAAGTAGGTGTGCTCTCCACCTTCCGTGATGTTTGCCTCGAAGCGTACGTTCACGAATGCCCTTGATTGGTATTCCGGGACGGTGATCTCTGTGATCCGGGAGGAACCGATGATGACGTCTTCGACGGTCATCCCCGTACGCTTGGCGAGCTGAGCCTGTGCCTGATCACCGAGAAAGGCCCTGAGCGCATCGAAGTCCGCGTTTGCACGAGCCTGGTGGGCGCGAATGAAAACCAGTTGGACGAGATCCTGGAACAGCATCGACGAGAAATTGGCGTCGAGCAGCTCCGTCGATGGAGGCTTGGCTGAAGGGTTGATCACCCCCAGTTGACTCTCCTCCCATCGCAATCTGGCCTCTTCGTTGGCGAGGCTCCATGCCTCACTCTTGTTGGCCCGCAAGTGGATGATCACCACGAAGATGATGGTCCCCACCAGGAGAGGGATCGCGATCGTGGGGTATTCGACGCACAGCCAGATGAGCAGCCCGATCAACTCGAAGATGCCGTCTGCGTCGCCATCACCGCCAATGCCACCGCCACCGCCACCGCCACCGCCACCGCCACCCCCAAACCCCTGTCCACCGCCCATCCGAGCGAAGGCGTCATCAGCGAACGCGAGGCAGCCGGCGAGCACGATGAGCGCACGCCTCAAGAGCGAATCCGGGGCGCGTTCGGAAGCTCGTCCGGGTTGGTGTCCAGTGCTGGAATGTGGCGGGCGAGGATGTCGCCGACCTGTTGCAGGTTTCTCAAGAAGCCATCAAGGGTCTTGACGTCCCAGTCAATCGCGTTCCATTCCGCTTGTGGAACCCGGCCATGAATGCCGTGGTCCGGAATGAGGACGATCCGCTCTTCCATGGCGGACAGATAGATCAAGATCCCTGTCCGAGCACGCGTCGCGTGAACCTGATCCTCGTGAAATGCGGCGGCGGCGCCGTGGTCGACCTGCGCCACCATCCGGCGTTTGGAGGACAACAGCCGTAGGAGCCATGGCCACCGTCCGACGAACCAGGCGGTGCCGAAGAGGAGGAGGAGGAGGTCCGCTGGAATCCAAGCAGAGTAGAAGGTGATCGGGCTGAACACCGCGAGTATCAGGAAGGCCCCAGCGATCGAGACCCCAGCCAACAGTTGAAGATCTCGGTACATCCCCGACCGGGGTGCGGCGACGACGACGATCTCGGCGTCCGTCGTCTGTTCGATGCGACTCACGGCTTCTTCGACCGCTGTTGCAAAGCGCTTGTCGGTGTGAATCACGTCACGAGACTCCACGGGAAGCCCATGATGAAGGCTCTCCT
>PVBE011774158.1_pt1 | contig 11405 bp, 10 predicted proteins | sample 1631181 | NCBI WGS metagenome assembly PVBE01 (sample SAMN08397723, study PRJNA350692) | Marine metagenome, whole genome shotgun sequencing project. | isolation source: water | place: Pacific Ocean | collected 2012-04 | reverse complement strand
TACACAAAACAATTTAGATGAAAGAATATATGTTGCCTCTACTTTTTTTAGGATTTAGCTCCAATGGCTAAAGTCCAGTTCAAAAGTAGAATTTTTTTCTAGTCTAGCAGAAAGAAATTTGCTACAAGAAAACTTTATAGAACATTATACGCATTTTGATTCAAAAATTGGCTTTTAAAAATAATGCCTGAAATTGAACCTGAAAAAAAACCATCTTTTTTTAAAACATTACTCGGCAAGTGCTGCTTGATCGGGCTTGCTTGCGTTTTGGTCATTGGCGGCTTTATTTGGTGGTTTGAGGCGCGCAAATACGTTTGGACCAATGATGCTTATATCGAAGCTTATAATGTGCAATTAAGCTCAGATATTGATGGGAGAAGAATTACCAAACTCTATGTCGATGAAGGCGATTATGTAAAAACAGGAGAGCCTATTCTCGATCTTCGAAAAGATATTTTAGAGGCTGAAAAATTAGAAGCTGAGACAAATATCTCTGTTTTAGAAGAAGTGATTAAGCAGAAAAAAGTATTCATGGAAAAGCTGAGAGATAATTATGTCATCGCGAAAAAGGAATTTGAAAACGATATTATTTCGTTTTTAAATTTCGATCACAAAGAAAAAGATTATAGAATGGCTCAAATTGAATATGAAGTTGCCAAAAGAGATTTTGATAATGGCATTGCTAAACTCGGAGTTGTTTTAGCGTATCTTGATCATACAACAGTATATGCACCTAGAGATGGAATGATTGCAAAACGTTGGATTTTAGCAGGAGATGTTGTCCATTTAGGACAGCCTCTTTTTCAACTCAATGAATTAAATAATGTTTGGATTACAGCTTTTTTAGAGGAAACTAAATTAGAGCATGTAAAAGTAGGCTCCCCTGTAAAAATTCATATAGATTGCTATCACGATCGAGAATTCACAGGGCATGTTTGGGTGATAAAAGCATCTGCCGCCTCTAAATTTGCATTGATTCCGCCAAATAATGCAACGGGCAATTTCACCAAGGTAGTGCAAAGGATCCCTGTAAAAATTCATCTTGATATCCCTAAAACAAAAGATCCTCTGTATCTTTTTCCAGGAATGAGTTGTGAGGTAAAAATCAGGATCAGAGACTGATGCTTTGTTGGAAACACCCTCAAATTTTGTCCGATACAAGCCCACTTAAATCTTGGATTATCCTTGCCAATGTTACTCTCATCACAACTATTGCAATTTTTTCTGCTATTACTGCCATGATCAACACCGACTCAATTATAGGAGGCCTTGGTATAGACGGGGCTTTATCCATTTGGATTAATATTTTAATTCTTTTAGGAATTAATACCTTTGTACCAGTTGCGAATCGCTTTGCCGATCGTTATGGATATAAAACAATCTTTTTTTTAGGAGTTTTCCTTTTTGGACTGGGTACCCTTTTCACTGCATCAGCTAAAAACTTTATGATTTTAGGCACCGGCCGTTTTATTGAAGGTGCAGGAGCCGGATTCATTTTTCCTGTAGGTTTAGCTGCAATTACCCGTTCTTTTCCCAAAGAAAAATTAGGATTAGCTATCAATTTTTATTTAGGCGTTGCTTTTTCTATCGGAATGTCTACAGGGACTCTTGTTTCTGGCTATATTGGGCAGTATTTAACTTGGCCTCTTTCTTTTTATATGCTTTTACCCTTTATCTTTATTTCTTTAGTGATTTGCGCTCTTTTTCATGATGAAACAGAACTTATTCAGAGAGGAAAATTTGATTTCTGGGGGTTTTTAGCTTTTGCCATAATGATCGGAAGTGTGCTGGTCGGTTTATCTGAAGGAAATTTATCTTCCACTAATGAAGGATGGCGCTCTCCTTACATCATCGGCTTATTAGTTCTCAGTTTTCTTTCATTTATTCTAGTTATTGTGATTGAAAGATCCGTTAAAGACCCGATTATCCCTTTAAATATTTTTAAAGACTTTTCTTTTTCTTTAGGCTGCTTGGTTCTTTTTTGCATTGGACTGACTCTTTTTTCTTCTATTGAATTAATGGTCAGCTACATGCAACTAGGTCTTTTATATGATAAATTTATGATAGGCGTAGTAATGATGACGTATGGTCTTTTCTTCGGAATTTTTAGCGTTGTATCTAGCCTTTTAAGCAAGTGGATTACAGCTCCTATTTTGAGTTTAATTGGGGTCATTCTTTTGACAATGGGCCTTTTTTTAAACAATATTCTTTCGATTCAAAGCGGTAAAGTTGCGATGTTTTTCATTTTATTTCTGAAAAGTGCGGGAACAGGGTTTGCTTTAGGTCCAATGACCCTTAGTTCTTTACAAAACCTTCCCAAACGTCTTCAAACAGATGGAGCCACACTGCTTACTTTTTTCAGACAAGTGGGAGGGACTTTTGGAGGTAGCATTTTAGGAATCATCTTAATCCGTAAAAACATTTTTCATAGACAACTCTACATGCAGACGGTCAATAAACAACTGCCCGGCTATAAATATACATTCATGAGACTGCAAGATCATATCGTAAATGCTGCAGGATCAAATCCACAAGAAGCTGCTAAACAAGCAGAAGTTGAGATTATCTTAAATATACAAAGGCAATCTCATATTCAATCCATAAACGATTCTATGTTAGTGATAGGATATGTGTTTATTCTGATCACTATCATGTTAATCTGTGTGAATGTAATTTCCTATCTCAAAGCAAAAAAGGCTCAAAAAGAACTTCAGGTTTGAAAGATTCGTTCAAGAAGGGATCTTCCGTTTTTTGATTGTTTTTTAAAATATTTATCACTCCTTTTTTGGGGTTTCCTATAGAATATCCGGCTTAAATCACAAAGGAGTATAAAAATGCCTCAACCAGTAGCTGCTCTTTCAGAACAATCTAATCCTCTTCCTACTGAAGTTGAAAAACTTCATCCTACACCTGCACCTCAAGGCGTAGCATCTATACCTGATCGTTTTATTTCTAAAAAAGAGGAGTCTAAGCAAGCAAATTATTGCTTTGTTCTTTTCAATACTTTTGTCTCTTTTATAAAATCCTGTGGCAATTTCACAAAAAATATTTTTCTTTCCCCTTTAAGGTGTTTCGGTTTTTGTAAAAAAGAGACTTTAAAAGGGTTAGTTTCTGAAGTAATAAATCAAAAAATCCCAGCTGATCTCACTCCAGAAATTAAGGAAATGCTCACAAGAAGAGCTCATTTTACTGCTATTTATTTTAGTAATTTAGGAAGCAACAGAGAAGACATTCGCAAAGAAATTACATTAGCTATTGAAACTGGATTACTGGTTATAAAGACCTTGCAAACCTTGTTGCCTCCCACTTCTAATATTTCTGATGCCGTTATGAATAAAATAGGAGACAAAGCTCAACTTGCAGCAATGGATACCCAAACCCGTAGACTAAATCCAGAATTTGCTGAGCCTCTCATTCATAGAGCTGCATATTTAGAAAAAATGGTTTTAAGTATTTTAGAAGAAGTCGTTCCAAATAACGTTCCTCTAGAAGTTTTCAAAGCAGTAGAAGAAAAAGTACGTGGACTCATAGCAGTTATTCCTGATAATTCTGATAATTTACTCTCCCTCTTTTTTGCAGCAAATATAGAACTATTTATACATCAGGCATTAGCAACGACTAAGGAGCATATAGAACCGCAGTTTCTTGAAGCAATAAAAACCGTAGCTCGAATGAACGCACCTCAACGCGTAAGGCTACAGAAAACTCAAGAACTAAACGCTGATGGAGTATTAGAAATGAAGGAACATATGCAATATGTACCTGAAGCTTTACTGAATCTACAAAGAATTATTACATGTGAACTCTATGTTCAGCGTGCATTAGCTAATATGTTTTTAGAAAATACTGAAATTCCTCCTGAAATTTTACAAACTGCTAGAAATACAGCATGTGAAAACATACAACTACAGACTGTTCAATCACCAGAACTAGATCCTGCACATCTTAATTTTCATATAGTTAAAAATCCTGCTTGCTTAGACAATATACAACGAGCCATTCAAGATCAATTAACTCAAATCAGAATTAATGCTGATCCTGCGCAAGTATTTGACCAAACAATTTTAACAGCTCTAAAATCAGTTCCCTTTGTAGCATCTTTTCAAGTTCAAGAAGCAATCAATAACAGAGTTCGTTCTGTAGCAGCATCTCTTCCAGCTCCAATAAACAGTTACCCTAATATATCTCAATTATATTGTGCAGCGCGTGCTGAATCATTAGTGCAAGAAATATTTAACCAAATGCAATTGACAGAGGTTAATAAAACAGCTTGTAGAGAAAGCGCATATAACATGGCAATTACACAAATATTTGTACCACAAAATACAGGTGAACTCTGTACATACTTGGTTCCAGGTGTTTCAGAACATATAGAAGCAATTATTAGAATTGAATTATTGGCTCAAAACGCATTAAGTTTTATACAACCTGCAGGGTTTAGTGAAGAAATGAGAGCAGATCTTCAACAAATAGCTTACGCTGCAGCAACTCAACAAGTAATAATAACTAAAAGACTAGCTTCTAGAGAACATCCAGAAGCGTTTTATGTAAGCGAGCAAGGAGGTTCTTTACAAACAGTAAAAACAGCGCTTCAACAAAAACTTGCTGAAATTTCAGGAAGACCACCTACGGTAGAACAGCAGTTACCCTAGCCCTTAATCACCAAATGTGGGCGCAGCTTTGCCACCATTTTTGCAAGCTGCGCCTCTTGTACAGCTTTTACTACAGAGTCTACATCTTTGTATGCATCAGGCATCTCTTCTGCAATCGTTCGATTCGAAGTTGCCATCACTGACACTCCTTGATTTTGCATATGTTTGACAAGATCTTTTCCTTGCCAAGCTTTTTTGGATTGGATACGGCTTTTAGCTCTACCTGCTCCATGACAACAGCTACACCAAGTTAAAGGGTTTCCCATTCCTGCTAATAGATGGGAAGCCCTTCCCATATCACCAGGAACTAAAACAGGTTGGCCTGTGTTTTGAAAAATAGGAGCTAATTCTTCAGAATGCGGGCCAAATGCACGCGTGGCTCCTTTTCGATGTACGCAAAGCCTCTTTTTTACACCGTCTACTTCATGAGTCTCAAATTTTGCAATATTATGACAAACATCATAAAGAAGTTGTATGTCTTCAGGACGAACATTTAAAACTTTTTGAAACCCCTTTCGAACAGCATGTAGAATTTGTTGCCGGTTATTAAAGGCAAAATTTGCAGCAGCAGCCATATTTTGAAAATACTTTTTTCCTAGATCTGATTGAATAGGTGCGCAAACTAGCTGTTTATCAGGTAGATTTTTTGCAAAGCCTGCCTGGATAAACTCATTTAAGGTATCTTGACATACTTGATGACCAAAGCCTCTTGATCCTGAGTGGATCATTACATAGGTTTGCTTTTCTTCCACCCCCCATTCTTTAGCAATCTCAGGTAAATAAATCGTATCGACTTCACCGATTTCTACAAAATGATTCCCTGAACCGATTGAACCGAGTTGTTTTTTACCCCGATTTTTTGCATGAGAAGAAAGGGAGCTAACTGAGCCACCTTCAATGCAACCTCTACTTTCCATGTGATCAAGATCTTTTTCAAATCCATATCCTTGCTCAATCGACCACTTCGCTCCTTGTTCGATCAATTTCTGATAATCCTCTTCACTCAAACCCATTTCGTTTGTATGCCCTTGTCCAATACCAGATGGAACGAGTTGAAAAATCGATTTTAAAAGCTCTTCTTTGTGAGCCTCTGCTAATTTATCAAAAGGCTCTGGGATCAAAGCCAGCCTTACTCCACAATTAATATCATAACCTACGCCGCCTGGACTGATCACTCCCCCTTCTTCTTGCATTGCGGCAACACCTCCTATAGGAAATCCATATCCCCAATGAATATCGGGCATAGCAATGCTATAACGAACAATCCCAGGCAAATGGGCTACATTTTTTACCTGCTCTAAAGGTCTTTCAAACTCCATTTCTCTCATTAGTTGTTCTGTTGCGATCACAAGACCAGGAACTCTCATGTTTCCTACCATGGGAACTTCAAAAGTAGCAGGGGCAATTTGTTTTAAATTAAACATCAATAATCATCTCCCATAAAAAATGTCCGTTATTTTCTTTGAGATCTCCATGAAAGCTAATGGCTTTAAAAGGACAGCCAAGTTCACTATCTGCTCTTGTTACAAGGTGATTTAAATCCATAATAATATCATCTAAAGTCTCGTTTTCTTTTGGCTTTTCGATAAAAGGTAAAATTCTGGGAAACTCAAAAGCTAGAGCAAGCTCTGCATGAAGATGGATCTCTTGATAATTTTGTCCTCGAATACGAAAAGCAATATCTGCAGTATGTTCTATCTCCTCAATAGGCATAAGAAAGTTGTGTTCCCATAAAGATTCATATTTTGAATTTCCGAGTGATTCATACAGATGAAAAGAGCGAAGGATTAAGGGAAGCTTTGTAAAAGCTTTTTCCCACAACGCAAATTCATTCCCCTCTCTTGCTACAGTAACATGAGGATAAAATGGCCTTGAATCAGCTACGTCTATATTTTTTTTCTGAAGAGAGTTAATCAATTGATTTCTGTAATTTGCTATCTCTTCTTTTTTTGTGATCCAATCAATTTCCCAAGCAACAACGTTCGAATTCAAGAGAACACATTTTTCAAATTTTCCTACCGGAGCCACTTGAAATTCAGGTAAAAGTATATTTTCTTTTAAAAAATCAACATCTTGATTTCCTAAAAATACATACGTCATGTGACGCTCTTTTTCTTCAATTAATTTACCTTTAGGAAGATCTTGAGGCCATAGAGTTTCTATATCAAAACCAAAAAAAAGACGTCTATTTTCTTTCATCTTGCTATCATGTTCTTTTGCCTATAGGTTATATATAGTATGAAAATATGGAAAAGTAAAATTCTTTTAACTACTTTAAATGACCGCTCTAAGGGATCTTTAAGTGATCATCTTGGGATTGTGTATACTGAAATCGGAGATGATTTTCTCATTGCTGAAATGCCTGTAGCCACAACAACTCTTCAACCTTTTGGAATTTTGCATGGAGGCGCAAATTGTGTTCTTGCAGAATCTGTAGCTAGCGCTGCTGCAAATTTTTGTATCGATAATCAAAAGCAAGTATGCGTTGGATTAGACATCAACGTCAATCATATCAAAGCTGTTTCAGCCGGAACCATTACAGCAAAAGCAATCCCTTATCATTTGGGGCGCACCACACAGGTTTGGGAGATAAAAATGTTTGATTCAAAAAAACAACTCTCAGCAGTAAGTAGACTTACGTTAGCTGTTCTTAATCGTAAGAACCTATCCAAGTAAATTGAATTTTTCTTCCATTTTCTGAGATTTTGAAGCCGAGTTTTATTCGAATTCTTTCTTAAGAGTGACATTGTTTGGTACATGAAGGGTCGTTGTAGGATAGGCAAATTGAGCACCATGCTTATGAATTATATCAATGACTTTTAAAAAAATATCCTGCTTGACCTCTTGAAAATTAAGCCATTCTGTTGTTTTTGTAAAAGTATAGATCAAAAATTCTAAGGAAGAAGGTCCAAAGTTGATTAAATTTACAAAAAAGGCTCTTTTTAGATCAATTTCTGGATGATTTTTGAGCATGGATTCAACATCTTTTACGATGTCTTTAATTTTTGCTGCATCTTCGTAACGAATCCCTACCGTAGTTTTAATTCTGCGGTTAAGCATCCGAGAAGGATTTTGAATCGAAATCGTCGAAAAAAAGGAATTAGGAACAAAAACAGGTACTTTTTCAAAAGAACGAATACGGGTTAAGCGCCAGCCAATTTTTTCAACCACACCTTCCACTTCTTTATCAGGAGAACGGACCCAATCTCCTACTTTAAAAGGACGATCTAAAACAACCATAAGTCCGCCAAAAAAATTAGCTAAAAGATCCTTGGCAGCAAATCCAACAGCAATTCCTCCTACTCCCCCAAAAGCAATGACTCCTGAAATCGGTATTCCTAAAGTTTGCAATAAAATTAAAGCTACTGTGATGATAACAGCAACTCGAAGCATCTGGCTAACTGCGTGTAGAGATGTATCGTCTAATTTGCGCTTTCCACGAGAAAGTTTTAAAAGATTGCGTTCCAACCTTTTAATCCCACGGATTAAAAACCATACAAAAAGTAAAATAATCCCAATATCTCGAACTGGTTTTACCATGCTTTCAATCAATGGATTTTGAGTTAAACGACCTGAAACTTCAGCTGCAAAAGTAAGACCTACAAGCCAAATTAAACATTGAAGAGGTAGATGCAATGCATCTAAAATGGCATCATCATAGAATTTTTGTGTTCGTAAAAGTTTAGGATGCAGCTTTTTAAAGATTCTTCTTTCTATATAAGCAATAATTAATGTGCAAAGAATAATGAAAAAAGCGGTAACCACCCAGGCATAAGATTTGGGCAAAAAATTAAAAAAATGATCATCCATAACTGAGGTAAATTCAATTGTTGAATTATAATTGTTACACTTCAGTATATCTTATAAGAAAAAACAGTGCAAACTGAAATTCAACTATAAGATAAACTCTATTTTACACTCCTTCCACTTTTAAACATAGGGATCGTGACTCTAATAAAATCCCTCAAATAGGTGCTTATATTTATGCTATATAAAAAATGGAAAAATCTTGAATTTCTCTTACCTCGCGAACATGACCTTTCAACTTTTGAGGAAGTATTAGGGGTTGTAGACTCTTATTGCCTTAAGATTTTTTTACCGCTTCTTTCTAAAGAGGATGTAATTTTAGACCTAGGGGCCCATATCGGTTTTTTTTCATTGGCAGTAGCTCCTTATGTAAAATCTGTCATCTCTATAGAACCTGAAGAAGAAAACTACCGTTATCTGTGTAAAAATATAGAAAAAAATAATCTATCCAATATTCAAACCATCCCAAAAGCACTTGCAAAAGAAGAGGGGACAAAAACCTTTTATAAGAGCCAAATTACTCCTGCAAGACATAGCCTTTGTCTTCATCCCTTTTTAAATGGTGAGGGCTATCTATCTCAAAAAGTCCAAGTTCCCACTCTTAGCCTCCCTTCCGTTTTAGAACAAATACAAACTTGTAAAATTTTAAAATCAGATATAGAAGGCGCTGAATATGAAGTTTTTTTGAACTGTCCCGTCCCTGTTTTAAAAAAAATTAAAATCTTTTTACTCGAATATCATAATTTATCTGAAGAAAAACATAAAAATGTCCTAGTAAATTTCTTTCAAAAACTTAATTTTGAAGTTGTCTTTGGTAAAGAAACAACTTATAAGGGAAAACTGTCTGGGGGAAGCCTACTCGTATTAAATCCCGAACTTTAAATTGGAAATAGAATGCTAAAAAAATGGAAAAACATGAAATTTCGACTTCCTAGAGGGAAGAAAGATCTCTATACCTTTAATGAAGTCTTAGGCCATTTGGATGTGTACTGTTTCAAGCTCTTTACACCGATGCTTAATAAAGAAGACATCATCATTGATTTAGGTGCCCATATCGGTTTTTTTTCAATAGCATTAGCTCCTTTAGTAAAAACTGTCTTTTCTATAGAAGCCGACGAAGAAAACTATCGATATCTTTTAGAAAATATTTCTAAAAATAAAATTTCTAATATTGTCTCGATTCCAAAAGCAATCGCAAAGCAAGATGGGGTGAGTTTTTTGTATAAAAGTAAATTTACACCCGCAAGACATAGCCTTATCAGACATCCTTTTCTGAATGGCGACGGTTTAATTTCTGAAACTCAAAAGGTCCCTACTCTTTCCCTTTCCTCTCTTTTCAAAAAAATAGACACTTGTAAGTTGTTAAAATCAGATATCAAAGGTGAAGAATATGAAATTTTTCTAAATTGTCCCATCAAGATTTTAAAAAAAATTAAAATCTTCTTAATCGAATATCATCAAATTTCTAAAAAATATAACAAAAAAGTTCTTGGAGATTTTTTTACAAAAATAGGTTTTGAAGTCATTTTTGGAAAAGAGATTACCTATTCAGATTCAAAAAATGGATCTAAAATGGCAACCGGTAGTATGTGTATATTAAACCCTTACTTCAAGGATCCAAAATGAAACAAAAACCGCATCCTATTCGTTGGGTAATTTGGGGTTTGGCTGTTGCTTTTTATTTCTATGAGTATTTTTTAAGGGTAATTCCATCTGTCATGGTCCAGCCACTTATGGAAACTTTTCATCTAACAGCAAAAGGAATAGGTCTATTGAGCGCTTTTTATTTCTTTGCTTATGCCCCTATGCAGCTTCCTGTCGGAATTTTGATGGATCGTTTTGGTGCTCGAAAGCTTTTGACTTTTGCTACCATTACTTGCGGTCTTTTTAGTATTTTGTTTGCAGTCTCTCAAAAAGTTTTTCTCATAGATATTGCCAGATTTTTTACAGGATTAGGATCTGCTTTTGCATTTATTGGGGTTGTTTATTTAAGCTCTCATCTTTTTTCCCACCGTAAACTGGCATCTTTAGTAGGGATAGGAAATTCATTAGGAATGCTTGGAGCCGTTTTTGGCTTAGGTCCCTTTAGCCTAATGGAATCCACTTTTGGCTGGAGACAAACTTTATGGGTTTTAGGAATTTTAGGCCTTCTTTTAGGGCTTGCAATTTTTATCGTTATCAAACTTGAACCAAAGTGTTTTCAAAAATGTGATCGTAAAAAATCTACTCCCGTTTTTTTATCTCACTTTAAAAGTGTTCTTACAAATAAATATACTTGGCTCAACGCTTTTATTGCTTTTTTCTTTTATAGTATTACTTCTTCTTTCGCAGGTCTTTGGGCCGTTCCTTTTTTACACCATGTTTATGGCTTTGACATGCATACCGCCTCTTTTGGAGGTTCTTTATTTTTTGTAGGTTGGATTATAGGGGGCCCTATTATCGGCCATTATTCTGATAAAATGAAAAGAAGAAAACCTCTTTTAATAGGAACCGCTATAGGTGCGCTTTTTTCCATTCTTCTTTTAGTGTATTTTCCTATTTGGCCTAAGTGGGGCGCCTATTTTTTTATCTTCTTATTAGGTCTGTTCGGATCAGGACAACTTTTGTGTTACAGCTTAGCGATCGATTTAAATACACAGGTAGCTAAAGGCTCTGCTGTGGCTTTTACAAATTTCATTGTTTTTTTAGGTGGGTGTGCATTGCAACCATTTGTTGGTTTTTTACTAGATTTATCATGGCAAAAAAAAGTTATCGATAATATGAGAATTTATTCTCAAAAAGACTACCAAATAGCTCTAATTTGTTTTCCTATTTCTTTAGTATTAGCTATTATTCTAAGTTTCTTTTTGACTCGACTTTAGCCATTCAGCCGGTTTGAGATAATAGATCTATCATTGAGGCTATCTCTTTTTCTAAAATAATTTCCTTGGGTTCGTCCTTTTTCAT
>PVBE010034243.1_pt1 | contig 11405 bp, 8 predicted proteins | sample 1631181 | NCBI WGS metagenome assembly PVBE01 (sample SAMN08397723, study PRJNA350692) | Marine metagenome, whole genome shotgun sequencing project. | isolation source: water | place: Pacific Ocean | collected 2012-04 | reverse complement strand
GTTGATCGTGATGTGAGTGCTGCATGATGTTTTTCTTTGCATTGATGCTAGGAGTTGCGCGATGTGATTTGTGATTTGCGATTGATGCTAGGAGTTGCTGTGATTGAGTGATTGATGTTGTGATGTGCTCGTTTTTGGAGTTGCTAGGAGTGTTTGACGCTGTCAATGTTGCGTTTGGTTTTTTGTTTGCCAGTTGTGTTTGTTTTTGTGTTTGCCAGTTGTGTTTGTCGTTGTGTTTGCCAGTTGTGTTTGTTTTTGGGGTTGCTGTGGGTGTTTGATGCTTTTTTTCTCCAAAATTGTTGTCACGCATCGCAGGTCTTGTTCATGGATGTTGGACTGCTGGAGTTTGTTTCAATGTTCGTTTGTTTGTTTGGAAACGAGTGTGAGCGTGCATGTTTGGGTCACTATTGCTTGGATGTTGCTCTCTTCCTTGTGGAGCTGAGAGTATCAAGAATGTTGCCACGTGCGATCTGACATGTGATTGGAAAGATGGCAGCTTTGGCTTGTATCGTTTCAAACGGTGTGTCCAGCAGAGCCAGTGCTGCCAGACCCAGAGCTCCTGCAGCTCCACAGCCCAAAGTTGCAGCAAAGAAAGGTGATGGTCAGACCCCAAAGTCAAAATCTAAGACTTCTGCGAAGTCTTCTGTAGATTCAGGTGCGGAGCAAGTAGTAGTGTTTTCCAAAGTAGGTCTGCAAGCTGGTCCACATGTACAAGATGTTCCTGATGAGGATGGCTGTGTTGCGATTCCAACGCTTGTTGCAGAAGAGCCCAAGTCTAAGTGCAAGGGAGATGGATCATGTAGTGATGGTTGTGGAAGATGCAAGGCCAAAAATATATGGGAAAAGCATGGGCCTACTTGGACCAGAAAGTCAGCAAGCAAGATGAATGGCAAGTTGTACTTGTGGGCCAAATGGAGTCAAAATGGTGTTGGATGTATGTGCTGTTCAAACCATTGTTTGGCAAAACAGAAGCATGGCATGCAAGTAGTGCCAAGCAAATGGGCAGCTTTCGATGCACAACCAAACAGTTGCCACCAGCTTGTGCAACATGAGAAGCAGTCACGTCACCAAGATGCACTGATGCTCCATTTCACGGGTTCATTGCTTACAACCATTCCAGAAGAAGATGATGCTGGTGATGTGTGTGCAAAGCGAAGCCCAGTTGGAAAGCCAACAATTCCAGCATTGCGCAGACTTATCAAGTCGGTGGAGCGCCATGTGAGCCTTGAAGCCTTTGTGGAACTCGAGAAGGAGTCACACAAATCTGAAGGCTTTCACTCAATCAAGTCTTGTGTTGATGCGCTCGATGCGTTGAGTGAAACTCAGCGGTACTTGTGGCTGAGGCGACTGCAGCGTTCAACGATTTTTTGTTCAAGTGACAATGTTGGCAGAACTGATGTGATGGATTTCCAGGCTGTTGACAACCATTTGGAAGTTTTCGATTGCACATTCGGCACCACAAGAGACCACAGTGCAACCAACTTGGAATGCGAGCAGCAAAGCCTTGGTGTTGCAGAATCCAATGCAGCATCAAAAGGATTGGCAGACGCTGTTGCCAAAAGTATCGTTGCCTTCTGCACCATGTCTGGTGATAATGCGGATGAAACAAAATCAAAGGTTGAACAGGTAAAGAATAATGTGCGTGGCATCAGTTTTGATGGTGCAAGCTATGCACAAGTTGCCAGCAGGATCTTGGCAAGGGACGAATTCAAGAATTGTTTGACTAGTGATCGAGGTGAATTCCATGATTACTTGCGGGTGTTTGGAGAAACGTCAAGCAAAGATGATTCTTATGCAGAGCTGGAATCACATCTGATCAGCAAACAACATAGTGTTGCAAAAGACATCCATTATTCTGCCAAGTTAAAATTGGAGTGGGTGGAAGGACAAAACTTGGCAATCAAAAGAGATGGCTCCCAAGGAGGCACTGCAGAATCAGGTCTTGAAGTGAAGGTACCATTTGCAGACATGAATTATGCCCCTACCAGGGCAATGTATGTTGCTGACACTTGGGAGACGATGTGCCTTGTGATGTGCATGCCTCGTAAGCGGGGGGGTATTTGTGGCATGCATCCGAAGGGCACTGAATTCGGAAAACAGCCAACATGCGGGGCACCGAATTCGGAAAACAGCCAACATGCGGGGCACCGAATTCCGAAAACAGCCCACATGCGGCCTGCCGCCGCATGATGGGAGGCCAGCATGCGGCATGTCGCCGCATGATGGGAGAACCCCACCCGGCATGTGGCTGCATGCTTGGGGGCCCGCACCCGGCATGTGGCTGCATGCGGCTGGAAACCGTGGCGGCATGCGGGCACATGCGGTGGGGATCGTGAGCGGCATGCGGGCGTATGCGGTGGAAATCGTGAGCGGCATGCGGGCATATGCGGTGGAAATCGTGAGCGGCATGCGGGCACATGCCTTGGACACAAGAACGGCATGCGGGCACATGCCTTGGACACAAGAACGGCATGGCATTGCGTGCGGGGGAGATGGTTGCCAACAAAAATGGCAACCGGTTACGCAGCGTGTGTATTGTTCGTCTGGCCGTCGCCTAATATATCCTTGTTGCAGTGCTGAAAGTGTTGAGCCTTGTCAGCGTCTGGGGACAGACCACCTCCATGCGCGGACCCACCGTCGCCACATATATCATTATCGGAAGTGACTGCTATTATTGTAGGATCGATTCAAACCTAAGAGGCGCTAATTTTGGAAAACCAGTTTGTAGCGGGATCTCGTAAGCAGATCCGCGCCAGACATCACAGAGATTCGTCCGCCTCATCTTGCTGCACATTTTGCTTTTCATGTTTTGCTCCAAGCGCGTTTTGGTCCGCATGGTTATTGTTGCGAGCCCGGTGTGTCCAGCAAAACACCCGTGAACCTCCGAAGGGTTGTGCCCGGATGCGACCTCAGCCCTGATAAAAACACGCCTTGGGAATCCAAATCGTAGTTTTGATCGCCGTCGCATTTCTCACATGCTGCGCACATCGAACAACACGGTTCCAGGGTTCGGGAAAGCGGTCGATGCAAACATAACACAGCTAGATCAAACTCAACAACAAAGACCACGCCAGCGGCAACGCAAGACCCACACACACACACAACTCTTGTCTGCATTTATTCGTCAGAGGAATTCAAAGAATGCACAATGACCGTGCATGGCCTTCAGATATGCGCGGTCGGTATCCAGCTATCTGCCGTCATTCTGAATTGTGGCGACTGTTTTGATTTGATGGTGGCTCAAGTTTTGGTTAATCGGAACCTTGCATGCATTGCGAACACTGCCGCATGTGGTCGCTATCGTTTCCACGACTCGTTGCAGCGATTGCCAAGGAGGGCGGGGATGTCATTGTTGGACACTCTGCCTGGGCTCGACGAGTTGTCCGATTCGGAAGTTGTCCCTCATGAAGGCTTACTGTCAACACTGGATGTAGACAACCTGGGGGACGAGGCCGAGTTTGCGTTGGAAGAAGACTGTGGTGCGCCTCGAGAGGAAGCGGCAACGCTACCCGCGTCTGTTGAGCCACACGCCGCTCGGAGACCGAGAACCCGCAAGCGACCTGCTCCCAAAATTGCTTCAGGAAGCGGAGCAGATGGCGCTACTGGACCTCGAACTCGGAGTGAGATCTGCAAAGCTGCTGCGGAGGCACGCTGGAAGAAAAAGCGCGAGTCTGGCCCGGCGGAGAGCGCGCCATCGACGCAATGTTTGGTTGTGGTTCCGGCAGTGCCGCCAGAGAAGTTGCAGATGGTTCTGCATGATTCTTCCCATCATTGCTCCACAGGACTGATTCTTGCATTGGCATCACCGGTAAAAGCAACCAGCAACACTGAGGCCGAGAAAAAGGTTTGGAAGAAAACAAAACACGTGGCTTCTACGGTATCTATCAGCCAACAGCTGGGCATATCGCGGTGGACAGTGGCCAGGAGGTTGCGCATAATGGCTGGTGCTATCCTGTTCGGATCGAAGCACCGCTTTTGGCGAGCGGCCCAGAGCATCCACTATTTCCTGAAGGAGAGGTCAGTTGTTTTCACACCTGTTCTCGCTGCGGAGAAACAACGTTTCGACGAGTTTCAAATCAAGGTTAGGGTGACAGATCTACCGAAGGGCATGCCTGTGTCGATGGCGCAAGGCCACAAGGAGACCATTACTGCAAAAATAATGCAAATCAATTCTGGACATGCGTTGTTGTGGCGCTGTGATGATGTGCATTTGGCGTTCGAGGGCTCCCTTCCATCTTGCTTGAAGCCTATCCAGAGCACGCACGCTGAGTTAATCAAGGAGACGTGCCTCAACCAATCTGGTTCCTCGGAGTGGGCGGCCTCTACCTTTGCTGAATCCGCCAGAGTTGCAGTCAGCGACAACCACGCCTCGAATGCATTGAGCGACTACGCCATCTGGCAACACAAGGCCTTTCAAATCCTGATGAGATGGATCTGCCGCCTTCACATTGGGCACAAGATTTCAGAAATCCAGTGGCAGGCCTTTCCAGGCGACATGAAAGGCCTGATGGGAGGGACTCTAGCCCAACACAATCCGGGAGCAATGTCTGCTTGGAAGAAAGGGGTCAAACAGTTTCAGCGCTGGTCATTCACGCGGATCCCTTGGGGCCAAGACGGGCCAGGACAAGAAGTCATCGCTTACAACGAGAAGCTCGCTTGCATGTTTGAGAATGCCGAGGACAACCGCCTCTCTGGTCCCAGGGCGCAAGCCAGACAGCGACGCCGCTTTAAGCGAAAGAAATTGAGAAATGGTGACCCTCGATTGATCGGCGAGACGCATCATTGGTGCAAGGGTCCACCTGATTGCTGCGCGACCGAAGCGGAGACACTCAAAGATCTGGACAACGATGTAGAGGAAGAGGAGCTTCCACCCCTTTGGGTTGCCCATCGTTGGCTAGGGAGCGAGGCCAGTGTTGATTGGCATGGCGAGTGGTTAAACCGAAACGGGTTGTACATTGCCGGAGTGCTGATCGGATGGTTCGGATTCACTGACATGAACGTGGTCAAGCAGAAAATGATAACATTCATGCAAGGTGAGTTCAGGGAGCAGTCGCCGGACAACGTAACTTACCAAGATGTGACAAAAGAAATGTCCGACTTTCAAAAACAAACAACCTACAGGGCCAACGTCCTCTCTTGGTTTGGCACACAGCCGGTCGGTCGGCTATGGGTGTTGAAATGCCTGATACGAGTGCAACAGCGCCATCAAAAAGACGTCTTGAAATCGTCAGGGCCGGAATGGGAGAAGAGGCAACTCCAAAAGGTAAAAGATGGCGAGCGACGGACGTACAGACCTCTTTTGGCACTAGATCAAGTCCACACCACGCCCTGCCTCCGTGCATATGGAAAATTGCTCGTGAACCAGGAGCAATGGACTGGGCTCCCTGAGGAATTCCAGGTCCATTCACTTGCGATGACGGCGTTCAGGTGCGGTTCTCGGAGCGCGTGCGCGATGTACCAATTAGAGTGGAAGATTAACGAGTCCTATCCAGCTAAAAACTTCGGGCCACTCAGACCGGAGCCGGAGGACTCACTTGCGGCTGGTAAGGAGATACTTGCAGATTTCCTGGAACGTCCATGCACGATGGATCCTTGGGGATTCGAGCAAGCGAAGAATAACCCCACATTGGCAGAACTCATGAGTACGGAGATGCAGGCAAAGAGGAGATTGATGGCCATACTTGCAGAGCTTGAGAATGCTGGCACGGAAGCTGGGAATGCCGCAGTGCGGCGCCGCGTCAAAATGCATCTGCAACAAAAGACGCCGGACTTAGCAGACATCACTGCGGACTGGATAGTAAAGTTCTCAAGGATGCAATCCAGAAGTATTTTTGGGCGACCAGAGGAGGATTCTTCAAGCTCTGATGGGGAGGACGTCATGGGTGGTGGAGGAGGGGGACAATATCGAGGATTTATTTCACTCAAGAAAGACGAATTGAAGGACGAAGACAACAAGGTCGATTTCACTCGTGCAGCTGCACTTTATTGGGAAGAAAGAGCGAAGGAAGCTTCGGATTGCTTGGCGGAGGCTGCAGGACGAGGGAAACTTGCAGTAAAGGCGTGCAGGGCTGCTTGGGAAACTGGAGAGAGCAGGAAAGACACCTCGAATTTCGGAACTGTGCGGGAACGCGCCCAGGTGCGCATCAAGACACAAGCCGATGAACTGCTTCTGCTTAATGCTTACGAAGAAAAGCAAGCATCTGCGAATCGTGTTGTGGAGGACGGAGGCCTACAACTCGCTGTGTATCAGCGGGACGAGAATCGGTTGGTGACCGATGTCGTTCTCGCCAATGCGCATGGGGACCTCAAATCACAATTGGACACTTTGCAATCGTTGTGCAGAGCTGTGGCGAGGAAAGAAGCTGCAATGCAACGAATTGTACTTGAGAAACTCAGGGAGTTTGTCAATAACCCACCGCAGGTTTCCAACTTTGATTTCGCCACATTGGAGCTGCCAGAGTTGGGGGTGGTCAAGCTGATCCCTGAAGAGTTGCCGACATTACATTGGCATGATCCGGCTGATCAATGGTGTCAGAAAAAGAGTGCCGATCTAAAGGGCTCGAAGATCGGTCCCCTGGTGGCGGAAATGTTTGAGAAGCAGTGCAGGCTGACGCTGTATGACGACTGCGAGAGCATTGGCTATGTTGGTTTGGGTTACAGACCAACATATTGTTGGAAATTCGGCTCAGGCCGTTGTCTTTGCTCCGGCAGTGGAATTCTTCTGGATATATTTCGACTGAAGTCAACAAAGTTGTATCTACTCCTCTGTCCGGAGAAGACTGAATTGCGCCGCCTGCTCTTGGAAGGCTGGTTGTTTGCACGGTTCAACGGTGACACCTTCTTTCATTGTGGTCTTGTGTACCTCAATCCGCAGCGGGTGACGTACCTGCGGGTGCATTTGGAACAAGAGCATGCAGATGGACGTGTGCTCCTCTCTTGCCAGCTGAGCGCCAAAAGCCTACCTGAGACGCATACCGACGTGGAAGTTGCTGCTTCTTTCAACCTCGAAGAGGAGATCAGAGTTACGTTGTACAAATTGGTTTCAAGTGAGATGCCGCATATTCCGTTTACAGTCGGCACTCGCTTGCATGCAGTCCCCCTGGACCAGCACGTCGCCATGCCGGAGAACAATGTTCGAGTCTGGAAAGGGCGGCCTGCAGAGCTGGTAGATGAAGCGGCTCGGCGTGCGAAGTTAGCAGCCAAGGAGGCCACCCGGCGAGCAAATGCCAGAGCGAAGGCTTCTGCAGTTCCGAAGGCGGCACCCGAACCTCGAGCCAAAGGGCGACCAGTGCAGCGGCCTCGGAACGCCGGTATTGAAGCATCAGATCTTGCAGCCGGGGCTCTTGTGCCAATCGGCGACGATGCAGCCGTGAGGCCTGCACGCGCAGGAGAGCGCTTACTGGCCCCAGGCGACTACGATGAGAATGATGGTGCTGCCTTTCTCGCACCTGCTCCTGGAGAGGGTGGTGAAGCAGAGTTGCCTGGTGGCGCAGGTCTTGCCGAGGATTGGCATGGCTATGCCGGAGTTAATGTTGCTGGTGCTGGTGAAGCTGGCCAAGAGAGAGGCGCCGCTTCAGCGTCACCCAGTGGCATTGCGGTGCGAAGGAGGGAGACACCAGGATGGTTTAAAGTCATAACTTTTCCTACCGATGTCCGAATCGGGGGAATGATAAATCGGAGATCCCCCTGAGGGATTCTTCATCATCACCTTTGGTGAAGTTTCTGTTTTCGTGCCTCCCTCCTTCCACCGTTTTCTCCCTTCCTCCTCATCTCTCCTCAACCCTCATCGTCCCGCTGGTCCTTCCTCACCCTTCCTTCTGTGCGCCTGGTCTGTGCTCAGCATTGATCGCCATCACTGCTCTTTTTTCTCTCATGCTCTCCCTCTTCCGCATCCTCCTCCTGCGCCTCCTCCTATCTCTGCTGCCTCTCTTTTCCATCACTTTTCCCCGAGGTTTCCTCCGCACGCTTCCTTTTAATTCTGGAAGACACGGCCTTCCCTTGGGCATCCGCCGTCGCCATTTGCCCTGCATGCATACAACTGCAACAATCCCTGTGCGCGGGCTACATTTTGTTTGCCGGCTTCGCTTGTACTCCTAGCCCTCGCTTCTCGCCGATGGCTCTACACTTGTGCACTTGCAACATCTAACCTCCTTCATCCTGCGTCTTTCTTTTTGTGCCTTGCCTTTCATGTGTCAGCCCTCCGCAAACATCATCCTCCACTCCCCCTCCTGTTCGCCGTTCGCCCTGCTTACCTCCGCACTTCATCTTCCAACTGTATCCACAGGCTCCGTTCTTGACGCTTCTTAGGGTTACACATCACCATGCTCCTTCTCATTATTGCACTGTTCCTTCTCAATATAATCCTCGTCACAACCTTTCTCCCCCATCAGAAGTTACGCCGTGGCTTACGCGTTCCGACTTCGATCATGAAGAGGCCACATCCGAAATGCAGTCGCACCGTCAAATCTACATTTCGTTTTGGTGAGGTGTTCCGACGTATGAGGTTCCTGGCGAAACCTTGGAGGCAAAATTATGTTTTTATCATCTTGGATCATCTTTGAGCGTCCTGTTCGCTTCTGAGTCTCATCGGCGCTGCCTGGTGGTTTCGTGAGCGCTGTGGGCGCGGCTGGCCGCGCGAGTGGTCTCGCTCCCGGCGACGGTCCACCTGGCGCTGCTGGATCAGTTGTCGACGCCGTGGCGGGACTTGGACTCGATGGTCCCGGTGTCGCACGCGCGCCCCGGACAGCTGCGGCCGAGGACTGTTCGGATCTCGTGCCCGCTGGGTGCACTCTTCGCATGTACACATCTGGGGAGGCCCCGTGCTGGAAGGGCGAACTCTCAGGTACCGTTCTGGACCCGGCCGGCAGACACACGAGGTCCAGACGATGGGGGTTCTACAGTGGGCGCAGCCAAGACGAGGCGTATGAAGATGTCTTCGACTGGTTGTGGGAGCATGGGGCTAGCGGTGGCGCAGCACCCAGTGTCGCGATGGCATGAACTTCGCTTACACTGTTGTCATTTGGTTTCGAATTCGCACATTGTGTGATCTCTTTTGTTTGCGCGCCCATCACCGCGATTCATTCAATTAGATGCATCGGCATGTGTTCGCTTTTGTTGGATCAAGCATCAATTCGGTAATGCTCTGTTGAAGCTGCGGTTGGTCTCGCACAAAAGGTACTAAAATCAACATCAGTTGGTGCACATCCCCGCTTCAGATTTTGAGAGCAGAAGTAAGCATCGTCTGAAGTCCGATCTCCAGGGCCTCGCTTTAGCATTCTTCGGTTGCACATCGCAAGGGGCCGCGACGGATTGTTAACGCTCCGCGCTACCCACCGAGGCCAGACCACCAGAGCCCTGAGGCCAAACGACCTCAAAACAAAGAGACGGAGAGGCACGGAGGCACATGGGCATGGGTCTGTTGGGTGAGTCGAGTGAGTTGAGGGAGTTGAGTGAGTTGAGTGAATTGAGCGAGTTGAGCGAGTTGAGCGGGTTGAGTGAATTTAGCTACCGCGAACCAAATCTTCGCGATCAACCAAAGCACCAAGGCAACCAAGGCACCAACCAAGGACCAAGGCAACCAAGGCACCAACCAAGGCACCAACCATGCTCTTCTTCGTCTCGCGCGCAACCAAGGCACCAACCAGCGGCAACCAAGGCACCAACCAAGGCACCAACCAAGGCGCCATGCTCTTCTTCGCGCTCAACCAAGGCACCAAGGCAACCAAGGCACCAACCAAGGCACCAAGGCAACCAAGGCACCAACCAAGGCAACCAAGGCACCAACCAAGGCCAACCATGCTCTTCTTCGTCGTCGCGCGCAACCAAGGGCACCAACCAGCGGCAACCAAGGTACAAAGGCAATCACTACGACGACGACGACTCAATGTCTCGGATTGTGTCGCTACGCTTCAATGTTGCAGCGCGTCGCTACGCTTGAATGTCTCGCATTGTGTCGCTACGCTTCAATGTTGCAGCGCGTCGCTACGCTTCAATGTTGCATCATGTCGGTCGTGTCGCTACGCTGCGAAGGTATATCCTGGTCTCCTGGCGCGACGCTGCGAAAAACACTATTCTAATATTCTAATGTTCTAATGTTCCATCTTTATTCCGCAACATAATCATAGCAATTCGCTCAGAGGCTCAGAGGCCTACCGACGGGCGTTCTGGGTTGGCGACACTGACACATCGACGCACTGACGCCATGAAGAGACCCGGCGAACTCAACAGGACCTTGCAGTGCTTGGCGATCCCACCGCCTGATGCCGAATGCAAGCGCATCAGCTATGGTCGCGCTCTATCACCAGGTCCGCACTCCACATCGTCTGTAGTAGCAAGTGCACAAGCTGTCCTTGCCGAGACAATCTTGGATGGAGAGATGTGTTATGTTGGTGCCACTTGGAATCCACACAAACGCATGTTTTGTCACAAGGATTTCACGCCACATTTTCCGAAGTGGAGATCTATGACAGTTTTGGCGTACGGCAGCACAGATGACATATGTGCTTGCGAGTCCGCAGTCCTGGCTTCCCTCAACTCCTCTCCGTCCATGGCCAACAGCAAGTCCAGCAAGGGAGGCGAGCACATCCCGCGCGACAAAGACCGCAACATCTACTTGTACATGACCAGGTCCGATTACCCAAGTGATGAATATTGCCCTTGTCCACATTGCCGGAACTGGGAGGACCGCACCGGGCGCAAGCGCACTCCGACATCGCCATTGTTGTTGCCCATTACGGCCGTTGCTCCCTTCGTACCCGCCGCAGAATGTCGAGATCCTGGAACCCAACACCGTTCGCCCCAGTTGTCCTGGATGCGGGCTCAGGTCCGCCAACGCCAGCCAACCCGCTCAAGGAGTCCTCCAAGCCAACTTGTGGTCAACATGTCTTATCCTCCGCAAAAAGACCGCGTGACAGGCGATGTTATGGGGTGCGGTCAATTCCGGAAATTGATGGGGAAATTCTTAATTCCCTACGACGTTTCTGAGATCAACGAGGCTTTCCAGCAGTACTTGGATGTCTGTTGCAAAATGCATTGCGTTGTTGGCAGGGGCTATTTCGAGAACCGACTGCAGATGTTTATGCGCGCAGACTACCCCGCGGAGTATCAATACATCCTGGACCGTGCTCGCGCAGAGCATCAGCGCATGGTCGAAAATCGACCTGTCAGAGCCATGCTGCAGCTGACGGAGGAAGATGTCGAAGCTACGATCCAGTAATGAAGTGATGGTGCTAAGGTGCTAAGCGACTAAGCAACTACGCAAAGCGTAGTACAGTGTGTGTACAGTGCCCGGTTCAAGTGAACATCGCATTCATTCTTTCTGATCTTATGTCGCCAACGCGGAGCCGTTATTGCGACGCTTTTGATACAAGGCTTTTGATTTAATTTGCACTGCTCGTCGTCGTGTC
>PVBE012016493.1_pt1 | contig 11406 bp, 7 predicted proteins | sample 1631181 | NCBI WGS metagenome assembly PVBE01 (sample SAMN08397723, study PRJNA350692) | Marine metagenome, whole genome shotgun sequencing project. | isolation source: water | place: Pacific Ocean | collected 2012-04 | reverse complement strand
GCGGTTGCAGCAGAAGTAGCCGAGCTTGCCGCAGAAGTTGCTGACGAAGCAGCAGCAGTCGCAGAGGACGCAGCAGCAGTCGCAGAAGTTGAAGCGTTGCTCGCTTGAGTAGAAGCTGTGGTTGCACTTGTTGAAGCATTAGAAGCTTGAGTAGAAGCTGTAGTAGCGGAAGTTGAAGCATTTGAAGCTTGAGTGGTTGCCGTAGTTGCCGAAGCAGCTGCATTTGTTTCAGCCGTTTCTGCGTTAGTTTCCGCCGTTTCTGCGTTGGTCTCAGCAGTTTCAGCATTGGTTTCTGCAAGTTCAGCAGCAGTTTGAGCTGTTGAAGCTGAAGTTGCCGAAGCAGCAGCAGCAGTCGCGCTTGAAGCAGCAGCCGTAGCTGAAGAAGCTGCAGCAGTTGCACTCGTAGCAGCCGAAGTTGTTTGTGTGTCAATGTAAGTTTTATTTGCTGCGTCAGTTCCGCTTGTTGGAGTTGCAACATTTATAATTCGTTTTGAATCCGCGTCCCATACTCCGGTGTTATCTAATTTTAAACAATCTGCAATGTCGTCATAATTTTCAACTGCAATATTAAATGACTGGCTCGCGCTTGTATCCAAATTTGATTCTGTGATAACGCTACCTGAAACGAAATCCACTAACTTTGCTGTAACAGGAGTGTTGCGTTCTATCTTAACTTTAACGCCGTTTGCAGGCGTGCTGTCCATTTCAATGCGAGAATCATTAACCCACGTGTAAGCGGTACTTGCAACATTATCGAGGTACACAGTTATGTGTGTTGTTTCGATATAGTCAAACGTTAAATCAAATTGGTCGGTTGAACCATTGGCCGTGTAAATTACATATGATTGTGCCATATTATTTTGTACTTAATAAATCCTCTAAATTATTTTTCTTTACGTTTTTCTTGTTTCTTAAATCATTGTCCAGAGCTTCATCTAAATTTAAACCTGATTCAGAAACATAACCTTCATTACGTAAATTTTTCTTTGCTCTTTTTCTTGCTCTGTTAATTTCTTTATGTATCAACATAATTTTAGAACCAGGATAATTAACATCACCGGTCCCAAAACTTTCTGAAGCATTTTTATATTTTGAAGAACTAATTAAATCTCTTAATGCTCCTTCTAATCCTTCTTCATCAATCAATTCATTGAAGCGTGCGTAAGCGGTCTTGCCATCTTTACTAAAACTAGCAAGTTCTATGTTTCCAATTTTTTCTTGTGTTTTTGGAATACCGACATTAAGTTTTGCTATTTCTTCTAAAAGTGGGTCTTTCTTCTCCTGCGATATTTCAAAAGGAGTAAATGTTCTTTCAAACCAATGTCTCTCATCTTCTTCTGGTTTGCCTAAGAAGTTATATTTAGGTTCAACACTTTGGGACCAGTAAGGAACGCCTGATTTAATTAGGTCATAGAAACTTCTAGTTTCTCTATAATAAGGGTCATTGGTCATTTGACGAACAATGTTTGGAACTAAGGACTTAACTTTACCTTCATAAACTTTCTTCCATTTCCATTCTTCCTCGCCACCCAAAGCATCTAAAATGTCCGCTAATCCTTTGAAATAAGTTTTGCTTGATAGATTCTTAGCAGTAGCCATTAGGCCTCTGCCTGCTTTTTCTCCAAATGAAGATTTAGTTTCTAAATTATTTAGAAGATAGAGTTGACCAGCCATAGCAAGTTCATTCCTGGTTTTCTCATCTACATTACTTGAAATTTCAACATAATCCGCCCAAACTCCCAGAATCATGGAGAACGGCTCTAAGCGTTGGTAAGAATAATATTTGTCTCCAAATTTAAATGAATACGGACGCCAACCTGTACGAAGTTGAGCTTTTTTAATTTTCGGATTATCACTTCCACCACCAGTTATTCTTCCTTGCATAGAAAGTAAAATGGCACTTCCAGTTAAAGCAGTTCCCATTGCTTGCTTGCCATAAGCTGCAGCTCTGATTGCAGGGTCAGGTGAACTTAAAGCTTGTCGCATTTGAAATTGAAACGCACCAAGTAAAGGCACGCGTTGTGCAAATGCTCTATAAATATTAACTGGTGTCCTAATAAAAGGCATAATTTGACGTAGTATTGGATTGGCTGCAACCATAGTTTGCACATGTTTACTCATTCCACCTTCTAACGCTTGCGTAAAAGTATTTTCTCTAGCGTATTGCATTGCTATATGATTCAGGCCTTCGCCAGTTTCTTCATCAAAACTTTTCTTAAAATAATCTGCGGTATGTTCTGAAAATTCTTTACTACCTGCTTTAAATCCTTTTAGTCGCGCATCTTTTAATGCAAGCGCATACACTTTAGCGCGGTAGTTGATTTGCTTGCTCCACTCATCACTCATCATTAAGAGACGCGTTGGAGCTCCAATTACATTAGTTGCTACTTTGCCTGCTTTTGTTTTGGCAATAACTGAAGGGGTTTCTATTTTAGAAAGACCTATATCAAGTATTCCATCACTTTGCTTAAACGCTTGGCCTGCATACTTTAATGAATCTTTCCAGTAGTGGAATAGACCGCCTAAAGTTTCTGCGCCTTCCATGAAAGCTTGTCCGTCTCTAACAAAAGCTGCACCAGCCATTTGTTCTAAAGGTCTCATAGCCATAACTATAAAATTTGAAGTCATATTAACTATGTGAGTTTTAGGATTAGATAAGATTGCATTAATCCAATAGTAATTAGGTTTGTCCCAGCTTGCGCTTTTTAATACTGCTTTCCAAATTCTCATTAACAAACCTGGGTCCTGGTCAAGCTTAGCTAATTTACGAAGAAACTTCGCTTTGTTTCCTGTTATTGCAAATTCGTCCATTAACCATTTAACATCTTTAGCTCTGCCACCGGTCTTTGCTCTGCCAAAGCCAGTTATTCTCGCACTACCTTTTGTAACAACTTTTAAATCAACAAAATATTTTGCAAGTATATTAGTTAAGACGTCAAACTTTTCTGCATTTCCTGTTTTGGCTGCGTGTCTTGCAGCTTGTGGTAAAAGATTTGCCAGGTTTTCAATTATTATTTGTGAAGCTGCAACTTTTGCAGTTCCATCTTTAAATTCGCCGGCAAACTTTGCCATCTTGCGCATAAGGTCAACTGGATTTTCTGCTAATTGGTCGGCTAACCGCATTACCCTTGACCAACTTTCAGTTCCGTCAAAGACATCTGGTGCCTTGTCTCTTATAGTTCTTATTAAAGTTTCAATCGCTTTTGATGTATCTTCATCACTTGTAATTCTTTTTATATTGAAAGGTATGTCTAAAGCCTGGTCGTAAGAAATTTCACCTTTCTTTGCTCTCGCTAGATTTGTCGCTAAAGTATCTAAAACTTCATCATCAATTAAATCTTTTTTAAGTCTTATTGGTGGAACTGTTTCATCAGGTATTCTGCCATTAACTTTTGCATCATCTAATTGGTCATCAAGTTTATTTAGATTTTTCTCAATTTCTTTACTTTCTTTTTCAACAACCTTCTTTAATTTTTTAGGGTCTTTGGTTTCATCAATAACCTTCTTTCCATTCTTAAATCCTCTAGCCAGTCTAAATATTGTTTCTACTGCTGCGCCGAGCATTAAGCCTTCCAAGGCGTTCTTTAATCTTCCCTCTGCAAATCCATCTTCTTCATCTGCAGCCATATATTCTGTAACTGGATTGGAAAGTATGGGCGCGTATTCATTAATAAAGTCAGAAAACCTGGCCATATTCTCATCAAAGACAAGTACGTCTGCACCAGCTCCTTGAATACTGGCCCTGGTGAAATTCTTATTTTTAAGCCATTTTAATTTCTTAAGTCTAGTAAATTTTCCAACACCAACATAACCAGTTGCAAATTGAACAACGCCTCTGGTTAATCCACCGGCTAAAGTGTCAGGGTCGTCGGTTGTAGGTATGTCTATAAAACTTTCATCTAAACCTTGGTCAATTCTTTTTTCTCTTTCTTTTAAAACTTCATCAGCGTTTAAAAGTTTATCTTGTGTAAAATCATACGCAGGTAATGGCACTCCTGCTTTTCTTGCAGCATCAGTTAATCCTGCGCCAAAGTCTAAAGTTTCTTGTGCTGCGTCTGCAATACCGCCTATGGCTTGCGTAGCAATATCAGAAACAACACCTCTTTTATTTGCTTCAATCTCTGCTTCTGAATCCATTTGCGCAAGAATCCTATCTGCAGCTCCACTACCGTATTGTTCATCAAACATTCTGCGGTATTTTTCAGGATTGCTTCTTAGTAAATCCTTGTGTTCTTGTGAAATATTGTCAGCCATTATTTAAGTTTCTCTAATTGTTTTTTCAAATCAGAAAGTTCAGCCGTTAATGTCGCCTTTTTCTGAATAAGCGGTTGCATTAATGCGTTAAGAGCAGTTTTATTTTTCTTTGGAGAATTTTCTAATTTTTCAATCTGTGTATTAACTTCAGACATTTCTGATTGAATGCTTTTTATTTCTTCAATTAAACTTGTTCTTTGCTCTTTTTTATTTTCTACTTTTTCTACGTTTTCAAAATTCTTTTCATTTTCCTTAGAAAAGACATTTTCAGTTTCATCAAGATTTTCAGAAGTTGAGCCTTGTTCTTCAACTTTGCTTTCTTCATTATCTATAATAACTTCATTGCCTAAATCTTGTTGAAAAGTTTCCACTTCTTTAAAGTTCTTCGCACCCACAAAGACTTTAAGAATTTTACTCCATTCATCACGAACTGCATCTTTAAATTGTGATTTAGTTCCTTGCGGATTTTCTTCAATCCAGGTTATTGCGAAATCATTTAATTCCATTACTGCAATTTCAGATTTAGCAATTTCTTCCGTAAATAAAGATTCCTTCTTAATCGCTGTTCTTAAACTTGATTCTAAATTCTTGTATCCGGTATCAAGTAAGAAGTGATGGTCTGAAGATTCTCTTTTTCTTTGATAATCACCAAATAATTGCAGGCCTCGTGAAAGCGAATACTCTGTGCCTATTCCATTCAATATTGTATCCATTAGGTCGGGGTCATTTATGTTGCTGTTCATCTGAATTAATATGTCCGTCACATACTTTTCATTTTCCACGACATGTGATTGAGCATTAATTATTGTGTTTGTAAGAGAATAAAGCGAGCTTGTTGTTACTCCGTCAGTAATTTTTCCATCTTTTAAAAACTTTTCTACGTCAAAATTTTCTATGCCATCTTCTTGAATAATTTTAATTGCATCAGCAATTGTATTGGTTCGATATTCTTTTAATTCTCTATCTGTTTTTGCGTTATCGTGATTCCATTTTCTAATTTCTTTAGAAAGAATATTAGTTTCAGCGTCATCTATTTTTTGTTGCGCATAAGCGGTTTCAGCTAAAGTTCCAGTCTTGGTTTTAATTACATTTAATACATCAAGGATAGTGTCATCTTCTAAATCCTGCGCTCTCTCTGTAATGGTATCAATTAAAATTTGATTTACCCTGGACCCATTCATGCCTTTATTAATTAGGTCTTTAGCGACAACAGTTAAATCTTCTCCTAATCCTTGAACATCAAATTTACCTGAAGCTTCAATGTTATTGTCAATCGCTGTAACTGTATTATTCGCCAGGAGTTCAGCATTTTTAGTAGAAACTAATTCCATTCTTTCATTGATATGTCTTTCAAATAAATTGCTTCTTGCAGCTTCAGCATTAGGAATGAAAGCAGTTGCTACGTCTGAAGCGTCATATCCATCTAGTTTATGCGTATTCCTAAATTCTTTTGATTTTCTTGCAAAAAATTCTTCAAAGGCGTTTGGCGCCGTATTGTTTACAATGCCTTCGTCTTTCCACGCTGCATATAATTCAGCTTTAAATTGATTAGCTTTACTAACTAATTCTTGTTGTACGTATGCTTCAACAAAATAAGGATTGGCCCCTTCAGGTATCTTTCCTTCTTTAACTGCTCGTTTAAATCCAAGCATATTATTTTTTCTAAAGGCTACAGCAGCTTCGCCTTTTGCTACTTCTTTCTTTTCTTCTTCTTTAACAACTGAATACTTTGATAGACTTGGAACTATACCTTGAAGTGAACTTGCTAGTTGTCTGATAGAAGGGTCCACATAAGGTGTGGCAGGACTATAAAAAGTGTCTACAGCGCTAACTGTAACTCTCGGTAATTCCATATTCAAATTAAATTCAGTTTCTTGTCGCGCTTTAGCCATTATAAATTCCACCCATAATAAGAAGATTTTCGCTTCGCTACTTCAAGCGCGGTCTGGTCTGACTTCCAATCAAAATAATTACCGGCAAACGCAGTGGCCGAAGCAGCGAAGGTTGGGAGGAAGTTGTCGTGGGGTATAGGTTTGGATTGAGCTTCTTGATTAAGTCTGTAAGCTTCTTTGTTTTGTTGAGCTGCAAATACTTCAGCGTCTAAATTATTTAAAACATGACTTTTATATTCGCCTTCTTGCATAAAGAAATCTTGCATCATTCTATCTACTGAAACACCGCCTACAGTTTCCGCCCTGGCTTCAGCTTGCGCTCTAGCAATTCTTGCTTTTTTCTTTACCTCTCCTATTTTAGTTAATTCTCTTTTTCTAATTTGTAAGACTTTAAAATCTTCTGAAGTTTGTTTTCTGATACGATTTAATTTAGCAATTCTATTTTGTTCTTGAGCTTGATAGATGGCTGCTCTGTTTTCCCTTCTCGCAGACACCATTTTCAAGCCTTGACTTGCTATTGAAATAAATAATGTTGGTGAACACATAGTCTTAAATCCTTATAAATTCGTAAAATAATCTTTTTTCATAACCATAATTATAATGTTTCTGAATGATGGTGAAGCCACACCATTTTAACCACTTGATGTGAAGTGTGTTTCTAGCGTCTATAAAATTATATAAAACTGGATAGCGTTTTTGAAAAATTTCCATACCCCCTCTGCAATGTTTGAGGAATCTATATGAAAGATTTTTTGCCAGTCCGTCTGACGCTAGGAGCCAAATGATTGCAGCACTACGTATATTAGTAGGGCAACAGCCAAGCATACAAACAATTTCTTCTTCGTCGTCAAAGACAGAAATCGGTACTTCAGATAATTGAAAGCCTTGTATAAGGGCGTCAATAGCTTTGATATTTGCATTTGCTTTTATCTCCTCTTTATCTTCTTTTCTTAATTTTGGCGCCAAATTGTAACAGTCTTGCAGCGTGGCGCCACGCATGTAAGCCATTAACTACTACTGCCACTTTGCGTGTAGTAGGCTAACCATTCAGCATTTACAAAATTAGAAGGTAAATGTGATGTGTTTAATAGTTTAACAATTAATTTATCGTTTCTACTTTGAACGGCGAAAGTAAAATCTCCATCTTCCAGATTCACTCCATTGACAGTTCCACTATCAACTATGTCTCCTGTGAATGTAGATGTAGTTTCAGAACGTCCAACTGGCGTCACACTTGTTGTGAAGTAACCAGTATCATTGTAAGAAACGTTAAACGATTTTATTTGAAGTCGCCCTTCCTTGATTGCTGAACGAGTTCCGGTAACATTGCTTTGAGTTCTTAAATACTGTTGTGAGAATTGATATTCAAAAGTGTAAGTCTCACCTATGAAAAATTTTTCAGAAGAATAATCACCTGAGACAACAATTTCATCTCCGCCATCTGTTTGAGAAACTAAAGATATTACTTGACCGGCAATGGTGGAACTTCCAGTAACGTTCCTTGTTACCATCTCCATTGTATTATCAATGGTGTAAGGTAAAGTTATTGTTGTTTGATTGGTTCCGCTATTATAGGATTTTGTTAATCCTGAAGTTGATTCATTAACTTTTCTGTCAAGATGACTTAAATAAGTTGCGTCAGGGTCCTTATGCGCTGGCGCTGTTTCAATTGAATGTATTTCAACGCCGTCACTTGTTTGCATTAGCAAATAAAGTTTAGTGTCTATGAAATCTATGTTTAATATTTTATTGTCTGTAGTATTTCCAAAAGTCCACTTATGCCAGGCACTTTGTAATTTTTCATTATTTCCATGATACCACTGATAAACATAAAGAGTTGTTACTTCCGCACTTTCAGAACTTAAACAAGCTAGAATATCCTGGTTAGACGCAATGGCGATTTTAAAAATGTTTTTAGGTAAATACTTCGGCACGTGCGCTGTTGTGTCAGCAGCCTCATTCGTATCTGAATCAACATTGACAAAATATTCTCTAACGCCTGAATACTCTCCTTTATTAAAAGGAAAATAAACGCTGCGCCCCTGTGATACAGGTTTGGCATTTAATGACGCTTCATATTCTGTTGTTACATTTATATTAACGTTCTTTGGTGTTAAGGCTTGCGAGCCTGAAACAATAAATTGTGATTGGTCAGAGAAAACCAGAAGTTCTTCCTGAAAAGGAACGGCTGACCTTAATAAACTTACTTTTGAGTGTGAGACTGCAATATCTATGGGTGAGGTGTCCAGGTTCGCAGTTACAGTTTCAGGATATAATTCAAAAAATTCCCCTGAACGCGACATAAAAATGGTTTCACCTGAAATAAAACCTAATCTGTTTCTGTGAAAGAAAACATCTGTGATTTTATTTCCTATAAAGCTAGGATTTTCGGCTGACGATTCATCACCACAAACCCTGCCACCCCATTGAGGCGTTGTATAGTCTACAGTACTAATAGTATATGTACTGCCATCTGCAGGAGTATATCTGAAATTTCCGTCTGCAGTTCTTATTAATAAGTGTGGCATTGATGAATAATTAACATCATTCTTTAACTGAGCAGCCGTTGTATTAGGTTTGACCGTTTCAACCCATACGCCTGTATCTGTTGAAGAATCACTTTGATACTCTACATAATAATTATCAAACTGGTTTCCTGCGTCATTTTGAATTTCAATCACCATGCCGTTGACTGCGGTATCAGGTAAGTCAGTGAAGTTTTGCGCCGTTCCTTTTAAAACTTGAGAAGCTTGAGAACCGTAACCATCTACAGCTTGAATTGTAAAATCAGAAGCGTGACTAAAATAAATGTGAGTTCCTAAATTCGTAATGGTAAATCCACTTAAACTTCCAATGTCAGAAACTAAATTAGTAACGATATTTGTAACATCAAATGTGCTTGCCGTGTCCGTAGTAGTATAATCGTATGTGGTTCCATTTATTTTAATTTCATATTTTGTACTGGCCACTCCTTGCGTGCAAGAATAAATTGCTTCAAAAGGTCTTGTGGTCCCTGAAGCTGCTTGCATATAAGTCGCAAAGTTTTTGTTAATTATAAAAGTATAATCTGCAACTGTAACGCATTCAAAAGCGTCTTGAGGATTTGAATCATCAATGTAAGTACCCCAACTACCTGCAGTTCCGTCTACTACGGTCTTTGCAGTTCCGTCAATGTCATAAACTGATAAGCTGTCGTCCTTAATGATTAAGATATATCGTTCAGTCGTATCTCTATTAATGGTATGAATGAAAGCATTACCTAGTTGAGAAGATTGAATCTTCTTTACAAATTCAGTTGGTGGTCTTTTTTTTAATCCCTCGACAACTGAGCTCATTCCGTTAACTTGATTCTCTGCTTGAGAACTTAAACGAAGCGTATCAGGCTGCTGCGATATGCCATTAATTAAATTTGGTATCGCATGATTTATTATCGGCATTAATTTAAAACTATGTTTTTACGATTGATAATTGAGAACGTATCATTGTTATCAAATATGGAATGGTCTCCTGTAATGCCTTCTTCTTGTCTTAAAACAGCCAGGGCTCCGGCTTCATCACGAATTGAAAATCCGTGCGCATCACTACCACCCACTACTCTATCTTGAAAAATCCTACCTGCTCTTATGGTAATGTATCTTCGGGCGCTTTCAGGTAAATCTGTAAAATTTAAATAAATAATAACAATCGCGTCCAGGGCCTTGTCGAAGGTAAAAGTGTTGTCTTTCTTGTTGTATAAAAAACTTCCCTGTTTAACGACATTATAGGTTGATGGTGAATACTTATTGGTATCCAAATCAACTCGCATAATATTGTCTGCAAGTGGAATTTTGCTATCTACGTCTAGTGATAGCGTATAGTCATAGAAGGTGTTGAAGTGAAATCCTGCACTTTGTACTTCCCTTGTAATTTCAGCTAAAGTTGTTTTAGCTAAAGAAGCATCTAAAGGTAATGCTCCTGTTATTGAATTGACAGGTGCCTCACCGATAATAGCCAACATAGTATTGACTGCTTCAAGTTCTGTCGTTGATGTATTTGGCATAAATTTTTCCTAAAAAAAATAAATAAAAAAAAGGGGCAAATAAAATTGCCCCTCTTAAAGTTAGTGTGAAATAAAAATTATGATATTTTTATCTCAACCGCACTTTCTGGTCTCAAATAATTTGAACCTAAGGCGTATTTCGCCACCATAAGTGTGCCCTGGCGTCTGATGTCATATTCAGATTCCATAGACAAGTCCATTAGCTTAACAGTGCCTACGGCACTTTTATGAAAAGCTACTGCTTTAGTGGTTGAAAAATTCCCTCGATAGGTATTATTTTGGCCCGTTGTGCTAGCTGAGGATAGGTCAGTAAATGCTGAAACTGCGCTATTGCTCTTAACAATAGACATGTTTGCAAGCCTAAACATCTTACCACCTTCAAAATTATTTGATTGTACAAAATCACGATTTGTAACTTTGTCATCAGTTAATAGAAGGTAATATTGGTCAGGCGTACAGACTAGATAACGGTCATCTTCAGGACAATCATTTTCGTCCAATGCTTGTGCAGCTTCATAGATTGAATCTCTGAAACTGGAAGCTGAAGTATGCGCATCTGCGTCTGTAATTACCGAGCCGCCGTCCTCACCTGTAACTGTTGCACTTGCACGTGCAGCCAGTACAGCTAATTGTACCAGGTTCTGGTCTAGCTTTTTTGAAAGCGCTGAACCAAGTTCAGTCGAGAATATACTCCTCGAATCCCAATGGTTCTTTGCTTCTTCGACATTTGAAACGAAACAGTGACTTATCAATAAATCGTCAATCGAGATTACTCTCTCATTATGTTTTATTTCTTGTCCTACTATTTCCGCTCCAACCGTATGATAGGCTGCAGTTGTTTTTCCAACCGCCGGAAATGAAGCCTGTTTACCGTGAGAAATTGTTCTCACAGTTGTTATAGGCAACATTTTATTTTGACGTTGGAAAGCTGCTAGCACTTCTCCAGCAAAGATTTTTAACCACAATGCGTTAGTATCGCCTGTGGCATTAGCTTGACCTAACCGGGTTGCTGTGGCATTAGCCATAGTAATCTCCTTTTGGTTAGATTTAAAACAACAATTTCTTTTTCAAAAAGTTATCGTTCCGCAAGCTTTCGCAAAAACTTTTAAGACGGCAATTTAATATTAAATTGTTTTCGTCTCTCTTATTAGAGACGACGAATTAAAGAGATGGTGAGTTTTTGTCAACAACGTTACGTTTGACATAAAAATTAATTAATTT
>PVBE010417737.1_pt1 | contig 11406 bp, 7 predicted proteins | sample 1631181 | NCBI WGS metagenome assembly PVBE01 (sample SAMN08397723, study PRJNA350692) | Marine metagenome, whole genome shotgun sequencing project. | isolation source: water | place: Pacific Ocean | collected 2012-04 | reverse complement strand
TGACTTTCACCCGGCATGGTACCGCCGTTATCGGACCAAAACTATAGGTGCCAACGATAATGTTGAGCCCATCGCTGTTGCCGCTTAATAAGCGTCGATAAGCGCGGTTCGGGGGGCACCGGGCAACAGAAGCCCCCCACTTACAGGGTTCCAGAATGCGATTTATTTTGCGGTTGCCCACATATTTGGAGTCATTTTCGTTGACGTGTGCGGCACGTCACGCTTCCATCACTTTGATATGAGTGACGATTCTCTCAACTATAATCTAATGGTCGAAGATGCGTTGCGCGGCGTCGTGCGCGTGGCACTGGATCACACCCTCAAACACGGGCTGACAGGCGACCATCATTTTTATCTCACCTTTCGCACACAGGCGCCGGGCGTCGTTTTGCCGGACTTCCTAAGCGAGAGTTATCCCGAAGAGATGACAATCATCATCCAGCATCAATTCTGGGATTTGAAGGTTGGCGACGATGTGTTCGGCATCAGCTTGAGTTTTGACAACCAGCTTGCTGAATTGACTGTCCCCTACGCCGCATTGTCGGCGTTCGTCGATCCCTCGGTAGAGTTTGGACTTCAATTCAATGCCGAAGAAACCGCTTATGCGCCCGATGGCGTTTCCGGAACGCCACGAAGCAGCGGCAACGTACCGGCGGTCCGCGAAGCCGGAGACCTAGCTCCCGTACCGGAAAGCGCAGCGGACAACGATAGCGGCGAAGAGGTCAGCAAGACGACCGCCGAAGTGGTCAACCTTGAAACATTTCGCAAAAAATAACCTCCCCATTCGCTAGCGCTCCATGGTTCAGGAAAACGAATTCGTCGCCCACGATCGCGTTCTGCTGGCGCCTTTCAGCTAGGGTGCCAAATTTTTACGTTTCCAGGGTATGTTCGGCGGCTATGGCGTATTTCTTGGCAACACGATGTTTGCGCTAATCGCCGACAATGTCCTGTAATTCAAGGTCGACGATCAGACCCTGGCCGACTTCCAGGACGCGGGGTCAGGGCCCTTTACCTACGCGCGCGGTGGCAAGAGTAGGCAGATGTCCTATTATATGGTGCCAGACGGTATGCTCGAGGAAGCCGAGACATTATACCCATGGGCTGAGCGCGCCATCGGAGCGGTCAAAAGGAGCCGTGAACGCTGAGCCAATAAGGCGTTCGGCCTGAACCCACTAAAATACCGGACTATATTAGAGTTTTGGGGTTTACCTGCAGGCGATGGCAATGATAAAGCGCGCCACAGATCAAGAGAGACCCAACTATGACGCATGACGTCCGCATCGAATCCGACACCATGGGCGAGGTCGAGGTTCCGGCTAATAAATACTGGGGTGCCCAGACCCAGCGCAGCCTGGAGAACTTCCCGATCGGCGACGAACGCATGCCGCTATCCCTTGTTCGCGCCCTGGGTATCCAGAAGCAAGCAGCTGCAAGGGCTAATCTGGCGCTCGGACAGTTGGAAAAAGAGGTCGCCGGAGCGATCGACCAAGCCGCACAGGAAATCATAGACGGTAAATTCAACGACAACTTCCCGTTGGTGGTCTGGCAAACCGGCTCCGGCACCCAGTCCAACATGAACGCTAACGAGGTTATCGCCAACCGCGCCAACGAAATTCTCGGCGGTAAGCGAGGCGACAAGTCGCCAGTCCATCCCAACGACCATGTGAACCGCAGCCAATCATCCAACGACACCTTTCCCACCGCCATGCATATTGCCGCGGCGCTAGAAATCGAAGACCGCTTGCTGCCGGGGCTAGCGCACTTGCACGGCGCCTTGGCGGAAAAGGCGGCTGAGTTCGAGCCAATCATAAAAATTGGGCGCACCCATACCCAAGACGCCACCCCGCTGACGCTGGGCCAGGAATTTTCGGGCTATGCGGCCCAGTTGCAGGGCGTCATCGACGGCACCCGCCGCGCACTGCCCGAGCTCTACCAATTGGCCCAAGGCGGCACCGCTGTCGGCACCGGACTGAATGCGGCTATTGGCTTTGCCGAACGGTTCGCCGAAGAGGTTGCCAACATCACCGGTAAGGGTTTCGTCACTATGCCCAATAAGTTCGCCGGGCTGGCCGCGCACGATGCGCTGATTGCCGCCTCTGGGGCGCTCAATGTCGGAGCGGCGGCGGTAATGAAAATCGCCAACGACATCCGCCTGCTGGGCTCCGGCCCACGCAGCGGCATAGGCGAATTGAACCTGCCGGCAAACGAGCCGGGATCGTCAATTATGCCAGGTAAAGTGAACCCAACCCAATCAGAAGCAATCACCATGGTGGCAGCCCAAATTATGGGTAACCATGTCGCTATTACCGTCGCCGGCAGTAACGGTCATTTCGAGCTCAATGTGTTCAAACCGGTAATGATATATAATGTGCTCCAGTCGGCCCGGCTGTTGGGAGATGCTGCGCGGAGTTTCGCCGCCCGCTGTGTATCGGGAATCGAGCCCAACACCGACCGAATCGACGAGCTTATGTCGCAGTCGTTGATGCTGGTGACCGCGCTAAACCCCCATATTGGGTACGACAATGCTGCGAAAGTGGCAAAAAAAGCGTTCGCAGACGGTATTACCCTAAAAGAAGCAGCAATCGCGCTTAGTTTCCTAACAGCCGAACAATACGATGACTGGGTTCGCCCGGAAAACATGATCGAACCGAAATGAAAACAGAAATAATACGTGATCTCACAAATCAAGCCGTCAGCAAAAAACGGTCCGTGGTGGTTGCTGGCCACCGGACCAGCGTGTCGCTGGAACCGGTATTTTGGGACCAATTGCGCGCCTCAGCATCGCAACAGCGTGTTTCGGTAAACGAGTTGGTGACTAAAATCGACCAACAGCGCACCGGCAGTCTGTCCAGCGCGATCCGGGTGTTTGTACTCGAGAGCCTGCGGAAGTAACGCCTCGAGTTATTACCACATTTTCTAACGGTTCTTGAGTAGATCCTTTAGCAGATCGCGGAGCTGATCTGCCGGTTGCGAGGCCGGTTGGCTGCCCGAGCTATCCTGCGGTGGCTGCTGTTCGATGCCTGGTGCCAGCTCGCGCAAAATCGATCCTGCCGATTTGCCGATAATGTACTGCTGGACTTCGTTGGAATTAACCAGCCTCGTATTAGGCGCATATAGCGAGCCTTTCTCTTTGACGATGACACCCGGAAATTTTGGATGCTCCGGAAACAGCGCCCTGGCTTGAATATCGACCAGCCAACGCGGCAGATCCACATTGCCGCGAATATCGATCGTCGCGCATTTGGCGTTTATGCGCTGTTGTGGCAACGTCGCAATACCCTTGGAGATATCGAACCGGGCGGCGTAATCGGCAATACGCGTGGTACCACCTTGCACCGATAGCAGCAGGCCGAGAAATCCCTCCAGGCCGCTCAGGTTACCCAGTTGGTTACTGATCCGGCAGACATCGATTCCTTCGGCAACGGCATTGGCGAACCTGACGTTACCGTTACCCGACAGAGCACCAATCAGCTCACGCTCGCTGCGGCCCCGTGACGCGACTTCGATCTTGGCGTCGAGAGTGCCCGAAGCGATTTTAACACTCGACACCGGGAACAGCAGATCGAGAACACTCATCACACCGAGACCCTCCTGCCCCGTGGTACGAGTGAACTGAGCCGCATCGGCGCCTTTGATGTTCAGCACATAGTTTAGCGAAGGCACCTTTCGGTCGGTCACCTGGCCGATGATGTTAAGCGTCCCGCCATAGGCCCGACCAGACAGCTCGCTGAGATCGAGTACGCCATCAGCGAGCCTCAGCAAGGCCTTTGGCTTGTCCAACTTTAGATCGGCGTAGGTGATCGACGGCGCAGTGAGGGCGACATCGCCATCTACATTACGCAGTATGGAAAAATCGAGCCGCTCGTCCGACCAACGCCCGCCGGCCGGTCGTGCCCTGACGGCTTGCTGGCTGCCGGGCAGCGGTGCGCTCGGTGCCCCCGCCGCTGGCGCGCGCCGGTTTTGAACCGGCAAAAACCAATCGACGATGATTTCACTGGTCTTCAATTCTCCAGTCACGCGCGGGCGCAAACCATCGATCACCACGTTGGCGCTGCTCTCGAACGCCACCGGCCCAGCGTTACCGCGTAAATTATCGATGCGCAATGTTGTCGGATCGAATACTAAGTCGGCAGAAAATTTTAGCGGACCCGGCTTCGGCAAGGCCGGTTTGTAGCCAAGCAAAAATAAGCGAATAGCCTGGGCAAGGTCCGGATGGTTTGCTGTTACCGCAACACCGCCGGACATTTGCGCAGCGTTGATATTGGAAACTTTGCCCTTCACCGCCAGCGAGCCCGCACCAACCGTAATCCTCGCGTTCAATTCGCTTTTTGCCAGACTGCCGGTCACCGCGGCGGCGACGCGCAAGGCACCGGGCGAACGCCCCGCCTTAGCATCTCTTCCGTTTCCGTTGATGCTGAAAAATAGTGCTCTCGCATCGCTATGGCGCAGATCCAGCTTAACATCAAAATTTGGATCTATGGCGAGCGATGACACCTTACCCTTGGTCGTCAGCTTTGCCGCCAGCGCCGCCAATGTAAGATCCATATCCAGAGTGTCGAGATTACCCTTCACCGACCCCTGTAACCGGCCGGAGCCGACGGTAAACGACAGCGCCACGCCCAGCATTTGCAGCAACCGGTCGGACTGTTCGGAGTTTATATCGAGATTGAGATCGACCGTCGGCGCAGCGGTCGCCAAACCGGCAATTTTGCCGGACGCTTTGGCGCGGGCACCGACCAGGCTTTTCACCGACGCGTCGCGGAGTTCGAAAGTGCCCGCCACCAGGGTGCCGTCGATGTTCACCCCCTGGATGCTCTTGCCACGGTAGGTCAGCGTATTAGCCTTAAGCTGCAACACGCTATCGAAGCTATCGAGAACGGCCACACCGACTGCGGCCAACGGCACGGTGGCGGTGCCGCCTCGTGGTTTTTTGGCTGACTGTTGCGCGGCTGTACCGTCCGGCGTTGGAGACTTTGCGGCAGTTGGTAGGTAGGCGTCTATATTGAGCTTGTCGAGCGACAGGCCAATCCCCAGACCAAGCCGTTTGCGTAACGCAACGGCAATGCCGCCACGTACCCGCGTCCCATCGAAGCCGAGGTCGATGTCCGTCACATTCAGCTTGCTAGGTATACCATTCAATTTGGCGGTCAGCGCCAATTTGCGCAGCCGGTCCAACGGCACTGCCGATACGTCAGCGCCAAGCCATGTCAGCAACGCCCGTATATTGTCGGCGTTGACTTCACCCTGGCCGCTGAAGTGGGGTACGCCGTCGCGCGCTGCCACGAACCCGAAAAGGGAAATATCGGCACTGCCTGGCAGCTGGGCTGTTAATTGCGAGATCGTCACCTCACCATCGGTCAGTTGCGCGTTTAGCGCAATTTGTCGCATGACCCCGCCACGGTAGAGAAGTGCATTGACCCTGGTCTCGACCGCAACGTTGAGCGAAGGCGGCAGCGTAAACGAAGCCGTCGTACCGGTAGTCGCGCCACCGCCTGCCTTCCTAGCAGACGTGCCGCTAGCAGGCGCCTTACTGGCGCGGGGCGGCGCTTTACCTTTCCTGCTTTGCGCCAATTCGAAGTCTTTCAGCAGCCGGTCCAAATCCAGCTGCCCGGCGTTAAGAATCAATCCGATCCCAGGCTTTTCGCCCAAACTAATATTGGCAGCTCCGGTGGCGTTAATTGCGCCCAACCCCACCACCAAATCGTTCAATGCCACAGCTTCGTGGTTGACCGATAGATTGCCTTTGATCGCCAGGGGTGCAGCCGCCAACGAGACCGCAGCGCTCTGGCCGGAGGCCGCGGCAATTACGGCACCAATATCCGCCGCTTTACCCTCCAGTGGCCCAGAGATCCGGAGATCGTTCGGGAAACCCGACAAGAGCCCGGAGAACGATATCTCAGCGCCCAGCGTGCTAGTGGTCAGGCTAACCGGGATCGCCCGGTTGGTTACCAATTCGCCGATCGCAGCACGTAAATTTGCCGGCATGCCGAACAACACGGCTTTGCCCTCGGCCTGGAACGGTCCTCGCAACGAACCCGCGCTAAAAGATGCGTCTATACCCTCGATCCGCTCGGTGATATCGGGGCTACGAAAAACAACCGTGCCGCCGCGCACAACCAAATCGTTAAGCTGTATCGAAGAGGCCAAACCGCCCGATGCGCTCGCGGTACCGGAATCGCCACCGCCCTCATCCGCCGATGTTTGCGGAGGCGCAAAGGTCCAGTTATTTACGCCGTCGGCGAGCTGCTCCAGTTCGAACACCGGATCAACCAGCACGACCCGCTGGATTTCGATGTCGCCGGTGATCAGCGGTCCCAGCGCCACCACGACCTGGGCCGACTTCAGCCGCACCATATTGTCTGCCTGCGCGCCTTTGATGTTTGACACCCGAACGTCGGAAACTTTGACACCGGGCACCGGCAGTAATGTGAAGGACAGGTCGCCGTCGATAATTAAATCGCGGCTGGTCGCCGCGTGTACTTGCGCTGCGATTTGCGCCTTTAGGGCGTCGCCAGGAATAAACTGCGGTCCGACAAAGGCGGCCGCAACCAGCGCCACGAGCAGAATAACGATACCGATCAGAATCTTGCGCATTTACCTCCCTCTTCCTGCGCATGAGTGGCTAAGCAAATAGCGCGCAAACCGGCGGGATTAGCCACTCTGTAAGCTAGAGTAGTCACGATATTAGATCAAACCGATCCCGTGTGCAGATACGACCTCTAATCACAAATCAACGTGAGCTATGGCCGGCACTTGGAGCATTTGATCTTTCGTGGCAGCCTCACAATATGTCGAGCATGATCCGTGATACTTTGCAGCAATCGCGAAATTGGTTTGCCAAACTCTTCGCTTGCCTGCTCGTGGTGTTGGCCAGCCCGGTGTTCGCGCAAGACCGGCAATCCGAAGACGGTACCGGTAGCCAGCACCACACCCTGGCGCGGGCCGAACGCCACATGGTCGCCGCGGCACACCCCAAAGCCACCGCCACCGGACTGAAGATTTTGCGCGCCGGCGGCAGCGCGGCAGACGCGGCGGTGGCGGTTCAACTTATCCTAAACCTGGTCGAACCCCAGAGTTCAGGTATCGGCGGCGGCGCTTTCCTGCTCCACCATGACGGCACCACCAAGGAGCTGAGCGCCTACGATGGCCGAGAAACGGCACCCCTGGCGGCGACGGAAAAAATGTTCCTAAAATCCGATGGCACACCGATGAAATTTTTCGACGCCGTTGTCGGCGGACGCGCGGTCGGCACGCCAGGTACCGTGGCGCTGTTGGCGGCGGTGCATAAAAGCCATGGACGCTTACCATGGCCAAGCCTGTTCGAACCGGCGATCGCGCTTGCCGAAAACGGTTTCACCGTCACGCCAAGGCTCGAAGGGCTGTTACAGGATGCCCGCGGCAAACGCCTGCGCACCTATGCATCGGCTGCCGATTATTTCTTTCCCGATGGCAAACCCCTGAAAGCCGGCACTGTCGTCACCAATCAGCCCTTCGCCGAGACCTTACGCACAATTGCCGACGAAGGTCCCAATGCATTTTATAGTGGCGCGATTGCCGCTGACATCGTCGCCGCCACACAAGGCGTCAAGGGTAATCCGGGAGTGCTGGCCAAGGCCGATCTGACGGCCTACCAGGTCAAAAAGCGTGCGCCGATCTGCTACCGCTATCGCAGGCACCGGATCTGCGGCGTGGGGCCGCCGAGTTCCGGCGCACTCACGGTCGGGCAGACCCTCGGTATCCTCAAACATTTCGAATTACCGAGTCTCGGCCCCGACAATCCGGATAGCTGGCATCTCATCGCCGAAGCCAGCAAGCTCGCCTTCGCCGACCGCGCTCGCTACATGGCCGACTCCGATTTCGTACCAGTTCCAGTAAAGGGTCTGCTCAACCGCAGCTATCTGGCAGCGCGCGCCAAGCTAATCTCGCGCGAACACGCGGCGGTAGCACCCGTTCCCGCCGGCGAGCCACCCCGGCGCAACGAACGTCTCCAGGCGCCCGACCAAAGCCAGGGCCGTCCGGGTACCAGTCATATTTCTATCGTCGATGGCGACGGTAACGCGGTGTCGATGACGACCACCATCGAAGGCGCCTTCGGCTCGCAATTGATGGTACGCGGATTTTTGCTCAACAATGAGCTCACCGATTTTTCCTTCCTGCCCATCCGCAACGGACTAACGGTCGCCAACCGGGTCGGCCCAGGCAAGCGCCCGCGTAGTTCCATGGCGCCGACCATGGTGTTCGACCTTGACGGCAATCTCAAACTCGTCGTCGGTTCGCCCGGTGGCAGCCGCATTATCGGCTATGTGGCGCAGACCCTGATCGCGGTTCTCGATTGGGGATTGGACATCCAGTCGGCGATCGATCTGGGCCACGTGATTAACCGCAACGGTGCGACCGATTTCGAAGCCGGCACCAATGCTATTTCCTTCCAGGCGGCATTGGCGGTGCGCGGACACGAAACACGGCAGAGCGATCTTAATAGCGGTCTGCATGGCATTGCGGTGACACCGGATGGCTTGCGTGGCGGTGCTGATCCACGCCGTGAAGGGGTCGCGTTGGGGGATTAGGCGCGGCGCCCCGATCAAGCCGTGGTTGTCACGATGTGCGCCTGAACTTTCGCGACAACCGGTCCATTGCCGTAGTGTTCTGCAATCGACTCCGTAATGCGGTCGGTGACAACGTAGCGGGTGGCCGCGCCGAGGCGCGCCGCTAGAGCACGGGTCACGACAGCGCTACCTGCCGCAGTTTCCAAAACATTTCCAGGCTCGAGTTCGGCAACACTGCCAGCAAGGCCACTCGCATAGTCCCCGAAAATCATCGGTACCAAATTAGGTGTCGTAAAGCTCTGGAATCAAACCGCAAAATTTCTTGTCGCTATCGGTCGTCGGGGTCTCCGAATTTTAGGCAATGGGGAGAACACCCGCTAACCAAGGCTTTTAGAATATAATTATACCGCCCTTCAAGAGAGGCGGCCCGCCCGTGGCAGGAATAGGATCGACGCCAGTCCGAGCGTCGAAGCTATGGTCACCAAGACCACCATGGGAATGGGCGTGCCGTCCTGCACCACACCGGCCAATTGGGCAAATACTGCACCAACGGCCATCTGCAGGAAACTCATTAGGCCTGACGCCGAGCCGGCGATGCGTGGATTGATACTCACCGCAGAGGCCTGGGCATTCGGCATGATCAGGCCGTTAGCGAACGCCATGCCGGTGCCGGGCAGGAAAATCGTCCACACCGTCCACTCACCGGACAACACCAAGGCCACCATCACAAAACCGATGACGACGGCTAACACACTGCCAATTAAAATCATGCGGTCGACGCCAACGTGTCCGGCGATCCGCGCCGTAAGAAAGGTCCCGGACATGAAGCCGCCAGTAATGATCAATAGCAGTAAGCCCAACTCGGTCGGCGGCCGGCCAAGCACCTGAATAACTACAAACGGTACGGCGCCGATGAACGCCATGAACATTCCGAGGCCGAAACTCAGTTGGCCGGCATAAGCGAGGTAAGCGGGAACGCGGAGCAACGAAGCGAAATTCCGTAGCATGCCGCCCAGCGACTGATCGCGAAGCGGTTGGACCAGGGTCTCGGGCACCTGCGGATAGGCTAATGCGAGCACCGTTAGTCCGGCGATGCCGGTAAAAATAAAAATCGACCGCCAACCCAACACATCGTTGAGCACGCCGCCAATCAGCGGCGCCACCATCGGCGCCAACACCAGCGCCGTCACCATATAGGCAAGTATTTTCGCCGCCGTTTCGCAGTCGTAGAGGTCGCGGATAATCGCCCGACTGAGCACCATGCCGGCGGCAGCACCAACGGCCTGCACGACCCGGCCCAGGATCAGAATTTCAATCGACGGTGCTACGGCACAGATGACACTGCCGGCAAAAAAGATTGCTAACCCAACCACTATCACTGGCCGGCGGCCGAAGCGATCCGATGCCGGGCCATAGCCAAGCGTGGAAAATGCGATAGCGGCGAGAGAGACCGAGAGAACCATTTGCGCCCGCCCAGTGGAAACCGCGAAGGCATCCTGGATCGCCGGCAGTGCGGGCAGAAAAATCTGCATCGACATCGGCCCCAGCGCAGTGATCGACGCGAGGATGATTATGAGAAGCCGGGGCGATGCAGGAGTAGGCACGGTCAGACGTGGCTGTCGGCTAGTTGGCGGCGTCTCGCAACGCGTCCGCCTGGCCATAACCGCCACCGCCAGGCGTTTCGATGACAAAGACATCGCCGGCAGCGATGTCGGCCTTGTCAGTGCCGGTCATCTCGTGGCAGCTGCCGTCGGTGCGCTCAATCCAGTTGCGGCCAAGCGCCCCGGCCGCGCCGCCGTTCAGACCATAGGGGGCAACGATACGGTGGTTGGACAGCATCATCGCTTCCATCGCCTCTTCGAAACGCAGGCGACGCACGGCACCGTTGCCGCCACGATGTGCGCCATCGCCGCCCGATCCAGCACGGATCTCAAAGCTCTCGAGTACCACCGGAAAACGCCATTCGAGCACCTCTGGATCGGTTAACCTCGAGTTAGTCATATGGGTGTGCACCGCCGAGGTACCGTCGAAATCTGGGCCGGCGCCCGAGCCGCCGCAGATGGTCTCATAATACTGGTAGCGAGCATTGCCGAAGGTGAGATTGTTCATGGTTCCCTGTGCCGCCGCCATGACGCCGAGCGCGCCATACAGCGCATCGGTGATAACCTGGCTGGTCTCGACATTGCCGGCGACCACGGCGGCGGGATATTGCGGCGCCAGCATCGAGCCCGCGGGGATAATAATGTCGATCGGCTTGAGGCAGCCCTCGTTCATGGGAATGTCGTCGTCGACCAGAGTGCGGAAGACATATAGCACGGCAGCGCGGCACACCGCGCTGGGGGCGTTAAAGTTGTTGTCCCGCTGGGCGCTGGTACCGGAGAAATCGACGGTCGCCTGACGGCGTGTAGCATCGATAGTCACGCGTACCTTGATCTCGCTACCGTCATCCATGGGGTAAGTGAAATTGCCGTCCTGCAACACGTCGATGACCCGGCGCACCGATTCCTCGGCGTTGTCCTGCACGTGGCCCATATAGGCGTGCATGGTGGCCAGCCCAAAATGATCGACCATCTTGTGCAGTTCGCTGACGCCCTTCTCATTGGCGGCAATCTGGGCGCGGATGTCGGCAATGTTCTGATCGATGTTGCGTGCCGGATAAGTTCCCGACGCTAGCAGCGCGCGGAATTCGTCCTCGCGGAAGCAGCCGCCGTCGAGTAGCTTGAAATTGTCGATAAGCACGCCTTCTTCCTCAGCGACACGGCTGTGCGGCGGCATCGAGCCTGGAGTCAGCCCGCCGATATCGGCGTGGTGGCCACGACTGCCAACATAAAACAGAATGTCCGCGCCCGCTGCATCAAAT
>PVBE011999831.1_pt1 | contig 11407 bp, 10 predicted proteins | sample 1631181 | NCBI WGS metagenome assembly PVBE01 (sample SAMN08397723, study PRJNA350692) | Marine metagenome, whole genome shotgun sequencing project. | isolation source: water | place: Pacific Ocean | collected 2012-04 | reverse complement strand
TCCGCTTGGCGATCCGCTTGGCGCGGTCCTCGGGCGTCAGCGCCTCCCTCGGCTGCGTGCCCATTCAGAAGTACCGCGATCTCGAGACCAGCCTCGCAGGCGCACAGGACACGGTCTCCGAGCGCGATGCGCAGATCGTGGATCTCGAAGGCGAGCTGGCGCGCCAGAAGGGCCTGGTCGCCGATCTCGAGGCGCAGATCAGCGGTCTCGAGGCCTCCCTCGCGGGTAAGCGCCAGGCCCTCGAGGCGGCGCAGGCCACGGAAGCCCAGCTCATGGCGTCCCAGGGTCGGCTCGAGGCCGATGTCGAGTCCATGAAGCAAGCCCTGGCCGAGCTCGAGGCTCGGCGCGAGGCGGCCGAGAAACGTCTGGCCGCCTACCGCGACCTGCTCTCCCGCTTCCAGAAGCTCATCGACGCCGGCAAGCTGAAGGTCAAGATCCAGAACGGCCGCATGGTGGTGGAGCTGGCCAGCGACGTGCTCTTCGCATCGGGTTCGGCGGAGCTCTCCCCCGATGGCAAGATCGCGATCGAGGAGGTGTCGGGGGTCCTCGCCACCATCCCCGATCGGACGTTCCAGGTCGAAGGTCACACGGACGACGACCCCATCCACACCGCCCAGTATCCTTCCAACTGGGAGCTGGCCTCGGGGCGTGCGCTCACCGTGGTCAAGACCATGGTGGCCAGTGGCATGCCGGCCCAGCGTATCAGCGCATCGAGCTATGCGCTCTTCCAGCCCGTGGCGTCCAACGAGACCAAGGAAGGCAAGGCTGCCAACCGCCGCATCGAGATCGTGGTCATCCCCGACCTGTCCGCGCTACCCGGCTATGAAGAGCTGCAGCGTGTGGGTGCAGGGCCCAAGCCAGGGGCGAGGCCTGGCGATGGGGCCAGGAAGCCCCCCAAGCGGAAGTAGAGTTCGTTCACCCGGCGACCACTGCGGAGGATCGGGGTCGCGAAGCGATGGGCAGTCGCCGGCCTCGGCCTGGGGTCGCGCGGGCAGCCGAGGCTCCGCTCTTCTGGAGTGGCGAGTGGTGGCGGGCGGCGAGGGGGAGCGGCGCTGGGCGGGGTGGTGCTCGGGGGCGGGGTTCGCCTCGAGCAGCGCCGGACGGGCCCGCAGCTCCCGGTGGTGGCCCGTGAAGAAGCCGGGCTGCTCCATGTCGAGCATGGGCTCCCAGAACAGCAGGTCCCCGGAGGTCTGGGCGGCGGTAGCCACCGCCTGCTCCATTTCGAGGATGTCCCCCAGGCCCATCGGCGACAGGGAGCGTCGAGCCGCGGGATCGTCGGCGGTGATCTCCGCGCTCGTGCCAGCGCATGCCTGGGCTGAACTGCGCGAAAGAACAAGGAGTTGCGAGGAACGTCGGCGTCCGCCTGTTCGCCGTTGTGGAGGCCTGCCAGCTCGGCCTGCACAGGATGGTGGATCCCTGGGATCGATAAATGAATGGTGGCTCAGTTGCTGCCCGGGGAGTAGGGATCCCCTCCACCCGAGCGAGGTCCATCATGCTCCTCAATCCCAGCACGGAAACCTTCGAACACCTCGACGAGCGCTCCCGCGCCATCATGCGGGCGACCATCGACTTCTTCGAGGAGCGGGGCAAGGCGCGGCTCAAGGCCGACGACCACTCGCGCACGTTCTACGACGAGTTCATCGCGTTCCAAGGGCAGCAAGGCATCTTCGCCGACATGCTCACCCCCACGCCCCACGGAGACGGCACCACCCGCTGGGACACCTTTCGCAACTGTGCCTTCAACGAGGTGCTCGCCTTCTACGGGCTCGCCTACTGGTACACCTGGCAGGTGAGCATCCTGGGCTTGGGTCCGTTGTGGATGGGCCAGAGCCAGGTCATGAAGGAGCGCACGGCCCAGGCCCTGCGCCAGGGTGGCGTGTTCGCTTTCGGTTTGTCCGAGCGGGAGCACGGGGCCGACATCTACTCGACCTCCACCCGGCTGCAACCGCACGAGGATGGCAGCTTTCGCGCCCAGGGCAGCAAGTACTACATCGGCAACGCCAACCAGGCGGCCTTCGTCTCCACCTTCGGCAAGACGGGAGAGGGCAAGGACGACTACTGCTTCTTCGCCGTCGACTCCCAGCGCCGCGACTACGAGTGCGTGCAGAACGTCTGCAACTCCCAGAACTACGTGGGCGAGTACCGGCTCGACGACTACCGGGTCGAGCCCGACGAGGTCCTGGCCACGGGCCGTGACGCTTGGGACATGGCGCTGAACACCGTGAACGTGGGCAAGTTCAACCTCGGCTGGGCCAGCATCGGCATCTGCAGTCACGCCTTCTACGAAGCCATCGCCCACGCCAACCACCGCCACCTGTTCGGGTCGGCGGTCACCGACTTCCCCCACATCCAGCAGCTGTTCGTAGACGCCTGGGCGCGCTTGGTGGCCATGCGCCTGTTCGCCCTGCGGGCCAGCGACTACATGCGCGCCGCCTCGCCCGACGACCGCCGCTACCTGCTGTACAACCCCATGGTCAAGATGAAGGTGACCACCCAAGGCGAGGAGGTCATCAACCTGCTCTGGGACGTCATCGCGGCCCGCGGCTTCGAAAAGGACGTGTACTTCGAGATGGCAGCGCGGGACATCCGGGCCTTGCCCAAGCTCGAAGGCACCGTCCACGTCAACATGGCGCTGATCATCAAGTTCATGAAGAACTACTTCTTCTCGCCGGGTGAGTTCCCCGAGATCCCTCGGATGACAGACCCTACAGACGACGACTTCCTCTGGCGACAGGGCCCGACCAAGGGTCTGAGCAAGATCCGCTTCCACGACTACCGCCCGGTCTACAAGGCTGTCGACCTTCCAAACGTCCGCGTGTTCCGCAAGCAGATCCTGACCCTCAAGGGCCTGCTGGTCTCGGCGCGTCCGTCCAAGGAGCAGACCAAGGACTTCGACTTCCTGCTCATCCTGGGCGAGCTGTTCACATTGGTGGTCTACGGCCAGCTCGTCCTGGAAAATGCCCGCCTGATGGCCGTGGACGACGACGTCATCGACCAGATCTTCGACACCATCGTGCGGGACTTCTCCAAGTTCGCACTGCAGCTGTTCTCGAAGCCCAGCGCCACCCTCGCCCAGCGCGTGCTCGCCAAGCGGATGATCTATCGTCCCTCGGTGAACAACGACCGCCGCGACCGCGTGTGGCAGCGGGTGCTGGCGATGGACGGCGCCTACACCATGAACCCCTGATCGGCGGACACCGATCTCCCCACAGGTTAGCTGGTGGCCGCTGCCCCCTTAGCTCATCTGGATAGAGCGTTTGATTCCTAATCAAAAGGTAGCAGGTTCGAGTCCTGCAGGGGGCGCCACGAAAACAACCCGCCGAGAGGCGGGTTTTTTCGCGGTGGCCAGAACCAGCCGCTGCGAGGCGGGGTAGCTCCACTCAGGGTCTCGGAGTCTCGGGGTCTCGGGGTCTCCGGAACGCGGGTCTCGGGAACGCGGAGTCTCGGGGTCTCGGGACCCCGCGGAACACGCTGAAGCTCGGTGCCGGCGCGGGCCACCTGGGCCACGAGCTGGCTCGAGGCCGCTCCCGCAAGGGCCACGCCCGCATCACCACCCTACGGTCCCTCGACGAGGGCCCGGGCTTTCGCCGCATCGGGCCACGCCCGCATCAACCAGTACGAGATCGCCAAGGCCTCCGCCGCCGAAGCCTGCGCCGTCCTGGATCTGGTGGACATCCCCGGTGGCACCGACAACCAGCAGAAGCTCGGCCGCGCGCCGTAACGGGTGGGCCATGCTCACCAAGTTGGGGGCGTAGGCCCCCGTGGGGTGGGGTCCTAGCCCACTCGCCACCCCTCCCTCTGGTACCATCCCTCCCGGCACCACCGATTGGACCCTCCCAGCCCTGCCCCCAGCGGCGGTCAAAATGGACAATACGGTCCAAAAACGCCTCGATTCCATACCTTCGCCCGTCGAGGAACCCAGCCCCGAGCCCCCCGACCCCGAGCCCCGCCAACCCCACAATACTCGCCGGCGAGGCCGCTACGGACGAGGGCCTCGAAAGAGGCGCTAGGCTGAGTGCACTCGAGTGCACTCGAACAACGAGCCCGGCCAGAAAGGTCGAAAAACACAAAAACAAAGCACCAATAGAACGAGCGCACTGCCTTCCTTCGAAGCCCTCCCACGCGAGCACTCCAACCAGCCCAATCGCCGAGACCACCGTCCGGCATCTCCGCGTCGACCGGCTCGACCTCGAAGACACCTCCTTCATGTTCCGAGCCAACTTGCGCACCACCACGCTCCAGGAGAGCATCGCCACGGAGGGCCAGCAGCTCCCCATCGTGGTCCGCGGTGCGAAGGAGGGCCTGGATGCAGGCAAACTCGGTCCCGCTCGGCCAGGAGGATCTCCACGGTCGCCTCCGCCTCGGTGGCGATGTCGAGGTACAGCTCGCCGATGGCGGTCCAGTCGAGGGGGGCGCTCGTATCCACGAGGCCTCCAGCGGGAGCCTCGACACGGACTCCCGCATCAGTGGCGGTGACGATGGCGCCGTTGTGGGCGGTCCAGGTCGCGGGGATGGGCTCAGGCGCGGCGATGGCGGGCTGGGCCAGGAGAGCGACGAGGGCGAGGAAGGTAGCCATGGGAGCTGGTATCCCGCGAGATGCGGGCCCGGTGACCGTGACAGTTTGCGCTTTCCCCAGGTAGTGTCGGGTGAGCGACGTCACGCCCCGGGAGGCCCAGCGCCATGAAGAGCACGCTCCGATGCCTGGCCCTGATCGGCACCACGCTCGCGGCGCAGTGGTTGCTCTGCGCACTGGCAGCTTCGAGCTCCGACTGGATTCGAAGTGCCCTGAACGTCTGCCTGGCGGCAGCGCTGGCCGTCGCGACGGGTCTGATCTTCCGCGCGCTGCGGACCTCCCGGCTCGACTACGCGATCATGCTACTCGGACTGGGGTTGCCGTGGCTCGGATTGCTGTCCCTCGCGCTGGTCTACGGCCCCGGAGCCTGGCTCGTGGGGGCCCCAGCCCTTTCGTTCCTCTGCCTCATGTCGTTCAGGGCGCTCCGTGCTCCGGGGTCCAGACCGCGCTGGACCACGGCGGTGGTGGCCGTGTTCGTCTTGGTGGCGGGGCTGATCTCGATCCCCGGGGCCTCCGGACCCGGCTGGGTCAGGGCGCTCGCCCATGCCCAGGACCAGGCAGCGCGCAACGGCTGCACCGAGCGCGACGTCGCGGTGCTCCAGGGCATCCTCGAGGAGTCGCCCGTGGACCTCCGGAGCCGGCTGGGCCCGAGGTCCTGTGGGGGAGAACTCCCGGAGGAGGAGCAACCCGCTCCGTACATCTGGGAGGGGTACACGTTCGGCGAGATCCTCACGGACCTCGCAAGGCACGCGATGGTCCACTGAAGCAGTGCGACACGACCGACCTGGACCGCTGCTGGCCGGTGCGCTGTCGTCGCCTGGAACCACGACGGCCAGGCCCTCTCTGGTGGACTCCTCGAACCCCGTGAGCGTTCGCAGCGCCCACCCCCGTGGGTCTCGCGTTCCAGTTCCTTCGCCCGCTTGGCCGTACGTCCCCAGCCACGGCACCGGCCGCCACGGCGTGCGCTTCGTGCGCAGCTGGGACCGCTAGCGCTCCTCCACCATCTCCCAGTACCCTCTCTCCTTCAGCTCGCGCTCGAGCTTGGGATGGGGTGGGGGATGCGCAGGGCCGCCTTGGTCTCCGCGTGCTTCCAAAAAGACCTGCAGTCTTGCTTCCAGTTCGGCAGCGATGGTGGGCTGTTCCTCGGTGACGTCGCGCTGTTCAGCGGGATCGGCTTCCAGGTCGTACAGCCGTGCAAGCGGACCGGCGGGCCCGGGCTCGATGGTCAGCTTGTACCGCTGGGTGCGCAAGGCCCCGGTGCTGGTGGTGGCGTAGCTGAACACGTCGCGCGGCTCGTACACACCCTCGGCCAGCCCCAGCAGCGGGAGCAACGACGCGCCGTCGCTGCCGTGAGGTGGTTCGATCCCGGCTCGGGCGAGGATGGTGGGGGCGACATCGATCGTCTGCACCACCGGATCCAAGACGAGGGGAGCCTCGAGGGCAGGGTCCGAGATCAGCAGGGGAACGTGCAGCACGGTGTCGTACTGCAGCTCGGCGTGGCCCAACTCGCCGTGCTCGAACAGCTCGTTGCCGTGATTCGAGGTGACGACGACCACGGTGCGCTCCCTCAGGCCGGTCCGTTCGAGATCGTCGAGGATGGACCGAACGACACGGTCGTAGCTGTCGAGGGCGGCGCGGTAGCAAGCCACGGTGTGAGCTCGGGCGAGGTCCTCTCCCTTGGTGTCGCGGGTGCGCTTGTGGACCTGGTTGAGGCTGACGCAGGCCGGGGTGGGTCTTCCCAGGGCGTGGCGCTGGACGATGTCCGGCTTGGGAGGGGGGGAGGGGCGGTGTAGGTCCATGTCGTGGACGAGGAGGAAGAAGGGCTCCTCGGGGAGAGCACGCAGGTATTCCGACACGGGCAGTTCATCGCCTCGCGGACCGCTGTCCAGGAGATGCTCGAAGCCCTCCGAGAGGGCGGGGATGTGTGCGGAGACGGTGTCACCCCAGGCAACGGCACCGTGGTAGCCGTGGGCTGCGAGGATCGACGGGAGCGTCTGGTCCAGGCTGTCCAACCGGGTCATGCGCGGATTCGAGGTCCTGAATGCCATCGGATACCGGCCCGTGAGGAGGCTCGACAGGGCGGGCAGGGTCCAGCTGCCTTGGCTGAACATGTTGTCGAAGGTGGCGCTCTGCGCCGCGAGAGTGCTCAGGGCCGGCGCCAGGGGCGAGCCTTCGTGTTGGGCGTGGAGCAGGTCGGCGCGCATCGAGTCGATGTCGATGAGGACGAAGTTCGGGCGGTCGAGGGTGGTGCGAGCCGATGGCGGGGTTGGATTGGAGCCTTGGCAGGCCGCCGCGAGCAGCAGGAGGATGGCTGCGGTTCGGACCGGGCGGTTTGTCGAGATCGGAGCTCCCTTGCTCGGAACCGGGACGCAGAGTGTACTCCGTTGGAGCATGGTGGCACGAGCCAGGGGGCGGGCCGCCCCGCGGCGCTCGTCGAGCGTGTGGGCGTAAAGCCACGCCCCAGGGCGATTTTCGCCACTCAGATTGCGCGTGGGATAGCTTGAAGGGCCGCATCGCTCTCGGACCGGATGTCCCGATGAATGGCCCCTCGCCCCGCCCCGGCCTCCTGCAGCGTGAGAGCACGGCCTTCGTGGTGATCCTGGCGACGACGGCGGTGGCCTGCTGGCCTTGGTGCGTGCCCGGGCGCGTGGTGTTCGGGCAGCGGGACACGGCGTTTACGGTGCTGGCGAGTCATCACCTGCAGCAGGCCCTGATGGGGCTCCGCGCCTGGCAACGGGGACCCTTGGGCTGGCCTACGCCCCTGTCGGTCACCCAGGCAGACTTCACCGCGGGACAGGCCGTACTGGCCATGCCGCTGGATTGGATGGGCATCGAGTCCTTCGCCGCAATGGCCGTCGTGTCCTTCTTGGGGGTCTTTCTCACCGCATGGTGCTGCCATCGGTTGGTGCGGGCGCTCTTGGGTCCAGGCCCTCACTGTTGGGTGGCGGCCATCGCGGCGGGCTGCCATCCGCTACACCTACTCCACGCGCAGCACGCCAACCTGCTCCACCACGAGTGGATGGTACTGGGGGCGCTGTTGCTCGGGGCGGGGCTGGCCATGCGGCGCGCGGGGCTGGCCTTTGGCGGCGGCGTGGTGCTCCTGCTGGCACCGTGGTTCGGTCTGTACATGGGCCTGCATGCGGCCTTGGTCGCCCTGACGGTGCTGGGTGGAGCAGCCATCGCGCGCCTGGGGGATCGCCGCTGCTGGCTGGCTGCGCTGGCGGGTCTTTCGCTCGGGACGCTGGCCTTTCTTCCTGTTCTTTCCGTCTACGCCCGTGCGGGCTTCCTGTTCGAGGTCTGGACCGATCCGTCGGAGCTGGCGGCGTGGTCGTGGGATCCGGCCGCCACCCTCGCCCCGGTAGCTCGGTCGTCGCTCCACGCAGCTCTCTTTTCCCTGGAGGGCGCCACGACCGGCTGGACCGTCAACAACCCAGCCAACCCCGGCTACACCGCGTTTGGGCTCGCCTTGGTGGGGTTGTCGAGCCTGCGCAGTCTCCCCGGCCGCCGCTGGGCCTGGGGTGTCGGGCTTGCGGTGGTGGTCGCAGCGGCGCTGCTGGCGCTGGGGCCGGTGCTGGTTTGGAAAGGGCAGGCCACCGCGTTGCCGGGACCCTGCCGCCTGGTGGACTGGATCCCGGGTTTCTATGGGCTGCGCGATCCCGTGCGTTGGCTGGGTGTGAGCTTCACCGCCCTGGGGCTCTTCGCCGGTGCCGGGGCATGGGTGCTGGCCAGGTTCGCCCGGCGTTGGGGGCGGCTGCCTCCCGTGCTGCTCTGTGGTGGCTTGCTGGTCTTGCTTCTAGCGGAGCGCGCCTCGCCCAAGACGGGGGCCGATGGGCAGCTTCGCCTCCACCCGGTGTATGGAGAGCTCGGTTTGCTGGAGGGGGAAGGGCCGTTGTGGGACAGCGTCCTGGCTTCCTGGCCGGGGCCGCGGAGCTGTCGCTGCACCGCCACCCAGGCGTACCGGGCTGCCCTGGAACACGACCGGCCACTGGTCGGGGGCATCACCGCCCGCAAGACCGGCGCGCTGGATCTGTTGGAGCGCCAGCTGCGGGACTTTCCGTCTGACGACTCCGTGGAGCTTCTGCGCATCCTCGGCACCCGGGCCGTCCTGGACCACGGTGGCCGGGCCGGTGGGGCGAGCGAGCACCTGAGCTGTAGACCGGTGCGGGGTCACGACCTCTGTGTGCTCGAACCTCGGGCGCCACTGCCTGCTCCCAGCGCGGTTGGCACCGTCGGGGAGGGGCCCGTTGTTGGCTTGCGGTGGCCCGAGCGGCGGGTCACCACCCTCGAGGTCCGCTGTGGTGACCGGGTGACCCGCAGCTCCGCCATGACCTGGCGCGTTGCGACGGCCCTGCGCATCGGCACGGCGGGCAACACGGTAGACTTCTTCTTCGAGCGGCCATGCGATGACGCCCTCGAGGCCACGCCCACGGGGTGGGTGCCCCTGTACGCGGCCGACGACGCCAGCCCTTGGCCCGACAGCTGGGAGCACGTTTCGCAGTAGACTCCCGGAGAGCCGAGCCCAATCTCCATGGGAGTCCCATGCCCCCCATCTTCCTCGTCTGGATCCTCATCCCCTTGCTCGTCGGGCTGTCCCAGCCCGTGCTGTGGCAGATGAACCTCCGCGTGGCTCAGACCACGGGGTACATGGAGGCCGCCGTGCTGCTGCACGTGGTGGGGGCCGCGGCCGGGTTCGGCTTCGTCTTCGCCGGCATGCGCGGCGATGGAGGGCTGGTGGGCATGCAGCAGGTACCCTGGTGGGCCTGGACGGCGGGCGTCATCGGCGTGGCCGGCATGGCGGCCATGAATCGGGCCCTCCCGGAGCTGGGGGTCGCGACGCTGTTGGCGTTGACGGTGGCCGCGCAGTTCATCGCCGCGCTGGTGTTCGAGCACTACGGGCTGATGGGCGCCAAGGTCCACGCCGCGACCCTGACCCGCTGGTTCGGGGCCGCGCTCCTGGTGGGCGGGGCCTGGCTGGTGTCCAGGTAGCGCCGGGGTCCGGAGGTTATCTGCCTGACGGAGTCCCCCAGGAGGACGAGCCATCCCCAAGACACCCGGCCATCGAAGCGCCCCTCCCTCCGGCCTGCGGGTCGCCAGGGAAGCCCTGCTGGTGTGCGCGGCTTGGTGCCTGCTGGCCCTGGCACGCATGCCCGATCTGGCCATGTCGCCAGCACGCCGGCTGTGGGGTGACGTGCAGACCGACGTGCTCACCGTGCCCTGGACCCTGTGGCACGTGGCCTGGCAGCTGGTGTACGAGCGCAGCCTCGCAGGCCATACGGCCTTGGTGGGATGGCCCGACGGGGGGACCTTCTGGCCGGCCTCTCCCCCCGAGAGCGCCCTGCTCACACCGGTGACGCTGCTCGGGGGTGCCGTCCTGGCTGCCAACCTGCTGCAGCTGCTCCACGTGGGGCTCGCCGGTGGCTGCACCTACGCGCTGCTCCGGCGGATCTCGGGCAGCTGGCCGGCGGCTCTGGCGGTCAGTCCGGTCCTCGCGCTGTCTCCCGTGCTCCTCTGCTCCGCCCACAACGGCAACCCCGAAGCCGCCCAGATCTACTGGTTGCCCCTTGCCGGGCTGGCGGCCTGGGAAGCCATGGGCCACCAACGTGCGCGCTTCGTGCCCTTGGCGGGGCTCTCGCTGGCCTTGGCGATGATCTCCAACATCTACGTGGGGCTCGCGACCGGCGTGGCGGTGCTCGGCATGATGGCGCTCGCCGGGACGCGATCTTGGTCCAGGGCTGGCGGGATCCTCGGCGTCGGCGCCCTGCTGTCTGCGCCTGTGTTGGGCTGGGCGGCGTGGATCAGCATGGGCCAGGGCTCCATCCTCCAGCGCAGCGCGGATGTCGTCGCGCGTCAGCGTCTGCTCGAGGGTCAGGCCAGCCTGCTCGACCTGGTCGTGCCGGGCCCCTCTCTCGCTCTCGGCCCAGACCTGGCTCCGACCGCCTTTCTGGTGGGCGCGTCCGCCGGGATCGTGGCCAGCGTACTGGCGCTGGTGGCGCTGGTGGCTCGGGGTCCCTCGGCCCTTTCACTCCGCGCGCGGGTGGTCGGGCTGACCTTGGTGCTCGTGGGCGCCTTGATGGCCCTCGGGCCTTGGCTGAAGATCGGGCCGGGCGCTGAGGGGACGGGCATCCCGCTTCCCTGGCTGCTGCTCGACTGGGCACCCCCCTTCTCCCACCTCATCGAGCTGTGGCGCTTCGCCATGGTCATCCACCTGGGCGTCGCCCTGCTCCTTGGACTCTGGCTCGCGGGTCGGACGCGGTGGTTGGCCCTCGGTGTGGGGTTCGCCCTGGTCCTCGAGGCGGCGGTGATCAATCCGGGCCCGAGGGCCTGGAGCACGAGTGCTACGGCGTGCCCCGACATGGTCTCGCTGTTCGAGGGGCTCGATTGGGGGGCGGTCATGCATCTGCCCGCGCGTCAAGGCTACTGGCCGCTGTACTTCCAGACCCAGCACCAGCGCCCGGTGGGCTCGAGCACGGAGCAGCCCCTCGACATGGCTCTCTTCAGTAGGCTGGCGGCGCCGAGTTGGTCTCTGTCCACCCTACAGTCCCATGGCCGAGAGCAAGGCTTCCGCTGGCTGGTCGTCCACGTCCGTTCCGACATGGAGGCCCTGCAGGACGTGCAGGCCATCGCCTCGGACCTCGAGCGGGCGGGTCTGGTCACGCGCCGGCTCGACGAGCTGCTGTTGGTCGACCTGCAGGCTCACGGCTCTTGGCCACGCAGCGAGTACCACACCCTGGCCCGCCCCGACATGGCGGCCGGTGGCCAGCCCGGGGAGCTGCGCCTCGACACGGGACGCACCCTGAAGCTCTACCAAGACCCGTCGCCCTGACGAAAGCGGGT
>PVBE011955046.1_pt1 | contig 11409 bp, 9 predicted proteins | sample 1631181 | NCBI WGS metagenome assembly PVBE01 (sample SAMN08397723, study PRJNA350692) | Marine metagenome, whole genome shotgun sequencing project. | isolation source: water | place: Pacific Ocean | collected 2012-04 | reverse complement strand
CTAGCCTCCTAGCAAGATGTGCGATTTCTGAAGCATACCAAGCATTGATTTTTGTAAGTTTTTCTTGAGCATCTGTGTCAGAGTTTGGTTTGTGCGACAGAGTATGTTGTCGTTCCTGAATACCAAGCCAGGTCATGCTTGCCTGCCCAACCGAATTTGTGAATTGAAGGGTCGCTACTCTCGTAAAGTCAGCTTGAAACGCGGATACAAGTAGTTCAGTCTGCATTCGACTTATTTTTGGCATCTGTTCATTTTGCTCAATGATTCCTTCTTCGAGGGTGGGTGTTGGGTGAGCATCTTCTGCTTCGCTTTCCCTCAATTCACGTTCAAATTGTCGGACCATGTCCGTATGTTCTTCAAGAAGTTGACGGTCCTCGTAAGGTAGATGGCTTGCAAGTTTGGAAAGATCACCACGGACCTCATCAAGAATGCTTTTCAAGCTTTCTCGGTCCTTGGTCTTGCCATAAAGTTTTTTGAACATCTGGTATGGATCGTCAATTGGTGCGAGTGGCTTATTTGGTCCCGCATAGACCATTCGCGTCCATGTGTCAGCCTTGTTGGGAACGAGCACACCAAACTCGAGTGAACGAAACCGTGTTGTCGTTGTGTTGTCTTTTTGCAGGTGTTCGGCAATTTCCTGGTCAATAGACTTCCCACTTGCCCAGCCGGCAGGAGTATGGCTACCTCCTTGGATGTTACCCGGAAAGAGTTCGATACCAGTCAGCAGGCACCCGATGCCCCGCATGTGTCCGTCCCCATCGCCACGGATTTGATTATCAACACCTTTTACGAGAAGTAGTTGATCTTTGAGGAATTCAAATGGGGTGAGAATAGAGGGGAGGGCATTGTGTTGGGTAATAGGTAAATCGGTACTAAACGAACCTTGACTAATCGGCCAGAAATTCTCTTTTACGACGCCATCTGGAGTAAACACTATCACCAGCCTTCGCTTTGTTTCTTGCGCACCATTAGCGTCTGCTGCCACACTTGAAAGATTGCTGAGGAAAGGCAGTGCAGTTGGCGATATACCAAGGCTCTTTAGAATGTCACGTCGAGTTAACATAGGTTCAATTTCGAGGGGGGCGATTCCAGGTGTTGTATTATTTGAAGAGGGAGTAGCAGGCCCAACTTGTGCGCTGTGGTCGAATCTGTTCAGGCGTTATGAATACAACATCACCATACCCACTTCTTGTCTACTTGGCTAATTATTCGAGGTGGTTTTAGAAGGCTTCGTCATGACGAGTGCAATTTCAACAATTAATTTACGGATAGAGTAGTTTTCTGACACAAAGCGATCTGTGAGTTGTCCAAGTACGTTGCTGTCCCAAGCCTCTAGAGGCTGTTTGACGAGTGCATGGAAAAGACTTTGGACAAAGGTCTCAGTAGCATCTCTATTTTTGGCCAAAAAGTGGCCTAGTTCACGTCCACCATAAAAACGGGCCTCCTTCCCGATTCGTGGTTGGTAGGTTCCCTCTGCGTTAATTGGCATGTTTTGGCCATTGCCATCTTCTGTTGTACGAAGTCGACCGATCGCGTCGTATTCCTCTAATGCAAATCCGAGTGGATTGATCATTGCATGGCATGTCTGGCAGGCGGATGCTTTGGTCTGCAGCGAGACCCTCTCTCTCGTTGTTAAGTCAGGATGAATGTGAGCCGAAAGTGGGGCGATAGCATTTACGGGAGGTTTGAGAACATTGCCAAGAATGCTGCGGGCAAGGAAGACACCTCGATGTATCGGTGATGTGCTGTCTGCGTAGGACAGCATGCTCATCATGTAAGGATGTGTGACTATCCCAGCTCGTTGTCCGTCGTCTATTCTCAAAGGCCGAAAGGTTGCTGATTTTTTCAAAGGAATATCGAAAAGTGGAGCAATAGATCCATTGAGGAAAACCGTCTCATCAGTAAAGAATTTACGATAGTCAGAATCTGTTCCCCACACAACATCATCAAGGAATAGGAGCAGGCTTGTTCGCATCGCTGCAGCTACGTCCTCTGAAAACTCTGGGAACCGTGAAGGATCTTTCACCACTTCACGCCCGTCTTCAATATGCAACCAATCGATTAGGAATTGCAAAACCTTTGCTTTTGCTCGACTATCATCCAGCATGCGATCAGCCTGCTGACGAATCTGGCTGTCGGTGACAAGTTGACCATTTTGAGCAGCAGTCAAAAGCTTTTGGTCAGGGATCGAATCCCAAAGGCCAAATGACAATCTATTAGCAATAACAAAAGGAGAAAGAGTTTGTGTCGTTTTTGTTTCCACTTCGTGATATAGGAATAAAGGTGAAGTGAGTGTTCGTAGTAATGATTTCCTGAGTGCTGTATCGAGGTCCGGAGCGTCCGAAAATGATTCCAAGATAATCTGTTTCCGAATTGTTTCTGGAAGCGGCTTGCGGAAAGCTTTCTCAGCAAATTTGACAGCAAAGTTTTCAAGTTTTTTCTTACGATCGGATGCATCTCGTCGCACGTTTGCAAGTTCATCGATATGTGTAAGGCAGTAGTCTGCTGTATCTAGAGCGGCAGTGGTTGTGGCCGTGAACCACTCCTGTGATATTAAACTTCCGCGTTCATATCCAAACGATGCGTCGTCCGGCGGGAAATGAGTCGGAAGGACATAGGTTGTAGGACTTGTTTTCGGAGACAGCCATCGTTCTGGAATTATTTCAGGCACGCCATGAGGAGGTTTCCAAAGTAATTCGATGAATGCATGAGTGTTTGGGCTATCTTGGCCCGGCTTTGCTGCTCCCTGACTGCCTTTTGAAAACTCAACACGTAATGGAACCGGGCGGCTTCCAAGTAATGTAATGCTTGCTCGATACTGTTGTTCACTTCCAGACTTCACTGACGCATCAATCAACGGTTCAGTCGACTCGGTTTCGTTTACATAGACTCGAACGGCCTGGTCGGTGTGCACTATGAAGTCGTAGCGTCCTGTTTCGGGAGGAAGCACAGATCCGTCCCAGCGGATAGAGAATTGTTCAGGCTGCATTTTGTTTGGTGACGGACTCGCTTCTCCAAAAGAAAATTCAATCTTTGGATCAAGTCGTTCTAGAACACGTGAACGTTTACTAAATTTTCTTGAGTCAAAGTATTCTGCACGAAGGCCTCTTTGTTGATCTATTTTTGGGTATGGGCTCCGGAAACTTCCGACGATGTCAGCCAGAGACTCCTGCATCTGTCGTACTGTCAGCCGAGATAGTTCCAGTCGAGATTTCTTGTTTTTCTCCTGTGCAATAAGTGAATAAAAAGATGGATGAATTGTTTCAGCGATAGCCTTTGCAGATTCGCCAGTCACCTGTGACGGGTTATCCTCAGGCATTGCCTGGTCTATGTAATGAGCAAGCTGATTGACCGAGAGATTTCCTAGGAGAGGGTCAGGGTAGGATTTGCTGCCCTTGCCATTATCTCCATGGCAGCGACTACAGTGCTCTCGATACAAGAGGATTCCGTCTTGTTCTTGAGCACATGCGTTTGCCGTTGCCACAGCGCAAAGTAAGAAGAGAGACAGGCAGAGCATTTTCGTTTGTGTCGTTATGTCAGCCATACAAACCAAAGGAATTTGATCTACAAGGAACATGCACATCAAAAGCAGAGTCAAAGAAGGCAATTCTGTTTAGCTAGATCCTAGTTTGCAGTAGCTATGCGCTTTCAAATATTCGATAGCCTGAATCCTCAAAACAAAACGTGATCTTATGAAAACTAGTCGTCGTATTCCTCAGTTCTGGCAAACACGAGTCGTCCGGCTGACGTTTGGAGCGTGCTTGTGACGCTCACTGTGGCAGACTGCCCAATCATCTCACGGCCGTGTTCAACAACAACCATTGTGCCGTCATCAAGAAATCCAACACCCTGACTTGGTTCTTCACCCTGCTTTACAATTTTCACGTCCATCATATCGCCAGGAACGTATGACGGCCTTAAGGCAACAGCAATGTCATTTACATTCAACGCGGGTACGCCACGGACACCAGCGATTTTCATGAGAGTCGGTTCGTTTGTAATAACTCGTCCTCCAAGATTGCGTGCCAACTCAACTATTTCAGATTCAGTAGATGCACCCTCAGGAAGTGACCCTGAGTGACCAAGGATCTCAACATCAATAGTTGGCGTATTACGTAATCTTGCAAGGACATCGAGTCCTCGCCTTCCTCGCATTCGTTTTGGCTTCTCGACAGCATCCGCAGTCTGCTGAAGATCTTCCATGACTGATCCAGGAACAACAAAACGACTCTGAAACAGACCGGTATCAGCAAGCTCAGCGATTCGGCCATCAACAATAGCACTGGCATCTAAAACGTTCGGTCGTAACCCACGAACGTCCTTGGCAAATTCCACATATGGAATAATAAAACGAAAATCATTGCGTGTCTGCATGAGTACGCTTGTCGAAACATAACAAACGAGCATGCCAAGAATAAGAGGCAGCCATGGAAGTATTGGTGAATTTGAAAACGAAGCGAGAAGAGGGCTCAATGCAAGAACTGCCACGTACGTTAAGAAGACACCAATGAGAAGGCCAAAATAGACAGAGGTAATGATGGTCAAGTCTTTCCTTTTTATGAAAGAGTCAATGACAATTACAGCCAGGGGTATGCCAATCATCGCCAGTAAGACAAACCACGGTACCCAGTCAGGTGCGGACTTAATTGAGGGTGATCTAAAGATTAGGACAGCGATACCGAGAGAAACCATGCAAAATAGTGAGCGAAGAATTATGAGTGCCATTGGATATATTTCAAAAATTGGGGTAGGCGAAGAGAGTCAATAATGTTGATGACAGGTGGTATAAAGATATGCCTGCACAACCAAAATATTACCATGCCAGAAAAATTGACGCGCAGCGTTCTGGCTTAAGTCCGACAGAAAGCGATATAGAAGGTGTTTTTTCAGTATTCCCCTATTTTTTGAGGCGATGCGCAGCGTCACGGTTGAAGAAGCGGTCGGTCATGCCTGCGATGTAATCAGCAACACTTCGAAGTACACCAACAGTTTCAGATCGCTGGAAATAGCCCGATGGCAATGCATGCGGTGTTTCACAGTACCAGACAAATAACTCACGCATCTTTTCTTGTGATTGTTGCCGAATCTTCATGACTTGGTCACTTCGGTACACTCGCTGGAATAAGAAATCCTCGAGTTCATCTTTGCCTTGCTGGATGTTTGAGTCATGAATCACAAGCCTATTGTCACCAGTGGATGCCTCTTTGATTTTGTCGATAGAAGCATTTTTCATAGTGCGTAACCGAGAAAAAGTTTCTGTAACAAGCCCTGCTACTTGCAGTTCAATGAGTTCATGGAGCACGGCTCTACGCAGTAAGAGTTGATCAAGTTTTCCATGCTGAGAATCAACATTTTCAGCCGCTTTCGCAACAATTGGAAGCTCCAGTAATTCTTCGAGTCGTACGAAACCTAGTTCAATGGCATCATCTGCATCGTGTGTGTCATAGGCTATTGAATCAGCAGCATCTACGACCTGCGCCTCAAGGAGTGGAGGTGGAGCGGTCGGTAGTTTTGCTCGGACAGATTGCGCATCAAGAACCTCTTGAGAAAGGTTGAGTCCTGGGAAACCAGGATATCGCTGTTCAAGCAATGTCATGATTCGAAGAGCTTGTCGATTGTGGTTGAATCCACCGGCTTCTTGAAGTAATTCATCGAGCGTGTCTTCCCCGGCATGTCCGAGCGGTGGATGCCCGATGTCGTGGGCAAGAGCAAGAGCTTCCACCAGATCTTCATTTAAAGCGAGAGATCGAGCGAGTGTTCGGGCAATACTTGTGACCTCAAGTGTGTGAGTGAGTCTGCTCCGGTGATAATCACCGGGATAATCAGTGAACACCTGTGTTTTATGAGCGAGCCGTCGAAAAGCAGCTGAGTGCACGATGCGGTCACGATCACGCTGGTAGGGGCTTCGGAAGGGATGAGGGCTTTCTTTATGCACACGGCCGGCTGAGTCGGTTGCATGCATAGCATGTGGTGCAAGGATAGCCGCTTCACGAATCTGCCAATCGCAAGGTAGCTGCATGGTGCGGCAATGCTCTGCATCGTCTCCAGTGGTCTGAGTCATAGACAGGCTCTCAATTGGTCCCATAAGTCATCGAGTGCCTGCGGGATCACCCTTACTCCAGCGACACTTGTCATGAAGTTTACATCGCCGGGCCATCTTGGCACGAGATGCCAATGCAGATGTCCTGGTACCCCAGCACCTGCGACCTGACCAAGGTTCAGCCCGATATTGAAGCCTTGCGCCTTGATTGCTTTTGTCAGTCGTTGGCACCATGCAGCTAGTTGCTGTTGGAGGTCGAGTAATACAGGTGCATCAATTTCTTGCAGCGTGGCTTTATGTTGAAGGGGTGCAATCAGGAGATGGCCATTCGTGTAGGGGTAGCGGTTTAGAATCACAAGGCTGTGATTCGTTCGCTCTAAAATGCCAAGATCACGATCATGGTCTTCAGATAATGCCGCTGCGCGGCAGAGAAAACAGCTTTTATCGGCTCCAGGCCGCCACGTATCTGGCTCCGGCAAAGTACCGGTTTCAACATTCCCCTTGATATAAGACAATCTCCATGGAGCCCAAAGAGTGTCGGGATGTTTGGAGTATTCAGGCATAGTTCTTTGCTGAAGAATGAAACATAGTTACTTTTAAACTATGGTACCTGAATCCTACGAAAAGTGTTGTTTGTTCGAGATGCACGCATTTAATTTCCCTAACTCAAATGTAAATCAGGCTACGAGAGAGGAGTAAATTTGTGAGTTTCAAAGTCGACCTAGATATTTTTGCTGGGCCTCTCGATCTTTTGTTGTATCTCGTAAAAAAACATGAGGTCGATGTCACTGAAGTACCGATTGCCAAAGTGACGGAGGAATTTGTTGCTTACCTTGAGGTATTAGAAGAGTTGGCGATTGATCAGGTCGGCGAATTTGTAGAATTAGCCAGCGTCTTGCTTGAAATTAAGGCACGAGCTTTGGTGCCGCGCCCTGAAGAACAGGAAGAGGTAGTCGAACCAATTCGTGAGGACTTGGTTGAGAAATTGCTTGAATACAAACAGTTTCGAGATGCAGCGGTGCTGTTGGAAGACCGCGCTAGGGAATGGGAATCTCGATTCATACGTTCTCATACGGAGGAGTTGCCGCGGAAGGGGCCACCAGCAACTATTCACTTTGCAGATGCGCAAGTATGGGATCTTGTCGGGGCCTTCACTCGTGTTCTAGAACGTCAAGAACGAAGGAAGCCACGGCAAATTATTCAAGACGACACGCCGATTGAAGTGCATATTGAGCGTATTGAGCAAGAACTTAAAAATAAAGGGAAAGTAGCCTTCACGTCGTTTTTCGATGACGATATGCCGAGGATGCGAGTGGTAGGAATCTTTCTTGCCGCATTGGAGCTTGTTCGCCGTGGCACATTAATCACCAGGCAGGAACAACTGTTTGATGAAATTTGGTTGGAGTACCGTTTGCCGACAGAGTCAGCGTCAGAAGGACTTTCATGATTGATAATGCTCCGATTCGATCACTCTTGCATAAGGGGCTTACGGTCGAAGGCTATTCCCGAGCGGCTGTCCAGAGTTACTGGCGAATACCTGAATTAAAGCTTGGCTTTGACCTTGGTGGCCAGCCGTGGGGTTTTATGGCAACGTCTACATGGTTTCTTAGCCATACCCACCTCGACCACATTGCAGCGTTACCGGTGTATGTCGCTCGCCGCCGCATGATGAAAATGGATCCACCTACGATCTATGTGCCTGAGAAGGCTGTTGGGAAAATTGAGCGACTTTTACGCGCATTCTCAGACCTCGATAAAGGGCGGCTCCCTTGTACGCTTCTTCCGGCTCATCCCGGGGAAGAGATCGAACTTTCCCGAGAGCATATTGTCACAGTGTCGAGTACGTGCCATACAATCCCAAGCGTGGGCTACGTTGTTTGGGACCGGCGTCGCAAACTCAAGAATGAATATCAGGATCTTTCAGGAAATCAGATTCGTGATCTGCGGCTTTCGGGTATTGATGTGACTGATGAGGTGCGAACCCCACTAGTCGGATACCTAGGTGATTCCAACCCAGATGGATTAGATCGATGTCCGGCTATGTATAAAGCAATGATTCTAATCACCGAGATGACATTTGTCGCAAAGAGTCACCGCCGTGAGAATATCCACAAATATGGGCATATGCACTTAGAGGACTTTCTCGCTCGTCGAGAGCGTTTTCAGAATGAGGTGATTATTGCGGCCCATTATTCCACCAGATATACAGATGAACGTATCAGAAAAATACTTTCAAAGAGGTTGCCAGATCTACTAGATGGCCGCCTTCAGGTGTGGCTGTGAACAGTCATGTCCGGCATGCCTATGTTCACGTGCCTTTCTGTCGTCATCGTTGCGGTTATTGTGATTTTACGTTAGTAACGGGACGAGATGATCTTTTCGAGAACTATTTCACTGCTTTAGGCATTGAGCTGAAGCGACTCAACAAGCCAATCGAATTGGACACGCTGTATCTCGGAGGTGGCACCCCGACGCATATGGGCCCCGATGGCGTGAAGCGTTTATTCGCAGAGTTTCGTTATGCTCTACAGCCGTCGCCCACCGCCGAGGTTACGATTGAAGCAAACCCGTTAGACGTTTCAGAAAGTATGATCGAGGCTTTTCATGAGTGTGGTATTAATCGGGTTAGCCTAGGCGTTCAGTCACTTAACTCAATGACGCTCAAGACACTTGATCGTGATCATCGAGAGAGTGATGTGCGCCGGGTGATGGATCTCTTGGCGAGATCGGGTTTGACTGTTAGCGTTGATCTCATAATAGCAGTTCCAAAACAGACGCTCGATCTGGTTGCTCGCGATGTTGAGGAGGTTATCTCTCTCTGCGCACATCATATTTCTGTCTACTGTTTAACATGGGAGGTAGGAACTGCTTTTTGGGGGAAGCGTGCACGAGGGACGCTTATTCCAGTTGTCGAAGATCTTGAACGAGATATGTTTGAATTGGTTATAGACCAGTTGGCAGAAGCAGGATATCAGCAGTATGAAGTTTCAAATTTTGCTCAGCCAGCAATGAACTGTCGACATAATGAAGCCTATTGGGACTGTCGTGCATGGGAAGCGTTTGGTCCTGGAGCTGCCCGCTTTGATGGACGAAATAGAACAACAAATCTGAGAAGCGTGAGTGTCTGGATTAAAAAACTTCTCAACCATAAAAGTGTTACTGGAGATGTTGACACGATGACGGCAGAGGGAGCAGCTCGGGAAAGGCTCGTTCTTGGTCTCCGGCGACGATGTGGTGTCGATCGCCCAGCATTTTTTCAGGCAAGTGGTTTTGAGGTCGATGATTTAGCGCAGCAACCAATTCAGGAATGGGTTGCTGCTGGCTTTGCTGAAGATGACGGTCGTCGTGTTCGACTGACTCGCTCGGGCATGCTATTGTCGGATTCGTTGTGGTCGGCCGTGTTGTGAAGGCTAGTCTCTCGCGATGGCAGCAGTTAAGTCGATTAATGCCTTTTTTCCATCAGCAAAGTACATCAACGTGTTGTCTGCGGCGAAAAGTGGATTTGGTATCCCAGCAAATCCAGGTGATAGCGATCGCTTGATAACGATGACTGTTTGCGCCTTATCGACATCGAGTATGGGCATGCCTGCAATCGGGCTGTCGGGATCATTGCGAGCAGCAGGGTTCACGACGTCGTTAGCACCGATAACAATGGCCACATCGGTTTCAGGAAAAGTTGGGTTAATGTCATCCATCTCGCAGAGTTGTTCATACGGGATGTCTGCTTCAGCGAGCAGCACGTTCATGTGTCCCGGCATTCTACCAGCAACCGGGTGAATCGCGTACGCAATAGATGTGCCTCGCTCTTCAAGGACATCAGCGAGTTCTCTGACTGCGTGCTGTGCTTGAGCAACAGCCAAACCGTAGCCTGGCACAATAACGACACGATCTGCTTGCTCAAGTACCATAGCTAACTCTTCAGTATCAGCAGACTTTATTTTACCGGCATAAACTTCGTCAGCATCAATAGTAGTGGTTGTGCCTAGGCCGCCGAACAGAACGCCGACAAGTGAACGATTCATTGCTCGGCACATGATAGCCGTTAAAATGAGTCCACTTGCTCCGACAAGCGATCCAGCAATCACCAGAACTGAATTATCGATAACGAAACCAGCGGCCGCTGCAGCCAGTCCTGAGTAACTGTTGAGGAGGCAGATAACCACTGGCATATCAGCCCCCCCGATTGGAAGTGTGAGCGTGACTCCGAGGGCAGCTGCAACAAGTACAAGAAGAAGGAAAAAGAGCAGTTGGGACGTGCTGAACACTCCCCAAAGAAGGAAAAGAGCCGCTAGTGCGAGTGCCAGACTGATCCATTGTCTATTGGGGTTGTCCCATGGTTTCTTGAACTGCGGCAACTCGTGAAGTTTCCCAAATGCCACGAGACTTCCTGTCAAGGTAACCGAGCCAATAAAGCACGCCAGACCAATAGCAATTGCAAACTGCGTCCACGGCTCGAGTGCCGTGGCTGCGACCGCCTGGCGAGCCTCTTCTCCAAATCTGGCAACTGCTCGAGTGCTAGTTAATTCAGCAGCAGCAACGAGCATTGAAGCAGCTCCACCAAACCCGTTGAGGAGAGCAACCATCTGTGGCATTCCGGTCATTGGCCAGCGAATCGCCATTGTCGCGCCAATGCCACCACCAATAGCAGCAAAGAGAATCAGCAAAAGGAGTGGCCAAATGCCATAAGCGGTAATGCTCATGGTGACCGGTTGTTCGAAGCAAGCAGCTATGATCGCGATAGCCATACCTGCAGCACCAAGAAGATTGCCGCGAACAGCAGTCCGCGGCCCACTCATTTGTTTAAAAGCAACAATGAACAGCATTGAAGCGGTGAGGTAGGCGAGATTGATCCATGCCTGGCTCGACATAAGAAATCCTTTTTTAGATAACAGAAAGAGTGGAAGCTATAACCAGTTGGGCTACTTCTTTTTCGGGTTAAACATTTCAAGCATTCTGTGCGTTACGACAAAGCCTCCGGCTACATTGATCATTGCCAGCAAGACTGCCAGAAGCCCGAATAAGGTTCCAAATCCTGTTGTGAGGCTGCCGGCGACAACCAAGGCACCAACAACCGTGACACCAGAAATTGCATTTGACCCACTCGTTAAAGGAGTGTGAAGACGTTGTGGAACTTTTGTAATGACTTCGAAGCCAACCCACATCGCTAGCAAAAAAACTGTAAGGAGCCGAATGAATCGAGAGGCCGGATCTTCACCAGGAGTTGGTGTAGTTGCCAGAAGCGGTAGTACGTTGGCAAGTAGAACAATATTCATTATGTGATCTCGTGACTGTACAAGAAGAGGGTTTAAATTTGTTAATTAGGAAGATGAAGCGTTTAAGTCAATCTGGGGGGCGTGAAGATACCAGTG
>PVBE012860583.1_pt1 | contig 11410 bp, 10 predicted proteins | sample 1631181 | NCBI WGS metagenome assembly PVBE01 (sample SAMN08397723, study PRJNA350692) | Marine metagenome, whole genome shotgun sequencing project. | isolation source: water | place: Pacific Ocean | collected 2012-04 | reverse complement strand
TCATCAATTTCTGCCTCATCTTCGTTCCCTTCGGTCACTACGATGAGCCAGAAATCCTCCCTTACGCAAACCCCTCAATGTGTCCCAAGGGCGCTGACGTCAGACACGAAGCACAAAAGGACTGCACTGTTCGCCGGTCAGCAGATTGTTGCCGGCGTTGGGGATCAAGAGCGGAATCTTGGCCTGATTGACAAATTGAGCCATGGCGCCGGCGACGTGGCTGGCCACCGGGCCGACCAACAGGTCCACCTTGGCCTGGTGGACCAGCTTTTTGGCCTTGGCCAAGCCGACATTCGGTTTGACCTCGGAGTCTTCCTTGATGAGCACGATCTCGCGCCCGGCGACCTTACCGCCCAATTCGTCGAAGGCAAGGCGCATGGCATCGGTGATGTCATTGCCGATGGTGGCATAGACGCTCGAATAGGGCAGCACGACGCCGATCTTGATCGGCTCGGCGGCCCCGGCAGTGCCAAGGGTCAGTAGGCCGGCCGTAGCGGCCAAGGCGATTGCGCGCGAGAATTTCATCTTTCTCACTCCTGAGTTCAGTGGTGGTTCAAGTCCGTCTTGTGCACGGTTTCGATCTTGTGGCGAACCGTAGGCCAGGGGACAGCGAAATGTCAATTTCACGCTCGTCGTGGATGGCGCTCTATCTTGTGCAAGATGACCATCAATGCATTAATGCCGTGGCCTTTTTCACCATGCTTCCCTTGGCATTGGAGAGACCCTGGTCCATGCCCACATCCAACACCCCAAAAGCTGGCCGTCACTTCTTACAGATCCCCGGGCCGACCAACGTACCTGGGCGTATCTTGCGGGCCATTGAGCAGCCAACCATCGACCACCGGGGGCCCGCGTTCGCACACCTTGGCCGCGAAGTTTTGGACGGCGTCAAGCAAGTCTTCCAGACCTCGCGACCGGTGATCGTCTATCCGTCTTCGGGCACCGGCGCCTGGGAGGCCGCCCTGGTCAATACCCTGTCGCCAGGCGACCGGGTCCTCATGTATGAGACCGGCCACTTCGCGACCTTGTGGCACGCCATGGCCGAGCGCCTTGGCCTCGAGGTTGAATTCGTTCCCGGCGACTGGCGCCACGGTGTCGATCCGGCGGCGGTCGAAGCACACCTCGCCGATGATCGGCAAGGGGCCGTGAAGGCGCTTTGCGTGATCCACAACGAAACATCCACCGGCGTCACCTCTCCCATAGCCGAAATCCGCCATGCCATCGACCGCGCCGGTCATGGGGCGCTCTTTATGGTCGATACCATCTCATCGCTCGCCTCCATCGACTATCGCCACGAGGAATGGGGCGTGGACGTCACCGTCGGAGGATCACAAAAAGGCCTGATGCTGCCGCCTGGCCTTGGCTTCAATGCCGTCAGCGACAAGGCACTCAGCGCCGCCAAGACGGCGCGCCTGACGCGCTCGTACTGGGACTGGGAACCCATGGTGGCCAGCAACGAGAGCGGCTACTTCCCCTTCACCCCGGCGACCAACCTGCTGTTCGGCTTGCGCGAGGCCGTCCACATGCTGCTCGAAGAAGGGTTGGACGCTGTCTTCGACCGCCATGCCCGGTTGGCTGAGGCGACGCGGTGCGCCGTCGCCGCCTGGGACCTGGAGATGGTGGCCGCCAATCCAGCCCAGCGCAGCAACGCGTTGACCGCCGTCTTTCTGCCCAACGGACACGACGCCGATGCCTTCCGTAAGGTGGTGTTGGAGCGTTTTGACATGTCGCTGGGCAACGGCTTGGGCAGGCTTCAGGGTAAGGCCTTCCGCATTGGGCACCTGGGCGACTACAACGAACTCATGCTGGCCGGCACTCTGGCCGGGGTCGAGATGGGCCTTGGCCTGGCCGGCGTGCCGTACAACAAGGGCGGCCTCACCGCCGCGCTCGAATATCTGGTGGCGGAACAGACCTCTTAGTTTAGATCATCGGTGCCCAAACGGCGCTGACGCATGCGTTGCTCGCCGATGTCACACGGCGGTGCCTGACGTCGCAATGCAACTTGGTGCAACAGCGACCGGCGCGGCGGCGCAAGGTCGGTGATCTCAATAATCAGTTTCCTGCGGATTGCGGCGGCGAAGGCGGCGAAGGATTCGGCGACCACGATAAAGGCACTCGACCCGCCGATAACGCAGTCCTGGAAGTAAAGGTCCAAATTGGCCGTCGGCGGCCAGCCCCCGGGGCTCGGTCGGTCGTTGATGATGGGCAGGCCGTTAATCGTGATGCCGGCGGCTATCGCCTGGTCGCGGGCGATGGTCACAAGGCGGCCGTTGTTGTTGGCGCCATCACCCGAGATGTCGATGACGCGGCGCCGTCCCTCGAAGCCATTGTCATCGAACATCGGAAGGGCGAACTCAATGGCACCGCTGATCGAGGTATAGAAGCCAAGGGTCGGAATCGCCTCGGTTATTTTTGAGGCAAAGGCCTGGGCGCTGGTCTCGTCATCGATCACGGTCCACCCGACGACGACTTGGCGGGTCTGGACCTCGGCCCACTCCACATAGGTCGCGGCGATGCGCCCCAGGCGGCCACGGCGGATCGCACCCAGGATCCTGTCGTCGGTCAGAGCATTGGCATAACCGTAGCGTTGCAGCGTTGCCTCGTCGGCGTCGATGCCGCGCGAAACATCGACGGCCAGCACCAGCTCCAGATCGACGGGCTCCGCAATGGCCGCCGGCAGTACGGCGAGGGCAAGGATCAGCCCCTGAAGTAAGGTGACGAAGGTTAGTAAGGAGCGCAGTGTCTAGCCCTCCCGGCGATTGGCGGCGGCGTCCTGAACGGAACTTCCCTTTTTAAACCGGGACTCGCTGTAGGTGATATAGGTCGCGGACGCAAAAATGGTGAAGCCGCCAATCCAGGTCCACACCGTCGGCACCTCGGCGAAAAACAAATATCCGATGATCGCCGACCAGATGAGCTTGGTGAAGTCGAACGGCATAACAACGCTCACCTCAGCATCCCGAAGGGCTTGGGCGACAAACAAATTATGGGTGCTGGCCAGGGCGCCAATCGCGACCAGCCAAGCCAACTGTTCCAGCGTCGGCACTTGCCAATAGGGAAGGGCCGCCATCAGGGTGAAGGGCAACATGAAAAGTGTTCCGTAAATGGTTATGGTGACGCTTGAATCGGTGCGCGACAGAAGCTTGATGACGATGATTGCAGAGGCCCAGGTTGCCGCCGCGGTCACGACGAGGATGGATCCCAGGTCCACGCCACCGATATCCGGCCTAAGGATGATTACGGTCCCGGCAAACCCAATGATAAGCGCCGAAACGCGCCTTAGACGGATGGTCTCGTGCAGCACGACAAAAGCGAGGAGGGTGGAGAAAAGTGGAATATTGAACTGTAGCGCCGCCGCCTTGGCCAATGGCGTCAGGCTGAGCCCGGTGAAAAACTGCAACATGGCAACGGCCTGTAGACCTCCGCGCAAGGCATGCAGGCGCAGGCGTTTTGTCCTCAACCGCCCGATGCCGCCTTGCACCAACAAGGGCGCGAACACGAGCAATCCGAAAAACACCCGAAAGAAGGCGATTTCGAAGGGATCGAGGCTGCCGGATATGTGGCGGACAGAGCCGTTCATGCCTGCCGAAGCCAAGGCACTCAACAGCATAAACAGCATGCCCCTGAGCGTACTCGGCCGGGTCAGAAAAGAAAGCGGGGTGTGAGACACCTTAGTTATCCAAAAGGCGGTGAGCCGCCCCATCCGCCGGTTCCGCCCTTGCCCTTTGCACCCGTCGTTCGCGCCACGCGATGTAGGTCACCGAGACGAAGATCATGAAGCCGCCGAGCCAGGTCCAAGCGTCGGGTATCTCGGCGAAGAAGAGATAGCCGATGAGCGCCGCCCAAAGCAGGCGGACGAAACCCACGGGCGTCACCGCCGTCACTTCGGTATTCCTAAGACCCTGAACGAACAAAAGCTGGGCCAGGACACTGAAGGCGCCGACCCCCAACAGCCACACCAACTGCGTAAGTGTCGGCGTCTGCCACACCGGCAACGCCACGGCGAGAGTGGCGGGGGTCATGAAGATGCCAGCGTAGAGGGTCATGGTAAGGGTCGATTCGGTGCGCGCCAGAATTTTCAAAAGGATCATGATGATGGAGAACACCAGCGCCGAGGCGATGATATAGAGATCTCCCACCGCCAAGGGTCCCCATCCAGGCCGCAAGACAACCAACATTCCGACAAAGCCAACCGCAAGAGCAGCGATACGCCGGGCGCGAATGGGTTCACGCAACACGATCACGGCGAGCACCGTGGCAAATAACGGCGCCGAGAAGTTGAGGGCCGTGGCCTTGGCCAAGGGAACCAAGCCGAGGCCCTTGTAAAAAAGCACGATGGAAGTGGCAACGAGGACGCCGCGCACGGCATAAAGCCCCAAACGACGTGTCTTCAGCGGCGCCAAGCCGAAACGGACCAACAAAGTTGACAGCAAGATCAATCCGATGAGAGCGCGGAAAAAGGCAATCTCGAATGAATCCATTTCAAGTGTGAGATGGCGAACCATGGCATTGGCAACGGTACCCGACAGGGCCGACAACGCGACCAGCCCCATGCCCCTAACTGTGTTCGGCGTTTCGGTAAGGGTCGATAGGGCGGGGCCCGACTTCATGAAAAGACTGACCCCGCCCTCTTGTTTCGCGCGCGGTGCCGTGCCTACCAGCCGACGGCGTAGGCGGTGCGCCGAATGTCGGCACCGCCACGCATGACACCCGAAGTCTGATCCTTATGAATGGCGCAGACGGACCCAGCCATCCACACCCGATCCGCCCACCATTCGATACGGTGACCCAGGCTGGCCAGTTCATCGCCGATGGATTTGTCGATCCGCCCTTCCAGCTTAAGCAGGCCGGGTTGGTAGTCATGCGGCTCGAACGACGCCGGGAAACTGTAGGTGGCGAAGCGTGGCGCTTCGATCGCCGCTTGCGTGTCCATGCCCCAGACGAAGATGTTGAGGAAGACCTGCAACATGGCCTGGGTCTGGACGTCGCCGCCCGGCGAGCCGAATGGCATGATCATCTCGCCCTCGACCATCGCCATGGCCGGGTTGGGCGTGAGCCGTGGCCGTTTGCCCGGCTCGACACAACACGGATGATTGGGATCGGCCCAGGACTGGGACCCGCGCGGCGAAGAGACAAGGCCGGTTCCCGGCACGACCGGGCCGCTGGGTGATCCGTCGCTGGGCGTGGCGGAAAAGGCGTTGCCGTCCTTGTCCATAACGCAAAGGTACGAGGTATCCATGTCGCTTTCGGCGGCTCCCTCGTCACCCATGGGCGCGCCCTTCCATGGGACCCCCCCATTGCCCACATCGCCCGCCGCCGGCATTTCCGGCCAAGCCTGGTCGGGACGGATCATGGGGCGACGTGCGTCAGCGTATTCCTTGGACAAGAGAACATCCATGGGCACGTCGACGAAGCGCGGGTCGCCGTAATAGGCATCCCGGTCGGCGGCGGCGAGTTTGATCGCCTCGACCAAGGTATGGATGTAGGCGGTCGAGTTGTGACCCATTTTCTGAAGATCGATACCGTCCAGCACGCTGAGGGCCTGTAGCATCATGGGACCCTGGCACCAAGGACCGCACCCATAGACGTCAATGTTTCCAAAACGGGCCTGCACCGGCGGTTCAATAGCGACGCGGAATTCACTGAAATCCTCGGCCGTTAACAAGCCGCCGTTTTCGCCATGGAACTTGAGGATGGCGGCCGCGATGTCGCCGCGATAGAAGGCGTTGCGGGCCGCTTGAAGGCCCTCCGCCCGACCATTCTTGGACTGTGCCGCTTCTTGGTCGGCCATGTATTGGATGCTCTTGCCAAGATCGTCCTGGACGAATAATTTCCCGACTTCGGGCACCTCGCCATTTTTAAGGTAGACCGCGGCGCTGGACGGCCAGTCTTTGTAAAGATCCTTCTTTTCTTGCAAAAGCCCGGCCATGGTCGGATACATCGGGAAGCCGTCGCGAGCGAAGCGGATGGCAGCGGCGGCAACCTCACCAAACGACATCGTTCCAAATTTCTCCAGCGCCGTGATCCAGGCATCGGGGGCCGAGGGAACGACGGAGCGCGGAATGCCGCGTGGAATCTTACCGCCGTGGTTTTTCTGGAAATATTCGGTGCTTGCCGCCTTGGGCCAGACACCGAGCCCGCTGATGGTGACTAATTTTCGCATTTTTGCCATATAGAGGATGATCGGTGCGACGCCGGCGAAGCTGACGAACTCGCTCTCCAAGACCCCGGTCGCGATGCCCGCGGCAACGCCGGCATCAACGGCGTTGCCGCCACCTTCGAGAATCTGCATAGCGGCTTGGGCCGCCATATAATGGCCGGCGGCGACGACGTGGCGGGTCGCCTGAATATCGGGACGCATCGCCTGCGACGTCTGCGGTTTCGGTGCCATTTTGTCCTCCCCCTAGATGTTGTTCAGTGCCACCGAAAGCAGTGGCGCGTCCCCCGTTTTGAGGCTTGACCCGGAGAGATGTCAAGGCGTTAATGCCTTACCAAGGGTCAAGGCCGCCATCGGAAAATAAAGAACTCATTCGTCCGATTTTCAGAACAATGGGGCCGAATTGACCATGAGGGAATTTTTCACATCGAAGGATCAACCGTACCGCCCGGCCGTTGTGGGAACCCGCCACTGCGTTTCCGCCGGCCACTACCTGGCGGCCCAGGCGGGGATGCAGGTACTAGAGGCCGGCGGCAACGCGGTCGACGCGGCCGTCGCTGGTGGCTTGGCCCTGAACGTGGTCGAAAGCACCATGACCGGCATCGCCGGCGTCGCGCCGATCATGGTTTTTATGGCTGAGACCCGCGAGGTTGTAACCATCAGCGGTCTGGGGTGGTGGCCCGAGGCGGCAAGCTGTGAGTTCTTTAACACCCATCACGGCGGCACCATTCCTCTCGGCGTGTTGCAGTCTGTCGTTCCCAGCGCACTCGACGCCTGGGTAACGGCGCTCGAACGCTTTGGCACGATGTCGTTTGGCGAGATTTCGGCCGAGGCCACGCGTTTGGCCCGCGAGGGCTTTGTTATGTATCCGATGATGGCCGAACGCATAGAGCATTTTGCGAAGAACACCCGTAAATGGGCGAGCAATGCGGAGATCTACCTTCCCGGTGGAGACGCACCGCGCCCCGGCGAGTTATTCGTACAAAGCGACCTTGGACGCACGCTTCAGTTCCTGGCCGATGAAGAGGGGGCCCACGCCGGCGATGGTCGCGCCGTTGGTCTGGGCGCCGTGCGCGATGCCTTCTACCGAGGCGATATCGCAACAAGCATCATCCGCCACCAAAGTGAGAACGGCGGCCTGCTAACGGCCGAGGACTTGGCCGAGTTCCGGGTCGAGATCGAGGCCTCCTTGCAAACCCGGTTCCACGACACCGTGGTCCACGAATGCGGTCCGTGGTGTCAAGGTCCGATGCTGCTGCAAGCGCTCAATTTGGTGGAAGGGATCGACCTTCGCGGCTTGGGACACAATTCAGCGGCTTACATCCATACCCTCATCGAGGCAATCAAATTGGCGGCGGCGGACCGGGACGCCTATTACGGCGATCCGCGCTTCGTCGACGTGCCGATGGAGGCTCTCTTGTCGAAGGACTACGCGACCGAGCGGCAGGCCATGATCCGGCCCGACAAGGCTTGGCCCGATATGCCGCCGGCCGGGGTGATGGCGGATCGTCAAAGCCCGGCACTGCGGACCCCGGCCCAGGAAGGACAAACCTTTGACCTGCCAGGCCATCCGGACCGGGTGGATACATCCTACATATGTGTCGTCGATCGCCACGGCAACGCGGTCTCGGCGACGCCCAGTGACGGGGCAGCCTCGGCGCAGGTCGTACCGGGAACCGGTATAGCGACTTCGCCGCGCGGCCGTCAGTCGTGGACCGATCCCGATCATGCCGCTTGTATCGCGCCTGGCAAGCGGCCGCGCCTGACCCCCAACCCGGCCTTCGCCGTCCGCGACGACGGGCTGATCATGCCCTTTGGCACGCCGGGCGGCGACACTCAGGTACAGGTCATGTTGCAGGTGTTCCTCAACATCTTTGTATTCGCCATGGACCCGCAGGCCGCAGTCGAGGCGCCACGCGTCGCAACACACAGTTTCCCTTCGACCACGGACCCTCATCCATCCGAACCCGCTAGCCTTTATCTTGAGGGAAGAATGGATAAGGGACTGGCCGACACATTGGGAGCGCTCGGCCATCAGATCGAGTGGTGGCCCGAGCGTGGCCCAGCATACATCTCTCAGGATATCAACGGCGCCTGCGCCATCCTTTGTGATCCAAAGACCGGAGTGAAAGTGGCTGCCGCTGATCCCCGCCGCCCAGCCTACGCGCTTGGCCGGTAACCTGCTGGGCCATCTAACGCACCGAATCTTGCGTATTGAGGCTTGACCCACGCTAATTCCAAGGGGTTAAATGCGTTCCGCTTGATCATTCGGATCGATTCAAGCCAAAAAAATTGTTGGCGTGAGAAAAGAAGCGGCCTCGCTCCTATAGGAGTCTTCGGAGGAAATTTCCTCCATCCAGGAATGCCGCGGCAAAGGGGAGGTCGGCCGTTCGCCCCACGTCGCCGGTGGAATCATATACGAACGGTCTCAGGGAGATTGATCTATGAATAGGTTATCCAAGTTAGGAACCGCCAGCGCCGCGGTGCTTACCGCGGCGATGGTTTTCGGCGGTGGGACGGCGGCTTTGGCGCAAAGCGGTGAAGTCACCTACTACGGCTATAAGGGAGCAATGATTCCCGCCACCATCAAGGCCTTCAACAAGATTTACCCGAACATCAAAGTCAAGGTGATCACCGGACAGGGCACCGAGACCTTGGCCCGCATCAAGGCGGAGAAAGAAAATCCGCAGGGCGACGTCATTTACGGCGACACCAACTCGCTAATCAACAACTACCAATATTTCGAGCCCTACAAATCCAAACATCACGACGCGTTTCCAGCGTGGTCGTTGATGATGGTCGGCGACAAGATCATGGCTTACGGCTACAACGTTTCGATCCAGATTTTCGTCGTCAACACCAACGTCATGAAGATCGGCGACGCGCCGACGTCGTGGAAACAGCTGATGGAACCCAAGTACAAGGGCAAGTTCATGGTCGGCAACCCGGCACTTTCGTCGGCCGGCTACTATTCCTTCTCGCAGATGTACATCATGAACGGCCGCGAAGGGGCTGAAAAATACGTCGAGAACGGCACCTTCATGCCCAAGACCAACCTGGTTCCGGCGAACGTCGGACGCGGCGAGACGGCCTTCGGCCTGGTCGAAGAGACCAAGTCGTGGGGCTTGGCCGATAAGGGCTTCCCGGTGAAAGTGATCTATCCGGACGAGGGCGTGGTGCCGACGGTTGCCGGTATCGGCCTGATCAAGAACCGGCCTAACATGGAAAACGGCCGTCTGTTCGCCGAGTTCATGAACTCACGCGAAGGCCACAACATCAACGTCGCCACCCGCAATCGTCGCGCGCCCCGCAAGGACGCCGATGCACCGCGCGGTTTGGCGCCGTTCTCCGAGTTGAAGCTCAACCCCAAAGTCAACGTCGACGAAACGATCAAGAATCGCGATGCCTGGGTGAAGATCTTCGACGAGTTCTTCTACAAGAAGCAGAAAAAGGGCAGCTGACGCACATACCGTTCGTCCACTTCCGCCGTGTCTAGCGGCGGAAGTGGATGACGGCGCGTCATCCCCTTGCGTTTTGGGGGGCTTTCGGTTCTCTTGCTTGACGGGAGCCCCCCAACCTTTCTTTTGCGTTGCATCGCAATTATGAATTTATGAATAGGGAAACCCGAATGATGGGGTTTTTACGCTCAACATTGATGGCCGTCTTGGCCCTTTCCGTGGTCGCCTGTGGTGAAGAAAAGGCGGCGCTGCCGTCGATGGAACAGGCCGTTGAATATCAGATCGTCGATAAACGGGACACCACCAGGACCGAGGGAGGAGAGACCCGGACCGCGCGGGCGGTTTACATTTACGCCCCGGTCACCGATGTCGTCTCTCGGGTCTATACGGCGCTGAAAGCTGCCGTGCGCGTTCAAGGAGAGGACGGGGTCCAATTCGTCGAGGCCTTCCTTCTCGCCGCCCCCTACAAGGCCCTGGCCGGAACCGGAAAATTCGTCGCCAAGGCCCGTTATGCGCTTGATGGCAAGGATGACAGTCCGCTCCGCCTGAAGCTGACCGAGGGCATCTGGGACGCGCGATATTCCGAGTTTGTGATCACGGAGCTGGAAGCCAAGATCACCAAGTTATGGTTCGAGAACCGAAAGCGCTTTTCAAAGCCGGCCAACTATGGGCTTACCCAGGTGGATCTCCCTCTCATGCAGGCGTTTGTCGCCAAGGAACTCAAGATTGATCCCAAGGACGTAAAGATGACCCAGTGGCAAAACTACAAGTATTTCCCCGAGGATTGGGAAAAGTAAATTAAAGCCAAGCGGCGCGCGGTTGCCCTCCCAACCCTTCGCTAAGAAGACATTTGTTGGATCGGCCTTTGGCGTACCATTGGATCGACCGGTTCAGTATCAAGATTAAAATATTGATCGTTGAATATAAGGGGAAGTAAGTGCCTGACCACGTATTGACGCTTCAGGGCTTGACCAAGGTTTTTTCAACCGATCGGGGTCCGATCACGGCGGTTGACAAAGTCGACTTCGATGTCCGGGGGGATGAGTTTTTCACCATGCTGGGACCGTCGGGGTGCGGCAAGACGACGACCCTTCGCATGATCGCGGGCCTGGAGACGAGCACGGCGGGAAAGATCCTGTTCAACGACGAGGACTTCACCCGGTTTTCGGCGTTCCGGCGCAATATCGGAATGGTTTTTCAGTCCTACGCGCTGTTTCCGCATATGACGTTGTTTGAGAACGCGGCCTATGGGTTGCGCATTCGCGGCCTCGATAACGACTTGATCAAGAAGAAGGTCGCGGAAATATTGGCTCTTTTGGGTCTGGATGAACTGGCGGAGCGCTATCCGGCAGATCTTTCGGGGGGCCAGCAGCAGCGGGTGTCGATTGCCCGTGCCCTGGTCTATGAACCCGGGATGCTTTTGTTGGACGAACCGCTTGCCAACTTGGAGGCAGCCAACAGCCGCATCATGGACGTTGACGTGGCGGAGGAATCGACCCAACTCGCCAAGTACAACATCCTGGCTCAAGCTTCGGCGGCCATGTTGGCGCAAGCCAATATGACGACGAGTACCGCCTTGTTGCTTCTTGGGTAATTGAGGTCTGGCCATTGGTCATGAACATAGGAAGAGGCAATAGTTCCGCCTTCGCATTCCTGCAGTTGTCGAACGCTTGGGATTTGCCTTCGCAAAACCTGACGCGCTCGTCCGGCAGGGAGCGGAGGACGGGGCCGGATACAATCTCTTCTAACGCGAGGGAGGACACGCAACTCGTAAACTTACGTTTCGACGAATTAT
>PVBE012339894.1_pt1 | contig 11410 bp, 7 predicted proteins | sample 1631181 | NCBI WGS metagenome assembly PVBE01 (sample SAMN08397723, study PRJNA350692) | Marine metagenome, whole genome shotgun sequencing project. | isolation source: water | place: Pacific Ocean | collected 2012-04 | reverse complement strand
GGCTGAAGGCCGATGCCGATTGGCCGGAGGACGACCGGCACTGGGCGTTTGTGCCTCCCAAACGTCCGGCGTTGCCGAAGGTGAAAAACACCGCGTGGGGTTACAACCCGATTGATGCCTTTGTGTTGGCACGGTTGGAGGCAGCTCAACAACAGCCATCGCCGCCCGCCGACAAGGCGACCCTGCTTCGCCGCGTGAGCTTCGACTTGACCGGATTGCCGCCGACGATTGCGGAGCTGGACGCGTTTTTAAAAGATACTTCACCGGATGCGTATGAAAAAGCGGTCGACCGGTTGCTGGCTTCGCCGCGCTATGGCGAGCACATGGCGCTGGGCTGGATGGAGGCTTCGCGGTATGCCGATACGGACGGCTACCAAAACGATCGCCTGCGTTACATGTGGGTGTGGCGCGATTGGCTGATCAAGGCGCTCAATGACAATGTGCCGTTTGATCGGTTTGTGACCGAACAGATGGCGGGCGACCTGCTGCCGGACCGCAATTTTTTCACGCAAGTGGCCACGGGCTTCAACCGCAACCACCGCATCAACTCTGAGGGTGGCTCGATTCCGGACGAATGGATTGTGGAATACGTGGCCGATCGCGTGGAGACGATGGGCACGATGTTCCTCGGCCTCACGTTGACGTGCTCGCGCTGCCACGATCATAAATACGATCCGATTGCGCAGAAGGATTTTTACCGGCTGTTCGCATTTTTCAATAACATCGACGAGGCCGGGCTTGGACCGAACAACGGCAACAGCCCTCCGTTCATCAAGGTTCCTAAGAGCTGGCCGGACTTGACGGAGTCGGAGTCGGAATTCGTCACCCCCGATCCGGTGAAAATCAAGGTGGTGCAAACCTCCGTGCCGCGGCCGCAACCCGGTGCACCAGATACGGTGATGGTCCTGCACGAACTGGCCCAGCCGCGCCCGACGTATCTGTTGAACCGCGGCATGTACGATCAACCGGACAAAACCGAGAAACTCCAACCTGCCACCCCGTCCGTGCTCGGCGCGTGGGATGCCAAGTGGCCCCGTACGCGCCTTGGCTTGGCGCAATGGTTGACGGATCCGGCGCATCCACTCACCGCGCGCGTTACCGTCAATCGCATGTGGCAGCATTACTTTGGCCTCGGTCTGGTGAAGACCAGTGAAAATTTCGGTGTGCAAGGCGAGCACCCGAGTCATCCCGCCTTGCTCGATTGGTTGGCCACCGAATTTATCCGGCGCGAATGGAATCAGAAAGCGATGCACAAACTCATCGTCACCAGCGCCACCTACCGGCAGGCCAGCGCCGTGCCGGATGAGCGCGATCCGGAAAACCGTCTGCTCGCCCGCGGTCCGCGCAAGCGTCTCACTCCGTATGCCATTCGGGATACTGCGCTCTTCACCAGCGGTTTAATGAACGGCCAAATCGGCGGACCCTCGGTGAAGCCATACATGCCTCCGGGCATTTGGCGCAGCATCTCCAACGCCAGCTACAAACAGGACAAGGGTGACAAGCTTTACCGACGCGGTATGTACACCTACTGGCGCCGCACCGTGCCGCCGCCCACGATGATGACCTTCAACGCCGCCGCGCGCGAGGTGTGCATCGTGCGCACGGACCTCACGACCACGCCGTTGCAGGCGTTGACTTTGATGAACAACAAAACCTTTGTGGAAGCCGCTCGTTTCTTGGCGGAGCGAATGCTGCGACAGGATGCCGCGCCGCGCGAGCGTATCGCGTGGGCGTTCCGCACGGTGGTCAGTCGGCAGCCCACCGCGGGCGAGTTGAAATTGCTCGAGGCGGATTTGGCGTTTTACGAAAAAGATTTTGCCGCGCAACCTGCCGAGGCCAACAAGCTGTTGAAGGTTGGCGAAAAACCCGCCGACGCCGAACTCCCTGCCGCCACCCTTGCCGCGTATGCATTGGTAGCCAACACCATCCTCAACCTCGACGAAGCCATCACGCAGAACTGATCATGGATCCGCTGAACGAAATTCTGACGAAACAAACCCGCCGAACCTTTCTGGAACGAGGAACGTTGGGGCTGGGTGCGATGGCGCTGGGCTCGCTGCTCAACGCGCGCAACGTGGCCACCGAACACCGCAATCGCATCGGTGGACTGCAGGGCCTTCCGCATTTTGGGCCCAAGGTGAAGCGTGTGATCTATCTCTTTCAGTCCGGCGGCCCGGCCCAGATGGATCTGTTCGATTACAAGCCGCACCTTGCCGCGCGGTATGGCGAGGAAGTGCCCGAGTCCATTTATCCCGCCGAACGCAAAACCACGATGACGGCCGGGCAGAAATCATTTCCCTGCGCGCCGAGTACCTTGAACTTTGCGCGGCATGGCCAGTCCGGCACGTGGGTGAGTGAGCCGCAACAACACGTGGCCAAGCTCGTTGATGACCTGTGCGTGATCAAGAGCATGCACACCGAGGCCATCAATCATGATCCCGCTGCGACTTTGTTCCAGACCGGCTCCGTAATCCCCGGCCGCCCGAGCTTGGGCGCGTGGGTGAGCTACGGGCTTGGTAGCGAAAACGCCAACCTGCCGGCGTTCGTGGCCATGACCTCCAATGGCCGCGCCAAGGCTGGTCAGCCATTGTATGATCGCCTGTGGAGCGCGGGCTTTTTGCCGGGCCGTTTTCAGGGCGTGAAATTCCGCGGGCAGGGCGATCCGATTCTGGACCTGTACAACCCCGCCGGCGTCACACGCACCCAGCGTCGTCGCATGCTCGATGCGTTGAACCAGCTCAACCGCGAACAAGACGGCCGCTTCAATGATCCTGCCATCGCCACCCGCATCGCGCAGTACGAACTCGCTTTCCGCATGCAGATGAGTGTGCCGGAGTTGATCGACGTGAAGAGCGAGCCGCAACACATCCGCGAGATGTACGGCCCCGATGTCGCCACCCCCGGCCGGTACGCCTACAACTGCCTGCTGGCCCGGCGCCTTGCCGAGCGTGGGGTGCGGTTCATTCAGCTCTATCACCGCGGCTGGGATGCCCACGGCAACACGCCCAAACAGGTCGGCGTGCAATGTGGCGACACCGATCAACCCACCTCCGCACTCCTGCGCGATCTTAAGCAACGCGGCATGCTCGACGATACTCTCGTTGTCTGGGGCGGAGAATTTGGCCGCACCATTTACTGCCAAGGCAAGCTCACCAAGACTACCTATGGCCGCGACCATCATCCCAACTGCTTCACCTACTGGCTCGCCGGCGGTGGCGTGCGCGGGGGTATCACCTACGGCGAGACCGACGATTACAGCGTCAACGTTGCCGAGAACCCCGTTCACGTCCACGACCTGCAGGCTACCATCCTCCATCAACTCGGCATCGACCACGAACGCCTCACCTATCGCCACCAAGGCCGCCACTTCCGCCTCACCGACGTCTTCGGTAAAGTCGTGAAGGATGTATTGGCCTAGGTGAGATGGGTTCGATGAACTCTATTGGCCTTGCAGTTGGGGGGCGGTATGATAATTCCCTTGGCATGATCTCGCGTTTAACGGTTCTCATCCTTACGTTGTGGAATGTGATGTTTCTCACCGCAGCGGATCTCAGAACCGGATTTGAACAAGCGCCCATCGGAGAAATTCGCGAAATCAAAACCGCCGTGGGCACGTGGACGGCGGCAGCGGGGCATGCGGAGGTGACCGCTGGGTATCATTACATGGGCAAACAGTGCCTACATCTTTTTGGTGGTAAGGCGCGGACGATTGAGTTTAAGCCGGCGGAGTCGGTCAAGATGCCGGGGCATTTAGTGTTTCAGGCGGAGCGCTGGACTTCGCGCAATCCGTTTCAATTTCGTATCGAGGAACGTGTGAACGGCAAATGGGGGGAGCTCTTCAATGGCGACCACGCGGTGGTGGTGGGGCGCGCCTTCAAAAGCCGTGTTACGATCCCGCTTACGCGTAACCCGGAACGACTGCGCTTTGTATGCACCAGCCCGGAGCGGTCGGGACTGCTCATCGACGACTTCGCGCTCCTGCCCGCCACACCGCAAAAAATCACTGGAGTGACAGCAACAAAAGTCCAAGTGCCCGTACTTCGTGGGTTGAAGAAAAACCCCTTGATCCATGTCGAGGTAGCGGTTTCAGGTTCCCTCCGACCGATTGCCCTGATCGGCGCGTCTGCGCTTGCCGGCGGCACGGGGTTGGCCAGCGTGCAGTGGCTGGACTCGGGGAGTTCCGCAAACTTCGACGATGCCAAGCTCAAACCAATCGGCCGGACAACCAGAGGTAGGAGCGAGACCTACGCGCTCCAAAGCAATCACCCTCTCAGGGAAGGCGCCAACCATTTTTGGCTTTCGGTGGAGCTGACCGACGAAGCGGACATAGGCGCCTCCTTACGGGCCGCCTGCACTTCCTTACAGTTTTCCAATGGCAGCACGTACGACCTGAATCAGACAGAAGCCTCCGTGCACCGTCTGGGCGTGGCCGTACGTCAAGGCGGACAAGATGGCGTTCATACCAGCCGCATCCCCGGGCTGGCCATCACGCGAAAGGGGACGTTGATTGGCGTGTACGATTTACGCCATCGGAGTGGCGGGGATTTGCCGGGCGACATCGACGTGGGCTTATCGCGCAGCACCGACGGCGGCCGGACTTGGGAGCCGACGCGCACGATCATGGACATGGGCGCCGATCCCAAATGGCGCTACGACGGAATCGGCGATCCGGCCGTGCTCGTCGATCGCAACACCGGCACGATTTGGGTGGCCGCTACCTGGAGCCACGGCAATCGGTCTTGGATCGGATCCGGGCCGGGCATGAAACCGGAAGAGACAGGCCAGTTCATGCTCGTGCGTAGTGACGATGACGGCAAGACTTGGTCCAAACCCATCAACATTACTTCGCAGGTGAAGAAGCCCGAATGGTGCTTCATTCTCGCCGGCCCCGGCAAGGGCATCACCATGGCCGACGGCACGCTGGTATTTGCTGCGCAATATCAGGATCCACCCGGCCAACGTCGCCTCCCGCACAGCACAATCATTTACTCCAAGGACAACGGCAAAACGTGGCGCGTGGGCACGGGCGCGTATGACGACACTACCGAGGCGCAGGTGGTGGAAATCGAGCCGGGCGTGCTAATGCTCAACTGCCGTTACAATCGCCAGAGCGCGCGCGTAGTGATGGTGACGCGCGATCTCGGCAAAACCTGGAAGCCCCACGCCACCCATCGCAAGGCGCTTATTGAGCCGCGTGCGTGCATGGCCAGCCTGATCAGTATCAACAGCGAACTCACAGGCAAGCCCGGGACACGCCTGCTCTTCTCCAATCCCAACAGCCTCGCCGCCCGGCAGCGTATCACCATCAAGGCCTCACCTGATCGCGGTCACACTTGGCCGACTGAATCACAACTACTGCTCGATGAATGGCGCAGCGCCGGTTACTCGTGCCTGTCGATGATCGACGACGAAACCGTTGGTATCCTCTACGAAGGCAGTCGTGCCCACATGACCTTCCAGCGCGTCAAATTGAAGGACATTTTTCCTGATGAATGAAGTGCGGCGCGAAAAATTGATCGCAGTATATCGCGACGGGTTGTTGGAGAACACGCTGCCGTTTTGGCTGCCGCGCTGTGTGGATGAGGAGCAGGGCGGGTTCATGATCGCGCGCGATCGCGACGGGAGCCTGCTTGATACGGACAAGGGCATGTGGCAGCAGGGGCGGTTCACCTGGCTGCTGGCCACGTTGTACAACACTGTGGAGCCGCGTGCAGAATGGTTGGCGGCGGCGCGGCACGGGCTGGAGTTCATCGAGCGGCACGGCTTTGATGCGGACGGGCAGATGTGGTTTCACGTCACCCGCGAGGGGAAGCCAATTCGCAAGCGGCGGTATTTTTTCACTGAAACCTTTGCGGCGATCGCCTACGCGGCCTGTGCGAAAGCCACCGGCGAGGCGGCACTGGAGGATCGTGCGCGTGAGATTTATGCGCTGGCCAAGGTGGGGTTTGCGGCGGGGGCGAATCCCAAATTCACCGATGTCCGGCCAACGAAAGGCATGGGAGCACCGATGATTTCGCTAGCGACCGCGCAGGAAATGCGCGCGTGTCTCGGCGACGATTCCTTCAATGCGGACATCGACGCCTGCATCGGGGAAATCCAACGCGATTTCGTGAAGCCTGATCTCGAATGCGTGATGGAGACCGTGGGGCCGAACGGGGAAGTGCTCGATCATTTTGACGGGCGCCTGCTCAATCCCGGTCACGCGATCGAAGGCGCGTGGTTTATCCTGAATGAAGCGCGGCATCGCGGAAACGACCCGGCACTCATCGAGCTGGGTTGTAACATGCTCGACTGGATGTGGGTGCGCGGTTGGGATGAGGAGCATGGTGGCATTTTTTACTTTCGCGATGTGCACTGCAAACCGGTGCAGGAATATTGGCACGACATGAAGTTCTGGTGGCCGCACAACGAGACCATCCTCGCCACGCTGCTTGCGCATTTGCTCACCGGCGAGGATCGCTACGAATCCATGCACCGTCAGGTGCACGACTGGTCCTACGCGCATTTTCCCGATGCCGAACACGGCGAATGGTACGGCTACCTCCACCGCGACGGCCGCGTGTCCGTGACCCTAAAAGGCAACCTCTGGAAAGGTCCCTTCCACCTCCCGCGCATGCAGTTGCTCGCGTGGCAGTGGTTGGCGGATTCCTCCGATTGATGTCATGAAATCCGTGATTCTACTTCTCATGGTGGTCATCGGCCTTGAAGGCGCGGAACGGTTGACGGTGTTGAACTACAATGTGTTTAACAGCCATCGGGGCGGGCGGAGTTATGCGGATTGTGTGAAGTGGGTGAATTCGGTTCAGCCGGACATTGCCGGTTGGCAGGAATTGGTGGGTTGGAATGAGGCGAAGCTGAAGAAGTGTGCGGTGGACTGGAAGCATCCTCATGCGGCGACGTTGAAGGGGGGCGGATACAACATCGGGCTGACGAGCCGCACGTCGATTGAGGTGGTGGCCCGGCATCAGAAGGGGTTTTGGCACGGATACCTGCATTGCCGCACGGCGGGGTTGGAGGTGATCGTGTGTCACCTGTGGCCGGGCGGCGTGCGGCAGCAGATGGGCGAGGCGAATCAACTGCACAATCTGGTACAGCGGCTGCATAAGGAAGGGCGGTCGGTGATTTTGATGGGGGATTTCAACGCCCACGCGGCGAGTGACAAGGCGTGGCTGGATCGTCAGCAACCGTTGTTGGACCGGCGTTTGCCCGGTGATGCAAAGAAGGCGGAGTCGGATCGATTTATTGTTGGAGGGAAGTATACGTTTCCGATTATGGACCGCATTTTCGAGGCGCCTTTGCGGGATGTGGTGCGGGAGCAGTTTGCGGCGCGGCATCCGAAGCCGACGTATGCTCAAAGCCTAATGCTGGGCTCGTTTCCCACGCGCGTGCTGGGGCATGTGGCGCAGCCGGGGGTGCAGCGCGGTTTTCTGGAACGGATTGATTTTATCCTAACCACTCCCGACTTGGCGAAGCGCTGTGTTTCAGCCAAGGTGAGGCGATCACCGGAGGTGCTGGAACGGATCAGCGACCATTATCCGGTGACGGCAATTTTCAAAAAATGAAACGACAAATGCGCACATTGATTCATGCCCTGTGCCTGACGCTGGCGGCGCCGGTGCTGGCGGGCGAGTATGCGGTGGTGGTCTCGAAGGTCACTCGGGCGGACAAGGACTGGCAACCGGTGGTGGCGGCCCTGGTGAAAAAGCACGGAGCCAAGGTGATTGAGCACGATGGTGAAGTGGTTACGGTGCTCGGTTCATTGCGCGCGGCGTTCCCGCGATACTCATGTTTTGTAGCGACACCGAAGGAGACAACCGCCGCGTATGTGGCGCAGGTGCATCAGCTCACGCGCAAACTGGATGACGATCCGTATACGGACACGCAGTGGGGCATTCTAACCGGGTTTAACGCCGCCAACGCGCTGGAAATTGCGCGGCACACTGAGCCGCTCACGGTGCGCAAGGTGGCGTCCGGTACGGAGATCGCGCTGGAGTGTGTGACGGAAGGCTTGTGGTACGATGAGCTGGTGAAGAACAAACACGTGCGCAAGCGCCCCGGCGGCAAGGCGGAACTGCTGCGCGGTCCGGACGACACGACCGAGGCGTTCACCAGGGTGCTCACGGAGTATCAGCCGGATTTGTTCATCACCTCCGGGCACGCCACTGAGGCGGGTTGGCAGATAGGCTTTCGCTATCGTAATGGATTTTTGAAATCGAAAGGCGGTCAAATGTTCGGCGAGAACACGCGGCGCGAGCGGTTCGAGATCAAGTCGCCGAACCCCAAGGTATACCTGCCGATCGGCAATTGTCTAATGGGCAACATCAATGGACCTGACGCGATGGCGTTGGCGTGGATGAATGACGTGGCCGTGATGCAGATGCTCGGCTATACCAAGCCCACGTGGTTCGGCTATCAGGGCTGGGGCGTTCTGGATTATTACGTGGAACAGCCCGGACGCTACACGCTCACCGAGGCGTTCTTCGCCAACAACCACGCGTTGATCCATCGCCTACGCGATTCCGCCACGCCGCGCGGCGACTTGCGCGGGCTGGCGTTCGACCGCGATGTGGTCGCCTTTTACGGTGACCCCAAATGGTCCGCCAAGATGGCGGAAGGCAAACTCGCCTACGGCCAAGAACTCACCCGCAGCGACGACACTTACACTTTCACCATCTCGCCGAAGCAGGGCACGAAGAGCTTTGAGACCGTCAACAACAACGGCTCCCAACGCGGCGGCCGCCCCATCGTCGCCTTTCTGCCCAACCGCGTGAGCGACGTGCAAATCATCAAGGGTGGCACCCTCAGCCCACTGATCACCGACGACTTCATCCTCGTCCCCCGTCCCAAAAAACACGACGGCAAAAGCCCGCTGGTGGTGAAGTTTACGGCGAAGGAGGTTCGATAATGCGTCGGCTGCTTGTTTTGTGGACAGCCTGTTGGGCGTTGGGAGGATACGCTCAGGATCGGCCGAATATTCTGTTTTTGTTTTCGGACGATCACGCGGTGAAGGCGATCTCGGCTTATGGCGGGCCGTTGGCGAAGGTGGCACCGACTCCGCATATTGACCGGCTGGCGAAGGAGGGGGCGGTGTTCCTGAATTCGTTCTGCGCCAACTCGATCTGCGGGCCGTCGCGCGCGACGATTCTCACGGGCAAGCACAGTCACAAGAACGGGTTCATGCGGAACGGGAACCGTTTTAATCCCGATCAATGGACGGTGGCGAAGGAGCTGCAGAAAGGCGGCTATCACACGGCGGTGATTGGTAAGTGGCACCTCAAGTCCACCCCGCAGGGTTTCGACCACTGGGAAATCCTGCCCGGTCAAGGCAGCTACTACAACCCCGTCTTCATCCAACAGGAGGACGGAAAGGGTAAACGTTTCGAAGGTTACGCCACCGACCTCACCACCGATAAGGCCATAGCTTGGCTGGATGGACGCCAGGGCTCCGACAAAGAGAAACCGTTTTTCCTGATGTGCCAGCACAAGGCGCCGCATCGCACCTTTGCGCCGGCGCTGCGTCACTTGGGGGCGTTTGATGACGTGGTGATTCCGGAACCGGAGACGTTGTTTGATCAATATAAGAACCGTAGCGCCACGCTAGCCGGAAACGAGATGGAGATCGACCGGCACTTCGACTGGGCGTATGACGCCAAGGTGCGCAAGGACGAGCGCGGTGAGGTAAAGCTGCCCAAGCCCGACCGCTACGGCACGCCGGAGTACAATCGTATGACGCCCGCACAAAAGGCCAAGTGGGATGCGCACTTCGGCCCGCGTAATCAGGTGTTCCTCAAGAAATTTGCCGGTGGCAAAATGAGCCACGAGGAACTCGTGCGCTGGAAATATCGCCGTTACATGCGCAACTACCTCGGTACGGTGAAGGCCGTGGACGAGAGTGTGGGGCGCATGCTCAAGTATCTTGACGACAATGATTTGGCGAAAAATACGATCGTCATTTATTCGTCCGACCAAGGCTTCTTCCTTGGCGAACATGGCTGGTACGACAAGCGTTGGATGTTTGAGGAATCTTTTCGCATGCCCTTCCTCGCGCGCTGGCCCGGCGTGATTGCGCCCGGCGCCAAGCCGGAGCAATTGATCCAAAACATCGACTACGCGCCAACCTTTCTGGAGATCGCCGGTCTTGAGATTCCCGCCGAGGTACAGGGCCGTTCGCTGATGTCGCTCTTCAAGGGCAAGGCTGAGGGTTGGCGTGAATCGCTCTATTATTCCTACTACGAATTCGGCGAGCACCGCGTGCCGCAGCATTTCGGTGTGCGCACAGCACGGCATAAGCTGATGTATTTTCCCCGCAGCAAGGAGTGGAATTTGTTCGATCTGAAAACGGATCCTAACGAAATGAAAAGTGTCCATGCCGAGCGCGAATACCTGAAAGTCCGTCGGGAAATGACCGCAGAATTTCATCGGTTGCGCGAGCACTTCGGTGCGCCGGGCTTTGCAGAATGATGCTTATGAAAAATTCATAGGGTAGTCTTCACGGCGGAATCCGTCTAACCGCCATGATGAAAACACTCTGCATGGTGGCCCTGTTGTGGGCCGTGAACGCTCCGGCACAGGATGTGGGTCAATCGAAGGCCAACCACAAATACCTTAAGGCGTTTCCCAAAGCCGCTGAGGACATGAGCCGGTTTGTTATCGTGTTGCCGGACAAAACGCGCGGGCAGGAAGGCGCGTTCAAGGTAGAGCTGATTGTCGGAAGAATGATGGATACCGATGGCGTGAACCGGATGTTTCTGGGTGGCAAGCTCGAGCCGAAGCCGCTCAAAGGCTGGGGCTTCACCTACTACGAAGCGAAGCTCGGTCCGGCGGCCTCCACGCTCATCGGCGTGCCGCCGGGCACGCCGCCGGTGCACAAGTTTGTGCAGGGACCCAGCCAGCTCATCCGCTACAACAGTCGCATTCCAATTGTGGTGTACGTACCCAAAGGCGCAGAGGTGCGCTACCGGATTTGGAGCGCTACGCCGGAAACCAAAAAGGCGCTGAAGAACTAGCGTCTATTTTAGTCACCGGCCTTTGGAGATAATCCGGAGGCCGGTTTTTTGTGTCCAATCCAGGCCGTTCCCCGTACGGTCGTGTTCCCATGAAAGGGCAATTTCTTACGATTCTTTTGTTGGCGGCACTGAGTATTCCGGCCGAGGCGGCCATCAAGAATGTGGTCTTTATCGTTAGTGACGATCTTAAGGCGAGCGTGCTCGGTTGCTACGGCGATCAGGTGTGTAAGACGCCGAACATCGACAAGCTGGCGCGGGCAGGGATGGTGTTTGAGCGTGCGTATTGCCAAGGGCTGATGTGCGCGCCGTCGCGAACGTCGTTCATGCACAGCCGATACCTAGGCCCCGGCAAGGTGAATCTCGGTCAGCACTTTCGTGAGAACGGCTGGTACAGCGCGCGGGTG
>PVBE010827313.1_pt1 | contig 11411 bp, 14 predicted proteins | sample 1631181 | NCBI WGS metagenome assembly PVBE01 (sample SAMN08397723, study PRJNA350692) | Marine metagenome, whole genome shotgun sequencing project. | isolation source: water | place: Pacific Ocean | collected 2012-04 | reverse complement strand
GAAAAGATTGACAATGCGGGAAGCGATTAAACAATATCTGAAAAAAGACCCTATGAAAATGAGTGATACCGATCTTAAACAGTTTATTAAAAAAAATAAATTGGAATTGAAGGGGGAATTTTCAAGAGGGGTTGCAATTGAATTAATGTTTGAGCTAGTTGAAGGTAAATTAATACAACCGACTTTGGTTTATGACTTTCCTGTCGAAACTTCTTTATTGGCCAAACCCAAAGAAGATAATCCTGAGTTGGCTGAAAGATTTGAACCTTATATTAACGGATGGGAATTGGGGAATTCTTATTCTGAATTAAATGATCCCAGTTTATTGGAAAAATATTGGAAACAGGAAGAGAAAGAATTTAAGAAAGGAGATGTTGAGGCTCAGAAAATGGATATGGATTTTTTAAGAGCTTTAAAGTATGGTATGCCTCCAGCTTCTGGATTGGGTATTGGGGTAGATAGATTAATTATGCTTTTAACTAATTCAGAATCTATAAGAGATGTGATTTTATTTCCGTTTATGAAACCTGAAAAAGAATAGGTTGGAAAAGAAAAAGGACCTAGACTGGCTAGTTTTATCCTAGCAATTGGAAAGGATAAAGTTATAAAGCTCTTAAATCAGATAAAATAATATGTCATACGTTGAAACTTCTCAAGAAAGAACACCATCGGTAGGCCATATGGTTTTAGCACGAGCTTACCTTAAAAGTAAAAGTAGAGAATTGAGAGAAGTAGGTGAAAGGTATGCACGTCTAGTTCTAAGTAAAGACCCGGAGAATTCTGAAGCTCGAGGTCTAGTTGATAGATTAGAAAAATGAATGACGCCTTATTAGCAATTATGGGTTTAGTGGGTTTAGGAGCATTATGGTTTGTTCTATTTGGTCAGAAAAGATATAATGACTATATGAAACAATAGACTTATATTTTTTAAAGACTTATTAACAATTGTTACTATTAGAAAGATTTATAACTTGTTTTTTAGAGAATTTGTGGTATAGTGGGGTGCTATAATCATTAAAATGGCAGAAGAAATTAACAGTGGAAATGGGAAATCGGAGTTAATAGATCTTTCAAGCTTTGCACATAACCCTTATGGTCGTATTTTTACATTAGACTTTGAAACAAATGAATTAATTGTTCTAAGTAGAAGAGGAAGAATTGTAGAATTCATGGGTATGCCTAAAGGGGGTAAATCTAAACAAATAAGAGCTCTGAAAGAAGGAGATGAAGAACATCCAGAATTAATAGGTTTGGAAAATGATGCTGAATTAACAGAATTTCTAGGAAAACAAATTGATATTGCGGTCTTTAAACCGAATAGTGCAATGAAAGTTTTATTTGAAAAGGATCCTAAAATGAGGGCGGTTTACAATGAAACAATAATTCATTCACATGGTGAGCTTTTAGGTATGTTGACTTCATATATTAGAGGAGATATTAATATTAAGACAAGAGAGGTAGATTTAGCCATTTTGGATAGAGGTCCGAATGATGATGCAGTGTGGACAAACGCACTTTATGATTTTAAAACAACAATTTCTCAAGAAGAAAGGGATTATCATTTATCGATGGCTCAACATCTAGAACAACATTTGGATTTAGCAATAGGAATGAATGTTCTACCTGAAGTTGCCATGGAAAGGGAAGGTGGAAGGGAAGGGAAGGCCATGAATATCCCTTTTTTAAGAAAACTTTATGAATATTATGGTGCGTTAGCAGAGGAAGCGATAGAAGGTGAACAGCCTATAACAATTCAAACTCCTTATTTAGATATTGATGGAGAAGGAATATATGTAGATAATGCTCAAACAATCTATAGAAGAGTGAAAAGACTTTATATTCCTAAAGACCCAGAAGAGTTAAGAGTTGATGGAGATTTAGAAAAAAGAGTTGCTAAAGCGGCATAAACAATTAAATACTAATTATTATTTCTTAATTTTATGTCGAAGAAAAAAGGAGCTAGATTAGAAAGAGAATTATTTCATTTATTCCATAAAGCAGATTGGCAACCCATCCATGTGGCAGGAAGTGGAAGTACACCCATAGAAGCCGCAGATTTGGTGGCTGGAAAAGAAGGAAGAGTACTTGCAATTGAATGTAAAGGTGGAAAGAAAGCGAGATACATAAAAAGGAAACAAATTGAAGAGTTACTTGAATTTTCTAGGAAATTTGGGGCAGAGGCTTGGTTAGGGGCGAGGTTTGATAATACCGAATGGTTATTCTTGGAGATAGAACATTTGAAAATAAGTAAAAGTGGAAATAATTTTGTAGTAGACCCTAAATTAGCTAAAGAAAAAGGGCTTAAGTTTAAGGAATTGATTGGTTAAGTTAAAAAGAGTTTCTTCTTTGATATTTTCATGCATAAGGGGGTATGTTTGGTAATTTTGGTACTACTTAGTACTTCTGTTTGGGGTATTAGAATTAATGAAGTGATGTATGATCCTGATTGTTCAGATAGTTATTGCGAGTATATTGAAGTATATAATAATGAAACTAGTTCTGTTAATATGACCGGATGGAAGATAAGGGATAATTCTGGAGAGGATACTTTAGATGATTTAATTTTACCAGGGAAGAGTTATGGATTAATTGTAGATTCGGACACTAGAGTCTATAGTAATTTTGATGTTGGAGAGATGGTTTGGATTTATGTAGATGATAATGCAATTGGGAATGGTTTGGGCAATTCTGAAAATTTAACTTTGAAAGATGATTCAAATAACACAATAGATCTCTTGAGTTATAGTGGTGGAACTAGTGGACAAAGTTTCAGTTATATTAATGGAAATTGGACCTTAACAGAGGCTAGTCCTGGAAAAGATAATGTTGAAAATACAAATCAAGTTAATGATTATTCTGTGATAAGTATTTCTGAATTTTTGCCAGATCCAGAAGGGGAAGATAGCACAAATATGCCTAAGGGAGAATGGGTAGAGTTATACAATAATGGAAATGAAGATTTAGATTTATTGGGTTTTGAATTATATGACAATTATGGAAGCGAAGCAGATATTGTTATTACAGAAACTACAACTTTGGATGGAACTTTAATTAGAAGTAAAAATTATTTGGTTGTTTATATGAATGGGGTTAATGGGTTTTTAACAAATAAAGGTTTTGAAAAAATAAATTTATACGATTTGGAAGGTAATTTGATTGATGATGTAAGTTATGATGGTTCAGATGAAGGTGTGAGTTGGAGTTTTATAGAAGAAAAATGGCAGAAATCTGAACCCACCCTAGGTTATAGAAATTTAGACAATAGTAGTTCTATCAAATCGGAAATAAGAATTGAAGAAATTTATGATTTGGGAGATGGAAAAGCAGAGTGGGGAGATATTATTAGGGCTAAGTTGTTTGTGAAAAAAGGAAATACAAATAAAAATGTGGTGTGGATCTGGATCGAAGATTCAGAAGGAAATAGAGTAACTAAGAAAAGCAAGTTTAATGTTTATGATAAATTTTTGAATTATACATTTACTTATCCAATTGGAATCCCAGATAATTGTAATGATGAATTTTTTAATGGGAAGGGTAAAATCAAAATAAGTGGATTAGATGCAGAAGCTGAGGAAAATTTGGAGATAAGAGAAAAACCTAATTGTAAAGATGGGACTAAGAAAGCGAGAATTAAAAGTTTTGAGTATGAATTATTAGAATTCTCAGAAGAGATTAAAGATGATTCTAATTTTGAAACCAAAGTAAGGTTAAAAAATAATCAAAAAGAAGATTTGAAAGTAGATATATGGAGCTACATTTATTCTGGAAAAACACATTATGTTGAAGATAATGATAAAGAAAATATGCATACTTTAACTTTAAAAGCGAGTGAGGAAAAAATTGTAGAATTAAAAAATGAAGTTGTGGGTGTAAGTAAGGCTAAAAGTCCTAGATTTAAAGTGAACATATTAAAAGAAGATAGGAAAACACCCCTTAGTTTGATTGAGGAAATTAAAGTTTCTAAGAACGAAAACGTTAAAAAAGGTCTTGATTCCATTACTGGTGAAGTTATATATGAAAGTAAGGGGGTTAAAGCACAAAGATCCGCTGTTTTCTTTTTTAGCGGGTTAATGATGACTCTAGGAATCTATAGCTTTGTAAGAAAATGGAACTAAAAATAAAAATCATAATTGAAATTTTAGGTAGTCCGAAAGAGCATGTAGAAAAAACAATAAATGGTGTTATGGAAGAATTAGGGAAAAGAGAAATTAAGATTTTGAAAAAAGAAGTAAGCAAGCCAAAAGAAGTGGAGCAGTTTTTTAGTGCTTTTACAGATGTAGAATTTGAATGTAAAGATTGGGATGTTCTAATTGATATTTGTTTTGACTTTATGCCTAGTGTAGTAGAAATTATAGAACCTTTAGAATTGAAATTTGAAGGTAAGAAGATGGAAGAATTATTGAATGATTTATTGGCTAAGTTGCATAAAAATAGTATGATTACAAGAAATTTACATGCAGAGAATGTGCAAATGAAAAGGGAATTAGGAAGAGAGTGATTACTTCTTCAATAATTTTTCTAATTCATCCATAGATTTATTCAATTCTTTATCTAAGAATTTTTTAACAGGAGATTTTCCAGCATTGCGATGGGTTCGAGGTTTGTAAGGTTCGGCGGGTTTATGGGCTATCTTTGGAGTATAAGCAGCTATGCCTTTTTCTTTGGAATCTTTCTTAAATTTAATTAAACCTTTTTTATAAGCTAAGAAAAGACCTCCACCCGCAGCTATAAGTAAGGCAATAATCATTAAAACCCAAAATAAAGCACCAGATTTTTCGTCTTTTTCTCTTTCACTAGAACTTCCACCTGTACTTCCAGATCCACTTGTTCCACCAGTTCCTGTTCCACTACCTGTTCCACCTGTACCTCCAGTATCATCAGAAACTTCACAATTTCCGGTATTGAAATCCCAAGTACCTGCGGTTCCAGATGAAGTCTCACAATATTCTCCATCACAATCTAAACAAGAACCATCCTCAGCGGCATCACAAATATCGTCATTATCACAACTTCCAGGGATTATTTCAGGGCAATTATCTCCAGGAATATCTTCACACCTACCAAAAGCATCTTTTTGACCGTCACAAGAATCAGGAGTTACACAGGGGGAACCAGGGGGAGGACCATTGACAATGACACCTCCACCTTCACAAGTGCGACCTTCGCCTATGGTGGTTTTATCACACTCAGAAGGACAAATACAACCATCCGAATCTTCGCATCTTTGATCACAATCAATTAAAACAGTTTTATCTCCAGGACCAGGAGCGGTAGTTGAAGAACCTAGAGCATAAATAGCAGCTGCTGTAGATTTAACATTGCAGAAATCAGAGGGTTTTGGCCAACAACCAGAAGGATCTCTTTGATCATTAATAAATGTAGAAGATTTACTTTTTGTTTCTGAATCAGGAATTAATGAGTTAATTAAGCTAGTTGTATGTACATTGGGGGTCCAATAACCAGCTGCGGCTTGAGTAGACTCTAAAGCAGTTAAATAACTGGATTGGGAAGTTAATTCGTAAAGAATTGCATTTTGAAGTGCGGATAAGGAAGGTCTTTCTTTTAACCAAGTTGGATCTGGGCTTTTAGCCCTTTTATCCAAAGCAAGTAAAACATAAGTAGTTATATCTGGATCACAGGTGGATCGGTAAGTAGATCCCCAACAAGGAATCCCAAGTTGAACCGTGACTATTTTTTGATTTACTTTTTCTTCTTTAATGAAATAATCCGCTATATTTGTGGTAGGCAATGTTTTTTTATTGATTAAAGAAATTACGGGAGGAGTAGTTAAGGGAGAACAATCAATTTGTAAATCATTTGTAGTAGTGGTAATCATAGTGGAGTCCACATTAATCCAAGGGGTATAACCATCTAAGGCGTTTAAAGTTTGATTTTGAGGAATATCATTATTGATTAATTTACAAGTACCGGCTTCATTAGAAATAAGTTGGATAATCCATTGTCCGGAAATATCAGAAGCGGACATAGTTCTGGAGTTAATTAACCATGTAGTGGCGTCTTCTAAAGTTGTAGAAGAATCTCCAATTTCACTTAAGGCCCAAATAGAAAGAGCTACGTTTTTATTATTACAAGAATTGGAAGCCATACAAGAATCTAAATTAGATTTTAATTGAGCAATAGCGGGCAAGAGGGAGGTGGTAGACGCTAATTCTTTATTTATAGCTAATAAAGCTAAAGCAGAGTCTTCTATGTTTGAATATTTTCCACTTGTGGCTTCTTGAAGTAGCCAATCTGTTTCTAAAGTAGCTTGAGCAGAAATAACTAAAATTACAGATATTAAGACTAGTAAAAGTATTTTTTTGATGGTATCACCTTTTGAATTGATTTAGGGAAAATGATTTATATATGTTTCTACACTAGAGAAAGATGGAAATTAAGAATTTGGAATTCTTGGCTAAAGGTAAAAGGAGCAAGGTTTATACTGGAAAAATTGGAAATAAAAAAGTGGCGGTTAAAGTGGGTTCAAGAGCTAAATTAGAAAGCAAGTGGTTAAAGTTATTAAATAAACATAAAATTGGGCCTAAATTTGTTAAAGTTTCTAAAGAAAAGTTAATTTATGAATTTGTTGAAGGGAAAAGAATTGGGGAGTGTTTGAATAAAAAAGTTGTTAAGAAAGTTTTAGAACAGTGTCGGATTTTAGATAAGTTAAAAATAGATAAGAAAGAAATGACTAATCCGTATAAACATATCTTAGTAAACAAAGGAAAAGTAGTGATGATTGATTTTGAAAGGTGTCATAAAGTGAAAAGAGGGAAGAATGTAACCCAATTTGGAGAATATATAATGAGGAAGAAATTAATTTCGAGAAGTAAGTTTACTAAATTATTAATAGAGTATAAGAAAGAGCAAAATGATAAGAATTTTAAGAAGATTTTTTCTTTCTTGGTTTAGGTTTGTGCTTTAAATGGGCAAAGAATTTTCTTTTAGCTACATTTACAGGATTTTTAGAAGTGCAATTAGAACATTCAATCCCCAAGGCTTTATAGTAATTTTCGTTATTACAATTAGGAGGAAGTATGTTACCAGATTGACGTTTATGCCAATTTAATTGAGATTGAACATAACCTGCGTGAAGAGGTTGATAATTTTTTTTATCCCAATCGAGTACCATTTTTTCTACTTGTTCTGTAGTGTAACCCACACTTTTTAAGAAATTAATTAAAATAAATAAAGCTCTTTTTCTGCCATCTTGTTTAACCCCTTCTAGAATTTGTTGAATACAGGGTGGGAAAAATTCAGCAGAAATAGAAGTTTTAAGTTCTTCATAAGTTCGAGAATTTTGAGAAGGTTCTTCAATTTGAATTAAATCGGGTTTTTTATTAATAGTGTCGAAAGCTTGAATAACCAAAGTAGAAGCTTCTTTTTCTGTAGATTCTGGAAGAAAAGGTCTAATCGTTTTGATATTTTCCATTCTAGCTTTTTTTAAGTTAAAAGAAGGTAAATCTTCTAAATCTAAAGGAACGGAAACTAGGCCTTTCTTTTCATTTATAGAGTAAGGAGCACGGTATAAGTGTCGGCTAGAAATTAAAACTGTGTCTAGTTCTATAATAGAAAAAGGATTGAATTCTTCACCCTCCATTAGTTCTTCTTTAGGTTGGTTTGTAGATTTAGAAATTTCTTGTAAGGTACTAATATCTAAGATTTTATCTTTTAATTGAGATTTAATCATATCTTTAAGATAAAGAGCAATAGTTCGGGGGGCTTCTGGAAATAAGAGTTTGAGATCTGTGTTGTTAACTTGTTCGGGAAGAGAAGAAAAAGGAATACCCAAATGAAATCCACTTCCTCCTGAAAATTTTAAACCAATATTTTTAATATCATGAAACTTTAAGGCTTCTATTAAAGATAAAGCAGTAATTTTAGAATAATCTATGAATTTTGTATCAATATCAATAATAAAATCCCAACCGATTCTTAATTTATCAGCTTGAGCTTGAGTCATACCGGTCTTAATTAATAAGGGATTAGACCAAAGTTCTTCTGAAACATGGAAAGAAGTAGCACCTTTTTTAGCTAATTCAAAAACATCATTTTCAAAATTTAAAATATCAGGACGTTTACCAAAACCACCTGTAGCATATTTAACAGCTATTTCTTTATTTTGGGAAGCATTTACAATAGCTTTTTGAATATCTTTACGAGAATAAAAGTCTAGAAAATCTGCCATAAATTGAAAGAAAATTGGTAATTTATAAGTTCTATGGGTGTGTGGCGGATATGTCTAATTATTGTAATTCTTGTTGAAGAGAATTAATTACTTGTCCTATGTTTTGAATTTCGGATTCTAATTGAGCGATCATTAAAGTGATTTGTTTTTCTTGTTCTTCTATGAGTTTTTTAGCATCTTTTATGGGTTTTTTGACCATAACTCCTGCGCCTACCGCCATTAAAACATCTTCTGTGGTCTTTAAGTTGGCTTTGACTAAAACTCCAGAACTTAAAGGGGAGAGAAATTCATCTCCTGTTTTTAATTTAGAAATTTCTTTTAAACTAATAGATAAATTAGAAATATCTTTTTGTTGTTCTTTTAAATTAACTAATTGTTGTTTATATTGTTCGAACTGGCTATTTAAAATTTGAAATTCTAAAGCCTTTTTTTGTTGATCTTCTTCCATGTTTATACCTTAAGAAATTGGGTTTTTAAGGGTTTTTATAGGAATCCAAGGGTTTCATCAATTCTTTGAATTTCGGGACCAGAAGTGTCTTTACCCATAATATAACCATTGAAATTAGCAATAAGTCCGGATTTGATATAGGGAGCACCCATATTTACAGTACCGATATCAGTTTTTACTTTGAAGAAAGATTCTATTTGTTTAAGATTATCAGCATCTCTATGGATTAAGCAACCTTTATTTGTAATAATTGCACAAGATCCAATTGTAGAAGAGTCGGCTATTTCTAATTTTTTAACTTTAAAACCTAATTTTTTTAATTTTGTAATGGCTTTTTCTTCTAAATTAGGATTAACTAAACAATTATCTTTATTAATTAAAATATTATTACCCAAAGCAGATAAATTTGTAGGTAAGATTACAATTTTTAGATCTTTAATTTTTTTTAAATCTGATAATTCATCTTTTTGAATTACTTCTGGAACTAATAAAATTTCTTCGTTTCCAGTACAAAAGACTCCAATTAAATTTGTATTGTGAATTGTGACTTGATAAATAGGGACCTTTAGAACTTCTTTTATTTGTTTAATTAAATCGGATTTTAAATTCTTTGGAAGTAAACAGTAAGTGTCTGTAGCAAATCCAAATAAACCAACATTAGAATTATTGTGGAAATTAATTTTTAAAACGTGCATTATTTCTTATCAGCTTTTTTAGCTTCTTTTTTGGGTTTTTCCTCTTTTTTCTCTGCTTTCTTTTTAACTTCTGGAGTAGATTCTTTCTTTTTTAATTTTCTTTGTTTGATAGGTCTAAGTTTAGCTTCTTTTTTAGATCCTGTTTTAAGAATTTTAATTCCTATTTTTTCTAATTCTTTTTTCACAGCTTCAGAAGAAGCGCCTTTTTTAATATCAATTTTTTTATCTAAAAATTCTAAATGTTTAATGTTACATTTTTTATTTCTAACATTACCATCTATTAAAACATAAGTATCATCTACAACTTCTACAACTGCACAGAAATTTCCGGAATCTCGTCCAGCTATTTTTATAGCTAATTGTCCTATTTCTACCATTTTACTGCCCTCGCTCTTTCGATTAGTTTTTTTCTAGAACAACTTGAACACAAATTTGCAAATTTTCTAGATGGCACTTTTTTTGATTTTGAAGTTTGTTTAAGTTTAGTAGCCCTAACATTCGGAACGCCAAGTAAGACTTTTCCACATTCAGGACATTTAGGTTTACTTGGTTTACGTTTTCTATATCTAACTAAAACTCTGGAAGCTGTTTTTACAAAAACTTTTCTTCTACTTCGAGATCTATGTTTTGGTGCTGTCATTTTTAGTGTACCCTCAATAATTTTCTTAATCCTATACTAAATACAATTGAAAATATAATGTAAACCCATATCCAACTACTAATACCAAAGAAATTTAAATCTATTTCTAAATAAGTGGCTCTTAACCAGCTAAATATAATTAAAATAGGAACTAAAGTAATTAAAGTAGGTTTAAAGCTGTTCATCATGTACTTCATATTTTTTTCCATGGATTGTTTTTGAAGTTGCATTAATCTTTCTGTATCGTGTTTAGCTTCTTTCATTTCAGCTTGTAAACTTTTTAATTCAGCTTTAAGTGATTTCATTAATTCTTGATCTGTAAAGTATTTGTAAGCTACAGTAATTAAAGCAGTTAAAAGGAAGGAAATAATAATTAAAGCTCCCAAGGGATGCCAGCTAATTAAAGGTCCAAAGATTGTGTTAAATAATCCGTCCAACATTATCCCATCATCCTCCTTAAAGCAGGATACATATCCATCATATGTTGTTGAGCTATTTCTTCATATAATCTATAAATAATCATAACTGTAAGTAAAATACCAGTTCCAGATGTTAAGGCTCCTAAAAGATCTGCAAAAGCAGCTAAGAATCCTACTGTAATCGCACCCATTATAGTTAGTGGAAAAATATAGCGGTTTAAAATTCTTTCTAAAACTCTTTCATCTCTTCTAAATCCGGGGATTTGTAAACCGGAAGCCATTATTTGTTTAGCTTGAGATCTGGCGTCCATGCCCGCAGTTTGAACCCAAAAAATAGAGAAGACAACAGCTCCAGCCATCATAAATAGAGCGTATGAGAAAGCTTGGCCAAATATTTGCCAATTAAAAGAACCACTAGAGAAGAACGCAAAAATTTCATTAACTAAATTTGGAGATGTAACCCATCTAACCAAACCAGAAACTGGAATTTGACCTTGGAATTGTCCAAAGATATGTTGAGAAACCCAAGCCATAACTCCAGAGGAATTTTCAACCCAGCCTTGCATTAATCGAGCCCATAGTTGGAGATTAGCTATTAGAGCTGCCACTAGGATAACAGGAATATTAGAGGTATATATGAAACTTAAAGGCCATCTAACCCCATGACCTCGTACCCTTCCAAAAGATAAGGGAATTTCGACTTTCATAGCTTGCGCATAAACTACTAACCCAAAGACTAAGACGGTGGCTAGGATTGTAGATAAAGCGAGCATGGCCCCCATAGGATTTCCAGAAGCTAAAGATTTCAAGAAAACCCAAACTTGTCCAATAGGAGCTTGACCAGTTCCAAAAGCCATAACTCCGGCTTGAGTTAAAGGCGATATAGCTCTGACAAAAATACCTGCAGATACATTTGCGGCGATGAATAAAGAGATACCTGAACCGAATCCCCATTTGTTAATAACTTCATCCATGAATAAAACAATTAAACCTCCTAAAATTAATTGGGCTATTAAGAGAT
>PVBE011148998.1_pt1 | contig 11412 bp, 12 predicted proteins | sample 1631181 | NCBI WGS metagenome assembly PVBE01 (sample SAMN08397723, study PRJNA350692) | Marine metagenome, whole genome shotgun sequencing project. | isolation source: water | place: Pacific Ocean | collected 2012-04 | reverse complement strand
GCGGGGCTCTACGCCCCGCGAGCTGCGATCGGCCGCTGGCGCCGGCCTCCCCCGCCGTGGAACCAGCCTGGATGACCATCATCCGGCCAATCACGCCGCCAATCACGCTCCCCGCTGGCTCCCCCTCCTGCCGTGAGTTGACAGAATCCGTCTTATCGGACCTAACCGCCCAGGGCCAGGGTCTCCGGGTTGTACTCGCGCTTGCTGCTGCTGTGGTGTCGATCCATCGCGGGAGCATGGCACTGATGCCCGGTCGGCGGGCCCGGGTCCGGGGGTGAGTCTCTATCGAGCCGGCCCGTACATCGCGCGCGCCGTGAGACCGATGACCAGGGCCAGCCCCACCAGGAGCATCCCCGCCGATGGCACCGCGAGCCACTCCAGCGACGCCTTCGCCGCGTGCGTGCTCCCCATGCTCGGCCCCTTGAGGCCCGCCAACATCCACAGCAGGCCGTAGCCCAGCGAGCCCAGGCCGAGCATCGCCGAGGTCGCCTGCTCCAGCCGCCCCGGCGCGCCGAGCATCGCCAACAGCAGGATCAGCGCCACCGACGAGGCCCCGAGCACTCCGGCGTGCAGGTGCGCGCGCTTCATGTAGCTCCAGGCCTTGCTGACGACCTTCCGCTGCCGGATGAGGTCGCCCTTGTAGGCCTCGGGAGCATCGTCCGCGCGGGCCTGCAGGCTGGCCTTCACCTCGGCCTCCGCGGCCCCGAACGCGCCGCCCATGCCCCAGCCGAAGCCGATGGCGAGCAGGGAGAGCAGGAGTCCCACACCCAGGGGGCGCAGGCGGGTTCGTGCGAAGTCGTCCATCGGAGTCTCCAGTTCGGGGTGGCGGAGGCTACCGAACCGGTGGCGCTTCGGCCTGATCGACCCCTGCGAAGACCTCACCCACGACAGGTGGCTACGCCCCCGTATGGTGCCAAAACTCATCCGATGACGTTCCGTCACTCGATCGGGTGGTGATGGTCCTCCTTGCCCCAGCCGCCCCCGACGACCACGATCGGGGCATGAACGCTCGGCCTTTCGCGCTGTATTTCGTGGTGTCCGTGTTCGCCGGCTGGATGAACCGCCAGCAGCAAGCGCTGATCGACTACGTCCTCGAAGAGAATCGAGTCCTGCGAGAGCAGCTCGGAGGTCGTCGAGTTCGGCTGAGCGACGACCAGCGGCGGCGACTCGCCGTGAAAGGGCGGGCCATCGGGCGCCGCCTCCTGAACGAATACGCGACGATCGTGACCCCGGATACGATCCTCGCTTGGTACCGCCGGCTGGTCGCGCGCAAGTACGACGGCTCGGCGAAGCGGTGCCCGGGGCGGCCGCGTACCTCTGCTGAGCTCGTTGAACTCGTCCTTCGACTCGCCATCGAGAACCCACGATGGGGCTACACGCGAATCCGCGGCGCCCTTCACCTGCTCGGACGCGACATCGGTCGGAACACGATTCGCCGCATCCTCGCGGCGCACGGCCTGGAGCCCGCGCCGGAGAGAGGCAAGCGGACACGCTGGTCGACCTTCCTCAAAGCCCACTGGGAGGCGCTCGCCGCAGCCGACTTCTTCTCGGTGGAAGTCGTCACGCGCGGCCGTCTGGTCCGATACATGGTCTTCTTCGTCATGAAGCTCGAGACGCGGGAGGTCCTCGTCGCCGGAATCTCGGCTTCGCCCACCGGGGCCTGGATGAGGCAGCTCGCCCGCAACCCGACCGACGCCGAGGACGGATTCCTCGAAGGCATGCGCTACCTGATCCTCGACCGAGACCCGCTCTACACGATGGGATTTCGCAAGATGCTCGGCGACTGCGGAGTGAAGTGTCTCCGGCTCCCCCCGCGAAGCCCGAACCTGAACGCCTTTGCTGAGCGGTGGGTTCGCTCGATACGCGAGGAGTGCCTCGATCACATCGTCCCGCTCGGGGAGGCGCATCTTCGAAGCGCGGTACGCGAGTACGTCGCCCACTACAACTCCGAGCGCCCCCACCAAGGGCTCGACAACAGGTTGGTGCTTCCTCGCGACGGACCACCGCGAAGCGACGGCGCTGTCCACCGCTCCGAGCGGCTCGGCGGCATGTTGAAGTCGTACGACCGGAAAGCAGCCTGAACGACTCCTCGTTTCGACCCTTCGTCGGAGCGCATACGTGCGTCCGGAGCTTCGATATCGGTCGACCAGGGTCGAGAGAGCCATCCACGGCGACAAGGTTGCTGGCTGATCAGCCGTCGTTTGAGTTTTGGCACAGTACGGGCTCGGCGCCAAGACCGTGGCCCTCCCGCGCCGAGTCCTGGACGGGCTCGGCGCCAAGATGATGTCGCTCCGTTCGGCCGATGAAGACGAAGCGGCCTGGCTACTCAGGCAACGCGGTCAGGATCAACGGATCGACCATCCCCTGCACCTCGGGGTGCTGCATCCACGCGTCGAACCGGCTGCCCCCCGCGAGGACTTCGTCCAACGGCGTACACAGCTCGAAGGTGGTGCACTCGAACTCCCGCCCCCCGATGAGGCGCAGCCCCCCGACGAGGTAGTCGTCCTGGAGGCGGATCGCGAAGGTCTGGCCCAGCTTGGACACCTCGGCGACCTCGCTGATCAGGGTCCAGCCGTTGGCTCCGTCGGAGGTGACGTCCAGCGACGTGCGCAGCCCCCACGTGGCCGTGAAGCCGTCGACGAAGCCCGGGTACTCGGTCCAGACGTCGTCGCCTTCGAACCGGATGTTCATGCAGATCGCGATCGTGCCGTCGTCCACGGTGCAGGGCTGCTGGTACGAGGCGATCTGCAGCAGGGTGTCGGTGACGTCGGAGTGAGCCTCCAGCGGGAGCAGCTCCTCGGGCACCGTCGGGTCCGGCCCGCCGGTGGGGCAGCCCAGCAGGAGCGCGAGCGCGGGGAGCAGGGCGAGGCGCCTCATGGCGTCAGCAGCACCTTGACGCTGTTGCGGCTGGCGGCGACGTCCAGCGCTTCGACGCCGTCGTCGAGGCCGTAGCGGTGGGTGATGAGCGGGGTCGGGTCCACGAGCCCTGCAGCTAGCAAGCGCAGTGCCGGCGCGAAGGGCCCGCACCGGGATCCGACGAGCGTGACCTCGTCGATGACCCACGGGATCGGGGTGAGGGAGCCGACATCGTGGATGGTCGTCTTCATCACGATCGTGCCGCGCGGACGCACCAGCGAGGTCGCCTGCTGGAGGCCGTCGGCGCTGCCGGTGCAGTCCACGACGAGGTCGGCGCCCGAGGCCTGCTCCACCTCATCGAGGGTGAGGCCCCGGACGGATTTCGGCAGCAGCTTCAAGCGGTCCGGGTTTCGGCTGACCGCGATCACCGTGGCGCCCGTCAGGGCGAGCACCCGGGCGACGAGCTGGCCCAGCCGGCCGACGCCGAGCACGACCGCCACGTCCGTGGGCCGCACGTGGACCTGTTGGAGGATCTCGCATGCCGCCGCCAGCGGCTCGACGAACACGGCCGCCTCGTCGGGCACCCCCGCGGGCACGACGTGGAGGTTGGCGGCGGGCAGCGCGAACCGCTCGCTGAAGGCGCCGTCGCGGTTCTGGATGCCGAACACCGTGCGGTCTTCGCAGTGGGTCGGCCGGCCCGCGACGCAGGTCGCGCAGACGCCGCAGACGCAGTTGATGTCGCCGACCACGCGGGCCCCCACCCAGGCCGGATCGGGGTGCTCGGCGACGCGTCCGACCCACTCGTGGCCGAGCACGCCAGTGTAGCCCATGTAGCCCTTCACCAGCTCCAGGTCGGTGGCGCAGACGCCGCCGCAGGTCAGCTCGATCAGCGCCTCCCCGGGGTGGTTCGGTTCCGGGCGGTCATCGACCGCTTCGGGTCCCTCCTCAGTCAGCACCAGCGCACGCATCGGCGGATCCTAGGCGGTATCGTTCGCGTCCGTGCAAGACGCCGTCCCGATCCCCTGCTGCGCCACCGTCGGCCCGTTGCCCAAGGACGGCATGCTCGCCGCCGGCCCGCTGCCCGCGATCGACGACGAGGAGGGGCTCGCCGTCCCGCAGGCCCTGCGTCCGCTGGTCGATGCCCACGTGCACCTGTTCGCGCCCCCGGTGTTCGAGGCGCTGTGGCGCTGGTTCGAGACCCACGGCTGGCCCATCCGGTACCGCCTCCACGCCGAGCAGGTCATCGACTTCCAGCTCAGCCGCGGGGTCGACCACCTCGTCGCCCTGCACTACGCCCACAAGCCGGGGTTGGCCCGCTCGATGAACGAGTTCATGACCGGCATCACCGCCGACCGCCCGCGGGTCACGGGATTGGCGACCGTGCTGCCGGGGGAGCCCGACGCGGGGCAGATCCTGGCCGATGCGTTCGCCGCCGGACTGGGCGGAGTGAAACTGCACTGTCACGTTCAGTGCTTCGCCGCCGATGACGATTCCATGGCCGAGATCTACGAAGCCTGCATCGCCGCGGACGTGCCGCTGGTGATGCACGCCGGCCGCGAACCGAAGTCCCCCGCGTACGCCTGCGACCCCTACGAGGTCTGCGGCGCCGACCGGACCGCCCGGGTGCTGAACGACTTCCCCGACCTCAAGCTCTGCGTGCCCCACCTCGGCGCGGACGAGTTCGAGGCCTACGAGGCCCTGCTGGAGCAGCACGACGGCCTCTGGCTCGACACCACGATGATGCTCGCGGACTACTTCGACATCCCCCACGCGTGGCGCCTCATCGACGCCCGCCCGGACCGGCTCCTGTACGGCACCGACTTCCCGAACCTGCCGTATGCGTGGGACCGCGAGCTGCACCGCCTGGGCGCACGCCGCCTCGACGACGACGCCCTCGCGTCCGTGCTCCATGGCAACGCCCGACGCCTCTTCGGGCTCCCCGATCACGACGCGGAGGCCTCATGGGCGTGACGAAGCTCGATCGTGGCGGCGGCAGCTGGGTCGGCTACGAGGCGGCCGGACTCGACCGCGGCACCCCCGTGCTGCTGGTGATGGGGCTCGGCGCCATGCGCACCGCGTGGCAGCTTCAGGTCGAGGCGCTGTCGGCGCGGCACCGCGTGGCGTGGGCCGACAACCGGGGCATGGGCGACAGCGGTCCCGTGACGGGGAAGCTGTCGATTGGGTCCATGGCGGCGGACACGATCGCCGTCGCGGACGACCTCGGATGGGACCGCTTCCACGTCGTCGGCATCTCCATGGGCGGCATGACGTCCCAGGAGATCGCCCTCGCCGTGCCCGACCGGCTCATCAGCCTCACCCTCATCGCCACCCACTCGGGCGGGGGCCTGGCGGCCACCTTGCCGACCGCCAAGGGGCTGTTCTGGTGGGCGAACCGGTTCAGCGCCAACCTCATGGGGGACAAGGAGCGGATGGAGCGGTCGCTGGTCCACCTGCTGTACCCGCCGGCGTACGTCGGCGAGCACAAGGCGGAGCTCCAACAGCGCCTCGGTTCGGTGTTCGGCAGCACCGGCTCGTCCGACATGCTGCGCAAGCAGTTGGGCGCCGTCATCGGCCACGACACGCGCAAGCGGTTGGACCGCATCGGCGCCGTGCCCACCCTCATCGTGCGGGCCGGCTCCGACATCCTGGTCTCGCCTCGGCATTCGGATCGTCTGGCGCGCGGCATCCCCGGCGCCGAGCTGTTTGAGCTCCCCGACTCGGGGCACGGCGTGCTCGCGCAGTGCGCGGATCGGCTGAATCCGAAGCTGCTGGCGCATTTCGAGGCGGCCGAGACGCGATGAACGAGCCGACGCCGGTGCGCAAGACGCAGTCGCGGCGGGCGCAGATCCTTAAGATCGTCGCGGTGCTCTTGGTGTTCGTCGGGGGAGCCGCGGCGCTGCGCGAGTCGGGGCTGCTGGAGCTGATGCAGGACCGCGAGCTGCTGCAGCAGCGGGTGGATGAGCTCGGCGTGCTCGCGGTGGTTGCGTACCTGGCGATGTGGGTGCCGCTGCAGGTGCTCTTGAGCCAGGCGTTCCTGCCCACGGTCGCCGGCGGGATCATGTTCGGCTGGCTGGGGGGCGGCATCCTCGCCGTGATCGGCGCCGCCCTCGGCTGCACCGCCCAGTTCCTCGTCGCCCGCTACGTCTTCCGCGACACCGCCGAGTGGCTCGTCCTGTCCCGCTTCCCCGAGATCCACGAGATCGTCGAGGAGCGTGGGGTCGCGACCCTGATCCTGCTGCGCCTGCTCTACGCGCCCAGCTTCGCGCTGAACATCGTCGGCGGGATCTCGTCGATGCCGCTGCGCAAGTTCGCGCTCGCGTACGGCGCGCTGCTGCCCCAGAGCCTGCTCGTCTGCTTCGTTGCCGACAGCTTCTACCGGTTCGGGTGGAGCGACATGCCCCCGATTCGCTGGGCGACGATGGTGGGGATCGTCGTCGTGGGAGTGCTCGGCTACCGCGCCGCTGTGAAGCGCTGGCCCGAGCTGCGGATCCGGAAGAAGCGGCGGAAGATCCGCGAGGTCCTGAGCGGTGAGGTCAGCGCGGACGTGGAGTGAGGCCGAGGGCGTCCCCCATGCGGCGGATGTCCTGCACCTTGGCGTCGAAGGGGGACCAGTCGTCGTCCTCGGCGATCGGCGTCCACGTCGCTTCCATCTCGTCGATGAGCATCGTGCAGGGATCACCCGCGAAGTAGGGGTGCTCGAGGCGCGCCGGGTCGGCCGGCTCCCGCTCGCCCAGGAGGGCGCGGATGGGGGCGAAGGTGGGGTGATCGTAGAACGACGCGGCGGGGCTGGCCTGGGCCCGGGCCGCGGAGACCTCGCCCCCCTGCCAGTCGAAGAAGAGCCGCTCGTAGGGGATCTCGGTGCTGTTCCAGAACGTGAGCCCGGCCGTGAGCAGCTCGGCGTCGGCCTCGGCGCCCCGCGACTGCACGCCCAGCCGCTCCCCGAGGGCCTCTCCAGAGGCGGCGGCGAGGCGGGCTTCGAACGTCTCCAGAACGGGTCGGACCGCGGCCTCGCTGGTGACCGGGAGGAGCGCTTCGGCCAACCGCACGCAGTTCCAGTGCACGGCCGCGGGCTGTCGGCCGAAGGCGTACATGCCGCCGTGATCGAAGTAGGCGGCGGTGAAGTCGGGGGCGTAGGTGGGGGCGAACCGCCAGGGGCCGTAGTCGAACGACTCGCCCGTCACGTTCATGTTGTCGGTGTTGAGCACGCCGTGGACGAACCCGGCCATCATCCAGGTGGCGGACGAGCCGCGCGGAGCGGGCGACGACCTCGTCCAGCAGCGCCGCCGCGGGGTCGGCGAGGTCCTGTTCGGCGAGGGCGGGGAAGCAGTTGTCGAGGGTGTAGGCGACGAGGGCGCCCAGCCGTTCGGGCTTGCGCGACCACGCGTGGCGTTGGAACGAGCCGAAGCGGATGTGGGAGTGGCTCAGCCGCACCATGATCGCCGACCGCGTGGGCGACGGCTCGTCGTAGCGGATCAGCTTCTCCCCGGTCTCGAACACGGACAGCGTCTTGGAGGTGTAGACCCCCACCGCCTCCAGCATCTCAGTGGCGAGGATCTCGCGCACGCCCCCTTGAGGGTGAGCCGACCGTCGCCTCCGCGGCTGTAGGGGGTCGTTCCCGACCCCTTGGTGCCGAGGTCGAGCATGCGCCCCTGGCCGTCGATCAGCTGGGCCAGGAGGAAGCCCCGGCCGTCCCCGAGGTTGGGGTTGTACTGGCCGAACTGGTGGCCGTGGTACCGCAGCGCCAGCGGCTGGGGCAGGTTGCGGGGGAGGGGCTCCAGGTCGCCGAAGTGGCGCCGCCAGTCCTCGTCGCTGAGGCCATCCAGCCCCACGGTCTCGGCGGCGCGGTCGTTCCGGTACCGCAGCGTGTGCCGGGGGAACGTGGCTGCTGCCACCGGGTCGTAGAAGTCCGGCCCGAGGGACGGGTACGAGGGGGCGGGCTGGTACGGCACGGCGCCGAGGGTAGCGCCAGATCCGGCGGCGGCCCATCGATCAGCGACCGGGTCGGCTCACCGGCGGGAAGCGAGCGCGTCGGCGGCCAGGAGCGCCGCGACGAGCACCGCCGCGTCGCTCCAGGGCCAGATCACGCCCAGGCCCGAGGCGTGCCAGGCGACGAACCAGGCGGCCGGCAGGAGCAGCAGCAGCAGCCAGCGACGTCGGGGCCCCGCGGCCAGCCCGAGTCCGAGGAGGCCCAGCAGCAGCACCGCGCGGACCGAGCGGGTCACGGGCACGAGGCGGCGGTCGGCGAGCAGGTTGTCGACCGCCAACGCGAGGATCTCGACGCCGTACCAGGGCCCCACCGGGGTGCGGTGCCGGTCCTGGGTGCCGAGCCGTCCGCCGACGATCACCACCGCGTCGCGGAAGTGCTCGCGGTCGTAGTTGCCCGCGTACACGTCCGCGTAGGCGTAGTGGCGGAAGCCGGGCGCGTCGGGGAAGGCGAGCAGCCGGCGGCCGTCCGGCGCCACGCGTGAGGTCGACCCGAAGCGGACCACGTCGGGGCCGTTCCAGTCCGGCGCCCGATCGCTCAGCCCGGGTCCCGCCGCGAGCGTGGCGATCGACCACTCCGGAGCCCCCGCGGTGGGATCTCGGCGTCCCAGTTCGAATTGGCGGACCAGCCCCCCCGGCTGCTCTCGGAGCAGGTCTGCCGAGCCGATCCCCCACGCCGCATCGGCGAGCTCCGGATCCGGGCCGTCCCACCGGCCTCCGCTGCTGCGGGCAGGAAGGAAGACCCGGAGCCCGTCTTCGCGCTCGACGGTGCTGACGGTGGTGCGCAGCGACGCGAGCGCGGCTTCGTCCCCCCCGCGGAACCAGACGTCGAAGGCGACGGCGGCGGCGTCCGCGCCGAGCCGGTGCAGGACCTCCGTGTGGGTGGCGCGGTAGCTCTTGTGGTCGACGAACGTGGAGAAGTCCACCGGCGGCGCGGGCGCCTTCGGCGTCAACGCGGCGGCGACGTCGTCGTCGCGGCTCCATGTGACGAGCACGACCTTGTCGCTGAGCGTCTCCTGGGGGAAGGGGCGGATCTGGCCGGGGTAGACCAGCAGGGCGGGCACTTCGAGCAGGCCCAGAAGCAGCGCCAGAAGCACCGCCAGCCCCACGGCCACGGGGCGGACGAGCACGGTGACCCGGGACGGCGCCGCGGGAGGGGCGAGGCCCCACAGCAGGCGCGCGGCGTCGGCGAGGTCGGTCGCCTCCAGCGTCCCCTCGACCGCGCTGCCGGCGGGCACGAGCACGCGGCCGAAGCCCGCCTCGCGCGCGGCCGCGGCCTTCCGCTCGACCCCCGCCACGGGCACGGTGCGGCCGTCCAGGTCCAGCTCGCCGGTGACGGCTACGTCGGCAGGCAGGGGCTTGCCCAGCGCCCGCGCGATGACGGCGAGGGCGAGGCCCAGGCCCAGGGAGGGGCCGGCGATGGCGTCCTGAGCGCCCCCGAGCTGCCAGGCGACCTCGAGGTCGGTCGCTTCGGCGCCGTGCCCGAGCTTGCGGAGCAACGCCGTCGCCGCCGCCACCGCCCGCCGGGCGGCCAGCCGGGCGACCTCATCGGTGGTGCCCAGGGCGACGGCTCGGCCCTGCCCCGGGGCGGCGGTGAGCTCCACGATCAGCTCGGCGGCCACGCCGGCGCCGGTGGACTCGTCCACCAGCAGGACGGGGACCCGGTAGGAGTCGGCGGGGATGGCCGCGAGCCGTTCGCTGAGCTCCTGCTTCAGCGCGACATCGCCTTCGGGGAGGGGGCCGAACGCGGACGCCTCGGCGGCTGCGAGCACCGCCCCCGCGGTGCGCAGATCAGCGGCGCCCCGGAGGGCTCGAGCGTCGGCGCGAAGGGTGGGGAGGAGGGCCCGTCGCCGGGCCGCGAGGGCATGGGCGTCCTCGGTCCGGGCGGCGTCCCGGTACGCGTTGAGGAGGTCGGTGAGGGACGCCGGCGACGTCACTCGGCCTCGCGTCGTCGCACCAGCCCGAAGCCCGCCAGGAGCAGCAGGCTCAGGCCGACGGTGTCCGGCTCCGCCGGTTCGCCGCAGATGAGGCCGTACTCGTCCCGGGTGCCGCAGCGGGCGAACGCCTCGGCGCTGTCGTCGTCGTCGAAGGGGGAGATGTCGTCGTCGTCGTCGTCGTCGTCGTCGTCGTCGTCATCGGCGCTGTCATCATCGTCGTCGGCGCTGTCGTCGTCGTCGGCGCTGTCGTCGTCGTCGTCGCTGTCGTCATCGTCGCCAGTGCTGTCGTCGTCGTCGGCGCTGTCATCGTCGTCGTCGCCGGTGCTGCAGTGCGCCTCGTCCGCCTGCGCCGCGAGCAAGTTCGTCAGGAGCGCCGCTTCAGCGGTCGCGATCGACTCCACGTGGAGGGTCGTGGCGAGGACCCGCGAGGGGCCGACCTCGAAGTCGATGAGCAGCGGCAGGGTGGTCGCCGCCTCCATCACCACGACGTCCGCGGACGCCGAAGTGGTGTCGAGCACGCCGCGCGCCGCGAGCACGGGCGGGGTGAAGCTCACCGGGTCGCTGACCCCCGCGACCAGGGGACTGGCGGCGTCGGCCACCACCGCGAGGTCGAGCAGGGTGTCCTCCATGGACGTGGTCAGCCCCGCCGGGGCCGAGGTCCAGCTGGCGAGATCGAGGTTCGGTCCCGCGTGGCCGTGCCACTGCAGAACCCGGCAGCAGGCGCCTGCGAGCCAGTCGTCCAACACCGCCTGCTGGGCGACCAGATCGGCGTACGCCTCCTCGCTCTGGCCCGAGCTGACGACGATGCGGGTGGTGGTGCTCAGGTCGGCGGTGGTGAGCTCGACCGGGGTCAGCACCGTCACGGTCCCCCCCAGCGACGTGATCAGGTCGTCCACGCGCACGCCAAAGGGGACCGCGCTGCGCACGAGCACGACCTCCTCGGTCTGGCCGTTGCAGGCCTGGGCCGCGGCGGCGCCGGGGAGCGCGGCGACGGCGAGGGCGAGGACGACGAGCCACCTCACAGCCGAACCTCCAGCCACACGTTCAGGTCGATGCGCGGGGCGATCGTCGCATCCGGACTGAGCTGGAACACGGGGCCGTACTCGCGGCGAAGCCCCGCCCCGGCCCGCAGTTGGGTCGAGATCGCGAGGCGCCGGCCCAGCTGGATGCCGACGCCGACGTCGACGGTGGCGCCGGGTTCCGCGCTGAAGACCCGCTCGCACGCCACCGGCTCGATGCATCGCTCGCCCATCATCAGGTCGAAGCTCCCCCCCAGGCTGGCCGTCGCCCCCTTGGGCAGGTCGGCGAGGCCGTGCACGCCGAACGCCAGCGGGAAGGCGAGCGTGACGCGGCGGTCGGTGGGGTTGAGCGGACGCATCATCAGCCCGACGTTGACGCTGGCCCACGCGGGCCCGCGAGCCGAACCTGAGCGCGCAGTTGGGCGGTCCCCCAGGTCCGATCCTGGCCCGCCGACAGGCCCCCGCCGAGGCCGATGCGAAGCCGGTCGGCGCGGCTGCGAAAGCCGCCGTTGGGGCTCCCCAGGCGCTGCTCCTGGCGCGCCAGGGCCTGTCGATCGGCCGCGGGGAGCGGCTTCGCGTCGACCGGCGCCGCCGAGGTGAAGGTGGTCCGTTCGCCG
>PVBE010373314.1_pt1 | contig 11412 bp, 10 predicted proteins | sample 1631181 | NCBI WGS metagenome assembly PVBE01 (sample SAMN08397723, study PRJNA350692) | Marine metagenome, whole genome shotgun sequencing project. | isolation source: water | place: Pacific Ocean | collected 2012-04 | reverse complement strand
GACCACGCGGACGTACGACTATCTGCGCTCAAGCGGGATCCACAAACGCCTGTTCGATCAGCGGAAAAATTAGGCAACGTTGCCGAAACGATCGCGCAACCGCGGCAATACTTCGCTTGAGTAAAGATCCAAAAAGCGGATTTGATCAGGACCCGGTGCATGAAATACCAGGTGCGTAAACCCAAGATCAATCATCTCGCTCAAACGCTCGACGTGCTCATCCGGGTCGGTTGACACAATCCACCGTTTAGCGGCGCGTTCGGCTGGCACCGCATCGGCGAGTTTTTCCATTTCGGCTGGGTCCTCGACACCGGTTTTCTCTTCCGGTGAGAGCGCGAGTGCAGCCCAGTGCCGCGTGTCTTCCATCGCCCGTACTCGATCGGTGTCGAACGACACTTTCATCTCGATCATGTACTCAATGTCACTGGCCTCACGACCACCTTTCTCTAAACCTTGCGCAACATTCGGCAACAATGTCTCGCGATAAAGCTCCGGCGCCTTACCACTGGTACAGATAAAGCCCTCAGCTACCCGCCCGGCGAGCCGCGCTGCGGTGGGGCCCGCGGCAGCAATATAAATGGGGATCAACTCATCCGGGCGATCGTAAATGGTCGCTCGCTCGGTCTGGAAATAATCCCCTTCGAACGTCACTCGATCCTCCGTCCACAACTGTCGCATCAGTTCTATGGATTCACGCAAGCGACCAAACCGCTCCTTGAAACCAGGCCAGGCCATGCCCGTCGCCGGCACCTCGTTCAGGGATTCGCCCGTGCCAATACCCAGGATGACTCGACCTGGACATAACAACCCAAGCGTCGCAAAAGCCTGCGCGACGATAGAAGGGTGGTAACGAAAGGTTGGCGTCAACACGCTAGTCCCAATGATGGCCCGCGACGTCCGCTCACCCAGCGCACCCAGCCAACCCAGAGAATACGGCGCATGTCCATTGGTATGCCGCCACGGCTGAAAATGATCGCTCACCATGATTGAATCAAAACCGACCTTCTCAGCATGAACTGAAAATTCAAGCAATTCACGCGGGCCAAACTGTTCGGCAGAGGCCTTGTATCCTATTTTCAACATGGGTCTTGTCCTGATCTGGGTATGGGTTTTCTTAGGGTTTCTTGGGGCGATCTTAGTCCGGACTCACCGTCTCGTGATCGGGCCTAACATCGGTGAATATGATCGTGTTATCACCGCTGACACGCCCCGCGGGGATACGGTGGTCACCATCCCGCAAACGCGCCAACATGGTGACCTTGTCCGCACCGGTTGCCAACCATAGACGCTCGCGCGCTCGATTAAGGGCTGGGAAAGTCAGCGTCATGCGCCGGTGCCCCCGGTACAACGCGGTCACAGCCACATCCCGGTCGGTCATCATCAGTGCCTCATCACCGGGCACCAATGAGGCGGTGTGGCCATCATCGCCCAGGCCAAGATGGACCAGATCAATCACCACTGGGTCACCGGCAATCAAGGCCAAGGTCTTTGCATACGCCGTTGCAGCACGCGCCAGATCATCACTTTCGACCGGCATCGGATAGTGCTCGGCCTGGCTCGGCCCACCGGCCTGCAAAAGAGCATCCTCAATCATTACCCAGTTGCGTGCGGCATCACCGGCCGGCGCCACGCGTTCATCCACCTGAAAAATGCGCACCTGTGCCCACGGCAGATCGGCCTTTGCAAACGCCGTCAGCATGGCATGGGGCGAACGCCCCCCGCTCAATGCCATGATGAAGACCCCTCTCGCCGAAATAGCTTCACGCGCACTGGCAACAAGCTGTAAAGCGGCCGCCTGCGCGGCCTCTTTCGGCCCAGCGTAGTTTTGAAACACGGGTTGGCTCACACGCTTAACTCAAGTGTCCAACGACAAGTACCCCGCCTGTGGCGGTCTGTCTTTGGGGTTGTCTGATCGATAACCACATTGCTGCCCTTAATCGAGTCTTGCTACCTGTCTTCGAATCGGCTGTACTGTAGTTCGCCTGATCTTTACATGGTTTTGTAGAGCTACAGCCTCAATGAAACTTACCATATATTACGACGTCATTAGATGACCGCATCGGCCACCCCTACTTTGGACTGAACCCAGACACTATGATGCCAACGACTCAGCGCCTTCTTGATACCGCCGCCAGTGGCGGCACCATCATCGACAGCGAAGCACATACGTTGTTCGGTGCGAGCAATCTTGCGTCCCTGCTCAGCGCAGCCCGTGAACGCCGGGATCAAGCACACGGCACCGTTGTCAGTTACTCACCCAAAGTATTTATTCCGCTGACCAAGTTGTGTCGTGATGTGTGTCGTTACTGCACGTTTGCCGAAGCCCCCCGCCGTGGCGAACAGGCCTATCTCAGTATCGAAGAAGCGATCGACATCGCCCGCGCGGGCGCGAAAGCCGGCTGCCACGAAGCGCTGTTTACGCTAGGCGATCAACCGGAACGTCGATACCGTGCTGCTCGTGAGGCGCTAGAAATGCTGGGGCATGACTCGACCATCGATTATCTGATCGAAGCTGCCCATGCCGTGCATGAGGCAACGGGCCTACTGCCCCATGTCAATCCGGGATTAATGAACGCCGAGGAACTCGGTCGCTTGCGCCGCGTCTCGGTCTCTGCAGGTCTGATGCTTGAATCGAGCGCCGAGCGATTGACTGAGCGCGGCGGCCCCCATCACGGCTGCCCGGACAAAACTCCCTCGCTGAGACTGGCTTCGATTGAGCGGGCCGGTGAAGCCGCTATCCCTTTCACCAGCGGGATCCTTGTGGGCATTGGTGAGACCGAAGCGGAACGCATTGATTCATTCCTGGCGTTACGCGCGCTCCATTCGCGCCATCACCACTTACAGGAAATCATCGTTCAGAACTTCCAGCCCAAGGTAGGCACTGCCATGGCGCGGGCCAAAGCACCACCGCTCGATGATCATTTGCGCAGCATTGCCATCGCGCGCCTGCTGTTTCCACCCGAAGTCAGCATTCAAGCACCCCCCAACCTAAGTCCCACTGTGCTCGACCAACTGTTAGCAGCGGGCATCAACGACTGGGGCGGGGTATCCCCGGTGACTCCCGATCATGTCAACCCGGAACGACCGTGGCCACAGTTCGATACGCTGCGCCGTGCAAGCGAAAATGCCGGCAAAGAACTCGTTGCACGCCTGCCGATTTATCCACGTTATCTCGCTAATGCCAACCGCTGGCTTGATCCGACTATGCAACTGGCCGTGCGTGCCCATGCGGATGGCAGCGGCTATGTCCGTGAAAACAGCTGGACCGCTGGAGAGCATGGCAAAGTCGATTCGATCACCGCCCACATTCCTAGCGAAGACCTGGCGCCAACCCGCCACACACAAGCGAAGTCCAACCCGGCACTCACCAACCTGCTTGACCAGGCGCAGGCTGGGACGCCGCTCACGGAAGACGAAATGGCGCGTCTCTTTAGTGTCCGTGGACGGGAATTCGATCAGGTAATTAACGCAGCAGATCATCTGCGTCAGTTAACCAGTGGCGATGTCGTCCGCTACGTGGTGAACCGCAATATTAATTACACCAACATCTGTTATTTCTCCTGTCGTTTCTGCGCCTTTTCCAAGCGCACACGTGCGCCCGTCACGAGCGACAAACCCTACGACCTTGCTCTCGAAGAGATCGGGCGGCGCACCAAAGAAGCCTGGCAACGCGGAGCGACAGAGGTCTGCCTGCAGGGCGGCATTCACCCCGACTACACCGGTGAAACCTACATCGCGATCTGCCGTGCAGTTAAAGAAGCGGCCAGCGATATGCACATTCATGCGTTCTCCCCACTGGAGGTCTGGCAGGGTGCGGCCACTCTAAAGCTACCCCTCGACCAATTTCTCAACGAACTTAGGCAGGCAGGTCTGGGGTCATTGCCCGGCACTGCCGCTGAAATTCTCGATGATGAGATTCGCCAAATCATCTGTCCAGACAAAATCAACACCGAGCAATGGCTTGAAGTGATGCGTAGCGCACATTCGGTTGGACTGCGAAGCACCGCTACGATCATGTTCGGGCATGTCGATGGACCCGTGCATTGGGCGCGCCACTTGAACCGGGTTCGTACCCTACAGACCCAGACCGGCGGCTTTACCGAGTTCGTTCCGTTACCGTTCGTTCACATGGAATCGCCGCTTTACCGCAAAGGTTGGGCGCGGCCGGGGCCCACTTATCGCGAGACACTGCTCATGCACGCAGTACCTCGCCTGGTACTCAATCCGGGCATTACTAATATCCAAACCTCGTGGGTGAAAATGGGCCCCGACGGTGCGAAGGCGTGCCTTGCAGCGGGCGCGAACGATCTCGGCGGGACCTTGATGAATGAATCGATTACGCGCGCAGCCGGCGCAGATTTTGGCCAGGAACTGCCGCCCGAAGCAATGAACAAACTGATTCTGGCCAGCCAACGAATACCCGAGCAGCGCACCACTTTCTACGCCGAAGCGCCTACTGAACGGACACAACAATCATTTGGCGCCGATGCGCTCGAAGCCAACATTAATACTACCCCTGGCGCACGTAAATCTCACTCGCGTAGCGAGGTCGTGCGCTTCGGGCCTAGCCAGTGACCACAGGCAGTACCGACCTGATACTCACCGCCCTTACCGGCATTCCCGCTGTACAGCCTGGTGACGACCTGACAACGCTGCTCGGCGATGCGTTGGCACGCCAAGCACAACCACCGACGCATCACGATGTGCTTGTCGTCAGTCAGAAAATCGTCTCAAAAGCCGAAGATCGCTACGTCTCGCTGTGTGATGTCAAACCGTCCACTAAAGCACAGCAACTGGGCCGCGAAACGGACAAGGACCCGGCACTCATCGAGCTGATCTTGCGCGAATCACGGGCCATCGTGCGACACCGACCCGGACTTGTCATCAGCGAGCACAATCTGGGCATGGTCATGGCCAACGCGGGTATCGACCAATCAAACGTCGCCGACGATGGTCGCGGCCCCCGGGTGCTCCTGTTACCGCGAGATCCAGATGGCAGCAGCGCGGCGCTACGCAGCGCGCTCGGACAACGCTTTGGTGTTGAACTCGGCGTGATCATTGCCGACAGCGCGGGCCGCGCATGGCGCCACGGCGTCACCGGCATGGCACTGGGCGTCGCTGGGCTACCGGCACTGATGGATTTGCGCGGACAGCCTGATCTTGAAGGTCGCCCACTGGCAGTCAGCCTGACGGGCTTCGCCGATCAGATCGCCTCAGCAGCCCAGCTTTTGATGGGCGAAGGCGCCGAGGGACAACCGGCAGTGTGGATCCAAGGCTTGTCGTGGCAGGGAGAGAACAACGCCGCGCGCGATCTGATTCGCCCGCCGGAACAGGATTTGTTCCGTTGACATCCATGGCTGGTGTTCTGGCGCTGTCCGGTGGAGTGGGCGGCGCGAAACTCGCGCTCGGTCTCGATCGAATCCTACCGGCCGGCGCATTAACCGTGCTCTGCAACACAGGGGATGACTTTGAGCACCTGGGCCTATCGATCTCGCCCGACATCGATACCGTACTCTACACCCTCGCCGGCATCGCTAATCCACAGACGGGCTGGGGCCGCGCCAACGAGACCTGGACCTTCATGGCAGCGCTAGCCGATCTCGGCGGAGACACCTGGTTTCGACTCGGCGACGCAGACCTTGCAGTACACATCGAAAGAACCCGCCGCCTGGCGGCGGGTGACGCTTTATCCGTCATCACCGAACACCTTCGAAGCCATCTTGGCATTCGTTCAACCGTATTGCCCATGTCAGATCAACCCGTGCGCACTCAGGTCGAAACATCCGAGGGAATGCTGCCATTTCAACAGTACTTCGTGAAACGCCAGTGCGAGCCCGCCGTTCGCGGCTTTCGTTTCGACGGCGCGAGCGAAGCGACGCCACCACCGGGCCTTTCTCAATGGTTGGCGGATACACCGCTCGAGGCCATCATCGTGTGTCCCTCGAATCCGTTTATCAGTATTGATCCGATCCTAGCGGTGCCGGGTCTTCGCCGAATGATTCTCGATCACTCAGCCCCGGTCATTGCCGTCTCCCCAGTGATTCAGGGCCGAGCCGTCAAAGGACCCACGGCAAAAATGATGTCTGAACTGGGTCTGGCGGTGACCTCGACCACCGTTGCAGCACATTACGGCGAGTTAATCGACGCGCTAGTGGTCGATCACAGTGATGACATCGAACCCATCCCCAATGGCCCCAGCGTGTTACGCGCCGCCACCCTGATGCACTCACAGAAAGACAAGTGTGCTCTGGCTCAAACCATTCTCACCTACGCGAGAAACCTGCGCGCGAGGTAATGTGCTCCGCGTCCCGAGTGGACCCGTGGGAACGCCATCTCGAAGATCGCTAAACGCCCGGGCGTACCTCGTCTGCAAAATGCTGCATGGCATCCAGTGACTGCGCTAACGTGTCCCGCTGAAAATTCAACATCAGCCCCACCACGCCGGCATCCGCCAAAGCGGCCATGTCCTCCTGTAAGTCTTGCGTTGACCCGGTCAGTAGATGACGGCCACCGCCTTCCAACTTAACCGCGCCCTCGTTAGCCCAGGTTGCACAATAAACCAGTGAAATGCTCGCCGGGTCACGGTCTTCTTCACTCGCTATCTCGCCCAGGCGCGCAACGCGAGCGGTAAAACGCTCGATCGTATCCAGCGGGAAGCGTGGGTTGCTTCCAATCGGATACCAGGTATCTCCGTAGCGAGCGGTGCGACGCAGTGCCGGTACACTCTCTCCACCAACCCAGATCGGCGGGTGCGGGTCCTGCAATGGCTTGGGCAGAAAACTGATATTTTTGAACTGGACGAACTCTCCGTCAAACTCCGGAGCCTCCTCGGTCCAGAGACATTTAAACACCTGCAGATATTCATCCGTCACGCGACCCCGTTGGTCAAACGACGGCGCGCCCAATGCTTCAAACTCCTCTCGCATCCACCCCGCTCCGACCCCAAGCGTCATACGCCCTTGCGACAAAACGTCAATGGTGGCTACCAGTTTCGCCGTCTCGACTGCACCGCGATGGGGAATCACCGTGACCGACGTAACGAGACGCGCTTGACGAGTCATGGCCGCGACAAAAGACAGCACACTGAACTGGTCAAGGCAGGACCCCGACGCCGAGCCCGGGAAATCGCCAGTCGAAGAATAGGGATAGCGCGAGTCGATACTCCGTGGAACGACGATATGATCTGGCACCGCCAGATAGGCAAACCCCAGTTCGTCAGCTCGCCGGGCTAATTGCCCCAAGCTTTCCGGCTCGGCCAATGGGCCGCGTCCGGGCAAAGTCATTCCAACGTCCATACTAGTCTCCTTACTCTTTCTAATGCCATCGGTTATTACCCATGCTAACGGATGAAGTGCTTGCATTTCTACAGCGTCATTCGGTCGCCCGTTTTAGCACTGTCGACCACAAGAACCAACCCCATGTCGTTCCGGTGTGTTATGTGCTTGAAGGGGAAACGGTTTATTTCAGCATTGATCAAAAACCCAAGCAGGCAACCCACAAACCGTTGAAACGCATTCGGAATCTCATTCACAACCCACGTGTCGCACTTATCGTTGATCATTACGAAGCAGACTGGACACAGCTTGGCTGGGTCATGATCCAGGGCACGCTGAACTATTGACACACGGTAATGAGCATACTCGGGCCCAGCACCTGTTAAAGGACCGATACCCCCAACTGAAAGAAATGAAGATCGACGACTTACCGGCAATCGCGATTAGAATCAAACACATTATCAGTTGGGGTGAGCTTGCCAGCAGTTGATAACCACTATCGGCAGAGGGACTCAGGAGACCACGACGCATGATCGGAATTGCCATTTCACTGTATCCCCAGCACGCTGAATACCATAACCTAAAATGTGCCGCCGTCGAAGCAGAAGCACTCGGCATCAATGTTTTGTATACGTGGGATCACTTTTTCCCTCTCTTTGGCGATCCCGACGGCAAGCACTTTGAGTGCTGGACGCTTCTGGCTGCGCTAGCCGAAGTCACAGAACAAGTTCCCATCGGACCCTTGGTCACGTGCGGAACTTACCGCAACCCAGAGCTGCTTGCCGATATGGCAAGAACCGTCGATCACATTTCTGGGGGCCGCCTAATTCTAGGCATCGGCGCGGGGTGGGCTGAGCGTGACTACCGCGAGTACGGCTATGATTTCGGCACGGTAGGCAGTCGCCTGCGCGCGCTCGAACGCGACCTACCTCGAGTCAAACACCGGCTGAGCAAGCTCAATCCCCCAGCCAAGGGGGCCATACCCATCCTGATCGGCGGCGGCGGTGAAAAAGTGACCCTGCGAATCACTGCCGAATTTGCCGACATCTGGCACGGTTTCGCTCGTTCTCCAGTCGCCCAAGAGGGTGTGTCCAATGAAGCGGACATCGTGCGACACAAAAACAGCGTGCTCGATGAATGGTGCGCCCGCCGTGGCCGGGATCCGCGTGACATCAAACGCTCGATTGGCGTCGATGTTTCAATGTTGAATCAGGCCGACGCCATCGTTGACGCCGGTGCCGATGAAATTCATGTCGGCATTGATGGGCCTCATTACGATCTGGGTCCCCTGAAAGAATGGCTCGCCTGGCGCGACCAACGTAACCACGATTAATCCATCGGGCGAATACTCAAGCGCTAAATAAGGAAAACGATTATGAAATACGGCTTTTCTCTGGTCGTGCGATGCAACGACGCCACACCCGAAGGATTCACCCAAATCGCTGAACGGGCGGAAGCACTCAAGCTGGATTCACTGTGGTGCAGTGCACACATTATTGTGCCACCACAGGTGCGTTCTGATTACGCCATGGTTCCCGGTCGGCGCTATCCAGACCACTGGAAGGAACGCTACTGGGAACCGTTCACCGTGCTCAGTTACCTCGCGGCCAAAACCGAGCGACTGATACTCGGTACCAGCGTCACGGTACTGCCCATGCATAGCCCCTTCGAGGTGGCAAAACAATCCGCAGAGGTGGACCAGTTGAGCGGCGGACGCTTCGTTCTGGGGGTCGGCGTTGGCTGGTTCGCGGAGGAATTCGAAATCCTTGGTCAGGACTTTCATAACCGAGGCGCTCGGACCAACGAAGCGCTGCGACTAATGAAAGCCCTGTGGGGACCTGACCCGGTGCACTTTGAAGGGAAACACTATCCAGTCGACACGGCCCACTTTGGACCCAAGCCGGTGCAACAACCCGGGCCCCCGATCTGGATCGCGGGGGCGAGTCCCGCCGCCCTTAAACGCACCGCGCGCTATGGCGATGCTTGGCATCCGGTCAAACCGTCGCTGGAACAAATCGCAAAGGCGCGTGAAGACCTTGGCCGTTATCTCGACGAAGCCGGCCGCGAACCTGATGCGCTGGAATACGCCATCAAATTACCGCTGGTGTTCAATCCTGAACTGTCAGGCGAGTCACCCACCCATGGCACAGCCAGTGACATCATCAGTGGCCTCGAACGTTATCGCGAAGCGGGCGCGGATCACTTCGTGTTCGATCTGGTTCCCGAAACCCTACAGAACACACTCGACACCATGGACCGTTTTGCCGAAGAAGTCCGGCCGCACCTGGGCTAAGAACCTGACTGCGATGTGCCTAGCGCTCCTAGACAACGATCTGAACCGGCCACCATGAAGCGCACTGTTCTCATGATCATCGATGGCCTACGTGCCGACATGGTGACACCCACACTAACACCCAACTTGTGCCAGATTGCGAGAACCGGTCGTCTGTTCCAACAACACCACAGTGTTTTCCCCTCCGCCACTCGTGTCAATTCGGCCTCGATCGCAACCGGCTGTTTGCCGATAACCCACGGACTCTTCGGCAATGCCATCGCGCTCGACGAAGGAGACGGACTGAAACCAGTTTCCGTCGGCCCCTCTGACTTTCGGGAACGCCTTCGAGCTGCAACCGGTCGAACCCTGCTTGCACCGACGTTGGCTGAGCATGTTGCCGATAGCGGGGGTGCCAACATTTATTCCAATTCGTCGGCTGGTGCAGCACATCTGCAGGACCCGGACGGCCACGGCTGGCTCTATCATCGTAGCGGCTCACATGCGCCTGGTCTGGTACCGCTTCAATCAGACCCCATGCAGTCGACTACCTATGATGCAAGTGGAGATGTCGACACTGTCACTCAGTTTTGCGATGCATTGCTGTCGTCGAACGAGGTGCCACTTTTTATTACCTGGATCTGCGAACCTGACCACTCTCAGCATGCACTCGAATTGGGGTGCGAGGCCCATCACGCTATCATTCGTGGGTCTGATACCTGCGCGGGTCGCGTCAAAAAAGCAGTCGATACGCTGCGACAACGCGGCGATGACGTGCTCTTTGTGTTGGGATCAGACCACGGACACGAGACCGTCGATACCGTCGTGCCGATCGAATCGTTGCTCGTCAAAGCGGGGTTAAAGACCGCAACCGATTCCAGCGATGTGGTCCTGGCCTCGAGCGGCATGGGGGCACTCATCTATCTCGCAGCGCACGCCCAAGCACAAAGCGAGCAGATTGCCCAATGGTTATCCGAACAAAAGTGGTGCGGCGCTATCTACGCAGGTGACGCGCTCGAAGACATCGGACTGGCACCCCGGGGTGGGCTCGCGATCGCTTTTAGCATGGGCAAAACAAATGCGGTTAATCGATACGGAATACCGGGTTTTGGACACGTCGCTGGCGATCGGTTTATGCCGAGCCATACGGCAGGTCATGGTCAGCATGGAGGTCTGGGGCCTTACGAGACTCAGCCATTTCTCATTGTCGAGGGCGGCGATTTTTCTGTAGGCACCAGTGACGAGGCAACCTGCACGATCGACATTGCGCCGACGCTCTTGCGACACCTGGGCCTGGCAACCCATGGCATGGACGGCGCTGCATTGCCCTTAAGCGACTGACCCAGGCGGACACTGGTCGAGTCAAATCAGAATTCAAAAACCCCCTTACCGGTCGTCTGTGTATCAAATAACTGGTACGCCGCTTCCGCTTCTTCCAGTGCGAAACGATGTGTGAACAGTTTGTCGACATCAATATCGTGGTCAATGACGAACTGAGCACACTCGGCCTGCAGGTGCGTAGAAAAAGTCCACGAACCCATCAGTGTCACCTGGCGACGATTCATGTCAGTACTCACGTCGAGCGTAACGTCTCCCCCCTCACCGACGTAACAGGCACGGCCCCAAACCTTGACGCAGCGCACAGCCGCTTGACGTGCTTCGCTCGCAGCACTGCAATCCAGTGACAATTCAGATCCTTCGCCTGAGGTCAGTTCGCGAATGGCTTCGACCGGATCATCCACAGAGGGATCAATTAACACTTCGGCGCCAAAATCCTTGGCCCGGGAAAGGCGCTCCTTACCCACATCCAGCGCAATGACACGGACTCCCATCGCCGTCGCTAGCTGCGTCGCGCTCAAGCCGACT
>PVBE012585118.1_pt1 | contig 11413 bp, 6 predicted proteins | sample 1631181 | NCBI WGS metagenome assembly PVBE01 (sample SAMN08397723, study PRJNA350692) | Marine metagenome, whole genome shotgun sequencing project. | isolation source: water | place: Pacific Ocean | collected 2012-04 | reverse complement strand
GATCATAATTCGTCGGCTCGGGGATCGGGATGCCCTTGCCGCTCCTGTCGAACTCGAATCGGAAGCAGTAACCCATCGACAACGCGTCCGCGCTGCCCAAGGGACCGATCTTCCGATCTTGAACGAACGGGATCAATCCACTTTCAGGTTTCCCGGGTTCGACGTAGGGGTCGATGTCGTGAACCCAAAGACTCGGACGCACCCCGGCAAGCGATTCGTTGTAATGCTCCCGCGACTCCCGACCCCATGTGTAGCTGACGCCGCTCATCGCGAGTATGTCGCCCTCGTAAGAACAATCGATGAACACTTTCGCGGAGACCGTGATGGCATTGCGTTTCTTCGGCTCGGGAATGGGGCAGCCGGTTTTATCGACGGGGGCGTAGTCGAGGGTGATGGACCGGATTGAATTGCCCTGCTTGTTCTCAACGATGGACTCGTTCAGGGCAATCGGCCGCTGGCGTGTCGGCGAGTCGATGGTGGCGTCCCCGAGTTGGACTTTGCCGAGGCGGTGGTCGTAGATCACGGTGATGCCGCGGTCCTCAACCGCTTTCTTGAAGCGCTCGCGATATTGTTTGTTGCCGATGCCCTGTATGGCATGCCCACCATGAGCTCTTTTTTGTGCTTTCAATCCCTCCATCAGGATCTTGTAGGTCGAGCCGCCGACCGTATTTCCTTTGCCCCAGTCCAGATGGTTGATCCCGCCGCCGGTCATACCGCCCAGCCAGCGGCTGGGCTCGATGAGAATCACATCGACTCCTTCTTTGGCGGCAGCGACCGCCGCCATGACACCGCTCGCTGTGCCGCCATACACACAGACGTCTACCTTGTGATGCGAAACCTCTGCAGCCAGGCAGTTTTGCCAGACCAGTAGAGCGTTGAGAACGATGGTGAATGCAATGTGATGTTTCATGATTTAGCTTTCTGTTTCACGCAGACGGACAGCATGAGTCTGGTGTTCATGAGCGTTCTTAGGGGTAGCTTATTTTGTAACGCCTGGAACCGGCAGGTTGCGCAGGTTCCGGTATGGCGGCACGGTAGTTTTGGCGTTGGCGCCCGGATCGTAGAACGGGTTCGGGAGGCGCTGATATTTCGTCGGAACTGTTTCGTCCAGCCAGGTGTCGAGCAGTTTGAATAGCTCCAGCGCTTTTTCCGGCATGGTTTCGGCCAGATTCTTCTCTTCCGAAAGATCGTTGGAAATGTTGTAGAGCTGCAGATACCCCTGATCGTCAAAGATGAGCTTGTAATCGCCTTTGCGGATGGCGGTTTGCGTGGGGGTATACGTCTTCTTCTTCGCGTCATATCCGCCGCCGGCGGTGTGCCAGAAGAAGGTGTCGCGGGTGTACTGCTTCTTCGTGTTCTTTGGATCCGAAAACAACGGCAAAATCGATTGTCCATCAAGAGCCAACTTGCTCAACTGCTCACCCTGATCAACAAAACTCATCAGCGTTGGGAATATATCGGTCACGTCAATGGCCACGTCACAAACCGATCCCGCTGTAATGTTTCCCGGTTGGCAGGCAATGAAGGGGACGCGCACGCCACCTTCGTAAAGCTTGCCTTTTCCGGCGCGCAGCGGCGCGTTGGACGTTGCGTTTTTGCGGTCGATGCCGCCGTTGTCGGACATGAAAATCACCAGCGTGTTTTCGGCGATGCCGAGCTCGTTCAGCGTTCTGACCACGCGCCCCACCGAGTTATCGAGGCCGCGCAGGACCCCCGCATACTCCGGCATGGAGTGCCCGTTCCAGCCGCGGTTCGGTTTGGCCTCGAAATAGGCAAGATCTTCGGGCTTCGCCTGGCGCGGTGCGTGAACGGCGAACTGGGGGAAGTAGAGGAAGAAGGGCTCCTTCTTTTTTGCGGAGTCCGCAATAAAGCGGACGGCGCGCTCGGTCAGGTCATCGGTCAAATAGTCAAAACCGAGATCTTCGCCCGTCTCGCCGACGTCCTTCCACTTTTTCTGCCAATCAAAATAAGGCGACCCACCGTGATCGAAGTAGGCGATTTCCTCGAAGCCCTGATCGCCCGGCTGATAGCCCTTGAGACCGAGTCCGCCGAGATGCCACTTGCCGATCATCGCGCTGCGGTAGCCCTTAAGTGCTTCGGCGATGGTGAGCGCGTCACGTTCGTCGGCGTCCTGGCCGCTCTGCAGGACGTAGCTAAAGGAAGGACCAATGAACCCCAGCGCCGGATCCGTCTTTTTGGCGGAGTTCGCTCTGCGGTCGTGGATGTGATAGCCCTTCGGCGGCGTCATTTTTCGGGAGTGATAACTGCCCGTCGTGTGACCGGAGGCGGTGAGGAACCCGTGCCGGGCCGGATATTGCCCGGTCAGCAGTGCGGCGCGAGCGGGCGAACACAGCGCGGCGGCATAGGCCTGGGTGAAGAGCATCCCCTGATCGGCGAGCGCATCAATATGCGGCGTCTCGTAGTAGCAATCCGAACGCTCAACCCCGCGTGCTCGCGCCGCATACGCCGCGACATCCATCCAGCCGAGGTCGTCGGCCAGAATGACCACGATGTTGGGGGTCGTTTCCGCTGCCTGGATCGGGATGCAGGCCACGGCACTCAGCAAAAGGAGTGCAAGGCATCGTATTCGAATCAGCTTTTCCACAAATGGCTTCCTTTCAATTGTTGGGCGACTCAGACCGCACCCTCGTATTTTCCTGCATGAATTCCTTTGCCAGGTACATGAAGGCATGGGGCTGGTCTTCGGGTAGATCATTCACCGGATGTTCGTACCAGGACTGGATCGTTCCGAGCTCAGGCGTCAGGCCGTGTGCTTTTACGGATCTCAGGTACTTCATGACGTTGTCGTGAAAGAGTTGGTCGGAGTCGTTGCCCCCGGTGTGATCATTGAAGAGGAGGTAAAACGCAAGCCCCTCTTCCCGGCAGAACTGCTCCATCGCCTTTAGCTTCTCCCAGCCGTTCTCCGTCTCTTCGATGCGTTCGTAAGAGTACTCGGGCTGGAAGATGTCGATCCGGGTGCCCTTGGCCTTGCAGGCCTTGATGACATCAACGAGGATCGTTTTCAGGTCGCCGTGATCTTTCCTCGGGTTCTCCGCCGGGAACCGCGTCTTGTCTTCCCAGTGAAAGCGAAAGGCGGCCTCCGTCATTCCTACTTTCAACTGGGGGTATTTCGCTTTGATACCGGCCACATACGCAGCGTACTTCTCGACGGCCTGCTCATAGCTCCAGTTGTAATCGCCCATCTTGTCTTTTCGAAACTGGGACTTGATGAAGACGTTGTCCGTGATGATGAAATCGACCCGTCCTCCCGCCTGGGCGATCGGATCAAGAATGCTTTTCGCGGTCTTGGCGTGACCATGCCGAATCCCCACCTCGACCGCGATTCCTTTCTTCAGCGCGGTGATTCGTTTTACCGTCCGGCGCAGGAGCTCGGGGTCCGCATTGGCCATCCAGACGAGCGTCGTGGAGTAGAACTTGAAGTGGGACATATGGCTGGCGACATACGGCCACTGCCCGGTTCGGTTCACAAACAGGTCGTCAACGCGACGGACTAAGGCCTGGCGATCCCCGTCCTCATGCACGAGGCGTGGGCAGACGGCCACCTGCATGGGCGTTGCCGCCTCTTCAGCGTCCTGAGCTTGCCGCAGGGGCTTTTCTGCCCGAACCACGCCCGCACACATTATTGCGGCCAAAGCCGCTATCATCGTTACTATTCTCATCATCTTCTTTTTGCTAGTTGCGCTGGAGGGGCGGCTCCGCACGACCGCTTCGTATCTCTGTGATCCGTCTAATCGTTGACCAAAGGCGGACGTCTGGAAGCCGTCCCTCCAGGCGATAAACCTTATTCAAAATCCTTGATCGCTTCAACGGCCAGAATCTTCTGCATCATATCCCTCATGTGCTGAGTCATCTCCGGGTTGGACTCGACAAGATTGTTTTGCTCGCCAATATCCTCAGCGAGGTTATAGAGCTGTTCCTGGATACTCTTCTTGCGACGCTCTGGAATGTATTTCCAGTGTTTGTAGCGCAGCGCCTTTTGCGCCTTGAACCCCTGGAGCAGGTACTCGACGCCCTTGTCTGACTCGCCCAAAAACACGGGAAGCAGATTGCGGCTGTCCTTCGCTTCGCCTTCGGGAATCTCAACATTGAGCAGCGCCGCAAAAGAGGCGAAGAGGTCAATCTGACCAACTAACGCATCGGAAACAGCCGGCTTGATCTTGCCTGGCCAGCTGAAAACAAAGGGGACGCGGGTGCCGCCTTCATTGTGCTTATATTTTCCGCCGCGATACGGACCCGATCCGTCATGACCCCGATCGAACTCCTCATCAGGGTGAGTCTTTCTGTTGACCGTTGTTCCGTCCGCATAGCCGTCGATATAAACGGGGCCGTTATCGCTGCTCAACACGACGATTGTGTTTTCGAGCACTCCTTTCTCCTTGAGCGCCTTCATGATTTCGCCGACTTTCCAGTCGAACTCAACCATCGAATCGCCGCGCGGGCCGAGCTCGGTTTTGCCTTGGAAACGCTTGTTGGGCGTGCGCGGCGTATGAATCGCCTGCGACGGGAAATAGAGGAAAAAGGGCTGATCGTCCTTGTGGCTGGAAATGTATTTCCGTGCCTCGTCAACGAGTACGTCCGACATCGTGTAATCGTCCCAAAGCGCCGCTTTTCCGCCCACCATATATCCCATTCGTCCGATGCCGTTGATCACGCTGCTGTTGTGCCCTTTGACACTTTTCATGGTCGTCATGGCTTCAGGCGTTCTTCTTCCGTCGGGGTATTGCGTGCTGCCGGGTTTATCGGTAATCGGCTTGCCGGAGATATAAATCGGATCGTTCGGATCCAGATTCACCACCCGATGATTCCGCAAATAGACGGACGGCACGCGGTCGTTCGTACTGGGAATGAGAAACGAATAATCAAAGCCGATTTCGAGCGGGCCCGGCTTCACCTCGCCGTTCCAGTCAGACCCGTCTTTCCCGCCGGGACCGAGCCCCAGGTGCCACTTGCCAATGACTGCGGTATGATAGCCCGCTTTCTTGAACATGTCAGCGAGCGTGAACCGCTCCGGTGCAATGGCAAGTCCAGCCTCAAATGAGAGTGATATCGCACCGCGGGCAGTGCGAAGCGGATGGTGTCCCGTCAACAGGGCATATCGTGACGGCGAACAAACCGAAGACGAGCAATGCCCATCGGTAAAGACTAAGCCGCCGCGCGCAAGCTTATCGATATTCGGCGTCGGAATCATTTTTGCCCCCCCGAACCCGACATCCCCGATGCCGACGTCGTCGCCGTAGATAATCACCACGTTCGGCTTCTTCGCTTGCTGAGTCGGCAACGCATCCGCGCCACAGGCCAGTGAATTTACCGCCAATCCAGCCAGCAATGTAAGTAGGGCTCTCATACCTATTTCTCCAGCGGCTTCAGGTCGATATAGGCGAAGTTGATGCCTCGCTTACTCAAGTGCTGGATTTCGAGTTTGTTCGTGCCCGGCTTCAACTCCAGGGTCACCTTACCCGTCTTCTTCTCCGACCAGCTCTTTACATTCGGGAAGCCAAGCGTCTCCTGCTCAACCCCATTGACGAGGATGGCGCACGTTGAGCCGGTCTTCGTGGCAAAGGCGATCACGGCCTCAAAGGTGCCGCCCGCCCCGCCATCAACCTCAATCTCCTGGCCTTTTTTAATTGTATAGCGGGTACCATTGGGAGGGGCTGGCTCCGATACGACCATCGATACATTCGGGGTTTGGGGGAGGAGCGCACGCAAACGCGCCACCACTTCAGGGTATTGATCCGTCACATTGTTCGACTCACCGGGATCTTCGGCCAAATTGAACAGTTGGGTCACGCCCGGATTCTCCTTCGGGGCGGAGCCGGGAGCCAACCACTTTGCGTAAAGGGGCCCTTGGCGATACTTCCATTTCCCCACGCGGACCGCGCCATGGCCAAGGTACAGTTCTTGATACGGACTCTTCTCCTCCGGTCCGCCCGTCATCAAGTTCTCAATGTCATGTCCATCCGGCTGACAGCGAATGTCTGTCGGAATCTTCGCGCCCGTAAGCGAGGCGAAGGTCGGCAGCATATCCATCGTCGTCGCGACTTCGGAACAGACGGTACCCGCCGGGATCTTTGCCGGCCAGCGCATGATGCACGGCACTCGCTGCCCGCCCTCATAGTTTGAGCCCTTTCCGGCGCGCAGCGGTTTTGCCGAGCCGGCGTGGTCCCCTTTGACCAGCCAGGGGCCGTTATCGGAGGTGAAGATCACCAGTGTGTTCTCATCAACGCCGTTCGCCTTGAGCGCGTCCATCACGCGTCCGGTGTTAAAATCGAGCTCCGCTATCACATCGCTGTACAGTCCCTTACCCGTTTTTCCATCAAACTCCGGTGAGACATAAAGCGGCACGTGCGGCATCGGATTCGCCAGGTAGATAAAGAACGGCTTCTTCGCCTTCACGCTCTCTTCGATAAAGCGGATGCTCTCGTCGGCGAGCCGGCGCGTGATCGTGGTCTGGTCGAGCGGAAACTCGATACATTCCTCGTCCCGCATCAGCGGGACCTTGTGCTTCCTCGTAGGGTGTTGTCCCGGCGGCGTCTTGGCATACAGGTCAATCATCTTCTGTGCTGAGAACCCCTCGCGGAAGTTGCAGTCAGCCGCATACTTCATCGACCGGGACGGATACATGTCGTTGCTGTACGGAATGCCGTAGAAGGTATCAAAGCCCTGTTTTGTCGGCAGGAACTTTACGGCGTCGCCGAGGTGCCATTTGCCGGCGTGCAATGTTTTGTACCCGGCTGACTTGAGCAATTCCGCGATGGTGAAATGCCGGGGATCCATTCCGGCCTCGCGGACCTTGTTGGGGAAAAACACCCCCGACGGGCCAAGGACCCGCGCGGGATAGCAGCCGGTCATCAGCGACGCCCGTGACGGTGTGCAGACGGAGGACGTCACGTAGAAATCCGTGAACTTTCGTCCCTCTCTTGCCATCTGGTCAATGCGCGGGGTCTGGTTCTTTTCCGACCCGAAACAGCCGACATCAGCATAGCCCATGTCGTCATTGAAGATCAGCACGATGTTGGGCGCCTCGGTGGCAGCGTGCGCCATTGCGCAGAGCGTAAGTGTGGCGAGTAGTGTCATTGGCTGTTTCATCTCGGTGTCCCTGCTGCCTCAAGTTCTTTGCGGGCCTGATTCTTCCACGTCTTGCCGTGCTTCTTTTTGTATTGTTGCAGGGCCTTGTATTCGGTCGGGTCGATTTTGCCGTCGCGATTTCGGTCGACAAACGGGAAGGCCCACTCAAAACCGGGTCTTTCCCGGCTCCATTCGGCTTGCGAATTCCACGTGTTCTTCTCTGATTGTCCGCTCGCTTTCGGCGGAGCGGGAACGACTGGGGTTTTGACGGCAGGTTTCGGTTCGGCGACCGGCGCTGTGTCATCTCTAAGAAGCCGAATCCGGTCGATTTTTACCTGCTGTTTGGGGACGGCTGAAACGAAGCGGATAATTTTGAGTCCGGCCGCGTCGAATCGAACCACGCCCAGCGAAACGTCTTTGAGCGTGTCGGAAGCCTCCAGCGTGCCGACGGTTTTCATCGGATAACCGGTGTCCGCCTGGGCCGCATCATTCTTCACATCATCGACCAGCACCGAGCAGGCTCCGGCTGAGGCAATCGTTCCGCCGAGCCGGTAGGTCCCGGGCGTTTGCACATCCAAGACGAAGTCGATATAGCTTCCCGTTCCGGCGCGCAAATCCGCATAAATCATCCGCTCGTCGGATGCGCTCGCGTCCGGTCGCGTGTAATGGCAATTCCCGCGCAGCTTATAGTCCGCCGAGGTCTGCGCGGGAACCGATTCCGCCTCGATCCAGCCGTCTTGCGGGATTTCCGGATAGCGGAACGACAGATGCTTTTCCAGTTTTTCTATGATCGGCCCGTGCTCGGGATTCTGTGCCAGATTCGTAAATTCGTGCGGATCGTCGGACAATTTGTAGAGTTCCGTTTCGCCCGTGATCAAGCGGGTCATGCGGTAGTCATTATCCAGCACCGACTCATAGAAAACACCGTCCATCTGACTGGTCATCAGCACGGGGCGATCCCAATCGGCGTCCCCGTTTTTCAGGAGCGGAACCAGACTGTTTCCATCAAGCGCCTGGGGCGGCTTCGGGAGGCCCAGCAACTCGACGAGCGTCGGATAGATATCAAGCAGCGAGACCGACTTACTGCAAACCGCGCCCTTCGGAAGTCCGGGGCCGGCAATGATGAGGTTGCTGCGCGACGAATCGTACCACGGTTTGATTTTTGACCACGCACTTTTTTCGCCAAGCATATAGCCGTGGTCGCTCCAGAGCACCACGTAGCCCGTTTCGGCGTTGGGGCTGGCGTACCATGCATCCAGTACACGCCCGACTTGTTCGTCGGCAAACGTCACGCTCGCCAGATAGGCGCGTACAAACTGCTTGTCGTAGCCTTTCTCGACCAGCATTTTGTGATAGCCCTTGCCGAACTTCGCTTCAAACCCCGCGAGCAGTTTGAAGCGTTCCGGCAAATCCTCGAGGTCGTCGACGCGTCGGTCTGAGAGCTGCAGCGTGTCGAGCGGATACTTGTCAAAATACTCCTGCGGCACGATCCACGGAGCGTGCGGACGGTAAATGCCGAGCGAAAGAAACAGCGGATCGTCATTCGACTGAATGGCTTCGATGCCCGCACTGGCCGCCCGGAAGTCGCCCATCTCAGAGGCGGGCATGTCGGCGATATCCCAAATGGCGGAGGAGTTTAGATTAAGTCCGACCTTTTTGAGTTTCTTCGGCGTTTTGAAGGGTGGGATATAGGTGTCGAATTCGGGCCCATCCCCGCGGTGAAAGTTTTTGGCGATACCGATGCTCTTCCAACCGTTTTGCGAAAACAGCTTGGGAATCGTTACCGCGTCCGGCACGTAGAAGCGCCACGGATGCTTACCGCTGTCGTTTGAGATATTGCCGGAACGTGCGGGCGCGACGCCGGTAAAGAGGGCAGGCCGGGACGGGACGCACGAGGGCGATGCGCAGATGGCGTTGCTGAACGTCACCCCGCGCTCAGCGAGTCGTTTGATATTGGGCGTAATCGCTTGCGGATGCCCTTCCAGCACCTCGTTCCAGTCGTTCCAGTCGTCCACGTTAATGAACAATACGCTCGGCTTATCAGCCCAACACAATCCTGCCAAAAGCAGGATGCTGCATATAAGTCTACTTTTCATTTCGCTTTCGCTTGGCGGCTTTTGCCGCCTTTTTTGCTGCCTTCAACCGTTTCTCCGTTTCGGCATCCGGCTTTTCGTAAAGCACGCGACCATCGGAAATAATCCAGCCGTCCTTCGGTGCAAGGTTTTGATTCGGTACCATAAGACCCTTGCTTTCACGATTCTCCAAGTCGTAAATCGGCGGAAGCCCACGTTCCCATTCGCTATGTTTCGCTTCGAGCTGCTTGACGACTTCGGGGAACTGTTTCGCCACGTCGTTTTCTTCACGCGGATCTTTCTTGAGGTCATAGAGCCGCCAGGGCTCTTCCGGCAGAGAGCGATACAAACGCCATTTGCTCCAGCGGACCGCCTGCAGATTCCGGTTTCGCTGGCTGTTCCCTTGGTTAAACCAGTAAACGTAATCACGGACATTGCCTTTTTTCTTTCCGATCAACCACGGCATCACATCTACGCCGTCGAGGTGGTCGGGGAGCGGAATATTCGCGGCAGCGAGCATCGTCGGATAAAAATCGAACGTACACATCATACCGTCATAACGCGTTCCTTCCGGAATCACGCCCGGCCAGGAAACGATGCCCGGCGTAAGCGTCCAGCCGACCTGCTCACGGCTTTTGGGACCTTTCCCGCCGCGGTACGGCGTTGAGGTTCCGCCTTCGCCGACATTTGGACCGTTATCACTGGCAAACATGATCAGCGTATTCTTGCGCATATCATGTTTATCCAGATAATCCAGCAGCTTGCCAATCTGGTCGTCGAGCGCCACAATGCCGCCGCCGAGCAGGCGACGGTTCGCCCCATGAGCCTTATCGACAGGCAACCCTTTGGGCACGGAGGTCCGTTCGCAGTATTTTTCGGGCGTATTGCTGTGCGGTGAATGGACCGCCAGCGGCGACCAATACATCATGAACGGCTTTCCTTTTTTGCGGTTCCGATCGACAAACTCAACCAGTCGGTCCCCGTCCATTTCCGTAAGCCATGTCTCTTCGCCTTTTTCATTCAGGCGCATAAACAATAGTCCGTTTGGCGCTCTCGGCGGATCAACAGCCACTTCCATAAACCCACGAGCCGACGGACCTTGCTGATAGCCCACATCCCATTTCCCGACCTGGCCCGTAACGTAGCCATGGTCGCGGAACACTTCCGCGAACGTCGGTTCTTTCGGTAGCGGCATTCCGCGTGACATCCCGTATTTACCAAAGCGCTGCGCATAGGTACCCATCAACAGGCTGTATCGGCTTGGGCAGCACGGCGGATTGGTGACATACATCTGCGTGAGCATCACGCCTTCTTTTGCGAGCCGGTCGATCTGCGGCGTCGGAATATCCTTGCAGCCGAATGCCCCGATATCGCCCATCCCGAGGTCATCGATAAACAACATGATTACGTTTGGCTTCTGCGGTGCCGCCTGAACGGTCAACGCCGCGGTCGCACCGACCAGCAAAAGGGAAATGACAAGTGTTCGTCTCATGAGGTTTACCTTCTATTTGTCTTTAGAATAACTGCACATTGTAGCCAGATCAGCAGGGTCACTGCTTAGCCATACATTCCGTCCCGCTGGAGAACGGTCACGCGAACGTACGCGATTGGTGCGGTGAGTAGTGGCTGTACACCGTCTAGCGCCGAATGGCGTTAAGATACGGCATCTTAAGTAGCTGCCGAGAGCTCTGCCGTAGAGAAGCGGAGGTAGAGTCCCGGCTGCCGGCCGAACAGGTGTACGCCAATAACAAGGAGCCTTTGTGGACGCTCCAGCCGGGGGGAGAAGACTGTTCGGGCGGCAGCCGGGACTTTCTTCCGCCGAATAGGCTCCAGAAAGCTCTCGGCAGCTACTGGATTTAGTCAGAGGTTCTTTATCCTTCCTCATTTACTCTGGAACTCCAATACCCCAACTTTGAGTTTTGCTTTAAGCGCGGCGAACTCCGGGTTGCTGCTCTGGTTCGTCCACTCGTGCGGATCGTTCTGGTGGTCGTACAGCTCTTCAGAACCGTCTTCGTAGCGGATGTAGCGATGGCGTTCCGTCTGCATTGCGGTGTTTTCCGGGCCGTAACTGATGAAGGCGGCCTTGCGTGTTGCCTTGGGATCCTGGAGTAGGGGAATGAGTGACTCCCCATCCAAATGCTCCGGCTTCGGAATCCCGGCGAAGTCGCAGAGTGTCGGGTAGGTATCGACCAAGGATATTGGCTGGCTGCTCACCGTTCCGGGCCTGGCGATCCCCGGAGCCACGACGATGTAGG
>PVBE011488037.1_pt1 | contig 11413 bp, 12 predicted proteins | sample 1631181 | NCBI WGS metagenome assembly PVBE01 (sample SAMN08397723, study PRJNA350692) | Marine metagenome, whole genome shotgun sequencing project. | isolation source: water | place: Pacific Ocean | collected 2012-04 | reverse complement strand
CTTTTTTATTATACATTCTTAACCTCCTTTAGATTATTTATTTGACTTTTTGTTTAACACCCGGGCAAATCGCATCTCCAATTGTTGGGATAACTTCTATTTCTTGGCCAATTGAGAGAGGTATGCTTCCTTTAGTTGTATTAGTTATTAAAGCTTCAAGAGGGCTTCCTTTACTTCCAAATTCTACTCCATCAACATAAATTTGATAACCTGAAATATTTTTTGTAGGTCTTATTGTAATGTTTCCGGGAACTAATGCAGCACTGCCAACTACTGGTGTACCTTTAAAAACATTAGTTATATCAATTCTTAATCCTAAGCAACTAGATTGGCTTTCTATTTCTTCGGCTCCTTCTCGGACTGTTCCACCTACTACTTGCCAAATTATAATTATTGCAGCTAAGACTAGAAGTATAATTAGTACGGTTGTAATTATTTGAGCCTGAGCTTTTTTATTCACCATCTTTTTATAGTGGTTATAAGTTTGTCTGGTTTATAAAGATTTCTTTTGAATGTTGTCTAAAACTTCTTTTAGATCTTTCATTGAAATTGTTTTATCTGTTTCTGATAATCCTCTATCCTCTATAAACTTCCAGAAAGTTTCTGGTTTGTAGCCTTGTTTTTTTAGTGATTGTAATGTTGGTAGTTTTGGGTCATCAAATGATTTGTATTTTCCTGATGTTACATCTTTTGTTATTTGTGATGCAGACATTTTTATTTCTTTTAGATGTAATCTTCCTATAAATCTTACGACTGGAAAAATCCTTGATTTTTTTAGAGCCTTATATATCATCTCTTGTCTTTTTGAATTATCTTTATGATCCTTTCCACGAATAATATGAGTCATACCTAATTCAATATCATCTACCGTAACTGCTAGATTCATCAATGGCCAGACTCTATATTTATTACCTGTTCGTGGATGTGCAGACTCATTTATCCTTGCTAAAGGAAAGTCTCTCATAGCAGGATTTTTATTTTTAATATCAGATTTAAACCTTAATACTGCTTCACCTTCCCTATAACCTGGTTCAATCATTAAACTCCATCTTTCTTTTTGTTCTTTCTTTTCTAATTTCCTGCAAGGACAAGCTTTACTTTTCGTTATCAATTCCTTAAATTTTTCTTGACTACACGTACAAACATATGCATCTCCTGATTTGATAAGTTTTTCAGTATATTCATAATAAATTTCCAATCTATCTGATTGTATTATAATATTCACTTTATTTTTACATAACCATTTGCTTTCTTGTTCTATCATTTTGTATGCGGGTTTATAGATATTCTCTGGATTGGTATCTTCTATTCTTATATAAAATTTTCCATCATAATTTTTAGCATAAAGAAAATTTGGAACCAAAGTTATTATATGTCCGAAGGTTAATGGTCCACTGGGACTTGGACTCATTCTTGTTACAACTTTTCCTTTTTTTAATTTAGATAATTCAGGCAATCCTTCTCTTTCCTTCCTATAACCTATTATTGATTCCAGTTTCTTGAATTCCTTAACTTGTTCCTCTAAAGACAATTTATTTACCTCATCGAGAACTTTTTGAATTTGAGGCATAGTCTCTTTTATTTTATTTTTCTTTAATCCCTCATTAAATAAACTATTAATAACTGGGCCAGAAGTCGCCTTACCTGAATGTTCTATTGCATTTTTTAGTGCATATGCCTTTATCGAATCTTTTTTTAACATATTATTACAACGACAGGATGGTATAAAAGAGTTTGGAATAGAAATAGTTAAATAATTTAAAAACCTATAAATTCATGGTTAAATCCGTTTATTTACATGATTTAATTACTGATAATTTCGCAGAGATTCCTCCAGATATGACTCCTAGATCCATTGGAAGGGCAAAGGGTTGCGATATAGTTTTATCACCTACATTCACATGCATCTCTCGTTTACAAATAGCAGTCCAATATTTTCCTTATGGAGATATTTTATTAACGCAAAAAAGTTCAAATTGCGATACATTTTACGGGCCTTCTGAAGAAGACTTAGATAATCTCTATTACAACCAATCAGAAAATATTCTTCCAGGATATTTAATTAGATTCAAAGGCGGATACGATTTAAAATTATTATCATTTAAAGACAAACTAGTTCAAGAACGCCTTCAATCTAGAAATGAAGATACTGAAATTATAAATTTAAGTTAATTTTCCTGATCAAATCCGCTAATTTCATCAATCTTTTCATTTTTTTCTAAACGTTCAACTTCTGTTGTCATATCTATCCCTAATTCCTTCATCAATTCATCTTTCGCTTCTTCTGCTAATTGTTTTTTCTTTTCCCTAGTTTCCCTAGCCTTTTGCAATCCTGTTAGTTTCTGCTCTTCAACACTTTCAGAGAGTTCTTCTTTCATTTCTTCAATATCTGTTTCTAATTCCTCTAAAAATTCATCCTTATTTTTTTGAAAATATTCAAATAGATAAATCCAAATATCCTCTAAATGATCATCCTGCTCTAACCAAAGTTTTCGATTATTACTTAAATATAATAATGGTAAGAATGTTGCAAGTTTTTCTTCTTTTTCATTATTTGTTAATTCAGTATAAGTTAATTTTATCTTAGGTTTCTCTGGACCCCTAATTAACGATAAAATTTTATCATGAAATTGTTTAACCCTATCTTTTAAATCTATTTTCTTTATTTCAGGAATTCCTGCACTGGTTAATTTCTCAGCTCTTTTAACAGCTACTTCTCTTTTTATTCTTCTTGACTCCGTATTAATTGCTTTGTTTAAAGCAATCATTAATTCTGGAAGTGTTACTTTCCTTAATCTTGACATGGGTGTTTTTGGAACTAAGATTGGAAGCTCTGATTCATCAATCTCTATTCTTTCAACTGGCTTTGCAGGTTCTTGTTTTCTACCAAATAATATTTCATCTATTTCTTTTAGATGTTTATTCAATAAAAATTCTGATTTAATTCTAAGCAATAATGCGGCTGCCAAAAGTACCTTGCTAGATACGTAAAAATCGGTCTCTTCCATAAGTTCAATTTTTTCAAAATATTTTTTTGTTAAAACTATAAGATCAAGATCCCAAGGGTCTAATTGTTCTGTATGAACCATCTCATAAATTATTCCTTGCCAGTCCGGCTTTTTACTTGTAATGATATCATAAACCTGATTTGGAGATACTTTTTCTATTTCTTCTACAACTTCCTGTTCTGTTAGTTCTGGTTCTGCCTCTTTTGGTAAGAATTCTTCAAATCCCATATTTATTTAATAGAAAGAGAGTTAAAAAGTGTTGTTGGTATCGTTTAAGCTATTATGTCATTATCTAGTTACAACATACCGAAACATTTATAAATGATTTATTCATCTATTTATTATCACCTCTTTTTCCCCAGAAGAGCCAGGACGTACGCTTTTGTATGACACCGGCTTTTCTAGGGTTTCAAAATTTTTTAATAATATGGTAAATATAAGAGATAATTTAGAAAGAATATCCTTAATAACAGGATACGCAGCAACAGCTTTAGCAGGAGTTACAGAATTACTTCCAGAAAAAGAATATTTTTCAAATGCGCTATAGGGGGTGTTGCATCTGCAGCATTTAATGAAGAAAAGCCAGCTATGCAAATTTATAATCCTTCAAGATTAGAAGCTAGATCTCTAAGAAATGAAACTAGTAAAAAATTAGATTAATTTCTATTATCTATAAACTTTTAAACCTTATTTATTGTAATTTTCTATGAATAAAGAAACTCCACATTTTATTTTTAAAGAAAAGAAACTCGAAGAGAATTATGGGGAATTTGAAAGATTATGTGAAAAGCATGTTGGAGATTATGTTATAGCTTATTCTATTAAGACAAATGATTTTGGTGCTTTGATAAATAAATTGCATGAGTTAGGAAGCAATTTTGAAGTTGCTTCAATGGAGGAAATTATGAAAACTCCTGAAAAGTCTAAGGTTTTTAATGGCTCTTGTAAAACTGATGAAGAATTGCAAATGGCTATTGATGGTAGATTTTTGATTAATGTTGATAGTAAGAGTGAAATCGATAGAATAGTAAAATTAAGGGAAGGTAAAGAATTTAATGTTAGTTTGAGAGTTAGTTTGGATGAAGGTAAGTTTGGCTTTGAATCTAATAAATTAGAAGGAGCTATTGATTATTGTTTTATGAATAATTTAAAAGTTATTGGATTAAGTTTTCATCCTGGGACTCAGAAAAATTTTAGACATTATGGAGATTATGTTAGGCAAGTTGAAAAAGTAATTGAAAATATTAAAGACAAGGTTGAATTAAAATATTTAGATATTGGAGGCGGTTTTCCAGATAAGATTCAATTAAAAAATCTTGGAGTAAAATTAGAAGATTATTTTGAATTAATAGCTAGTTTAAAAAAATTTAATGCAAAGATTGTTTTTGAACCTGGAAGATTTTTAGTTGCAGATGCTTTCGAATTAATTACAAAAATTAATGTTATTAAACAAAAAGATGGGAAAAATTATGCTATCTTAGATGCAGGAATTAATTTATTAAGTAAAATTACTTTGGCTAAGTATTGGTTTGAGAAAGTTCAGAATTCTGACTCTGATAATAAACCTCCTCATTCAGATAAACAAAATGAGAATGAGTATATTTTAGCAGGCCCTTTATTATTTGGAAATGATGTTGTTGGCAGATTTAAAGGCAATTTAAAAGAGGGAGATTTGATGAAAGTTACTAATGTTGGAGCGTATTGTTTTAACCTTGCTTGGGAAATTAGTTATAGAAAGCCAAGGGTTTTTATAGAATAAATATTTAATTTTAAAATGAACTTGAATAGGTAGAGTTCCTATTATTTAATTAGAAAAATGAAACTTTGTAGTAAATGTAAAAATATAATGAAACCCTTAGATAAGGAGATGTTTGAATGTATTAGTTGCAACCATAAAGCAAAGGGAAAAGATTTAATAGAAATTGAGAAGATTCCTGAGCATGAAATTGTTGAAGAAGGTGTTGTTGAAGATAAGAATATATTTGCAGATTATCCATTTAAATGTGAAAAGTGTGGATTTGACAAGGCAGAAGTTGTTGAGAGACAACCTTATGTTTCTGATGAAGATAGCTTAACTTATTTAAAATGTGGCAAGTGCGATTGGATGGAAAATCTTGCAAGGAAGACAAGTTAATGATAAATACAAAAGATATTAATGAAGCTAGAAAAGAAATTCAGAAATTAGTTAGAGCTGGAGAGAAAGTGATAGTTGAAGCAAGGGATGATGATTTTAATAGAAAGATATTTGAAATAAAGAATGTGGATATGGTAGTTGGTCTTGAGATTGGAGGAAAAGATAGATTAAAACAAAGGAGTTCTGGGATGAATGAAGTTATTGCTAAACTTGCAAAAAAGAATAATATTGAAATTGGTATAGATTTAAGTAAAATAAAAGGATTAAATCTTTTAGAGAAGGGGAAAGTGCTTTCTAGGATTAGACAAAATATTAGTTTATGTAAAAGAACTGGAGCTAGAATCGTAATACTTGATATTGATGGTAAAGAAGCTAATAGTTTAATAGTTAGTTTAGGTGGCAATACTCAACAAGGCAAGGCGGCTTATAACAAAGCTTAAATATAACTGATTTTTCTAGTTTTTATGAAGAGCAATACTAAATTTGAATGTAGAAATTTTAGTTTTAGCTTTGGTTTCTTTTTTAATTAATGTAAATCTATTTATAGATTTACGGAAAGTTATTAATTAGAAAGAACTATAATATAAGATGGCAGAAGTTGTTGATATGAAAAAACTAGTAGAATCATTAAGTCCTAATGAGAGGAAGATAGTTCCTCATTTGGAAGATAGTAATATGATTGAACTATCTGAAAGGGCAGATTTAGATAAGACAAGTACTCTTAGATCCTTACAATTACTTTCTAATAAGGGTGCTGTAGAAATAAATAGTAGAGATGAAAAATCTATTGAGCTTGGAATTAATGGATTATTATATGTTAAGAATGGATTACCTGAAAGAAGGTTAGCTAATTTAGTTATTCATAAAAATAGTATTGATATGAAAGATGCTGTTAAAGAATCTAAATTAAGCGATAATGAGTTTAAGGCTGCGTTGGGTGTTTTAAAGAGAAAGGCTTTGATTGATTTGAAAGATGGTAATTTAATTTTAAGCGGTGCTAAAGAAGAATTGAGCAAAACTAGTTTAGAAGAGAAATTCTTAGAAAGTTTACCTAGAGCCTTAGATGGATTGGAGCCAGAGGAAAAGTTTGCTTTTGAAAATTTGAAATCTAGAAAGAATATTGTTGATGTTCAAGAAAAGAAGGTTGTTGAATTTAAAGTTACTGAACTTGGAAAAAATTTGAAGAAAGAGAAATTTAATGATAAAATGTTAGAAAGTGTAACTAGTAATTTAATTAGAAGTGGAAATTGGAAAGGTAAGAAATTTAGAAGATATGATATTACTAGCCCTGTCCCAAAAATTTATGGAAGTAAGAGGCATTTTGTGAATCAAGCTATTGAATTTGGAAAGAGAATTTGGTTAGACATGGGATTTAAGGAAATGACTGGAGATTATTGTCAATCTGGATTTTGGAATTTTGATGCCTTATTTACTGCTCAAGATCATCCTGTTAGAGAAATGCAAGATACTTTTTTTATAGCAGATAAAAGTACAACATCTAAAGATGTTATAGGCTACAAAGGAAAACTTCCAGATAATAACATTGTTAAAAAAGTTAAGGAAGCTCATGAAGGAGGTATTGAGGGAAGCAAAGGATGGCAATATAAGTGGAGTGAGGATAAAAGTAAACAGATTAGCTTGAGAACCCATACTACCTGTTTGTCAGCTAAAACCTTACTTGAGATAGGTAAAAATAAAGAATTTCCTGCAAAATATTTTGCATTAGGTAAATGTTTTAGAAATGAAACTGTTGATTGGAGTCATGGATTTGAGTTTAATCAGACTGAAGGAATTGTAGTTGATGAGAATGCTAATTTTAGACAGTTGTTAGGCTATTTAATTGAGTTTTTTAAGAAGATGGGCTATGATAAGATTAGGATTAGACCAGGTTATTTTCCATATACTGAACCTAGTTTAGAAATAGATGTTTTTCATCCAGTTCATAAGAAGTGGGTTGAACTTGGAGGAGCTGGAATGTTTAGACCTGAAGTTACAATTCCTATGTTTGGAAGACACATTCCTGTTTTAGCATGGGGTCCTGGATTTGACAGAATAATTATGGAATTTTTTGAGATAACTGATTTAAGAGACATGTATAGAAATGATTTGAATAAATTAAGGGACTCGAAAATATGGGACAGATAATATTTTCGATTCTTCGCTTCAAGTTTGAAGCTTCAGATATTAAGGTGTGGGATAAATGACAATAACAAAATTTCATGAAAATTTTGAATCATCATTTTTCCATAAGGATAATAAAAAATGACAACACTAACATTTAACAAAAAGGAATTGGAAGAGAAAATTGGAAAGATAGATGATAATATTAAGAATAAGATTGATATGTTTGGGACTCCTATTGATGGGGAAACTGAAGATGAACTTACAATTGAAGTTTTTCCAAATCGTCCAGATTTATTGAGTCTTCAAGGATTTTCTAGAGCATTTAATAGATTTATGGGAAAAAATGTTGATGGTAATTATGTCGCTGGGAAACCAGAAAATGATTTTAAGGTTATTATTGATAAATCTGTAAAAAAAGTTAGACCCTTTACTAGTTGTGCTATTGTTAAGGGATTGAAGTTTGATGATGATACTATTAATGAAGTAATTGAGATTCAGGAAAAATTACATGGGAGTTATGGTAGGAATAGAAAGAAATTGGCTATTGGGATTTATCCTTTGGAACAGATTAAATTGCCTATAAAGTTTTTAGCTAAAAAACCGGATGAAATTGTTTTCCAGCCGTTAGAATTTCCTAAAGAGATTAATGCTAGACAGATATTGAGTCAACATCCTACTGGAATGGAGTATGGTGATTTGTTAAAAGATTGTGAAGAATATCCTATTTTTGAAGATTCTAATGGAGAGATTTTGAGCATGCCACCAATTATCAATAGCCATAAGACTGGAAAGATTACTCATGATACCACTGATGTTTTTATTGAGTGTTCTGGATTTAATAAAGAATATCTAGATAAAACTTTGAATATGATTGTTTGTGCCTTGGCAGATCTAGGCGGAAAAATTTATCAAATGAATGTAGAAGATGAAGTTGATGGTAGTTTTGTTAGTCCTAATTTGGAAAATGAGAAAATGAAACTTGATGCAGATTATATTAATAAGAATTTAGGATTAGAGTTAAGTAAGGATGAGATTGTAGAATTGTTGAATAAGATGGGTATTGAAACTAGAGATGATGAGGTTTTAATTCCAGCTTATCGTACAGACATTTTACATGATATTGATTTAGTTGAAGATGTGGCTATTGCTTATGGATATGATAATTTTAAGCCAGAGATTCCAGATATTTCAACTGTAGGCCAGGAAGATAAGATGAGCATTTTTAAGAAGAAAATTGCAGAAGTTTTAATTGGATTAGGATTAACTGAAATAAGTAGTTATCATTTGTCTACTAAGGAAAAACAATTTAAGAATATTGGAGTTAGGAATTTTGTGGATAAAATGATTGAAGTGTTAGATAGTAAGACAGAGAATAATATTTTAAGAGACAGTTTATTTGCAAATTCTATTGCAATACTTTCTGAGAACTCAGATGCTAGTTATCCTCAGAAGATTTTTGAGTTGGGCAAAGTTTTTAGTTTAGATGAGAAATCGGAGACAGGAATTGGCGAAAGTGAACATTTAGGAGTTAGTTTATGTTATGAAGGAGCTAATTTTACTGATTTGAAACAGATGTTAGATTATTTAATGAGAATGTTTAATTTAAGTTATAAAATTGAAGAGACTGAACAGGATGGGTTTATTGATGGGAGATGTGGTAAGATAATTGTTGATGGTAAGAATGTGGGAGTTATTGGAGAAGTTAGTCCATTTGTTTTGAGGAATAATAAGATTAAGATGCCTTGTGTAAGTATGGAATTGGATGTTGGTAAATTATATTAATTTTATAGAATCATCCTAAATAACTACCATTAACTTTTACAGAATTCTCTTCACCATTATTCATTTTCTCAATAGTCTTTAAAAATTCAGATTTGATTTCTGTTGTGAAAGCTTTATACATTTCATTTATAAATTTCGCTTCTTCACTTTCATTATATTCTACATCTAAAGATAGCATTTTTAGTTCTGCATTTCCTAAAGATTCATATATTTTAGATAAAGACTCCTTATCACTACTATCTAATTTTTTTAATATTTTAAAAAAGAACATTGGAGCATTACTTGGATTAATAATTATCTCTGTGAATCTTAGGTAGTTTGCAATTTTATCTGCTATCGTTCTTCTAATTTTTCTTAAAAGAAATTCAGATTCTGAATCTATATCTTCAATATCAAATAATTCATTCATTTTAGAAAATTCAGGTAATTGATATTTTTCTTTTAATGGTTTGTATTTATCAATAAGCTCAACAATGGGATTTTCAGGTGTCATTATCTAATTGAATGAGAGTTTGGGTATATAAGGTTTTGGATAAATAATAAAAAAGCCTCCAGCCGGATTTGAACCGACGACCTACTGATTACAAATCAGTTGCTCTACCACTGAGCTATGGAGGCATAATGATTGTAAAAAAAGAATACTTTTAAATGTTATGATTAACCAAAAATCTTCTCATCACCGGGCCTTTTATAATCATGAACTTCTCCTTCATCAAACCAAGTCTTAATTTCTTTTTTAGCATTATCAACACTATCTGAGGCATGAATTAAATTTCTAACAGCCCTTCCCTGATTATTAGCATTAGGATAAGATTCAACAGAAGCAAAATCAGCCCTTATTGTTCCAGGAATAGCACTTCTAGGCTCAGTACTGCCCACCATCTTTCTAACAATCTCAATAGCATGTGTACCTTCTAAAACAAGTGCAACAATCGGATTTTCTTGAATAAAGTCTACTAAACCATCTTGAACAAACTTACCAAATTCCATAGAATCCTTAAAATCAAATTTCTCATTATTTTTTTCAGCAGATTCCTTAGTCTTACCAAAAGCCGCTTCAGCCCATTCTTTATCCAAAGGATAATGCTTTCTCGCCTTTTCCTCATCAGGCCAAACCATTTTCATTCCAACAACCTTCAAACCAGCATCTTCAAATCTGCCAATTATCTTCCCAACAACCTTCTGCTGTATCCCATCAGGTTTAATTAAAACTAAAGTTTGCTCCATTATTCCTTATCTTCCTTTTCTTTTTTCTTTTTAACTTCCTTAACTTCTTCCTTTTCTTTTTTCTTTTTAACTTCCTTAACTTCTTCCTTAACTTCTTCCTTAACTTCTTCCTTAACTTCTTTCTTCATTTCTTCAATATCTTTTTTCTTCTCTTCCTCACCCAACTCTTCTTTTTCAGCAGCTTCTTTTTGAGTTTTCTTCATTTCATCTTCCGCAGCTTTAACTTTCTCAGCTTCTATCTCTGCCATCTGATCAATAAATCCATCATCTTCCTTCTTCTCTTCTATTTTCCTAGCAACCTTCTTAGGAACTTCAGATTTTTCTAAAGGTCTTTTAATTTCTAAAACTCTAATCTCACAAAGTGAAAGTGGATAAGTTTTCTTCAAAACTAAACTTAAAGGTTTCTGTAACCTATTACTTAAAACTTCATCAAAAACTTCCTTATCAGTCATCTGAGAAATATAATCTTCCAACCAATTCTTAGCCCTATTTCTCAAAGCCTTTCTAACTGCTCTAGAAACTCTATTTCTTGTAATCAAAAATGGCTTAACAATCAACATACTTTCCTGACTAGGTATTTGTAAACTCTCTTCAACATAGCTTATTTTCTTTCTAATCATTCTCCTAATAAAATAAGACATTAACTTCATTTTAACAGGATAAGCAACAGCCTTGTGACCTGAATCAGATTTATCTGATTTACCTGCTTCCTCATTCACAACCTTAACAACAACCTCCATACTTTTACCCTTCAATTGCCTAGTAAGATCTAACTTGATTGTCTTCCCCTCTATATCTGAAATACTATCTCCAATTAATTCAATCTTACTTTTAATTAATGGAACATCAACTTCCTGAAACTTCTTTCTTCTTACTACAACTTTAGTTTGCTTTACCATTTGCTGTTCTCCTTTCCAAGCAAATGGGGAAGTTTGAAAATCTTTGATTTACATATTTTTACCATTTTGAATTTCTTTGAAATTTAAAAGTCTGAAAATTTGTTTTCAGAATTTTACTTCTTATTTTCTCCTATTAACAATTTACCAACTCTTCTAGATTGTTTAGCCTGTTTAGATTTACTACATTCCTTGCATTTGTAAATAACAACCTTTCTCGTAGTAGTCTTAGTCTTTCTTTT
>PVBE010734183.1_pt1 | contig 11415 bp, 7 predicted proteins | sample 1631181 | NCBI WGS metagenome assembly PVBE01 (sample SAMN08397723, study PRJNA350692) | Marine metagenome, whole genome shotgun sequencing project. | isolation source: water | place: Pacific Ocean | collected 2012-04 | reverse complement strand
TGCCTATGCCATGCGCTCTTTTTTTGAGTGCGTAAAAAAAGTCAAACGGCGCATTTTTTAGGCACTCCGCAAAGAGTGGAGACTCCTAATTGGAGGTTGGATGATCTGTTTTTGGATAGAAGCGAGGTTTTCATGAACGATGCAGGGACACCGTCATGAGACAGGAGTGCCTCTGGTTGGTGTTTAGGCGCTTCTGAGAGGCGACCTACCCCCTACGGAGGGTTCGACCCCTTTTGAGGATGCACCGCGCTTATATGGCCGCATCTACGCGCAAACAGCGGTATGGTTATACTTTTCGGTTACGATACCAACAGAGGCGTGTAAGCATGGCGACAACAAGACTGGGGAACTCTGACGGTCCAGGGGCGCGGCTAAAATGGCTGCGGACCAATGGTCCTTTGGCGGAGTTTCGGACGATCAGAGGGATGTGTGAGCATTTAGGCATTGGCAAAAGCACATGGTATGACTGGACGAACGAGAGCTATCCGCCTGATGGCCATTTTCTCGAATGGCTTGTAGGTCGCGGCGTAAGCCTGGACTGGCTTAAGACTGGAAATGGAGAACCGTTTACAAGTGGCACTCCTACTCATGCCTCTGAGCCTGCGCAGGACCGCTCTGGGCTTCTGGTAGAGCATCAAGTGGCAAGGAAAGGCCACGATATCCCCTATGTGCGCTGGGTAGACGCAGACGTCGCCGCAGAGGAGATAATTGAGACCACAGGTGATTTTTTTGGGTTTACAGATGATGAGCTACACGCGATTAGGGTGGATACAACAGCGATGGATGGGCCCTGCTCTGACGCTTTGCGGTTCGGGGATACGGCACTAATTCGCCCAGGCGGCGCCCCAGAGGAGAATGAGATATGGGTGCTTCGGTATTTGGGCGAAAACGGAGTGTGGGGTGACGTGGACATCAGACGCGTGATTCTCACAGACAAAGGCCAGGTCCGGCTTTTACCAAACAATCCCCTATTTGACGAGATCGAGAAAAAAAGCCAGGAAGTAAGCTTTTTGGGGAAAGTCGAATATCGGATCGCCGAACTTCACCTGGGCGAAGCCGAAATTTCAAATGGTCAGTGGGTGCATATTGATGATCCGGGAGTCAGACAGGCTTTAGCGAAACTGCTCGACGGGCCGAAAGGCCCACAGGTTCTCAAGGACTGGGCGAAACTTGACGATTATGGGCGACTAGCTGTGTTTGGAATGATCGAGTCGCTGCTGAAACGATAGACGCCTCCGTGCTCCCCATCGTGCTCCTATCCTACATATTCCCGCTTCGGTTGAGGGCGTCGTACTAGGGCCGTACCTGCCGATACCTCACCTTTCAGCACCATATCGCTTACTGGCTCCTACAACAGCTCTCAGCGCAGCCTTCGAATGCCACCAGGCGACAACGCGCAATCCTCAGATCGTGGTATGAACGCTTCGCTTGGGCGGTTAGGCGAGTGGTCCCAAAATCACATCGCGCGCCAAGCAATCTCAGCGTGCACCAACGTGGAAAAGGGATGTGTTGGACATAAATATCTACATTACAGCCATTTACATGAATTATCGAGTAGACATGTTGGTAGTAGAACCCAGATATCTTTTTGTCTTATAATACTGGTATAAAATAAAATAGCCTATTTATATGCGTTGCGGCTGGCCTACAAATATGGTAAGCCTACACATCGTGACACGATGTACCTATCATCAATAAAAACAGATTTTTATAGTGGCACATATCGCAGAATATCAAAGCGGTGCACGATGCCTATTTGGAGTTCCCAGTGACCGACGTACTACATCTGGGACGCAATATTTTGGGTTTTGACGCAACTGAGGCCACCTATATATAGGCTCAAATATCTATTCTATTCCCATATATAGGCGTCAATGCTGTGTTTTGGCACTATATACGTCTGATAATTGGCATTATGGCAACCCTAGAAGCTCACTGATGGCCTAATTCCGGCGAGGATGTCTCTAGCTCGTTGGGGTCCACTGTGTTGCCCTGTTCTCTTTCAAGCCGTTTGAGCAACCACCTTACGCTATCACGTGTCCAGGGCCGACCACCGCGGTTTGAGAGGCCCTCAGCGGCCAGCTGTTTTGCGATCACGCGTGCACCTAACCCCTTTTTGTACTTGAGTTTCCGCAACTCATCAAGCACCCTCTGCTCCTCTGGATCGTCAACGAGTGAGCCCGCCTCGAACCGTTTGCCGAACGCCGCTTTGCCGCCAACGAGCTGCGACTGAGCATCCATTGTCTGTCTAACTCCTTTCTGGTGCTGCTGATAGAGCAGTTCAACGGCCTTGATTACTGCGGCTGTTTTTGTGCCGTAAATATCGGCCAAAGACTGGATGTGGTCGACGGTTATGCCTGGGATGCGCACATTGAGTTGGCCGTAAAGCATTGATGCCTCCAGAGTGATTTAGATGGGTTGTGGCGTGTAATAGCACGCAAGCTAGCAACATAATACTACCCTATCAGGTGTCTGGTAAAGCGCCAGAGGGCGGCGGCCTCTGTTTGATGAGTGCGAGATAGTTGAGAAATGGCGGACAGTCGTGTCGATCTATGTAATGGTGGCATCCGTTTGGTCTTGAAAACCCATCTGGCGAGACAGTTGGTGCTCTCAAAAAAAATTTAGGAGTGCGCGGCCCTGTTTTGGGTTGAAAATGGATGTGGCACGCCCTACCCTATACCATTTATACCCGTATAAACAGGGTGTAATATCACCGTGCCACCGCCTAAACATCGCTAAAATGGGCCTGAATCCGTATAAAACAAAGAAAATATGCGCGTAATATAACGGTATTATTTTGGTGGCATTATAGGGTAGGTGGTTTTAGGGTATGCTAGGGTTTTTGGTCAAATTTACAAATTTGCTCTTGACAGGGCGATTAGACCGCTACATTCTTGCATGCATGGTGGTTTTACCATCATGTCAGGCCAGCTACGCTTTGGCGTAACACGGGCCCAGCATAGAGCTGAACGCCTTTGATAGCTGAATAGAGTAACTAGCCATATGGTCTGCACTTAATGACTCAAATTAAGTGCTCAAGGAGGATCGATGTGGCTGGATTCAATGCGATGGACAGGTGATGGTGCGGTACGGCCCTGTCGCATATCGTGCCACCACAGTGCTGGTCTCGCTATGCAACTGACGAGCGGCCTCTAAAAAAACTGTTTCCGCACGCTTTGTCTGGACAATAGGCGTCGAATGCCACAATTGGGGGAAGTCATGAATTGGCTGGATCTAAGGATCACTGTGTTTTACATGATTGTGGTGGGGATAGCTCTGTTTTGGCTGGCTGGGGTGATTACGCACGGCGCACCGATGCCGCCGGCGCTCTGATCTATCGAGCGCGTCCTCTTTGTTGTCGCGGCTTTGGGTCAGGTGGTACACCTGTGGACACACCCAGCAGCCGCGCACTGGAAACGATTGTAAGCACCGGTGTTGTTGTGATGAAATAAGTCAGTAGCGTTCTCACCACGCTCTAGCCCCCAGCTGGAGCCTTGCCTTGACGTCGCTCCAAAAAACCAGTAATATTACGGGCAAAACTGGAGCGTCTTATGATTCCTGCCGCCGTAAATAAAATCCCTGGCATTACCCGTGCCTCAGCGCTAACCCGGAAGAGTCTCAGCCGTGTGTGGAGCTGGGAGGCGTTGGCTGGACAGGTCTCCGAGATTTCCGGTGCTGCCAGCCCAGCAACGTTGACACTGTCGATGGATCTGGTCCTTGATGCTCAGCGACAGTCGGAGGTTGTCGCCTGGATTACAACGAAGGATCGGTTTTTCTTCCCCCCTGACGTTGTGGAATGCGGAATAGACCTGGGCGCAATGGTGGTTGTGCGTGCGCCGACTGCAGCAGACGCACCTCGAGCTGCGGAGATGCTTATCCGCTCTGGGGCGTTTGGGCTTGTTGTTCTGGATATGGGAAAAGAGACGGGTATACCGCTGCCGATGCAGGCCCGCCTCGTAAAACTCGCACAACAACACCACACCGCTGTGCTCTACGTAACGATCAAACCCGACAGTGCAGCATCGGTGGGCTCTTTGGTTTCGCTGCATGCCACGACCCAAATGTCTCAGACGCCATCAGGCTCCTACGAGTGTGGTATAAAAATCCTGAAGGACAAGCATAGCGCCCCCAACTGGGCACACCGGGAAGTCTATTGTGGACCGGCTGGCCTGCGTTAATCTGCACCATTTTCCGCTTCAGCTACTACTGACCCGTAATCCGGAGTGGGCCGGGTTGCCTACTGTGGTCGTATCTGAAGACACGCCGCTCGCCGAGATTCTTTGGGTGAACAGGCGCGCCAGGGAGATCGGCATACGTCCAGGTCTGCGCTATGGAGCCGCTCTAGGACTGGCTCCAGCCCTTAGAACCGATCTGGTCTCAGAGGCGGAAATCAGTTCTGGTGTTGCACGACTGGTCGAGCTGCTTCAGCGCCATACGCCTGATGTGGAGCCATCAGACGACACGCCTGGCGTCTTTTGGATCAACGCCGATGGGTTCGAGCTTCTCTACCCCAGCTGCACTGAATGGGCGGATCGGGTCCAGGCTGATCTTAAAGCGTTGGGGTTTCGTGCTGCAGTGGTGGTGGGCTTTACGAAATTTGGAACCTATGCGATTTCGGCCACGCGCCGTCGTACAAAAGTATTCGACGACCCTCAGCAAGAGCAGGAGGCCGCTCGAAAAACACCAATCTCTCTACTACATCTAGCCATCAATCTTCAGGAGACACTAGAGCTTCTTGGTGTCGATACTGTCGGTGATTTTATCGATTTGCCGGCGGATGGTCTCCAAAAGCGGCTGGGAACGGATGCCTGTGCTCTGCATCGAAGAGCACGAGGTGACCTTTGGGCCCCTTTACAAGTCTCCAGAGATACACCGCCGCTCAAGGCGTCGATCAATCTAGACTACCCGGAGACCAACAACGAAAGGCTGTTAGCACTGATCGGGCGGATGTTGGCGCCTTTGATTCAGACGCTGGAGGATCGGGGGCATCTTCTGGCCAAACTACAGTGGCACGCAGCCCTCGATCGCGCTGGAGTGCATCATGACGGCATCGCTCCAGCGGTACCAACGCTCGACTCACGGCAGATACTTGATCTCATCCGTTTGCGTCTTGAGCAGAGACCTGCATTCTCCGCAATTGTGGGAATGGCTCTTGTTATTGCCGACGTACCTGCCAAAACCGACCAGGCCACCCTTTTTCAAAATGCACCACGACGCGATTTGGCCGCAGGAGATCGAGCGTTGGCACGCGTCCGCGCAGTTTTTGGAGACGCGGCGGTCGTCAGGGCCGAACTGCGAGACGAACATCTGCCTGAGACCAGTTTTCATTGGGCATCTATGGAGCGTCTACAGCTTCCCCATGCCTGCCCGACGCCAAAGCGTCCACTTGTAAGACGCATCTTCACCCAGCCAACACCGCTCCCACCGCTACTCAGACGGTCCATTGTGTCGTCTGAAGGCCCTCATACCATCTCCAGCGGCTGGTGGCTCAACTCAGTTCATCGCTCCTACTTTTTTCAAAAAACAGATCAAGGCCAGATTCTCTGGACATTTTACGACCACAAAAAAAAGCGGTGGATTCTACAGGGACAGATGGAGTAAGGCTGTGTATGTCCCGCTATGGTGCAAAAGCCACTTTTCCTTTCTCGAAGGGGCCAGCAGCCCCGCCGAACTCGTAGAGACCGCGTCCACTCTGGGCCTTCCCGCCATCGCCATAACAGATAGGGATGGATTCTACGGCGTCGTTGAGGCACACGTCGCCGCCAAAAACTGTGGAATCAAACTCATCATCGGCACACAAATCACAGTCAATGACGGCTCTACCATTACGCTTTTGGCTCAGAACAAACAGGGCTACACGAACCTGTGTCGCCTGCTTACAACCGGCCACCGACGTGCTCCCAAGGGTGAATCGTTTATCGGATGGGACGATATATGCCAACACTCAGAGAATGTTATGGCGCTCTGGGGAGGAGATCAGAGCCTTTTAACACTAAAAACAGGTCCAAAGCATGTTTTTGATATCCTCTACGAAGCTTTTGGGGATCGATTATACGCCCTGGTGACCAGGCACAACCGCAGCGCAGAAGTGCGCGAAGAGGCGCGTCTGCGTGCGCGAGCTGCGCAGCGCGCACTTCCCTGCGCAGCTGGATTGGAAGTGTTATACCACACTCCTGAACGCCGCGATCTACAAGATGTGGTGACGTGCATACGCCACGGCATCACACTCGCCGATGCTGGACGCCATCTAAAACCAAACTCCAACCACTCTCTTATTCCAGAAAAACAGTTCAAAACCCTTTTTGCTGATGACCCTGCGGCTGTAGCCCACACAGTCGAGATCGCCGAGCGGTGTGATTTCTCTATGGACGAACTGCGCTACAGATACCCATCCAGCAGACTTAGCAGCGATGTAACAGCGTCAGAGTGGCTAAGACAGCTAACATTCGAGGGGGCAAAAAAGCGATACGACGGAGTTGTTCCTAAAAATGTCGTCGATCAGCTCAATAAAGAGCTTGCCCTAGTAGACGAGCTGGAGTACACCGGCTATTTCCTGACGATGCAGGAGATTGTCGAATTCTGTAGACAGGAGGGGATTCTCTGTCAGGGCCGAGGATCGGCGGCAAACTCAGCGGTCTGCTACTGTCTGGGGATCACAGCTGTTGATCCAGTCCGCATGGGACTGCTTTTCGAGCGGTTTTTGAGCCGAGAGCGAGCGGAACCGCCCGATATAGATCTGGACATCACCCACGAGAGGCGCGAAGAGGTGATTCAGCATGTCTATCAGAAATACGGCCGCGACCACGCAGCGATGGTGGCCAACGTAATTAGATACCGTGGACGTTCGGCTGTAAGAGAGGTGGGCAAAGCGCTTGGGCTGAAGGCCACCACACTTGATCGATGGACAAAACTGCTGTCCCACTACGGCTCAATTGAAGACGATGCGCTCCAAGAGGAGGGGCTCGATCCAGAGATACCCATTCACCGCCACCTGATCAGGCTCTCGAAGGAGATTTACGGTTTTCCGCGCCATCTCTCCATTCATCCCGGCGGCTTTATTCTCGGGCATGAGCCGGTGCATGATTTTGTGCCCATCGAAAACGCGAGCATGGAGGCTAGAACGGTCATCCAGTGGGCCAAAGATGACATCGAGGAGCTTGGTCTGTTTAAGGTCGATCTGCTTGGATTAGGGGCTTTGACGCATCTCGATAAATGTTTTCAGATGCTGAAAACGCATCGCAATCAAGAGCTTTCAATGGGCACCATTCCCCACGGCGACGAAGAAACCTATGCGATGATGCGTAAAGGCGATACTGTCGGTGTTTTTCAGATCGAGAGCCGCGCACAGATGTCCATGCTGCCAAGGCTTAAGCCCCACACTTTTTACGATCTCGTCATTGAGATAAGCATCGTCCGCCCAGGCCCGATCTCTGGAGGGATGGTGCACCCATATCTGCGGCGGCGCAGCGGTGAAGAGGCGGTGACATATCCTCATCCATGCCTGGAGCCGGTTCTTAAAAAGACTCTGGGAATTCCGCTCTTTCAGGAACAGGTGATGCGTTTGGCAATGGTGGCTGCGGATTACACGCCAGGCGAGGCCGATCAGTTGAGACGAGATATGGCGGCATGGAGGAGTAAGGGGCAGTTGGAGCGCCACAGAGAACAGCTCGTCACACGGATGATGGCCAAAGGCATAACAGAAGAGTTCGCCGAAAGAGTGTTCAGCCAGATTCGGGGCTTTGGCGAATATGGGTTTCCAGAAAGTCACGCCGCCAGTTTTGCCCTCATAAGCTATGGGACCTCCTATCTGCGGTGTCACTATCCAGCGGAATTCACCTGCGGACTCCTCAACTCTCAGCCCATGGGTTTTTACAGTGCTGGGACGATAGTAGGCGACGCCAAACGACACGACGTAGTGGTGCGCCCCATAGATGTGTGCGTAAGCTCATGGGACTGTACATTGGAGCCGTTTCCAGATGGTGATTTTGCTGTACGGATGGGTTTTAGATATATAAAGGGGCTCAAACAGATAGTCGGTCAGCAGATTGTAGATGCTCGTTTGGGTGGTTCATATATCTCTGTGGAGGATGTTGTGCGCCGTGCGCAGTTAGATGCGCGGTCTGCGTCACTCCTTGCGCAGTCCGGCGCATTTGAGAGGCTTCAACCTGATCGACGTGTGGCGCTGTGGGACTCCAAGGGCGCTGCGCAGAGTGCGCCGACCCCTCTGCCTCTGCCGCAGACCGAAAAGGCCCCATCTTTCAAACCGTTGACAACTTCGGAGATATCTAGCTGGGACTACCGTGTTTCGAGACATAGTACACGGCTCCATCCGTTGGCGCCGATGCGCCCAGTTCTAGTACAGGCCGGATTGCCTGATTCAAAGGAGGTTGCGGCTATGCGCAGTGGGCGTTTGACCCACTATGCAGGCCTTGTTATCTGCCGTCAGAGCCCATCTACCGCTAGTGGGGTGGTTTTTGCGACGCTTGAAGATGAGGCCGGATTCGTGAATCTCGTTGTGTGGCCTACGATTTTCGAGAAACACCGCGTCCTCGCGAAGACAGCGTCGTTTCTTGGGGTGACAGGAAGGGTTCAGTCTGAAAATGGAGTGGTACACATAATCGCAGACAGTTTATGGGTGCCACAGTTTCAACAGAAACCAGAAAAAATATCCAGTCGAGATTTTCACTAGATATAGGGATCGGAAAATGTCGAAAAAAGAGTGGGAAAATCGGCTGTAATTCGGGTATCTGTTCCAGGCTTAAAAATGGGGATTGGTGAACGAGCCTACAGGAAGTACCTTCACCGTGAGTACCTGAAAAGACCAAACAGAGGGAAAGACTAATCGCGGAAGATTGAAGACATAAAAAGAGTGAGGCGTGATCGGAAGCCATCGCAAGCCTTCCCGATCACGCCTCATAGATCCATAGACCACGAGGGCTTATGCCGCCCATCGCTTACTACGCTCAGCAACGAGAGCCAAAACCGGCCCATTGCCGTACTACATACAGGCGTCTAATGACCATAAAACCCTACATACAGGGCACCAATCATCATTAGACCCTATATACAGGTGGCTAGTGACCAACCAAGGATCACTGGTAGACACCTCGCTCGTACTTACCACAGGAGGTCACGACGATGATGCCAACATCAGTTACCGCAACCGCCCCAAACTCAGCTATGCTGGTAGACCAGCACAAACTGGAGGTATGAAAAAATGGTAATACATAAGGGTGCGTCTGTCAACAGTGCGTCTTTTGATGAGGTTATCAGACGCCTTGAATCCCTAGGACCTGTAACAGGCAAAGGAGAACAACGCCGAGCTGCCTGCCCACACCACAACGGAAGATCATCCAGAAGCCTGAGCGTAACACGACAAGAACAGGGTGGAGCGCTTATCCACTGCCACGCTGGATGTGAATACCGGGACGTTATAGCCACTCTAGGCTTTGATTTCTCCCAAAACAGCACACCCTACAAACGCGACAAACAGCACAATCAGGAACCACGTCCACAAGCGGCGTCCCCTCTACAGGCACCCACCGCCATCTACACCTACGACGACGAAAATGGCGAACTGATCATGCGAAAACTCAGGTATAACACCGCCGATGGAGAAAAAACATTTCGGTGGGAACATGGCCTGGATGGCATCAGATGGCAGATCGGGCTAGGAGGGCACACACCGGTGCTGTATCACCTTTCTGCCGTGAGAGAAGCGATCGCCAAGGGAGAGACGGTCTACGTCGTCGAGGGCGAAAAAGATGCTGAAACACTCGTCTCTTATGGGTTTACAGCCACCACCACACCAGGTGGCGCAGGCACGTGGCGTGAGATCGACACCGCCGCGCTGAGTGGGGCACAGATCGTGATTTTCCCAGACAACGACAGCGCTGGAATTAAGCACGCCGAACAGATCGCCAAAAACATCTACAGACACGCCGCATCGGTAAAAATCGTTCATCTCCCTGGACTTCCCGAAAAAGGCGATGTGTCGGACTGGATGGAGGATGGCTCCCACGGCTCCACCGAACTTAAAGCCGTCGCCAGCAGCGTTTCTATGTGGGTGCCGACGGTCCATTTTAGAGGACACTCACTCAGGGAATTAAGAAACCTTCCGCAGCGCGAATGGCTTGTAGAGGGGCTGCTAGCTAGGGGTGAACTGGCCATGATCAGGGGGCCATCTGGATCAGGCAAAACTTTTGTGGCGATCGATCTCATCAAATCTCTTCTAACTCAGCAGGAATGGATGGATGAGCACGCCATAAACCCCACTGGCCAAAAGTCTCTGACAGTGGCGTACTCCACAAACGAGGGGACACGGGCGTTGGCGGACCGGTTCGAATCGGCGCTAGATGGTCAGATCGATGCGCCGGGCCTCCAGGTATTCACCGATGTGCCGCAGCTATTCGATCAGATGGGTGAGAGTGGAGTACTGCAGTTCATGGAAGATTACCTGATGCAGTATGACACCACTCCTGATCTGCTGGTGATAGATACACTGTCTGCCGCCGCTATCGGCGCTGAAGAAAATAGCGCTAAAGATATGAATGTTGTCATGAGCGCAGTAAAACAGATTCAGGCCGCATGGGACTGTTCTGTCATTCTTCTACACCACGACGGCAAACACACAGGTCAAGAGCGCGGTTCTACCGTCTTGCGAGCATCCATGGACTTAGTTCTGGCTGTAAGCGAAAACTCCGATGCTGAACCACGCTCCGTCCGAATAGACAAATGCAAGGATGGTCCCGGCGGAGATGTATTTGCGTTCCAACTTGTGGAGCTGGGCCCATCGGTAGTAGTGCGTTGGAATGGACGATGGGATGCTTGCGAGAGCACACAGTCGACAGCGTCAACATACACCCGCGAGATCATTTCCCTAGTGCAGGAACAGAAGCGCGTGCAGTCTAAGGATGTGGCTATTGGACTCGGAATTACAGATCGAATAGCTTCACGTTCGTTAGAACAACTTACAGATATTGGTATACTCCTTAAAACCAAAGGATCATCATCCCAAAACGGTGGTCGCCCTCCGTGGATATATTCGATCATTTCGGAGGTGGAAAATGTTCGGTCTAGGTAGTTTTGGCAGGGGTTGCCGAAACCTGTCTAAAACCCCTGGAGGCGTTTTCGGAGTTTCCCCTTACGCCCCCCTAAAGGGGGGCTGGGGAAACTCCAAAACTCCGATAGAAACTGGAAGTTTAAAGGCTTCCGCAGAGGGGGTAAAAACAGGAGAATTTGGCACTGAATTGCACGGTAGATTTGGAGGGTTTTTGCCTATGCCATGCGCTCTTTTTTTGAGTGCGTAAAAAAAGTCAAACGGCGCATTTTTTAGGCACTCCGCAAAGAGTGGAGACTCCTAATTGGAGGTTGGATGATCTGTTTTTGGATAGAAGCGAGGTTTTCATGAACGAT
>PVBE010190905.1_pt1 | contig 11415 bp, 12 predicted proteins | sample 1631181 | NCBI WGS metagenome assembly PVBE01 (sample SAMN08397723, study PRJNA350692) | Marine metagenome, whole genome shotgun sequencing project. | isolation source: water | place: Pacific Ocean | collected 2012-04 | reverse complement strand
TGAAGAGAAGATAAAAGAGTTGGGAATCACACTGCCCGGAGGAAAGGCTCCGGTCGGCAACTATGTTCCGGCGGTCAAGACAGGCAATCTGCTATACCTCTCGGGCGTGGGGCCCGCGGCCGGCCCCGACGGCACTATCCCCACGGGTAAGGTGGGACAGGACCTGACCGTGGAGCAGGGTTACGAGGCCGCCCGTCTGGTGGGCATAAACCTCCTGGCCAGGCTCAAGGACGCACTGGGCGACCTGGACAAGGTGGAGCGCATCGTCAAACTGCTCTCGATGGTGAACGCGTCCCCGGACTTCACACAGACTCCGGCGGTGGCCAACGGCTGCTCCGATCTGCTGGTGGAGGTGTTCGGAGAGCGTGGGCGTCACGCACGGTCTGCCGTGGGCATGGCGGCGCTGCCCAACAACATTGCCGTGGAGATCGAGATGATCGTAGAGGTTTCGGCATAATACCCCTGTCAAGACCCTCTTCTTCTTTTGTCCCTCTCTCTCTCTTGCATGGGAGAAGGGAAAGGAAAATAAATTTGGGGGATACCCCGAGGCTCCCACCTGACCCCGACATGTCGGGGCTCTGGACACCCCCGTTCTAGGTTTTTGGCAAGTATTCCGGGTTGAGTTCTAGCCAGCACAGGAGGTCTGGACCCATGGCAAGCAGTGCGCGATTGGGACTGATTGGGTGCGGGCAGCACCCGTACAATAACCTGCTGCCCGGTACGGTGGCCGCCGAGGAGACGGTGATGGTGGCCTGCGCCGACGTGGACGAGGTAAGGGCCAACGAGACCATGCAGACATACGGCTTCGAGCGCCCCTACCTGGACTACGGCGCCATGCTCGCCCGGGAGGAGCTGGACGCCGTCATCGTGGCGACACCCCATCACCTCCTGAAGGAAGCCGCCCTGGCCTCGATCCAGGCCGGCTGCAACGTCTTCGTCGAAAAGCCCATGGGAGTTACCAGGTTCGAGGCGGAGGAGGTCAAGGCCGCGGCCGACAAGGCGGGCGTCAGCGCGATGGTAGGCTACTGCCTACGCTATGCCGAGGGCCGGCGTACGATGAAGGCCCTGCTGGAGCGAGGAGTCGTCGGCGACGTCGCTCTGGTCACCGCAGGAAAGGGCTCGGTGCCGCTGAAGGGCTGGCTGGCCGACCCAAAGACGGGCGGGGGACAGATATTCTTCCTGGGCGTCCACATCACGGACCAGATACTCTGGATGCTGGGGGCCGAGGCCGAGCGGGTCTACGCCGAGATCAAGTGGCACCCGGAGACCGGTGCGGACCAGAACTCCGCGTACACAATCCGCTTCAAGAATGAGGTCATCGCCGACGTGCTGGTCTCGCAGAACCTCGGCGACTCCATGGATTTCATCGAGATCGTAGGCTCTGCCGGTCGGATCCGGGCGGACTGGCCGACCAACATCGTCCAGGTCCAGAGCGATGCGCTGCCCGAGTATAAAAACCCGACTACCATCGTGCCCAAAAAACCGGAGACCCTGCGGGACAAGATGTTCGCCGACGAGATGGCGGACTGGGTGGCCTCGCTGGTTGAGAAGCGGGCCCCGCCCATCGGGACCGACGCGGGGATCAACGTGCTGGAGATCATCGACGCCGTGTTCGAGTCCGACCGGACGGGGAAGCCCGTGACCCTGGGCTGAGGGCCGGCCGGTCCATAGTTGACGCGACATCTCGACTACGATCGAGAGCCTGCCCTGTCCTTCCGCCGTTGCGGGCCGGCTCCCTTACTGCCCTACGGGAATCCGGACCTTGTTGCGTTTCACCCGGAGGCGCTCGTGTTCGGAGAGGACGCGCTTGCGAAGGCGGACGTTCTTTGGCGTGACCTCCACCACCTCATCTTCAACAATGAAGTCCAGGGCCTCTTCCAGACTCATCCGCACAGGCGGGGTGAGCTTGATGGCCATGTCTGCCGACGCGGCCCGTACGTTGGTCAGCTTCTTCTCCTTGCAAACGTTCACCGCCAGGTCGTTGTCGCGGGCATGTACCCCCACAATCATGCCTTCGTAGACCGCCATGCCGGGTCCAACGAACGTCGATCCTCTTTGTTGGGCGTTGTTCAAACCATAGGTGTTCGCAACGCCGTTTTCGGCGGCTACCAGGGCACCGGAGCGCGTGGACTCGACCTCGCCCCTCAACGGTTCGTATCCCGTGAAAATGTTGTTCATTTGACCGTTGCCCCGAATCGCTTTCAGGAAGAAACTTCGGAAGCCGATAAGGCCCCGTGTCGGGATACTGAATTCTAGACGCAGACCTCCCTGCCCATCGCTGCGCATATCCGTCATATTGGCTAACCGGGTAGAGAGGTTCTCCACTAACACTCCCATACTCTCCTCGCCCACATCCAGGACCAGCAGCTCGTATGGCTCCGACTTCTGCCCGTTCTCGACCTTGACTATGGCCTCCGGCTTGGAAACCTGGAGCTCATAGCCCTCGCGACGCATCGTCTCAATCAGGATGGCCAGGTGCAATTCGCCTCGTCCTGAGACCAGGAAGACCTCGGGGCTATCAGTGTCCTTCACACGCAGGCCCACATTGGTCTGTAGCTCAGTAGAGAGACGCTCCCTGAGCTGTCGGGAGTTTACATATCGCCCATCCTGACCGGAGAAGGGCGAGGTGTTCACCCCAAAGGTCATCTGGACGGTCGGCGGGCCGATATCAATGCCGGGCAGGGTCTCCAGTTTATCCACCCTGGTGATAGTGTCGCCTATGGCTACCTGTTCAAGACCGGCCAGGGCAACGATCTCTCCCGCCTCGGCATCGGCTATTTCACTCCGCGCGATGCCCTCAAATAAATACAGTCGAGACACCTTGTGGACAGTTGCGGCGCCGTCTTGCGGGATGCAGGCCACTGGGTCTCCCACCGACACCTTGCCGCGAGCTATACGGCCCACGACAATCTGGCCCAGGTGGCTGTCATAGTCCAGGGCGGCGACCAGCAGTTGGAAGCCGTCTTCAGCATCGCCCAGGGGCGGCGGGATATGCTTCACGATAGCCTCAAATAGGGGCTCGATGCCCTTCGGCTGGTCGTTCAGGTCGGCAATGGCATAGCCGGCCTTGGCATCAGAATACAGGATGGGAAAGTCTAGTTGCTCAGCATCTGTAGCCAACTCCAGGAAAAGGTCTTGCACCATGTTGGCCACCTCCACCGGGCGAGCGAAGGGGCGGTCTATCTTGTTGACGACGACGACGGGCTTGATCCCCCTCTGGAGGGCATGCCTCAGCACGAACCGTGTCTGTGGCATCGGCCCATCCGCCGCGTCGATGACTAGCAAGCAGCCATCCGCCATGTTCAGGACCCGCTCTACCTCGCCGCTGAAGTCGGCGTGGCCGGGAGTGTCGATGATGTTGATCCTGACACCTTTGTAGGCAATGGCCGTATTCTTAGCCAGTATGGTGATGCCCTTTTCCCGCTCCAGCTCATTGCTGTCCATGATAAGCTCGCCGACCTGCTGGTTCCGGCGGAAGACATGGCTCTGCTTGAGCATGGCATCCAGGAGGGTGGTCTTGCCATGGTCCACGTGAGCAATGATCGCGAGGTTCCTGATCTCTTTTTGCATACACCTGGTGACCGTACAAAAAATAGGCCCCCACAGGGGCCAGGCCAAAACATAGATTATAGCATAACAGCTACCGGAGCCCTTGCTCATCCGCCTCGGTAGGTGCATCCGTGGTAATGCCGGCTACTTCCGTGAAACGACCCCTAGGCCAGCACGCTCATGCTGTAGCGCGAGCTAAGGGCCTTGCCCGCCGCGAACCTGCCAAGGCCCAGCATCGAGACGTCGATGGTGGTGGCGCGTCCCCCGGTGATTATCTCGGCCATGACCACGCCGATCATGGGCGACAGCTTGAACCCGTGGCCGGAGAACCCCACCGCGCAGTAGAGACCGTCGATGCCCTCAACCCTGTCCAGGATGGGGTGCCAGTCGGGCGTGGTGGTGAACAGCCCTGACCAGCCTCTCCTGAACCAGGCCTGTGACATGCCGGGCATGCGCCGGGCCAGGCCGGTCATGGCCGATTCCACCATGGGCATGTCAACGCCCTGGTTGTACTCGTCGGGGCCGGCGAACTCATCCTCGCCAACGCCCACCAGAGTCAGGTGTCCCGCGTCGGGCCGGGCCGAAAAGGAGTTGACCACGTCCCCGACCGTCGGGTGGTTCGGCACGACGGCCTCGGGACGGCGCAGCATGACCACCTGGTGTCTGAGCGTCCTCAGGGGAACGTCCACGCCCAGCGATTTGAGCAGGGGCCCGGCCCACGGGCCGGCGGCGATCACTGCGATGGGAGTCGCTATCCGCTCACCATCCGTGACCACGGCGGTGACCCGGCCGCCGGAGACCTCGATCCCAGTGGCCGACGTGTCCGTCCGCACCCGGGCGCCCATATCGCGGGCCCGGTTGGCGTAGCCGGTGGTCACCGAGTAGGGGTCGGCGTAGCCGGATCGGGGCTCGTAGGCGAAGGTTTCGTCCTCTTGCACGGCCAGCATCGGGGCCATTTCGGCGACACCACTGGCAGACACGACATCCGTGTCGATGCCCAGACCCTTCAGCATGGCCACATTCTGCTCCAGGGACCGCCGGTCTTCGTCCCCCACAGCCAGAAAATAGCCCGTGCGAACATACCCCGAGGGGGTCCCGACCAGGTCTTCGAAGTTCTCGAACACATGGAGGCTGTCCCAGGCCATGCGGGCGGTGACCTCGTTGGAGTAGTGCATCCTGAGGATGGCCTGGGTCCGGCTGGTGGAACCCGAGGCCAGGAGGTTCTTCTCCAGGAGCACGGTGTCGGTCACATCCCGCTCCGCCAGGTTGTACAGGATGCTGCAGCCCATCACCCCGCCGCCCACGATTACGGCGCCGGCCGTGGTCGTCATGTCGGCTCACCTCCTTCGTACAGGCCCAAGTGTAACATCACCGTCTGCTAGAATGAATTTATTTTCAGAAAGCAGGGTGTAACGATGGCGGGTCGTATAGCGCTGGTGGGCGGAGACGAGTTCAGGCCCGGCTGCGAGGAGATGGACCGGGCCATCCTGGAGGCCGCGGGTGGCCGCCGGCCTTCGGTGCTGGTGGTCCCGACGGCGGCGGCGGCCGAGAACCCGTCCAGGGCCGTCTCCAACGGCGTCGCCTACTTTTCGAGCCTGGGAGCCGATGCCTCGGCGCTGATGGTCCTGGACGGCAGCGACGCCGACAACGAGGAACGGCTGTCGCCGGTCGATTCAGCCGGCGTAATCTACTTCACAGGGGGCAATCCGGCGCACCTGCTGGAATCGCTGCGAGACTCGGCCCTGCTCCGTAAGGTCAGGCAGGCGCTCGACCGGGGCGGCGTAGTCGCCGGCTCCAGCGCCGGAGCGATGGTGATGGGTCCCTGGATGCGCTTCAGGGAATGGAGGGAAGCCCTGGGCGTCGCGCCCGGAGTGGCAACGCTGCCCCATCACGAGCGCAGCGACCCCGATACCGTCGCAAAGGAGCTGTCGGGGTCGGCGCCGCGGGGCGTATCGGTGTTAGGGGTGGACGGCAGGACCTGCTGTCTCGGCGGCCCAGAGGGATGGCGAGTGATGGGAGCGGGCTCGGTTACCGTTTACGGCGACGGACGCTGGCGCAGGTTCAGCACCGGCGAGACGCTGACCCTGGACCCAACGGCCTGGGACTAGCCGAACTTCACGGCTCGCTCCTTGTTGTGCAGCCGCTCAACCACCCGGCCGTTGACCAGGTGCTCGGTCACGATCTCCTCCACGTCGTCGGGCGAGGCGACGTACCAGGTGCCGCCCAGGGCCGGGTCGGGCCCGTAAACGATAATGGAGCCCTGGGACGTATCGCAGAGCCTGTGCTGGCTGGTGCAGCCCATGTTGGAGACGGTGACCCTGTCCATCAGGCCGTGAGAGACCAGAAGCTCGTTGAACCTCTGCCGCACCTCTCGACCGCTCTTGTCTCCGCAGTGCCGTTGGTCCTCGGCCCCCTCGCTGTTGGTGCAGACGAGCACCTGGGCGGCGTAATCTGCCATCTCTTTTCTCCTTTGTCTGACAATAATAGCCCTCCGTTCAGGGCTGAAGAGAGTCGGCCATTGTAGCAGCGATGCGGGCACTCGACAACGGATTCCGGTTGGGGCCAGACCTTGCACGGACCCGGACGTGCTACTGGTCCAGTCCTCTTTGCAGGCCGCGCAGGTAGGCCACCTGTCCCAGGTGCTGGTTCAGCTCGCCGATAAGCTGGCGAAACATCCGCCCGATGGTGCAGCCTTCGAAATATCTGACGGTGGAAGGCCTCTCCGGAAAAGGTGTCCGCCCCGGAGCGACGTCGAAGTCCTCGGGTCTGAGTACTCTGAGGTACTCGATGGTACGAGCGCGGACGTCGTTGAGGTATTGCAGCAGGTCTTCGGAGGAAAGGTCGGGGAAGGAGGCAATTTGCCGCGCATCGTATCCAAGGCCCGTGTCCCCCTCGGGCAGACCGAATCTCACATGCCAGCCATCCGCCACCCATAGCTCCACTCCGTCATGGGCGAATCGATGGAGCCACCTGTCCTCGACCCTGGCGACGTGCCAGACGATAAACCCGATGGAGTTGGCATCGGTGTCGGGACTCCAGGCCAGTTCCTCCGGAGTAAGACCCCGTAGCGCCCGATGGACCCTGCCTTTGAAGTCTTCTAGCGTCTGCTCTATAAAATCCTTCAACACCATGGTGTTAACCTCCGTGGGGGCCGGCGATAACCTCTGCATTTCATGTCTCCTGTTACAGGCCCGGCCTCAGCGGAGTATTATAGCTTGACACCATGCCAGTGTTGGTTGGACCGACAGTCAGGAGACAAAAAATGCGACTGGAGAATGAGGTGGCGTTGATCACGGGTGGTGGCTCGGGCATCGGCCGGGCGACGGCGGTGCTGTTCGCCCGGGAGGGGGCCAGTGTTGTCGTCTCGGACCTCAGGGAGCGAGACGCCCTCGATACGGTCGAGGAGATAGATAACACCGGGGGCCGGGCTACGGCGGTGGCGGGCGACGTCGCCAGCAGCCAGGACGCCGAGCGCATGGTCCAGGCCGCCGTGCAGGCCTACGACCGGCTGGACGTCCTCGTCAACAGCGCGGGGGTGCACGTCCGCAACGCGCTGCCCGAGGGAGCGTCACCCGAGGAGGTCTGGGACCGGGTGATCGAGGTCAACCTCAAGGGCACCTATCTCACGTCCTGGCACGCTGTGCCGGAGATGGAGCGCGGCGGCGGCGGGTCCATCGTCAACCTGTCATCCATCATGGGACTGGTGGGCTACCCCGTCGGCATGGGCGGCGGATTCAACGCCTATCCGCCGTCTAAAGGTGGGGTGTTGCAGTTCACCAGGTCGCTGGCCATCGACTGCGCGGCAAAAAACATCAGGGTAAATTGCCTCTGCCCGGGCTACGTGAAGACCGACCTGATCCGGCCGTTGACGGACGACCCCGAGATGCTTAGCCTGCTGGAGTCGAGGCATCCCCTGGGCCGGCTGGGGCGGCCGGAGGAGATCGCCTACGCCGCGCTTTTTTTGGCGTCCGACGAGTCCTCCTTCGTGACAGGAATCCCGCTCACCGTGGACGGAGGCTACACGGCGCAGTAGCCCTCTCAAGACACGCCGGCTTCGCCCTCGGGTAAGAACACCATCACACGGCTCCTCCACACCTCCCGTGCGATGCCGTCGAGGACGGCCTGTCCAGGACGGTCCATCTCCAGATGCCGTGACAGCGTCTTCCCTGCCAGGGCTTTCAGGTAATCGCACCTCCGGACGAACCCCTGCAACGTGTGGCGCTCCCCTCCCATGAGGATGAACTCCAGGCGGTCGTGGTACGGGGCGAACACGTCCCGGGTTACTGAACAGGCCTTGTCGTACAGCTCGCGGACCAGCCTCTCCCGGCTGCGCTCGAAGCGGCGCTGAGAGGAGCCTCCGGCCCGATGGCGGTTTTTTACGTACCGGGAGCCGGTCTTGGAAGCGAGGAGGCGCTCGCCACGCATGACTCCGACGGCGTACCGGCCCAGCCTCAGGAGGACCAGGCCGATAAGGAAGTCCTCGTCTAGTAGCCCGGCCAGGCGGGATTTTTCTGTGCCGTCATGCACGGCGTCCGCAGCTACCGGGAATGGAGGCGCCACAGCCACCACCCGCTCGTCGCCGAGGAAGACGACCAGACCGGTCTCCGTATCCTCCACCTGTCCGAGCACCCACCCGACTTTTTTGTCCTGAGGGTCGGTGAAGTCAAGTCCGGCGGATGGGAGTTGGGCCACGCGCAGGGTGTCGCAACCCTCGGGCGTGAGGTACCAGGTGCGGTGGATTTCTCCGGACGCCGCCATGTCATCCAGCAGCCGGAGCATCCTCGGTTTGCCGGCCCGGTAGCGTTTAGACAGTTGGAGCATTTTTGTCCCTTGGAGGTGAACGAATGCGGGGCTGTGGAGTCTCGAAAGCGTCGGGAACTCCGACCCGGTCCTTGGGATTCTACCATTCCACGAAGAAGGTGAATCAGGGCCACAGTCTCCGTGATTTCGAGCGTCCCGCAGAGCCGGAATCACGGATCCATCGGGAGAGTCGAGAAATCTAAGACTTACGGCCTAAGACCCATTGGCTTTTCCGACATAAGTTTCTTCCAGCAAAACCGGTATTCGATCCGTCGGGACACTCGGGGTGACAGTCAAGTATCTCGGGATCATTGACGTCACAGTCATCGGTGTCTACACTGCATCCTACCGGACAGTGAGCACAGCCGCGAGAGCACAGCGAGGGACCCCGACATGCGGATAGCAATCGGCGCGGACCACGGCGGATTCGCCCTGAAGGCCCAGCTTGCCACCTTTCTGGAGGAGTTGGGCCATGAGGTCCTGGATGTCGGCGCCCACGCCATGGACTCCTCCGACGACTACCCGGACTTCGCTAAGGCGGTGGCGGAGGGCGTGGCCTCACAGAAGGCCCAGCGGGGCATTATGGTCTGCGGCAGTGGCGTGGGGGCCTCGGTGGCCGCCAACAAGGTGCGCGGCGTCAGGGCCAGCGTGTGCCACGACACATACTCGGCCCACCAGGGTGTGGAGCACGACGACATGAACGTGCTGTGTCTGGGTGACCGCATCGTGGGGGTCGAGCTGGCCAAGGAGCTGGTCCGGTCCTTCGTATCGGCTCGGTTCACCGGCGAGGAGCGGCACCGGCGCCGTCTGGGCAAGGTGATGGACATGGAGTCCGACTTCGGGTAGTCGGGCTACCGGTTCAGCTCCTCGAATATCCCTTTTATCGCATCCTCGGGTCGCCGGGTTATCCCCCTGGGCCGCAATCCGATGGGCAGATTTTCGACCTCCGGCACGGTCTTGAGACACACGAGGACCGGCCCTTTGGCGTTCATCACCTCGTCCACCGAGGTCGCAAACTCTTCGAGGTCGTCGAACTCGAAGGCACGTGCATAACCGGCGGCCCCGGCGAGCCCCGCGAAGTCGAATCCTTCGGCGTTGGGGACGGGCTGGCCGCCCGTCGTGGCGTACATGCCGTTGTCCAGGACGAAGTGGTAGAGGTTCTCGGGCGCCAGGCCGCCGATGGTAACCAGGCTGCCCAGGTTCATCAGCAGGCCCCCGTCGCCGTCGAGAACGACGACCTTCCTGTCGGGCCGGGCCAGGCAGAGTCCCAGTGCCACCGACGAGGCCTTGCTCATCACACCGGTGGGAACGTCCAGAGACGGGTCGTGGGACACCTCGCTCCATCCGCGGCTTCCGACCGAGGCAGGGAAGACCACCGCATCGTCGCGGCGCTCCTCGATGAGCCGCAGGGCGTCGTTCATGGAAATCATAGCGAACCCTCTTCCGCCACCGTCCAGGGTCTGGGACACGGACCCGTGGCTAAGTTTTCAGCGCCTCTATGAACTCGGGGATGGCCTGGCGCTCGAACCGTATATGGCCTACCGGATAGGTCCAGCTGGGGGAGTTGAAGACGGCGGGCTCGGTCTTGATGGACACCAGGACCGGCCCTCGGGTACCCATCACCTCATCGAGCCTGGTGGTGAAGTCCTCCAGGTCGTCGAACCCGACGGACGTGGGATAACCGGCGGCCTGGGCGAGTCCCGCGAAGTCGCTGCGACCCGAGTTGGGCACCGGTTGCCCTCCCGTGACCGCATACATCCCGTTGTCCAGGACGAAGTGGTAGAGGTTCTCCGGAGCCATGCCGCCCACGGTGACCAGAGTCCCCAGGTTCATCAGCAGGCTGCCGTCGGCGTCGATCACGATAACCCTCTTGTCGGGATGGGCCAGGCACAGGCCCAGGGCCACGGACGATGCCTTGCCCATGGCGCCGCCGATGGGCAGGTCCAGGGCCTCGTTGTGGGTGACCTCCCGCCAACCGAGGTTGCCCATCATGGTCGTCAGCACGATCGCGTCCCCGCGCCTCTGCTCGATGAGGCGCAGGGCATCCATCATGTCGATCACGTCCAGCTCCACTCGGCCCCCATGAGGCAGGCCACGGGGCGCTGCTCCCTCTCGGCCTCCTCGAAGGCTACCGAGATCCGGTCCACGTCCTCGTCCGCCTCGACCAGGTAGTAGTTGATGCCCCAGGCGTGCAGGAGCGGCTCGGTGTATCGCGCCGCAGAGTCGTTGACGACGCCATGCCGCGTCCAGCCCCTGTAGCCTATGATCAGGACCAGAGGGAGGTTGATGTCCAGCGCCAGGCCTCTGATGGAGTCGCCGGACTCCATCATGCCGGTGTTTTGGATCAGGACCACGGGCTTCTTGCCGCCGATCCAGAGGCCCGCGGCTATGGCCATCGACTCTCCCTCTCTGCAAACCGGCACCAGGCTCAGACTGGTGTCGGCCATCATCTGCTGGTACATGAAGTTGGTCTCGCTGTCGGGCAGCCACACCACGTGGGTGACTCCGTTTTTGTTCAACTCAGTGATGATGGACTTGGGGTTCAGAGATGGCTCGGCTGAGACCATGATGTTCGTTCCTTTCATTGCGAAGGGGACTCGAATTCGGTGGCGACATTATATGCACGATGGAGTGGCCGGTCAACCAAGCTGCACCGGGATGGGAGATCGAGGCCGACGCTACCGGAAGGTCTCGGCGTCGCCCTGGGGCTCGTAGCCGATAAGCTCCCGGGAATTTTCGATGTCGTAGAACCGCCACTTGTTGTCCGACACGCCGTAGAACACGGCGAACTTCAGCTCGTCGGGCGCTTCGATGCACTTCTCCACCAGGTGGACCAGGTCGCCGTGCGTCAGGAGGGTTGAGAACTGGCGTACGATCACCGGGCGGCCCTCCTTGTTGAGCGTACCGATGCGCAGGCAGATGACCGAGAGTCCGAATCTGTCCGAGTAGTATCGCCCGGCGGCTTCGCCGAAGGCCTTGGCGATACCGTACGGCCCGTCGGGACGGATGGCCATGTCCGTGGTCACATAGGGAATGTCGGCGGGGTCCAGTTCCTCGTACCGCCCG
>PVBE010069175.1_pt1 | contig 11416 bp, 13 predicted proteins | sample 1631181 | NCBI WGS metagenome assembly PVBE01 (sample SAMN08397723, study PRJNA350692) | Marine metagenome, whole genome shotgun sequencing project. | isolation source: water | place: Pacific Ocean | collected 2012-04 | reverse complement strand
GAAACCATCATTGTCGACGGTGGCTGGTCGGTCTGGTGAGCCCAGCGGGCGTTCTCGAAGGCCAGAAAGCTGTCGTCACGGCAGGCGCGTCAGGCATCGGCCGCGCCATTAGCGACTGCCTTCTTGCTGCCGGGGCAGCTGTCCACATCTGTGACATATCCGAGGAAAATCTGAAGAGGGCCCTTGCCAATCAAGCTAATTTTTCCGGGACACTGGCTGATGTCGGCAAGCCCTTGGACGTTGAGCGAGTGATGGCTGAGGCCCTCGGCAAGCTGGGCGGCTTGGACATATTGGTTAACAATGCCGGGATCGGCGGGCCACGCGCAGACATAACCGAAATAGAATATGACGATTGGGATCGAACAATCGGCACCAATCTGAACGGCATGTTTTATTGCCTTAAAAATGCCTTGCCGCCGATGATCGAACAAAAATCCGGATGTATAATCAACATATCAACGGCATCGGTTCGCACCGGACTGCCTTTACGCACGGCTTATGTCGCTTCTAAACAAGGTGTCATGGGGCTCACCCAAAACGCCGCGCGGGAATTGGGGGCACACAACATCCGCTGCAACGCTATTCTGCCCGGATTAATCGATAACGACCGGGGGAGAGCCCTGGTGAAAAACCATGCAGGAGAACATGGCATCGCGGAAGCCGAGGCCGAACAGAACTTCCTCAAATACATTTCGATGAAAAGTTGGATCAAGCCCGAGGAAATCGGTGAAACCGCCGTCTTCCTGGCTTCCCCAACCGGTCGTCATATTTCAGGTCAGTTCCTTGGCGTTGACGGAAACTTCGAGTGGGAGGAATAGCGCAACCGCTATTCCTCTTCAAATTCATCCTCATCATAGTCATCGGTTTCGATGACCGGTACGCGGTATTCTTCATTGAGCCATTTGGATAGGTCCAATTGGGCGCAGCGCTGAGAGCAAAAGGGCCGAAATTTGAGTTCCATGAGTTTGCCGCACTGGGGGCAGTTCTTACCCTTACCCGATGGATTTTTACTGGCCATGTCGGTTCCTAGTTCTCCATTGCTGTCACAAGACAGTCCATCGGCGCCGTAGAGGTGCATTGTTCCAACGCTATCATTCCACCGCTTTGTTTTTCCGCAATCGCCCAAGCCTCCGCCGCAATTCTTTGGTACGCTTCATAGACCGAAGCACCGGCGGAAATTTTTATCCGGCGACCGGGATCATTTTCAAGCTGCTGCAATGCTGATCTGATGGCCTCTAGCGCCACGGTCTCGGCGGATTTACCATGTTCGTTTTGTGCCAGCAGACGCTGAGTGAGGGATTTACCCTGATGGCGGCGGGTCATTTCCAAGAGCCCCAGCCGGGTGAAACCAAATACATTCGAGGCACCCCGGTCTGAAGCAAGGGCCTGTTGCAACACCCTTGCAACTTCGTCCTTGCTTTCTCTCTTATCCATGGGCAGGAAATCGATAACGATCTGACCGGATAGATTGCGCAAAAGAATTTGCCGGCCCGCTTCCTGCGCCGCTTCCCGATTGACCGACAGTGCCCAGCCTTCTGCGTCTCTCCTCCGGTTTCCGCCACCGCTGTTGACGTCGATGGCAGTGAGCGCCGCCGTTTCCTCAATGATAATCTCACCACCGCTTTTCAACGGCACCACATTCGACAAGGCATTGTCAATCTGCTGGTTGAGATCGTAACTATCAAAAATATCTTCCTGACCTGCATGCAGAACCAGGAGATCCTCACTATCTGACGTTTTGCCACCGCCTAATTCTCTGATTTGATCAATCATTGATCGGTCGTTGACCAATATCCGTCGCCAGTTTTCCTTGCCGATTTTAGAATTGATAAAACCAAGGATCGGGCCGGGCGCCTCGTGCAAAAGCGCTGGTGCATTCATGGTTTTTAACGACGCCTGCATATCAATCCAGGCATCATTCAAAATCTGGCCCTCCGCGATCAGGATTTTTGCATCGACGTTCTGAGCACGGGTGCGGACGATGAGACCGGCGTCCCCGGATACGGCATCAATAACCGCGGTTTTAAGTCTTTCTTTTTCAACATCATCGGAAACTGATTTGGACACTGAGATTCCAGACCGGTCCGGTGTCAGCACCAGATTGCGGCCAACCAGAGAAAGGCGTGTCGTCAGCTTAGCGCCCTTATCGCCCTCTTCGTCCCGCGTCGCCTGGAGCAGCACTTTATCACCCTCTTTAAACAGTGCGTTAATGGGTTTCGGCTTTTCCCGGTCGCGGTCGAAAATTTGGCCGTCAGGTGCCGCCAGAAAGCCTGAATTTCTCTCACCAATTTGAACAAAGGCTGCATTGAGACCGGTCATCACCTTTTCCACCCGGCCCAGATAAATATTTCCGGTTTGATGTTGGTCGATATCCCTCCCGATCACCAACTCATGCAAAATGCCATTGCGGGTCAGCGCGAGCCGCGTTTCACCTGGAGAGGTACTGATGAATATCTCGATATCGGACATGGCGGCGTGCTCAATCTATGGGATAGCCGAGCCCGCGCAAAAGTTGAACGGTCTCGAAAAGAGCCAATCCGACGACATTGGTGTAAGAACCATTGACCCCGCTGATAAAACCGGCAGCGCGCCCTTGGACAGCATAGGCACCAGCCTTGCCCTGCCATTCTCCTGCATCGAGATAGGCCGTAATATCAGCGCCGGTGAGGCATTTGAAACTGACCGTCGTCGAAACAATCCGATTATATGACATGCCGCCCGGCGCAATCACACAAATTCCGCCCCATACCTTGTGCCTGCGACCGGACAGTAAAGTCAGAAAACGCTGAGCTTCTGTTTCATCCGACGCTTTACCGAGCACCCGCCGCCCACAAGCCACGACGGTATCAGCAGCCAGTACAAATGCTTCGGGAAAATCGGCAGCAACCGATTTCGCTTTGGCGGCGGCCAAACGCGCTGCCAACTGCCGGGGCAATTCGCCTTTCAGCGACGTTTCATCGATTTCAGCGGGGATGATATTTGCCGGTTCAATACCAATTTGGGCGAGCAAGGCCACTCTGCGGGGCGATGCAGATGCCAGAACTAAATTCGGTTGGGAGGACATCGGCATAGGAGTCTACCTTTGCCAGGCCATGGGCGTTCTACTTAAAACGGAAGGTGATCCGACCTTTGGTCAAATCATAAGGGGTCATCTCGACATTGACACGGTCGCCAGCCAAAACCCGGATGCGGTGCTTCCGCATTTTTCCAGCAGTGTGCGCCAGAATTTCGTGATCATTATCCAATGTGACCCGAAACATCGCATTAGGAAGCAGTTCCGTAACCGTACCCTCAAACTCCAATAACTCTTCTTTCGCCATATCTTCTCTTTAATTTTCGTTGAATTCGCCCGAAAGTGATCCTACACGGCGTTCAGGTCAAGCCCTTTTAAACTTTTGATCGTTTTCTTTCGATGGGTTGATAATTCAGCCAGTCGGCACCAGTGGAAACTTATTTTTAATTTTACCCACCAGTTCATTCCTTACTTGACGATAGCCGTCCAACCTTCTTTCACGGCTGCCGGTGACGACGGAGGGGTTGAAGGTTGGCCAATATTCCACTTCGCAGGACATCCAGCGGGTCAGTTCGAGAGCCGAATGCTGGGCCTCGGGCGACAAGGTAATCACCAAATCATAAGACGTATCTTGGAGTACCTGAAATGTCTTTGGTTTGTGCAGTGACACATCAATGCCAATATCCGCCATTGCTTCGATCATAAAGCCGTCGATTTCCCCTTCATGGATACCAACCGAATCGACGTAAATATGCTGGCCGTGATAGTGTTTGAGAATGCCTTCCGCCATTGGTGATCTGATTTGGTTAAGCGTACAGAAAAACAGGACGGCATTTGGCAGATCTAGCATGCAATCGTCACCGTATGTGCAGAACACAGATAAGAGTGAAGATCCGGCGCGCCGTATCGAAATCCACTTCCACATGTTCCTTGAGGCGTTCCAGGAGCGTTTCCGAACCTTCATTGTGCACACCCCGCCGCCCCATATCCAAGGCTTCGATCTTGGATGGGCTGGCATTCTTAATGGCCTCGTAATAGCTCTCACAAATAACAAAGTAGTCTTTGATCACCGTCCGGAAAATAGACAGAGGTAGATTGAAATCCAGCAGTTCACCATCGGCTTCGTCCCTGACATCAAAGCGCAGCCGGTTTTCTTCAATGCTCAAATGAAGATTGAAGGGACCAAGAATCTCGCCGGCGGGGACAAAGAAATTTTCCTCCAGAAGATCAAAAATGGCGACAGCGCGGTCGTGCTCAATCTCCGGCCTCCGTCGCCCCACCGATTTTTCGTCCAGGAAGACGTTGACGATGCGCCTGCGTTCATCCATCACCCTTCTCCTCGCCCCCCGGGTACCCATTGAGACGCAGAGACACAGATAAGGCGTGGGCGTCCAGCCCCTCAGCTTCTGCCAGTATCACAGCCGCCGGACCGATTTTCCAGATGGAGTTCTCATCGGCCTTCAGGATGGTGGTGCGCTTGAGGAAATCAAGCACACCGAGACCAGAAGAAAAGCGCGCACTTCGCGATGTGGGCAGAACATGATTAGGCCCCCCCACATAATCACCCAAAGCCTCCGGCGTGTGACGGCCAAGGAAGATGGCCCCGGCATTATTAATTTTTTCCGCTAATTTTTCCGGATCGGCAACGGCGAGTTCCAGATGTTCCGGCGCAATACGGTTGACCAGGGGTACGGCTTCCGTCAGATTTTCGACAGTGATCGCGGCGCCGAAGTCCCGCCAGCTTTGAGCGGCAATCTCGCCCCGGGGCAGACGCTGCTGCAGAGTCTCCACTGCCTGAACGACATCGTCGGCAAAGGCTTCATCGTCGGTGATCAAAATGGACTGGGCTGCTGTGTCGTGTTCGGCCTGGGACATCAGATCGGCGGCCATCCAGGCTGGATCGTTCTTGTTGTCCGCAACCACCAAAATTTCCGATGGACCGGCAATCATGTCTATTCCGACAACGCCAAAGACCTGCCGTTTGGCCGTCGCCACATAAGCATTGCCCGGCCCAACAATTTTATCGACCGGTTGTATGAATGCCGTTCCGTAGGCCAGCGCCGCCACCGCCTGGGCGCCGCCGATGCGGTAAATTTCGTCGACGCCGGCAACCTCCGCCGCGGCCAATACCAATGGATTGATCTCTCCGTCAGGTGTCGGCACGACCATGACCAGGCGAGAAACCCCGGCGATTTTGGCCGGAATGGCGTTCATCAGCACTGACGACGGATAGGAGGCAGTGCCGCCAGGCACGTACATGCCGACAGCTTCGATAGTCCGCCAGCGATACCCCAGACCAACACCTTCCTGATCCGTGTAGCTCTGATCTTCCGGCAACTGTTTTTGGTGAAAGGCGCGGATGCGGTCGGCAGCTGTATTCAGTGCGGAAATTTGGTCTTGTGAACATTGCGCGACAGCTTCTGCCGTTTCTACTTTCGATATACTGAAATTTCCAGCATCCAATTCAAAGCGGTCGAAACGCCGGGTAAAGTCGAACAAAGCTTTATCACCACGGGTGCGCACTTCGGCGACGATTTCCGCTACCGATTTTTCCACGTCGATTTCAGACTCGCGTTTTGTTTCTATAAAGTTTTCAAAGGCGAGTAGGAAATCGTCATTTTTATTATTAAGCCGCGACGGCATCTACGGCCTCACGGAATCGCTCGATCCAACCGGTGAGTTCTTCGGACCGGGTTTTCAGCGCTGCCCGGTTGACCGCCAGACGTGACGTAATTTTGGCAATTTCCTCCACCTCCACCAGATCATTGGCCTTGAGGGTGGAACCGGTAGAAACCAGGTCAACAATGCGGCGGCAAAGCCCCATGGAGGGCGCAATTTCCATGGCGCCATTGAGCTTGATGCATTCGGCCTGGACGCCGCGCTGGGCGAAGTGCCGGCGGGTGATTTCGGGATATTTAGTGGCAATGCGGATGTGGCTCCACCGCTGGGGATTGTCGTCGGGCGCCATGTCCGCCGGCTCCGCCACCATCAGACGGCAGTGGCCGATACCGAGATCCAAAGGCGCATAAATTTCCCGGCTTTCAAACTCCATCAGCACATCGGCGCCGGCAACGCCAAAATGGGCAGCGCCGAAGGCGATAAAGGTGGCAACATCGAAGCTCCTGACCCGGACGATATCCAGGTTGGGCTGATTGGTGGCAAAACGGAGTTTACGCGAGGCACCATCATCGAACGCCGCTTCGGGTTCGATACCGGCACGCCGAACCAGGGGCATCACTTCCTCGAGGATGCGGCCCTTAGGCAAGGCAAGAATGAGTTTATCATTCGATAACACGGTATTAGCTCCAAAATTGGCGGCAATTAATAGAGGATTTTCCACCTAAAGGCCACAAAAGATTAGAGAAAAGTCCTTAATTTTAAGGAATTATGGTAGGGTTAAGGTGCCGCTCCAAGGATCAAGGATATAAGCCGATTTTCATACCCGCTAGTTTATCGGCCTGGTCCGTCTCCAGGATATAGTTATCGGAACTGCCTAAATTGCAATGGAGGTAGGTACGTCCTTTGCGGTTGTCGAGGGGGATGGTTTCTGATTTCAGTTTCCTGCCGCCCATGGCGTCCGCCAGATTGCCGAAAAAGCCGAACATCAGCTGCCCTCGCCTCTGAAAAGCTCCAGAGCATCGACGACCTAGCCGAACTGGGATTTGTTCAGCTGGTAGATCATGTTTTGCCCGCCAGATGAAAAGGTAAAGACTCACCGCTCTCACATTATCCTTCTCGCGAAGCGCCACGGTCAGATCAATGGACATCGGCAGCGGGATCGTCTTTTCCTCAACCACCGCGCCCATTTTCATCAGTTTATTTGCCATTTTGCAAAATGAAATTCAACCCCTATAAAGTCCTGGCAAAGTTTTTGGCTAAACCAAGGGCACCCCATATCAGGAGAAAGGCGGCAGGCTTTTCAGGACTTCCGTTATGGGAAAGGCTTGGGGCGTTGCCGTCCGTTCGACGGTAAGCTCATGAATATGTGGCTGTATATGGGTTGCCTGAGACGCAAGAATCCGCCAGCGATCGTCATAGGGATAAGATTTGAAGGTCGTCATTTTCTGGTATCGGTTATAACAGGAAAACAAACCTCCCACCGGCACCAGCCTTTGGATATGGGCAAAGTAATACCCGATAATCTCAGGCGTCATTTCCATCATTGAACGGGTGTTGACGACCAGATCTACTGTCTCATCAGGCATTTCCCGGATAAGCCCCCCCGGTAAAATTATAAAATCGGCATCGGACTCAAAAATCGCCGCTCCCTGTTCTTCGAAATCTCGGTAGCCTAAAATGCGCGCGTCTGGAAAACGTTCGGTAAGATAATAGGTCTGAACAGCATTGACTTCCAGCAGATCAAAAACAATGCATTTGGACGCTGGAAACAAGCCCTTCATTTTCGCCAGAAAGCCGCCGAAACCGCCGCCAATCTCGACAATGGTAGGTGTTTTTCCGAGCACCGGTTTGGCGACGCGGGATACTTGCCAGCCGTAATAAATCAACGACATATCATGGAGTCCGACCCGGCAGGATACCGGCGGTTTCTTTTCACTCAATTTCACTTCGAAGTTGGCTCGGGGCGGCGATCCAGTTTCAGGTGCTAAGTTCTCCAGAACGAAATCTATGCCGCAAATGGACGCGACGGCAGCCAACAATTTATTGAGTTTCTCAATCTGTTCCGGCTCGGCCAACGTATTTGCCAATAGAGAAGAGAAATCATGCTTTTTGCGCCGATTCCAGGGCGTATCGGCCCCCTCATTGGGTCCTAGATCACCACCTGGAAACCAATGAAGGTCATCATTAAAACCGGCGGAAAGACTATTGCGGAGGAAATTCGGCCAGGCTTCGGTATTGGCGATTACGTGTTCGTAATCTTCTGGAAAAACGTCCCAATGATCACTTTTGTGTCCGGTAGGCGCACCTTTTTTCGCGGCAATAAAGTTGTCCAACATGACGGAGAAAGGGAACCCGAGGTCTGCGGACATTTTTTTCAGCCCCTACTCCAATCGCTCGATGTCGGCGCCGCAAGCGGCAAGCTTTTCCTCGACCCGTTCGTAGCCCCGGTCCAAATGATAGACGCGGTTGACGATGGTCTCACCCTCGGACGCCAGGGCTGCCAGCACCAGGGAAACCGAAGCCCGCAGATCCGTTGCCATGGTCTCGGCGCCGGACAGTTTGCCCACTCCTCGGACGATGGCCGAGGAGCCGTGCACATTGATGTCAGCCCCCATGCGACAGAGCTCCGGCACATGCATAAAGCGATTCTCGAAGATAGTCTCGGTGATCATGGAGGCCCCTTTGGAGACCGCCAGCAAAGCCATGATCTGGGCCTGCATATCGGTGGGAAAGCCCGGATAGGGTTCGGTCATAACATCGATGCCGTTAATGGCCTCTCCGGTCCTAGCAACCCTAACCCCGCCGTTGCCCGTGGTCATCTCAACACCGGCTTTGGCCAGTACGTCCACCACCGCATCCATGATATCCAGCCGCGCCCCCTGCAGCGTGATCTCGCCACCGGTGATGGCGGCCGCTACAGCGTAAGAGCCGCTTTCAATGCGGTCGGGAATAACCTCGTAGTCGGCGCCGTGCAATTGGGCTACACCGGTTACTTTCAAGGTATCTGTACCGATACCTTCAATCTGCGCCCCCATGGCTTTTAGGCAGTGAGCTAGGTCCACGACCTCGGGTTCGCGGGCGGCATTGGCGATCACTGTTTCCCCGTCCGCCAGTGTCGCCGCCATCAACACGTTTTCGGTAGCGCCGACGGAAACAGACGGAAACAAGACATACGCCCCTTTTAAACCATCGGGGGCAGCAGCCCGGACATAGCCCTCTTCCAACTCGATTTCGACCCCCAGCGCCTTGAAGGCTTCAAGGTGGAGGTCAATGGGCCGGGTACCTATGGCGCAACCGCCGGGCAGCGATACCCGCGCTTCTCCCCAGCGGGCCAATAACGGTCCCAGCACAAGTACCGATGCCCGCATCTTACGCACCAGATCATAGGGCGCCGTGCAGCTTGCCGGTTCAGCCCCTTTGAGTTCCAGCGCCCGGCCGATATGGCCGCCGTTGGGCGCATCGCCATTCATGTTGATCTCTACCCCTAGTTCCGCCAACAGTTGAACCATGGTGGTGATGTCCACCAGATGAGGTAAATTGGAGAGACGTAATGTTTCCGGGCTGAGAAGAGCCACGGCCATCAATGGCAAAGCCGCATTCTTGGCACAGCCGATTTGAATGACACCGTGTAACGGTTTGCCGCCGCGAATACGAATTCTATCCATGAACTATTTTAAAAAATCCAAACATGTCGGAACAATGGCACTTTGTAACCCATGCTGTAAGGGGTCACAAGTGATGGGTCGCGGGAAAGTTCACTTACTATTTTTTATCGGATTTCTGTTTGACCGGACGGCGGCGCTTAAGGTTGTCCCGCAAAGCTTCGGCCAGGCGTTTTTCACGTTCAGCCGCCCGTTTGGCTTTTTCTGCAGTCACGTTAGGTTTCTGTTTTTTGCCACTCATAAGGGGCTTTTCGCCGAAAGCGCCTTTTTGGTCAAGAAGCTTGTGTTCAAAGGCTTGCCCCGCTGATTTTTTTGAGGCTTGCCCTGGCCTGCCGCCTATGGCATTTTGCGCGCCTTCCTGATTACGAACCTACCGATAGGCCGCCGTAGCTCAGGGGTAGAGCGCGCCCTTGGTAAGGGCGAGGTCGAGTGTTCAATTCACTCCGGCGGCACCATTTAAAATCAATGACTTAGATAGTTTATTGCATGCCTAGTATATTCATACCCCACTGTATCCCCACTTTTCTAGTCTACAAACTCGAGTTTGGCCGATCATCAAAGGCGGTATCGGTCAGTATATGTGAGCCACCCCCCTTTCAATTAAAAAAGGGGGTGCCCAGGGGGATTGGGTTTTATGACCGGGTAAGGGAGAAGCCAATTAAGAATTTCCGCAATAAATTATTGAATTGGAAATTCCTGTTAACTTATTCAATATTGAACTTAGTGATGATTAAAATAGGTAATGCAACTTTATGGAATTTGGGTCAAATAAGTTACTCTTCGAGCTCATGATTGAACGTCTAGTAATGTAATTCAAACATTCGTCACATTAATGGAGAACCGAATGCGTGAAGCGTTTGCGAGAATTGCCAGGGGTTACGAGACTGCAAGACAAGAACCGCTTACCCGACATCCAATGGCGCGATTTATCCGAGAGGACGCGGCTGAACAAGTACGCGAAGTGCTACCTGATGAATATCAATCGCTCCTAGTTCAGGGAAATCCAGGAGTGGGAAATTGGGCGCAAGTACCGTGGATAGCTATCTTTGATCCGTCAATTACCGAAACCGCCACTCGCGGATATTACATCGTCTATTTGTTTTCCTCAGACCTTACAAAAGTATATTTATCGCTGAACCAAGGAACCACAATCGTTCATGACGAGTTTGGTGCTTCTTATGTTGAAGAACTCGGTCGTCGGGCTGCGTTGATGCGGCAGCGACTGCCGGAACGCGGGGATAGCTTTTTGGATATCGATATTAATTTAGCTTCTGATGGAAATCTGCCCCGTGGCTATGAAGCTGGCCATGCATGTGGATTAGCGTACGACTTGGAAAACCTTCCCGTGGATGAAACGCTATCAGCGGATTTACTGGCTATGGTGCCAATATACATGAACCTAAGGTCAAGAGGTGGTGTGTCTCCGTTAGAAGGCGCGACCGCTGAGCCGACGGATGATCGGTCTGATACCATCACTGAACGTCGCCGCTACCGAACGCATCGCTCAATTGAACAAAATCCTAACGCCGGAAGTAGAGCAAAAGCAATCCAGGGTTACACATGCCAAGGATGTAGTTTTGACTTCAAAGTAGTATACGGTGAAGTCGGGTCCCAATACACCATTTGACCCCTCTCGCAGACCTTCCCGACGACCGACCTGTTGAACTCGACCCGCAACATGACTTTGCCGTCTTATGCGCTAATTGTCATCGGATTATGCATCGAAAAGAGGGTCCTAAAACCGTTGCCGAGTTAAGGCAACTTGATCGGGTTGAGGCTCTTCGAAGGTTTCACGAACAGCTTGATATTTGATCGTACTTATCAATTTTCAGCCAACGGAGTGATGATTGTAAAAAATGGCCAAGGTGTTCAGAAAAAAGTTTAAGACCAGCATCGCCGAAGTTCCTCATTTTATTTCTGAGTGGTACCTGGATAAAAATGGTGAACTCGACCCAGCCGAAATAAGCGCCAGCTCCCATAACAAAGTTTGGTGGCGGTGTACCAAAGGCCATGAATGGGAAGGACATACGCTTCCACGATCTCCGTCATGAAGCTACCAGCAGATTCTTTGAAAAAGGTCTGAACGTGATGGAAGTTGCCACGATAACAGGACATAAAGACT
>PVBE010229339.1_pt1 | contig 11417 bp, 12 predicted proteins | sample 1631181 | NCBI WGS metagenome assembly PVBE01 (sample SAMN08397723, study PRJNA350692) | Marine metagenome, whole genome shotgun sequencing project. | isolation source: water | place: Pacific Ocean | collected 2012-04 | reverse complement strand
GGCCGGCGCGACCTATCGCATCGCGGTGGACGGATACTGGACCAGTGAAGGCCAGATACTTCTCAACTATGCCTTCACATCAGGTGGAAGCGGACCCGCCGCCAACGACAACTTTGCTGATCATATCGCCCTGATCGGCAATGCCTCGGCGACAGGCTCCAATATCGGAGCCACTGGCGAACTCGGTGAACCTAGCAACGCGGGTGTTTCGGTGCCGTTGGCCTCAGTCTGGTGGTCCTGGGAAGCTCCCCACGATGGACAGGTCACCATCTCAACGGCAGGGAGCGAATTTGACACGACACTCGCAGCTTACACAGGAAGTCTGGTCAGTTCCCTCGCAGAAGTCGCGGCTAATGACGACTTCGGGGGACTGCATAGTCAGATTACTTTCACCGTCTCACGGGATACGAGCTACGCTATTTCTGTGGATGGCTACGGATCGAGCGAGGGGACGATCCAGCTCGCGGTAAACCATAACCCTTCTGATTTCGACGGCGACGGTGTGCCAGATTTCTCTGATAATTGTCCAGACATTGCAAACGCGGACCAGAGGGATTTTGATATCGACGGTATCGGCAATGCCTGTGATCCGGACGATGATAACGATAGCGTGCCGGACGGGCAGGATGCGTTCCCGCTGGACCCAACGGAATCCGTTGATACAGACAATGACGGCATCGGCAATAATGCTGATCCGGACGATGACAACGATGAAATGACCGATATCCAAGAAATTGAGTTTAACTTCAACCCATTGGACCCAAGTGATGCCGCGCAGGATGCTGATGGAGACGGAATCAGTAACCTGGCAGAGATGATTGCCGGTACTAATCCCCGAAATGCTGCTGATCCGCCGCCGCCATCTTCCGGAGGCGGAGGCGGTGGCAGTCTCGATCTGTACACGTTGATATTTCTGGCGTTCTATATATTTCAGAGTCGGCGTCGGAGATCATTCGGCTGGATGGAGGAAATGCAACACAAGCGCTTTCACTAAACCGGCATCAGGATCTTGGTCTCTGCCGGGCTCGGTCAATGTTTACGCCATAACCGCCGCTCAGACCGCTGCTAGCTCTCGCCCTCGTGGCCGGCCAGAGTCAGCCAAGCGTGGTCGTTTCGGGTAAAGCTTGTTGATCAATAATGGTGTTGCCGTCCTGGTCCTTAATCTCCACAGTAGTGTATTGCGTTGTGGGGATCGTGAAGGCGATGCAGGGGCTGGTTAGCATTTGTGCCAGGATCGCATCCTCGGGTGGTTGTTTCCAGATGGTGCTAATAGCCAGTGATGTTCCGCGTAACGTGACAGATCCCTCTGGCACCTCAATCGCATAACCTGGGGTAGGTTGCTGGCCCATTGATATCACAATGATGCTAACCTGGCTGAATTCGAGATCGGCTGCCCTGTTCTCCTCTTCGCCGGATGCAGAGAAGAGTGTTTGCTGCTGTCTTTTCCATTCGGCCCAAGAGGTAGCATCGCGGATTATGTGAACGCCAAGTTTAGTCGCTGCACAACGATTACCGCGGTAAAGTACCTGCGCCGTCATTGGTTTGGTGGAATCCGCGCTAAGTGCTTGATTAAGACCCCTCCCACAGGCTCCAAGAACAAGGATTGCGCTCAATGAGCTGATTAGCTTGATTCTCATCGACCTAGTTGTTTGAAGGCAGGCTCATCATTACTTATCTAGTACCAATATATGTCAAATATGGTGTTGCCCTACCCCTGACTTGTCCGCATTAACTAGTCCAGGTTGAAAGTTAGTTTACGCGGCTATTGGCCGATTGGGTAACTCCTCGATAGGCGTCAGTGTTTTCGGAGCTGGCGGGCGCATGAGTCAACCGATCTGACTCACTGGAAAATCGCGCAATCACATTGTAGTCAGCTGCCAATTTCTGGTCACGAACGGCCGCTTCCGGCCGAGGCTGTGTAAAAAGTCAAATTTGAAAAGTTTGGTGGTGAAACTCCGCTAAATACGCTCGTTTCGAACCCTGATGTGGGCAGTAAAACCTCTGTCTGATAGCTGTACACTGTAAATGTGGATCGCTGTCCCGTCAGCCGCCGAAACTCACGAGTTTTTGCACAGCCTCGGCCGGAAGCGGCCGTTCAGAAAGCTTGCCGAAGTTGGTATCATCAGAAATCAGTAACCCCATTCTAATAACAACGACAGATCGATGTTTCTCCAACGACTGAAGAAATTTAAAGGGAGCTTGGTCCTCGCTTCGGCGCCAACCAGGACCAAACCTTCTGAAGGTTCCCGATCCCTAGCCAAGAAGTATGACGCCCAGGTTAAGTGGATGCGTGAGAAGGGTATAACGGGGACTCTAGACATGACGCAGGAACGGGGCCGAAAACCGGCACGCTCCGCACCAACTAGCCTCATGAGACCAGACGATTCGGAGAACGCGGAGAGCTAGATCGTTTTCGCACCGAATCCCAACCACTGAGACGGAGCCCGAAGATGGCACTACAAAGATATCACCTAGAGAAAAAGAATGAGAACTGGCGGCTACGGAAAGCAGGGTCCAACCGAGCTGTTGTGAAAGCAGGTACGAAAGAGCTTGCGATTCTTGAGATGCGCAGGTACATGAAGACCCACGAAGGATCTGTCCGTATTCACAAGGCCAATGGTCGGATTCAAGAAGAGCGGACCTATCGAAGAAGCAGAAATCCAAGAGGTTCGAAGGGGTAGCCCTTCTGGGGAGGATGCTGGGTAATTATCATTTTCCCGATTTCATTTCGAGTAGTTCTTGGCGATTCCTTTAGAAAATCAGTAGGTTAATCCTAAGTCTGAGAGAGCCGAACGAAAAATAACGGGGAATTATCAGGGAAGGGCGCGTGATGTATGGGAGCTTTCGTCCGAAACCGCTTATCTCCTGACTGTTGACCAAGATACCAATGTTCCGGACGATCCAGGTGGACGCTATAGCGGGGGAGGGTAATCGAGCTGAGACGCGTCAGCGGCCTGCATCACGATTATGCTCGGGTGGCGGCTTGAGCGGCTGTCGGATGATTAAATGGGAGGCGCAACAGGCGATCCGCGGGATTTCTGTCGGACGTAGACGTTAACTTGTCAACACGCGCTTCCGATATGTTCGTATGCTATGAGTTCACCTCCGCTATTTTGCACCGCGCGCTGCAGACTCGAGCACGGCCTCGAGTGCCGGGATGTCTCCAATATCCGGCACGTTGAGCTCGAACATCCTAATGTAAGCGAAAATGTCGCGCGCGTCCGCGTCGCTTAGGGCGCTCTGCGGATAGCTCGGCATGCGTGTGGACGGCACGACCGGCGCATAGTCCTGCCGCAACCTCAGATACAAAAGAAACGTATCAACGTTCGCAACGAGCGGGCTGTTCGTGCCGACGAGGTCGCGCGCACCCGTCTCGCCGTTATAACCGTGGCAGCCGTAGCAGCCGTGCGTATAGTAGAACTCCTTGCCTCGAGCTGCGTCACCGATATCGTCCTGCGCAATTGCGGTGCCGAGACCGGCTACCAGGGTTACCGCCAGAAAGCCGGGACTTATGAGGTATTTCTCAATCATGGCGCCCTCTTCGTTAGCGCGGCTGCGTGATCACGTCGATCAGGTACGGCTCGCCACTCTTGACGCTCGCGATGCCGCGGGAGAGTGCGGTCTGAAGCTCGGACGGATCGCTGATGGGCCCTTCCGCTGCCATGCCGTAGGCCTGCGCCATCGATCTGTAGTCGATGAACGGATCGCGCAGCGTCGTACCGATGTGGGCGCGGTTCGTGCCGCGGCCACGCGATCCGGCCATGAACTCGAGGAACATGAGCTCCTGATGCCAGGCGCGGTTATTGTGCATGACGGTCAGCATAGGCAACTCGTGATGGACGGCCGTCCAGAGTGAGCCCGGCGCGTAGTTGATGTCGCCGTCGCACTGCACGTTGACGACGAACCGTCCGCGCTGCTTCGCGGCAAGTGCAGCGCCCGTGCTCGCGCCGAGCCCGTAGCCGATGCCGCCCGCACCTTGGCCGCCGAGATAGCTGTACGGTCGATCGTGTTCCCAGAGATCGCGGTGGTGGGCGCCTGAGAAAGACGATGGCGATGCGAGACACCAGTCCTCGTCACGGATCAGCGGCCAGAGCTCGCCGTAGATACGCGCTGTCGCCACCGGGCTCGCATCCCAGCCGATGCGCTTCTCGTCAACGGCTCGGCGCACGTTCGCGAGATGGGCCGCCGTGTTCGCGGGCCCGTGGCGCTCGCGGCGCGCCTCTGCCGCGCGGCGCTGGCTGCGCGACATGAGGCGCTCGACCTCGGCGATGATCAGCGGCAGACTCGCATCGGCATCGGCATCGAGCCGTGTCGCGACGTCTGTGCCTGCCGCGAAACGCGGGATGAGGCCGGGATCGTTGGGCAACTGACTCGGGCCGGCCCCGGGTTGCAGTAGCCGCAAGCCACCGAGGCCCACCTGCATTTCGTCGCGCGTCTCGAACAGCGTGTCGATACCGGGACCGACGATCCCGATGTCGGCCGGGCCGGCTTCGAGGCCTAGCGTAAAGTCGTAGTCCGTGCTCGCACCGGGCCCGCAGAGCGGATGCCGCTGCGGGAAGCTCATCGGGCCGTACGTCGCGTAGGTGCTCGCGGAAGCGCCGACGAGTTCGGCGAGTTCGACGGCGCGGGCAACGCCTTCCGGCGTCCTGAAACGCCCGACCGTCAGCCGCGGATTATCAGCATCGAGTAGGTTCTGCGCGAGGTCACGCGCGGTCGTCGTATCGATGGCCGGGATGCTCGGCGGCTCGTATTTCAATACGTCGAGACCGGCCGCTTCCCCCTTCTGGAGTTCGGTGTCGAGGATCACGAGCGTCGGACCGGTCGGCGGCGTCATCGCCTGCCGGTACGCTTCGTGCAGCGCTTCGATGGAACCCGTAAGTGAAGTCGGCTGCGCGTCCCATTTCGTGAAGCTGCGAATCATGGCCGCCATGTCATTGGCCGTATGGGCTGGGATGAAGCCGTCGTCCCGTCCGGCCATCATGAGTATCGGCGTTCCGGCGTAGTAGGCCTGATAGACGGCCATCGAGGCGTGCTGAATGCCGAGCGTGCCGTGCAGAAGGACACACATAGGCCGGCCCTCGGCCTTGCCGTAGCCGTTGGCCATATCGACGGCGCTCTCTTCGTGCAGCGCCGTTATGAACTCGGGATCGGTGTTCGGCGGATTGCCGTAGTTCTGGAGCGATTCCTGCAGGCCTTCGAAGCTCGACCCGGGGTTCGAGGAGACGTACTCGATACCGAGTGCCTTCAGCGCGTCGACCATGAGGTCGGAACCCGGCTTCTGGACCGGCGGCCCGGGAATGGTGACCGGCTGAACGTTGCTGGCATCGCGCGCGATCTGTTGTGCCGTCGGTGCAGGAGCTGCTCCACTCGCAGCCGGCGACTCGCCGCTCGTCTGTGCGCCGGCCCTTGGCACGTTGACGAGCATCGCGCCTGCCCCCGTCGCTGCGCCCTTGAGAAACCCCCGGCGATCGAGCGTCGCGCACTCGACGTCTTTCTTCTTCATGTCAGTCTCCGGACTGAAAGTTTCGATGATCGAATCTGCTTGCTCCGACTTAGGTTGCGCTTACCATTTAATCATCCGTTAGGTATTGTCACATTTACTATACAAGACGTAAGCAATAGGGCAGGGAACGAATACGACTTGTCGGGCGCGTCCACCAACTAGCGTAGTGAAGACTGCTCCCACCATCGATCTAGGCAGTCTGGATTCTAAGGAGTTCGGCCGCGGTCCCGCCGAGCATCGCTTCGCGATTCTCTTCGCTGAGCCTGTCGAGCGCCATCAGCCGGCGAGCGGGCTCTGGATCGCCCAGATCGTATGGATAGTCGCTACCGAGCAGAATTCTATCGGGCCCGACCTGCCGCACCAGGTGTTGGAGGGATTCTTCGGTAAACACGATCGAGTCATGGTATAGATCCCTGAGGTATTCGAGAGGGCGTTTCTGGATCGTCTGGCATCGCGGATCGATTTCGTAGCAGCGTTCGGCGCGGCCGATATAGGATGCGAGATAGCCGCCACCGTGTGCGGTACAGATCTTCAATCCGGGATAGCGATCCAAGACGCCGCCAAAGATTAAGTGCGAAATCGCAATGGACGTCTCGAGCGGCTGCGCCACGACATTGCCCATGAAATAATCGCGGAAGCGCTGTGGTTGCGTGAATCCCATTGGATGAATGAATACGAGCACATCGAGCTCAACCGCTTTGGCCCAGAAGGGTTCGAATCGTGAGCTATTCAGGTCTTCGCCTTCTATATGGCTCGAGATCATTACCCCGCGCAGGTCGAGTCGATTGACGGCATGGTCCAACTGCTGCACTGCGAGATCTGGATGCTGTAGCGCCACGCCCCCCATTCCGACGAAGCGATCGGGCGTTTCCGCAACAAACTCGGCCAGCTTTTCGTTTTGAATCTGGATGATTTCCTCGGCGATGTCTCGCGGCGCGTAGTAATAGTATTGAGTTGGTGAGGGAGAAATCGCCTGAATGTCCACGCCCATGGCGTCCATGATGGACAGACGCGTCTCCAAGCTCGTCAACTTCCGGCCTATCTCTCCCGTGATCGACGTGGAGAAAGATCCCCAGCCGCGTGCCTCCTGCGCAGCCCAGCCGTCGGTCTGGTTAATGTATGGCTCCATCTCAGGGACGAGGCCATGACAGTGAATATCGACGGTGAGGTAGTTACGGCCGTTATTCGCTTGCGTGAGCGATGCGGCCCTTTCATCGGGCTCCTGGGCGTGCCCGCAGGAGTGAAACAGAATCGATCCTCCGGACGCCCCCACCAGTAATGCGCCTGTCATGCTTCGGCAGAAGTCGCGTCTCGACTTGTTAGTCATCATTGTATAACTAGTTGTTTTGTATATTATTTGGCGGAGAGGGAGGGATTCGAACCCCCGGTCCGAGCAAACGGACAACGGTTTTCAAGACCGCCGCATTCGACCACTCTGCCACCTCTCCGGCGTTTGCATTCTCGCGAGCGCCCCAGCGCTTTGCAAGGCAGGTGTCGCCCCCAGCCGCCCGCCTCAGTTCTCAGCTTGCGAGCCGCTTCCTAAGCCGCGACCATAGCCGGATCGCCACTCCATTGACAGGCCATGCGTACCAGCATCCTCATCCGATTATCGACGCTCCCCGCGCTTCTCTGCGTGCCCCTGATCGTCATCCTCGCCCAGGGCGATCCCGAGCCCCGGCCGGCTGACAGTGCATTCGAGTCCGGCGCCTGGGCCCTGGCGATCGAGGGGTATCGAGACGTAGTCAACGAGAATCCAGAAGACGGCACGGCGTGGCTTAGAATCGCTCAGGCGCAACGCGGGCTGACACTCCACGATGAAGCGCTCGAATCACTCGAACTCGCGAAACAGGCCGGCGGTCCACCGGCCATGATCGATCTTGAAAGTGCTCGAAATCTGGCGTCCCTCGGACAGCCCATCCTGGCGCTCGGCGCGCTGGAGGCGGCCGATCATCTCGGCCTTCGGGCGCTATCATCCCTGGAAGAAGCGGCAGAATTCGAGCCGCTGCGAAGGGAAGCGCGCTACCAACGCGTCTACCGTAATGTCCGAAGTCGAGTCTATCCGTGTGAAGGGATTCCCGGCTCGAGCGATTTCGATTTCTGGCTGGGCGAATGGGATGTGCGACTCGCCGACGGAACTTGGGCCGGGCGAAGTGAGATTGCGAAACGCGACGGCGGGTGCTCCATCGTTGAAGCGTGGAGCGGCACCGGCGGCTCGTCCGGCGCGAGTATCAACTATTACATCCCTAGCCGGGATCAATGGCGGCAAATTTGGGTCGGCTCGAGTGGAACGCTGATCGACATGATCGGAAGCAGGGTGGAAGACGGCATGCGCCTGGAGGGAACGATCGAGTATGTGGGCCAAGACCGAGTATTGGCATTTCGCGGAACATGGACCGTTCTGGCGGATGGGCGCGTCCGGCAGTACCTCGAGGAGTTCAATCTCGTTGCTCAGGGTTGGGTTACCTGGTTCGATGGTATTTACCGCTCGACGGCACCGCCCTAGGGTAGAATATACGTCTATGAATCAACACGTTTATAGGCCGAACCTGCCGCAGAATCCGCTCGTGAGAATTGCCGCTGTCATCGTCGCAGCATTCGTCGTCATAGGTGCCATATTTCTAGGCGCCGTTGTCTTGTTTTTCCTCGTCGGGTTCGCGATTCTAGCCTGGCTCACTCTGAGCGTTCGCTTATGGTGGCTGCGTCGGCAGGTACAGTCGGGCGATTCGCGCCCGGAGTCGCAGCATGGTGAAATCGTGGAAGTGGAGTACACGGTCGTTGAAGAACGGTCGGCGAATAATAACCGCGACCGAGATCGAGAGTCAGACTAGTGGCGCGCAAACGACGAAATCTACGCGACAGACGGCGGCGGCCAACGCCCGCGGATCTGAATCGCCGTCGCTCCAAGCTTATCCCGATCGCCGGATTCATCGCTACCTGTCTCGGTATCTCCTGGTTTATGGAGTCACGGGCGACGACGACTCTGATCTTCGTTCGTCACACCGATACCGTCCAGGCTCTGCCCGAGACCAGCGATCCGCCATTGAGCGAACTGGGGGCCGAGCGCGCCGAGCTTCTGGCCGACGCGCTCGAGTACATCGACGTTGCCCAGGGAGTCGACGCGATTTACGCCAGTCAGGATCAACGGACGCAACAGACGGCTGCACCGCTCGCCGGCAGGCTCGGTATAGAGGTTCAGATCAGGGATCCCTATGACGTTGAGCCGTTCATGGCACAGGTGCTCGACAATCATAAAGGTGAGATCGTCCTCGTGGTTTCGCACAGTGACATCATCGCGCCGCTCGTCGAGGAGCTTCACGGCAGCAAGAACGTGCCGGTTATCGAAGCCGACGAATACGGGAATATCTATATCGTCACGATCCCCTGGTTCGGCAAAGTAAAGACGTTGCGCCTCCATTACGATCTGATGTTCCAGCCGAGCCGAGAGCGGCTCTCGGACCGTTGGTTGGATCAGCTATAGAGGCGTCACCAGAGGATTTCGTTTCATCTCGCCATCATCGGTCAGTTCGGGGAACGGCAGTCCCCGCGACCGGCAGCGGTCGGCTATTTCCGGATATGCCCACTCGAACAGGACCCTGTCGAATTCATCCCGACTCAATCGAGATTCGTTGTACAGCCCTGCGGAGCGCCGTTGACGCTGGGCCTCATAGAGAATCACGGCCGCCGCGACTGACACGTTCAACGATGCCACCATACCTTCGAGCGGCAGCGCGATGATCTCGTCGGCGGCACCCACCGCCCCCGCACTCAACCCGTCGAGTTCCGAGCCCAGTATGATCGCGACCTTCGCCGTATAGTCGATATCGCGATAATCCCGCGCCGTCTCACTCGGATGTGCCGCCAATAGCCGCCAGTGATCGTTACGCAGACTCTGCACGGCCTCATCCAGGCCAGGATGGATCTTGACGTCCACCCAACCACCGCTCCCGCCTGCGATCATGTGATGCCGGCGCAGCTCTCCGCCCGGAGAAATGGCGTGCATGCGATAGACACCAGTAGCATCGCATGTTCTGAGTACGGCCGAGATGTTGTGAGATTTATGAACGTCGGCAGTTAAAACGGTCAGGTCCGGTTGCCGTTGAGTCAGAACGGACTTCAGTTTGTGAAATCGCTCCGGGGTCATTGTTATCATTATCCCACGGGGTGACGTTTGATGTTTCAGGAAAAGTTAATCATCGAGACTCGAGGTCGCGGCAGCTTCGAACTCACGGCGGGTGTCGCGGCGGTCGTCGAAAGCAGTAGTATCACGGACGGGCTGTGCCATCTGTTCATTCGCCATACGAGCGCGTCTTTGATGGTCAATGAGAATGCCGATCCTACCGTACTCAAAGACCTGGAGACCTTCATGCGCGACCTGGTACCGGATGGTGACCCCCGTTTCAGGCACACCACCGAGGGGCCCGACGACATGCCGGCCCACATCCGTAGCCTCCTGACACAGACGGACTTAAGCATTCCGGTCCATGGGGGGCGGCTCATGCTGGGTACCTGGCAGGGGATCTACCTCTGGGAACATCGAACGAGGCCACATCGGAGAACCGTCCTCGTCAGTGTTCAAAGCTAGGTGAAGTCTAACTCCATGACCTCATAACGGGTACGCGACATACCCAGCGACGCATAGGTACTCTGCGCCCGTTCGTTCTCCTCCTCCACATAGAGTCTGAGCCCGCACACGGCGGGGTCGTCCCGCGCGAGATCAGACACGGTCTTATACAGGCTCGAGAACACGCCGGATCTTCGATACGAGGGTGCGACATAAACGCTCTGAATCCACCAGAAGAGGCCATTGCGCCAGTCGCTCCACTCGTAAGTAATGAGAAGCTGGCCGATGACCTCGCTATCGATCTCGGCCACGTAGTACCGCCCTCTATCCGCAGAGTCGAGTAGCGCGGTGACGCCCGCGATTACGGTATCCTGGTCGAGCTGTTTATTCTCCGACTCCTCGGCGAGACGGCAGTTGAACTCGGTGATGATCGGCATGTCTGTAGATGTAGCAGGCCGGATGATAACGGTCACGATTACTGCTCCGTGTCCCTGAAACAGTCGCGATGATACCCGTGGGGTTCCAGCGCACCAAAGAGACATGCTATTTTCACTCATGCGCTGTCGGGTACTGCACGCCCGCTTCGGCACAAATAGTGACTGACCGGAAAGGAAGTCACCATGAACTTAAGAATCAATCTGCTCTCTGTCCTCTCGCTGGGATTTGGATTTATGCAGGCGATAGCACAGCAGGCGCCCGACCTGTCTCGGGTGCTGGATGAAAAGTTAATGCAGCCGCCACTGTAGAAATGCGCTAACGTCGTCGGTTTCCTCGCCGGTCAGCTCATCATCCAGACGACTGAAGCCCAGCCCGATGTCGAACCGTCCTATCGCCGTCACTCTGCTATGACTCAGCTGAATCCCGAGCAAGTCCTGGGGCGTCGCCGAAAGCGTGTGGCGCGCGCTTGAAGAGCCCTCACGATTGATTTCCACCTTGCGCAGCAGCACATTCCAGTAATGCCCGGCTTGCGGTACGAAGGTTGACCCGAGTGAGTAGGATAATCCGTCCCCGTCGCTGGAATGGCCGATTACGCGATTCTCGTACCGGTAACCGGTTCGGTAAATCGAATGCTCGTAAGCACAGTTCGGCTTGGCGCCCCCAGACCCGGCACCACCCTCCTGGCAGGTCGTGTCGGAAATTTCAACATGTGTTCGGTGCTGCAGTTCCCCGGTGCCTCCCCAGACTTCAATACCCGCCTGCCGCAGCCAGCTACCCAGCTCGGGTCCGCCCTTCCGGGTATCTTCGCCGGTCCACTGCAGATAGAACGCGACCGGTATCTGGTGCGGCAACGACCAGCGGACATCGATAGCGGCGAGCTGGTTGCCGGGCTCATTTTCCGGTGCGACGTTCACG